>Ga0070716_100000374_pt1 | contig 18387 bp, 19 predicted proteins | sample LARL112metaG_FD_71395 | JGI IMG/M metagenome (GOLD analysis project Ga0070716, IMG submission 71395) | Corn, switchgrass and miscanthus rhizosphere microbial communities from Kellogg Biological Station, Michigan, USA - LAR L11-2 metaG | ecosystem: Host-associated > Plants > Roots > Rhizosphere... | reverse complement strand
CGCATAATCAGGCGGCCGAGCAGCCCCATGCGCTCTTCCAGAGTGCGCAGGATGACGCCGACTGTGGCGGCCACGAACGCCCACTGCAGAATCGTGCCTTTGCGCGCCCAGGCGAGCTCGAGGCCATCGCGGAAAGTCCACGTGCCACCCATCAAGCGGCTGTTGGCAACGCCGACGAGCGCGACGTTGAAGAACACGATCACAAAATAGTTCACCACGTACAAAGTGAACATGCCGAGCATGAACATCGGCGACTGGTTCGGATGGAACTGTTCGCCGGCAGCCAAAGCCGCGGCTCTGGCCGGCAGCATCAGGAACGCGCCGCCCGTGGCAATCACGGCCGTGACGATAAAGCACGCAATGGCCGAGAGCACCGGAAACAACATTAATTGTTTGTCGGAACGAAGAATGGCGAAGCTCTGCCTAACGAGCTGCCAACTACGAGAGAACTTACCCATCGCACCCTCCCACGCAAATAAACGTACTCGGAAACGACGGAACTGTGACCTGGGAATAGCTTGGCGAAATGGTTTTCCGGCTCCAATAGTACGTCCGATGCACTCCCTCGGGACAGGTAACGCTTCGGATAAAAGTGTGATCGGGGAGTCGTGTTGAGTGGGCATGCGGCAGACGCCTCCCCCAGTTTTTGTAAATGTTGCATCTAAAGGGTTTAGCCCGTGCGTAAGTCTTTTGTTTGCAACAGTTACAGGATGGCTCACAAGTGTTGCATCCAAAGAACTTAGGGCACGAGAGAGGAGCGGGACTCTCAGGCCCGGTCGCAAGCTTCGGCCAATGAGTGACTGCGTAGGACACGACGATCGAAGAGGTGCCACACGAACTCCCTCCAGCGGACCAGAAAGGGAAGAGTACCCCTCCGACAGGGTCGGAGCGCGGAGATCGCAGCGCCACCCGCCCGGGTGTTTTTTGGGCAAACAGTGCGAAATCGTTTGAAAATAAGAGACTTGCGTTTTGCGCGAGTGCAGCCAGTACCTGCGTCGCTCCCCGGTGATAGTCCCGCCTACAGATTGGAGGCTTTCCCTTATATGAAGTCCGGAGGCCCGCGCCCTTAATATATAGAAGGAGACCGAACCGATGATGAGAGCTTATGCAGGCCTTACGAACGAAGCCATAGAACGAGTCCTCGAACTCTCGGCGGACGCGCACATCCAAAGACGAATGACGGTTAAGGGTTCTCCGGAATTCCACAAGCTGGCCGGAGCGATTGCCGCCTACGGAAGAACGCTCGCGGTCCTCACCGAGCTTCAAGAGCGCGAAGAATTTTTCGCGATGATCGGCGAAGGCGGCATACCTGCTTGCCTGCAACCGGTCTGCTGAAGAAGAGGCGGTTCGATATGTGGCGTAAGAATTGTCCCGTCTGCCGGCAACCCATGGCGAAGAAACATCCTACCGAGACGGTGCCTTGCTCCTGCGGGAAGTACGTTTGGAAAGGGTAGGCGCTTTATTCAACTTCTGCGATTGAGGATCGTAGCCGCCGCGAACGGCACTTTTGTTAGGCTACGGGATCACGACTAGCCTGTGGGCGTGTGCGTCGCATTCCCAAGCATCCTCGATCTCGGCGAGCGGAACACGCTCGGTCTCGATGCGCAATGTGCCGCGGGCTACGCTGTTCATCACTTGTTGGAACGCGTTGGTGAGTATGTCCCATGACGGCATGCCCCCGGTTCCTAGAATCGTCAGCGCCATGCTTCGCAGGACTGCCGCGGGCAGATTGATTGTAGGTCCAGCGCTCTCGCCCACCTCCACCAGTCTAGTTTCCGACCCCCCAATCGCAAATTCTTTTCCAGTGATGGCTTTTAGCAGAGCTTCGGTCGGGCGGCCCCATAGATAGTCGATGATCACGTCGAAACGCTTTACGCCGGCCTCGCGGCGGAAGGCTGCGATCAATTCTTCATCGGGTTTGTCGAGGCGAATCGTCGAGTCGGCGCCAAGCTCATGGAGTGTGCTCAACACCTGTTCGTTGCGTCCCGCCGCAACGACGCGTCCCGCGCCCAAGATTTTGGCGATCTGCACCGCCAGCTTGCCCGTGACTCCAGTGGCGCCGAGGATCAAGACGGTTTCGCCAGCGGCCAGCTTCGCACTGTACTTGAGAGACAGCCAGGCCGACACACCGGGATTGGGAATGGCCGCGGCAGTTACATCGTCTAGTTCTTCAGGGATCGAAAAACATTGAACTCGCCGAAGCACAGTGCGCTCGGCCATCGCGCCGTACGGCCGCCGCGCGCCGCCGAAGAACACCCGCGTGCCGTCTTCGAGCCGCCCCACGCCATCAATGCCGCAAACGACGGGAAATTCGCACGGGCTGGCATAGTGCGTTCCGGCCGCCATCTGTTTATCCACAGGCTTCAGCGCAGCCGCGGAGACATTTATGATCACTTCACCTTCGCCCGGAGTTGGATCGGGAAATTCCTCAAAGCGCGGCGGTTTGCCGAGAGCATGCAGCACGGCGGCATGCATCAGTCGCCTCCTTTCCGATGTTCACCTCGGTTCGCCAGGCAATTGATGAAACCGAGATGATGTTGACAAATGCCCTTCGCAGAGGCAAGACCAATTGCGCCAATGCGTGAGCCTCGGTCCGACTGGAGAAGTCGCCTAAACCGGAGATGCGTTCCGCTTTGTTACCTCGGCGATCATGTCCGGAGCGCGGGCTATGCGGAAGTGAATCTAATACTCGACCTCCCATTGCTTCCGGTATGTTGGCAATTCGCCCAGGGCCTTATTTTGCGCTTCCCAGAACTCCGTTTGCACAGGTATCGTAGCTCGGGCCGCGCTCTTCTCGGAAGGAGGATGGGATGCTTTTTCTAAGACGCCAACTGCTGCGAACGCTGTCATTTGCTTGCGGGTCGAGCTTCATGTGGAATCGGAACCAACTCGGAATTGCTGCGCAGACGGCCATACAGCCAAAGGTCTCGCCTCCCCCTGCGGGGGCCTCTGTTCGTGATGGGATCGCTGGAGGAACGGAAATGGAAAAAGTGACCGGAATCGGAGGATTCTTCTTTCGAGCCAAAGATCCGAAAGCGCTGGGGCTTTGGTACCAGCAACACCTGGGGATTCTGACGATACCGACGACCTCCGAGGAACACGGGTGGCAGCAAGAGGCAGGATCAACCTCTTTCGCTCCTTTCCCTGAAACCACCAAGTATTTCGGAGATCCCAACAAATCCTGGATGCTAAACTTTCGAGTCCGGGATCTCGACAAAATGGCGGCCCAGCTACAAGCTGCGGGAATCGCGGTCAAGATTGACCCGGAGTCTTATCCCTACGGCCGGTTCGCTCGCCTGCATGACCCTGAGGGGAATCCGATCGAATTGTGGCAGCCTAAGGTTGCAGACACTAAGGGCTAGGTTGCAAAGCAGGTCAGAACTGTTTCTGCATTCTTCCCGAGTTACGGGCAAACCTTCCGTTGCCTAACCACAGCTCTCGAAAGCACAAAGTAGAGAGGCGATGAGAACAGAATTGCTGCGATTCGACGGCGCTGTCGACCGAGATCCCGCCATCAATGCGTGGATGAAGGAGCATGCCGATGAATTGGGAGCCATCGCGCATCAGTGGTTCGAGGTGATGCGAAAATGCGGGGACGAAGTCCGGGAGCTTTTGCATGACGGCTGTCCGGTCGCATGTTTGGGAGATGTGCCCTTCGGGTATGTCAATGTATTCACTTCGCATGTAAACGTGGGTTTCTTTCACGGCGCAGCGCTGCCCGATCCGGCCCGTTTGTTGCAAGGCACCGGCAAGTTCATGCGCCATGTGAAGCTGAGACCGGGAACAGCCACAAACGCCGCAGCGCTAAGCAAGCTCATCGATGCGGCGTACTCGGATATAAAGGCGCGCGTCGAAAACGGTTAGTTTAGAGAAACGCCTGGGGGCGGCCGCGGTGAGAGGGCGCGATGACATTGGAAGAAGCGCTGGTGGAAGTATGGAGGCAGGCGCTGGTGGAAGGCGCGGAGAACGTGGAGCTGGACGGAGAGACGTTCCCGGTGCGCGACACGGCGCGAAAGCATTTGCGCGAAGTGGATTTTGTGTTTGAGGGGCAACGATTGCGCGGGCTGGAGCAGAATCCGAATACGGAATCGCGATGGGCGAAATTGGCGCGCTCGGGGCACAAGGTGATGCAGTTTCTTTCCGCGGGACGGTATATCGGGGTGGTTGTAGACGGAAAAGTGAGGATTTATGGAAAGAAGAAACCGCACGGTAGAAATTAGAAGGCAGAAACTAGAATGAGGAGATGGCGGGCCTTCCGGTAAAAGTGACCGGGACGCCCCGCGGAACATTGGGCGTAGTGGGCGCGTATCTCTCCGTGGACGAACTACTGCTCGGGGAGGACTGCTGGTGAAAATGCTTTCTGGTTTAGCAAGAGTGGGTTCTCGTTTGCACAAAATGGTGGTGGCGTTGCCGCTGCTGGCCTTGTTTGCGGGTCAGGTGAAGGCGCAGGCGGTGCCGCCGCTCGATAGCATCCCATCGCAGGCGGAACTGGACAAAGCCATCACGGCGCTCGATGCGGCGCTGTTCGATGCCTACAACCGGTGCGACCTGGAAAAGTTCGCCTCGTTCTTCGTTGACGGCGTGGAGTTCTATCACGATCAGGGCGGCGTGACGCTCGGCAGAGAGAAATTGACGGAAAGCGTAAAGAAAAATATCTGCGGCAAAACGACGCGAGAGCTTGTTCCGGGGACGCTGCAGGTTTATTACATGAAGGGCTATGGCGCGATAGAGATGGGCGTGCACCGCTTCCACCACCCGGGGCATGAGGACACGGAGGGAGTTGGCGAAGGAAGATTCATTCACCTGTGGCAGTACAAAGATGGTGCGTGGAAGATTACGCGGGTGATGAGCTACGACCACCACACGGCGGGCAAGTAGAATGGCGGAGTGAAAAGCAGATCCCTCGCTGCACTCGGGATGGCAATGCGAGGCGTGCAACTACAAGCGGGCGGGCAAGCGCCGGCCCTATGGGTGCGAGCACAGCCAGGAGTGGCTGTGCCACGAAAGGAAAGACGGGAGAAGGGTTCAGCCGAGGAGGTTGCCGTATTTCTCGAGAGTGGGCCAGGGGACAGGACGATCCGGGAACGTCACACCAACGCCGAAGCGATCGTCGTCGGGCAGCTTCTGACAATAAACGACCTTCCCGAAGGCAGCGGGGCCATGCAGGGGAGTAACGCGAACCACATCGCCGGGCTGCCAGGCTTGCTTCGAGAAGATGCGGGCGCCGTGGGGGCTGATATTATCGGTAAAGGTTCTCTCGCCGTCGGCCGGCGCGCTTGCCGCCCGCCCGAGGCGCACCACGACTATGATCGGCAGCCGCCTTTCGATTCTGCCACTGGGGCCGTGGTCCAAAGAGTTCTCGCTAAGACCTTGACTGGATAATCGTGAGGTGCGGCGGCGCGGGATTCCGTTAGCGGACGTTCATCCAGGTCTTCGGGGACAATCGTCTCAGCTTGGCGCGAGAATGTTTCCGGTGCGTGGTCCGGTGCCGGGACACCCGATCAGGCAACTGAAAGAACCCGTCGGCTACCTCACCCACGTATTGGGTAGCATTTGTGTACCCCGGTAACAAGCAAGTGAAGACCTTAGTACTGTGGTCCCAGGCGGTTGCAGGTACTCCCTGTTGCAGCTGCCCAGAGCAAATTCAATCGCCGCCGGATCTCGCGATTTCCTTTCCGAGCCAATCCTCCACGAGACTTAGAGTGCCGGCGGCGAAACTTGGTGCGGCGATGGCCGGTTATGACTTGCCCTCCGCCAATGGGTCCAGCGGCCCTCGGAGCAAAATGGCGATAGGCTTTCCGCTGCGGCCAACGAAAGTGACCTCCAAATTGCCGGAATTGTGGACCTCTCCGCGGAACTCGCCGAACTGATTGGTCACCGTGTGGATGGCGCTGTCGCGGCCATCGGAAATCGTGACCTCCACGTCACGGCCAACCATCTCCGGATGGCTGAGGTCCACCAACTGCCCAGTGATGACAAGGCGATTCTGCTCGGGATCCAATTCGATCTGCAAATCAATCTGATAAGGATCAGCGCGGTAGAGCATCTGCCGGATGCCCATGGCGCCCGAGCGAACTCCCACAAGGGCCGGCTGCAAAAAACTGTCATACAACAACTGAAGGAGGCCGGCGGTTTCCCGACGCTTGGCTGAGCGGCCGGTCATAGCGAACGCTGACTTGACCGCGCGAACTCTTTGCGGAGGCGGCTGGTAGCGGGCTTCCGCCGCTGCGGCTTCGGCTACTCTCTGCCAAAGAGCTTCTGTGTCCACGTGATGTGTTCGATCGCCGGGCATTCTCTGCTTCCTATCATTGCCCGGATCGCGAAAAGCCGCGTGGCTGCCGAGCTCGATCCATCCCACGTCCCTGAGCTGCAACATCTTCAATAATTCCCCCATCTATTTTTTGTGCCGGGCGGTGCTGACTGCGACGAACGGGTCGATGCAACGTTACGCATGAGAAAAGGACAATGGAGATAGAAGGAAAATATAGACAAGGAGGTGATGACCCTAGTCGTTTTTGGGGTGAACACTGCAATTTGCGAATGAAAATGTAAAGAAATATTCGATTAGAGGGCGCTGTAGTCCGACGCCGCCAGGCTTGAGTTTCGAATGTCTGTTGTTGCGCGCGGAGTTCCCGCGTAGAATCCGCGCTACTCGCCCTCTGGAGGGAACAAATGATTGACCGCCGTGGCTTTTTGTCTTCGTTCGCCGGGATTGCCGGCGCTGCCAGTGCGCTGGGAGTGGCGCCAAAGTTGACGTTGCTGTTGGAGCAGGAGGCGCCAAAGCTGCCGGACAGCGCGCTTTATAGTTCGAACGAAGAAGGGTATTGGACGGAGTTGCGCAAACAGTTCTTGATCCCAGCGGACGAAGTTTATCTCAACAACGGGACGGTGGGATCGTCACCAATGCCGGTGCTGCGGGCGGTTTTCGACGGCTACAACGATACGGAAAAAATGGCGCAGAGCGATCCGGAAGATTACCCGATTTGGGGTTACGGCGCGTGGAATGAATTTCGTGACCCGCTGGCGGAGTTCGTGGGCTGCACGCGCGATGAGCTTGCGCTGGTGCGCAATGCGACGGAGGCGAACAGCTACATCGCCAACGGACTGGACATGAAGCCGGGCGACGAGGTGTTGATGACCGACCAGGAGCATCCGGGAGGGGAGCAGCCGTGGAATCTGCGCGCGAAGCGATACGGGATTGTGGTCAAGAAAATTACGCTGCCGAAGCCGGTGCCGAATGCAGCCACAGTGCTGAATCTCTTCAACGATGCGATCACGCCGCGGACTCGCGTGCTGTTCTTCAGCCACATTACGACGGTCACGGGAGTGGTGCTGCCCGCGAAGGAACTCAGCGCGCTGGCGCGTTCGAAGGGGATTCTCTCCGCGGTGGACGGAGCACACGTAGCGGGAATGATGCGGCTGAATTTGCACGAGCTGGGCTGCGACATGTACACGTCAAGCCCGCACAAATGGCTGCAAGCGCCGAAGGGCAGCGGGTTCCTTTATGTGCGAGACGAGGTGATCGACCGGCTGTGGAACACCATCGTCACCGCTGGGTGGGATGAGCCGAAGCTGCGCGCGGAACGTTTCCAACGCATCGGCAGCTCCAATGTGCCCGCGCTTTGGGGCATGCGTGCGGCGGTGCAACTGGCGAATCAGATCGGGATGGAAAAGATCGAGAAGCGGCACCGGCAGATGGCGGATTATATTCTGAAAGAAATGGTGCAGCGCGGGGCGGAATCCTGGACATCTCCGGATGCGGCGCTGCGTTGCGCGATTGCGTCCGTGAATGTGGCGCCGATTCAAATTGCGGAAATCGAAAACTGGATGTGGAAGACGAAGAAAATCCGAATAAGGGGAGGCGGGCCGTCAAAGATCCGTCTGTCCACGCCATACTATTTACTTCGAAAGGACGTGGAGCGATACCTGGCGGCTTTCGATGAGTATAAGAAAGGGAAAGCCGCAGCATGAAAATCCCGCCAAAGACAAGGTTTCTCCGCTAAGATGAAAGGAAGCGCTTCCGCCTAAATTTGCCGTTGAAGCCCGAACTTCGCTTCCTGACCGGGGTCAGGGGAAAGCATGCCGACCTCTCGCAAGATTCTTGTCGCCTCAGCCGTGGCATTGGGTGGCCACTTTGTCGCTTTGGCCACTCATTCCGCGCTGGCCAGCAGCATCATTGAATTTGTACTCATTGTATTAGCGGCGGCCGCGTGCTTCCAGACGGCAGGCCGGGCTTCCGGCTTTGCGCGCCGGTTCTGGCGTCTAATGGGCATCGCGTTTGCCCTCTACTCCGCCGGCCAGGTGGTCGCGACTTTTTACGACAGCGTCCTGCACGCTTCGCTAAGCGAGTGGTGGCCCAGCGACGTTCTTTTCCTGTATCACGTCGCGCCGATGGCCATGGCGCTCTTTCTGTCCGACGACAGCGCGGAGTCACGCGTGTACCGCCGGCAGCGCTGGCTTGATTTTCTGCAAATCGTGATCGTCTCGTTCTCGGCATACCTCTTTTTCCTTTACGTACCGTTGCGATCGGTGCGGCGGCCGGAAGACATTAATGCCCTCTATTGGTGGGTATTCACATGGCGGAATATCATCCTGGCGTCTACGTTTGCATTGAGGGCGGTGCTAACAAAGTCGCGGCTGGTGAGGTCGCTTTTTGGCCGCATGGCCATCTTCCTGGTGCTTTTCGGGATCTGTGACTCCGTCTTTGTGTACGCGCAGACGTGGCAGGGCCTGAAATTCGGCACGTGGTACGAACTGCTGTGGACGATTCCCAGGATACTGATGATATGGCTGGCGACGACCTGGGTCGCGCCCAAAGAACCGGAACCGGCGCTCAAAGAAAGCTCATCGGAGTCCTTGCTGCTCGCGCAATTCGCGCATATCGCGTTCCCGCTTCTGGTATTGGCGATGGCCACCTCAGCCATCCGCCAACAATTGAACCTTGCAGCGGTGGCTGTGCTGGCTTCGTTCGGCTGTTCCAGTGTGCGATTGCTGCTGAGCCAACGCGCGCAGAGCGAATTGCTTGCGCAGCAGAAACGCTCGGCGGAATCCTTGCAGGCGGCGGAGGCAAAGTTCCGTGGCTTGCTGGAGTCCGCGCCGGACCCCATGGTGGTGGTGAACCGAGAAGGGCGAATCGTGCTGGTAAACGCGCAAGCAGAGGAAACTTTTGGATACCGGCGAGAAGATTTGTTGGGGCAACCGATGGACATTGTGGTTCCCGAAAGGCTTCGGGAAAAGTGTTTGGCATACCGAACCGTGTTCCTCACCGGCCCGCAAAAGCCTTCCATGGGAGCGACATTGGAAATCTACGGATTGCGCGGGGATGGCAGCGAGTTCCCCGTGGAGATCAAACTGAGCCTGCTGGAAACCGAGGAGGGCTTGTGGGGGTGCGCGGCGATCCGGGATCTGACCGAGCGGCGAAAACTGGAGCAGCAGTTCCGGCAAGCCCAAAAAATGGAGTCCATCGGCACACTGGCCGGCGGAATCGCGCACGATTTCAATAATCTGCTGACGGTGATCCTGAGCTACAGCAGTTCCCTGTCTGAAGAACTTCCGAAAGATTCAAGACACCGCCGCGCCGCGGAGCAAGTGCACGTGGCCGCGGAACGCGGGGCGGCGCTGACCAGCCAGATGCTGGCCTTCAGCCGGAAGCAGGTGTTTCAGTTGCGCGTGGTGAATCTCAACGACATTATCCGAAATCTCCTTAAGATGCTGCAGAGGATCATCGGAGAACACATCGAGATCAAGATGGCATTGGCCGAGGATCTGGCACCGGTAAAGGCAGATGTCGGACAGCTCGAACAGGTGCTGATGAACCTGAGCGTCAACGCGCGGGACGCGATGCCCCGGGGTGGAAGGCTAACACTGGAGACGCGGAACGTTGATCTGGACGATGATTTTGTGCGGCTCCACGTGGGCTCCGCGCCAGGGCCGCACACGCTGCTTACCGTTTCGGACACCGGGATGGGCATGGACGCGGCGGTTCTGTCGCGTATCTTTGAGCCGTTTTTCACCACCAAGGGGCCCGGACATGGAACGGGCCTGGGACTGGCAATGGTTTACGGCGTGGTGAAACAAAGCGGCGGGTACATCGGGGCGTGTAGCGAAGTGGGAAAAGGCACCGCGTTTAGAATTTATTTGCCGCAGGTGAGGGAGACCGCGGAGACTGCCGTATTGAAGAAACCGCAACAAGACCGGAAGCAAGGCTCGGAGACCATCCTGCTGGTAGAAGACGACGCTTCGGTTCGAGAACTGGTAGGCGCGATGCTGACGGCAAAGGGGTACAACGTCCTAGTTTCGCAAAAGCCGCAGGATGTGGGAGGGATTTGCGAACGGCATTCCGGGCGCATACACCTGCTGCTCACGGATATGGTCCTGCCGGGAATGAGCGGGCGCGAGATCGCCAAGCGCGTCGGTGCGTTGCGGCCGGAAGTGAAAGTACTTTTCATGTCAGGTTACACGGATGAGGCGCTAGCCCACAGCCATGGGTTCGACGGGAAGTTCGAGTTTCTGCAGAAGCCGTTCTCCGCCGTTACGCTCACGTCCAAGGTCCGCGAGGTTCTGGACGCGGACGAATCCAAGTTGGCATGATCTGAAACCCGGATGCCGCCAGCCTGGCGCGCCGGAGAGCCTGGCGCATTTCTTGACCCTGTGCGCAAGGGTCGAATACACTACTAAATTCGGAATCAGCCGGTGAAGAAGGTAGTGGGCTGTTCTGCTGTTGCGGGTGAAAGAGACCGCTCTGCGATTGCGTACTACCATCGCAGGTAACAAAGGGGGATTGTTTTGCCAAAGCGCACATTTCAACCGCGACGCCGGCGGCGCGCCAAGACGCACGGCTTCCGCGTTCGCATGAAGACCAAGGGCGGCCGCAAAGTGCTGGCGGCGCGCCGCAAGAAGGGACGCCATCGGCTCACCCCCGAATAATGCGGGGAACGCGTCGCGTACGGCTGGTTCAAATGCGCGCGGGAATCGGTTTCCGCGTGAGGCGCGGCTGGTGCGGCGCGGAGAGTTTGATACCGTCTACCGCACCGGAAAGCGCCGTTCGAGTTCCCACTTCACAGTTTTTTTTCGCGCCAACGAACTGCCACAGAGCCGTTTTGGCTTCAGTATCAAGAAAGCTCTCGGTGGCGCGGTAGTGCGCAATCGGATCCGGCGGCGCCTGCGCGAGGTGGTGCGCTGCCACCGGCTGGAGATACCCGCAGGATGGGACATCGTCATTCATCCAAAGAGCTCGGTGGCGCGCGCGGAGTTTGCAACGCTGACCGCGGACTTGCTGCGTCTGCTGAAGAACGAGTAGCGGCGGTGCACTCGATTCCTGTCCGGGCGGCGCTGCTTGCGCTGCGATTCTACAAATCGTATTTGTCAATTTTGTTTGCGGGAAGCTGCCGCTTTGAGCCGACGTGTTCACGCTATGCCTATGAGGCCATTGAGCGATTTGGCGTCGTGCGGGGGATTTGGCTGGGGTTGAAGCGGCTGCTGCGCTGCCATCCACTCTCGCGCAAATTTGGTTACGACCCGGTTCCGGAGAAATGGGAAAAGATGCCGACGAGTTCATCCGCAGCGAAGGCTTTGAAGCCCGAGACACTTTCATGAGCGGGCCAGGACAAAAGGACAAGTTCACGCCGGAGCTGCGGATTCTGGTAGCTTCGCTGCTCTCCTTTGGGGTGATCATTCTCTGGGCCAGGTTTTTCGGGCCGAAGCCGCAAGGCCCGCCGACGCAAACCAATCGCCCGGCGCAGACCGCTCCCGCCACTCCAGGTCCAGCGACATCGACGACGGCGGCGCCATCGCCGACAACCGCGGCGCCGTCAAGAGTCGCGCCCGCGCCAGCGGCGAGCATCGCGGTCAAGAGCGATTCACAGGAACGCGCCATCGTCGTCGAAAATAATCTCTACCGCGTGGAGATTTCGAACCGCGGCGCGGTGGTGAAGAGCTGGCAGTTGAAGGGTTACATGGATGACGCAAAGCCCCAGCGCGTGCTTGACGTCGTGCATCCCGACGCCTCGCAGCAAACCGGCGGCTGGCCTTTCGCCGTGGTGCTGGACGATGAGCAGTTACAGAATGCGGCAAACGGCGGACTTTATCAGATTTCAACGGACGGCACTGACCTGCAGGCCCCGGCCGACGTTGACTTCATGTGGAGCGACGGCCATCTGGAAATCACCAAGCGCTTCCACTTTGACCATACCTATGTAGTCCGCGTAGAAACCTCGGTCAAGTTCAACGGCAGTCCCATTAAGGCCGGGCTTGGCTGGCTAGGCGGCTTCGGGGATTTGACGGTGACGAACCCCGCTCCCGTGGAAACGGTCACCACGTATTACAGCGAGGGCGGCAAGATCACGAATTTTCCACACAAAAAGCTGGACGGCCCAGACAAATGGGGGCCTGGCCTGTGGCAAGGCGGAAAAGATTTTGTTGGTATTGAGGACCGCTACTTTGCAGCGGCATTTCTCCCCGCAAACCGCAGTCTCGGTGACGTAGCCGCGACGACGCCGAGCGCACTCGAAACGCGCTACTGGAAGGCGACGCGCACGGTCAAGGTAGATGGACAAGACGCGGCGGAACCCGTGCCACAAGTGGCCGCCGCGACGTCCACGCAGCCGTTGGCCCTGCGCGTCTACGTGGGTCCAAAAGATTACGACGACCTCAAGAAGATGAATCCGCCGCTGCACGGACTAATCAGTTTCGGCTGGCTGGAATTCATCGCCGAGCCCCTTTTCCACGGGCTGAAATGGCTACACAACTACATCCCCAACTGGGGATGGGCCATCGTGGTCCTGACGCTCGTTATCAACATGTTGCTTTTCCCGCTGCGCATTTCCAGCTACAAAACGACGCTGAAAATGCAGCGGGTGGCGCCGGAAATCAAAGCCATCCAGGAAAAGTACAAAAAATACTCGATGCGCGATCCGCGCAAGGCGGAAATGAACAAGGAAGTGATGGCCATCTACCAGCGGGAAGGCATCAACCCCGTGGGCGGCTGCTTCCAGATGTTCCTGCAAATGCCGGTGTGGTTCGGATTGAATACCGCGCTGCGCTATGCCATCGAGATGCGCCACGCGACTTGGCTGTGGGTTCTGGACCTTTCCGCAAAGGACCCCTATTACATTTTGCCGGTGCTGATGGGCCTGTCCATGTATCTTGTTTCGAAAATGACTCCGATGACCGCGACGGACCCGCAACAGCAGGCCATGATGAAAATCATGCCCATCACCATGGCAGGCATTTTCATGATTTCGCCGATTTCTAGCGGCCTGGCAGTGTATATTCTCACCAGCAGCGTGGTCGGCATCGCGCAGCAGTGGTATTTGAACCGGACGCATCCCGTGCCGGTACCTGCAAAGCCCGCGCGCGGGAAAAAGTCTTAAGAAGACATTTCAGAGGGCGGAAGCGGTTCGCAACGTTCTGACAACCGATGGCTCAAGTACTCATTCGCGATGGGAAGTTAGACCGCCAGGGCGCTGCCGATGCGCTGCGCCAGTTTCTGGAGAACATCGTCCGCGTCTCCGGCCTCGAGCTAAAGGTGAACGTGCGGCCAATTGCTGCCGAGGGAGAAGGCTCGGGAGGCGACGCGGAAGTGCTTGCCGATCTTGACGGCAAAGACAAAGAAATTCTCCTGGAGCACGGCGGCGAAGTCTTGAAAGCGTTCGAACACCTCGCTTTTCGCGCGCTGCGGCTGGAACCGACCTACCACGAAAAGATACACATTGATTCCGGCGGCTATCGCGCGCTGCGGTTTGAAGAATTGCGCATGACGGCGCGCGTGGCCGCGGAGCGCGTGCAAAGCTCCCGCCAGCCGTTCCGGCTGAATCCCATGTCTTCCCGCGAGCGCCGCATCGTGCATTTGGCGCTGAAGGATGTTCCCGGAATTCGCACGGAAAGCGTGGGGGTTGGCGAAGAGCGCCAGGTTGTCATTCATCCCGCGGACAGCAAGCCTGCCCGTTAGTTCCTCTTTGCCACAGGAAGAGAGACAGTCACGAATGCCCTGTCCTACCGTGTGGCCCAGCCTTGCGACAGCACATTCCCGTCTGCGCCGAATCGCACGCGGTAAGTAAAGGCCGCAGGGCGGTCGCGGCGCGTTTGCACAAAACGAATGTCGGAAATCTCCACGATGGCAACATCGCCTTCCTTGTGGAAACGTGTCACAGGAAATCGCGAGAACCACAAGATTTTCTGGACTTCGGGCAAGCGTTTGGCAACCTCGATGTAGGAATTTGCTGGTGCGTCGGGAAAATAGTGGTGCTCCAGCGCAAGCAATTCCCCGTCGCTTGCGGGCTTGTCGGCAAGGTCCATGCGAAGTTCATAGACGCCGCGGTCCGTTCGAACCAGCCCGTCCCATCGCCACAGCGACGGCGGAAGCGGTAACGCGCCGATGGATTCCACGCGCAAGTGATCCACTTCGGCAAACTTCTGGATGCGCGCGAGCGCGACGTGGTGTGCGTAGGTGGCGCACGCGATATAAGTCAGGGCCGCGGCGAAACCAGCGCGATTCCACGTGTCGTGCCGGATTCTCACGCCCCACCCGAGCAGTGCGGGTAACAAAAAGAGCGCGGCAAAAACAAGTATGGCACCCAGAACGACCCGCCCGGAAACCGGCGCACCAACGCGCTCACCGATTTTCGCTATAAGAAAAGGGGCAGGCAGGAACACCAGCCACATCCCAACAGCGCGGCGCTGCACTTTTTCTGGACGGGCATACACCCAGGCAAGTAACTGAGGAACGAGAAGAATTGCAGTCAGCGTGAAATCCACGATGAAGATAAGATCCCACGCAGGGCGCGACCATTGCAGCGGCGACCAGATCATCGTGCCGAAAGAAGTCACCAGGTCGAGCAGGATATGGCTTAGGACACCCACCGCATAAATGCCGGTCAGCGCCAGGAAGGACGGAGCTTCCCACTTCCGCGAATTGGCAAGAACGCGCGTGATCCACGCAAGCAGCAACGCCCACAGTGGAAGCATGACCAACGAATGCGTGATGCTGCGGTGCCAAGTGATGACCAGGAGTCTGTCGTGGGAGAAAATGTCGCGGAGCACGTCAGAGTCAGGAAAAATCGCGCCGAGCATCAGCGACCATGTGGCGATGCGGCCCCGGTTCATCGGATGCGACGCGAACATGTCCTCGCCGCGAAAGACGGCCTTCCCGATCAGCGCCCCGGCGATCCCGTGTGTAATCGTGTCCATCGCTAGAGTCTATCCGATGAGGTCCTGACGCGACATTCTAGCGGACAAATATTAGCGGATTCGTCTTTGGGATGACTTTGCCAATGCTCTGCACGGCGACGCCGTGACGGTCGAGAGCGGCCACCGCGGCGCTTGCGGATTCGGGCGAGATGGCAATCAGCAGACCGCCGGAAGTTTGCGGGTCGAAGAGCAAGTGGCGATATTCTTGTGAAACGTTCTCCGCGAAACCCACGCAATCGCCAATAAAATCGCGGTTATTTTTCAAGCCGCCGGGGAGAAATCCTCCGCGCGCGGCTTGCAGGGCGCCAGGAAGAAAGGAAATCGCAGCATGCTCGATCTCCAGAGAAACTGCTTCGATTTTTCGTTCTGGACTCCCGAGCGCCATTTCGCGCGCGTGACCTAGCAATCCGAATCCCGTAATGTCTGTGACGGCGTGAATCGGCTGAGACGTTCCGGCCTTTTCTTGCACTTCTTGCAACGCCTCGGAAGCGGCGCGATTCAACTGCGTCATGGAGGCAATCGCTGCGTCCAAATCCGCCGCTGCAGCGCGATCTTTTTTCAGCGCAGTGGAGAGCACTCCCGTTCCGAGCGCCTTCGTCAATAGCAGAACATCCCCCGCTTGCGCGCCGACGTTTCGCCAGACTTTCTGCGGATGGATAGTGCCCGTAACCGAGTAGCCGAATTGAATATCGTCGTTGCGAATCGAGTGGCCGCCGATAACGCTGCACTTTGCTTCCATCATCTTCGAAAGCCCGCCGCGAATAATCTGCTCCAGAATCTCCGGCTGGCCCTTGTCCGGGAATCCCACAATCGAAAGCGCCGAAACGGGCTTACCGCCCATGGCATAAACATCGCTCAACGCATTGGCGGCCGCAATTTGCCCGAACGTGTGCGGGTCATCGACAATCGGCGTGAAGAAATCGACGGTCTGAACCATCGCCATTTCCGGGCTCAACAGGTACACCCCGGCGTCGTCGTTGGTGTCAAAACCAACGAGCACGTTAGGATCAGTTGGCCGCGGCAAGCGGCGCAAAACGGAATCCAGCAACCCTGGACTCAGCTTCGCCGCTCAACCCGCTGCCTTGACCATGGCCGTGAGCTTCACGGATGGCGTCAAGCCGCACCTCGCTGTATTGCGCTTCGATTATAGCGATGTGTTGCCGTTCGTGCTCGCGCGCACTGTGCCTTTGCGTACTTGCGCTGCGCATGCGGAAAATGGTCTGATTCGCGGATGCCTTGGGACCTTTGGCTGATCTTCTTGGTGCTGGGCGTGATTCTGCCGTGGCGCGGGAGAGCACGCATGAAGAAACTGCTGGCGATGCCGCGTGTCAGCAGCGTGGAGCGTCTATCCCTTTACGCCTCGACTATCGCCTTTCAATGGTTTGCCGTTGCTTTTGTGGCCGGGCGGGCGTGGGCGCATGGTTTCGCGGCCTCCCAGCTTGGCTTCGCAGCCCCTGATAGAAACAGGATCCTGATTGCAGCGGTTGTTGGCACCGCTGCGATTGCATCTCTCCAATGGCTGAACCTCCGGCGCATGGGAAGAATCTCCGTCGAGGCCCGGGGGCCAATTCAGGCCATTGCGGAGCGCATTCTCCCGCAATCCACCGTGGAGTTGCTCCCCTATCTGGCCTTAGCCGTCACCGCTGGTCTTTGCGAGGAGTTTCTTTATCGCGGATTCGCCATGGCGGTGCTCCTCCGCGTAGGATTACCAGCATGGGCCGTAGTGCTGCTGTCTTCGGCCCTTTTCGGCCTGGCTCACAGTTACCAGGGACGCGGCGGGATGGTAATGACGCTCCTGATAGGCCTTACTCTTGGGACGAGCCGGCTCGCCTACGGCAGTCTGGTGCCAGCGATCTTTTGGCACAGCGCGGTGGATGTGGTCGCTGGAACGGCGGGACCGCGATACTTGACGCCAAAAAAAGCTAGTAGCCAGGAGACGGAAAATGTGATACACTACAGCTAACTAGTTACTATAATGCAAACACCTATCCCAGCCCCTTCGGTCGCCGTAATACGTCGTGCTCTGATGGAATTCAGTCTTCCTGCCTACGACGACCAAGTGCTTCAAATTCAACAATATATAAAGATTTTGCTGACTTGGAATGAGAAGATCAACCTGACGGCGATCCGCGACCCGCTGGAGATCCTTCATCGGCACTTCTGCGAGTGTATGTATGCCGCCGAAGCGATACCCTTGGAAAAGGGTCGGCTCGCCGACGTGGGTTCTGGAGGTGGTTTTCCGGGCCTGGCCCTGAAGATCGTCCGGCCTGGTTTACAGGTGTTCTTGGTCGAATCCAACATTAAAAAGGTCACATTTCTAGCGGAAGTCATTCGAGAATTGGGACTTAACGGCGCGCAGGTCCTGGCCAGGCGCTATGAAGAACTCGGCGAAGAGGTAGCGCCTCTCGATTATGTCTGTTCCCGTGCGCTGGGTGAATTCCCCGGTTTTCTTAAGTGGGCTAGTTCAGAACAGATTGCGGCAAATCAAGTTATCCTGTGGATTGGAGTTCGCGACCTCCCCGAAATCCAAAGCAACAATACATGGGAGTGGCAAGAACCTATTCCCGTACCCCATTCCCTGCGAAGGCTCCTGTTGGTGGGTAATAAAAAATCCTCATCTGTCCGCACTTCGGTCCCCACGATAGGGTGATGATACGTCTTCTGCGTGGGACAAGATTAGCTTGCATTGTTCCACGTGAAACACGATTGACTTCACTGCTGAAGCGTCACGTCCACGTAGGTCAACCTACTCAGCACACAATCGATCGCCAGAAGATGTTCCACATGGAACATTCGGGCTCTCACAAGTTTGCACACACCGACGGTGTTCCACGTGAAACATCTTGCATCCTTACCCATCGTTTGCTAGATTTTCGCTGGGCGGAGAACATTGGCTCGAATTATCGCTGTCGCGAACCAAAAGGGCGGAGTAGGCAAGACCACAACTGCTGTCAATCTTGCCGCCTGTCTTGCTTCCGCCGAACAGCCCACTCTCCTCATCGATTGCGATTCCCAGGCGAACGCTACCGCAGCGATTGGCTTCGCGAAAGACCCCTCTCGGCGGACTCTCTACCACATTTTGATTCTCAACGAGCCATTCGACAGGATCATCCAAAAATCGCAGGTGGATAACCTGGATGTCGTTCCAGCCGATAAGAACCTCGCTGGCGCAGCAGTTGAGCTCGTAAATACTGAGAATCG
>Ga0070716_100000373_pt1 | contig 18388 bp, 21 predicted proteins | sample LARL112metaG_FD_71395 | JGI IMG/M metagenome (GOLD analysis project Ga0070716, IMG submission 71395) | Corn, switchgrass and miscanthus rhizosphere microbial communities from Kellogg Biological Station, Michigan, USA - LAR L11-2 metaG | ecosystem: Host-associated > Plants > Roots > Rhizosphere... | reverse complement strand
ATTGCATCCGCGCCGCGTTGCGGACCAGGCCGAGAAATCCCCAGCTTCTGCATCTTATGGATAAGCGTGGTGCGCTTCAACCCCAGTGTGGCGGCTGCGCCCTTCGGGCCGCCGATCACCCAGCCGACCGCATCAAGCGTTTGCAGAATCAGAGCGCGTTCTGAGTCTCTCAAAGTAGGTGCAACTGAGGAAGGAATCACATCCGGAGCTCCAAGTGTCGGCAAAGGATTGGGTAGCACCCCATGGTTTGAAAGGATCACGGCCCGCTCGATCAGGTTCTGCAACTCGCGAATATTCCCCGGCCACTGGTAGGCACTAAGCGCAGACATCGTTTCCGGAGGAATGTGTTCGATTCGCCTTCCCGTCCGATGGCCCATAACCTCCACGAAATGCGTGACCAGGGCAGGGATGTCCTCGCGGCGCTCCCGCAAAGGTGGCAACAGGAGCGGAAATACATTCAGGCGGTAATAGAGGTCGCTACGAAATTCACCCCGACTCACCATTTCCGTCAGATCACGGTTTGTTGCAGCCACCAGCCGAACATCCGCTTGATGAGTCCGCGTGCTGCCCAGGCGCTCGAACTCCTGTTCCTGCAGGACCCGCAACAGCTTGGGCTGCAGTGACGACGGAATATCGCCCACTTCGTCCAGGAAGAGTGTGCCTTTGTCGGCCATTTCGAAACGCCCGATCTTTTGTGCTATGGCGCCGGTGAACGCGCCTTTCTCGTGACCAAAAAGCTCACTTTCCAGCAGATCCAGTGGGATGGCAGCGCAATTCAACTTTACGAACGAGCGTCCGCACCGCGAGCTTATGTTGTGAATCGCGCGCGCGATCAGCTCCTTGCCGGTGCCGGTTTCTCCCTGGATCAACACGGTGGAGCCGGTGGGCGCGACCCGTTCGACCTGTTCGAGCACCGCTTCCAGAGCAGGACTGTTGCCGATGACCTGCTCGAACCTGCGCTCAAAAGAAGCTTGATCAACGGTCCGTGATACATCGATACTCGCCACAGAGACCCCCTGATGCTGCATACACGCTGCTTATCGGCTCAACTCTCCAGAGCCGCGCGAACACTCTCGAGCAGGGCTTCGTCGTCGAACGGTTTTGCCAGGAACTCCACCGCTCCTGCTCGTAACGCCTGCATCCGCATTTTTTCGTCGCCGTGTGCCGTGATGAAGATGGTCGGAATCCGGCAATGCTCAGCGTTCAGCTTGGCCTGCAATTCCAGGCCGGTCATTCCCGGCATGCGGATGTCTGCGACCAGACATCCAACCTGGTGCTTTTGGTCAGAATTCAGGAATTCTTCCCCTGACGCAAACGCTTGGGACGGCAATCCGGCCGATTTCAGCAGGCCTTCCACGGCGCTTCGAATCAAATCATCGTCATCAACAATTGCCACCATATTCCTTTTCCTTTGGGCGGGCATGATCAGACCTTAGCAGCGCGCTCGTCAACGGCGCAATCATCCTTTCGTGTTCGGCCCTCATACCTTGGTATGTTGGCCGTCCTATCAATTGTTGGCGTCATACGATGCGGAGCGGTTTTTACGGGTAGGGGAGAACAAAGCGTGCGCCATGGGGAGAGAGTCGTCGGCAGCCCACAAGCGACCGCCCATGCGATTCCATGATCGGGCTGCTGATCCGACACCCCATCCCCGTGCGGAGAGCCTTGGGGGAAAGGAATCAAACAGTTGGCCCCCCGCTGCGGAGGCAGGCCACACCCGTATCACTGACCGAGATCAACAGCTGACCGTTTTCCGTTTTTCTGCGACCAGGAGGCGAGCTCGCGAGCGCTACTGATGGAAATATAGAAAGGAGCGAACGAGGCCGGGAGCTGCTGCGACCGAAACCGAAGCTAGTCCGTAGCGCACAGCAACCAACGCTGCTGGTCGACCAGCCGGTGTTGGCGTATCCGGATCGTCATCGTCGAAAGTCTCGGTCGGGCTGCGGGTGAAGGCTCCGCCGAGGCGCTCCGCAATGAAGCCTTCGTGACGGTAGCTTAGTTTCGAGCATCGGCTGCTCTTTCGCACTTGGGGGGATAGGCTATTTCTTGTCCGTTGGCGCCTCAAGCTTTGCCGCCATTCTCACCAATTCCGCCAGTGATTCAGCTTGCATCTTCCGCATCACGTGCCCGCGATGGATCTTCACGGTGATTTCGCTGTTCCCGAGCTCAGAAGCTATCTGCTTATTGAGCATGCCCGAAACCACCAACCCCATGACCTCCCGCTCGCGCGTGGTCAGCGACTCGTAGCCCTTTCGCAAGTCGGCAAGCTCGTTCTCCCCTTGACGTGTCACCCGGTCGCGATCCAGGGCCTGATGGATCGCATCCAGCAAGTCTTGGTCCCGGAAGGGCTTGGTCAAGAACTCTACCGCACCGGACTTCATGGCTTTCACCGTCATGGGAATATCTCCATACCCGGTGATAAAGATGATGGGAATGCGGAAGCCCGCGTCGGCTAAGTCGCGCTGAAAGTCTAGACCGTTGACTCCAGGAAGTCTCACGTCCAGAACGAGGCAACTGGGCCCGTCCGCCCGCTTGCTGCACAGGAACTCTTGCGGCGTTGCAAAGGTCTGGGAACGCAGGCCAACCGATTTCAGCATGCCCTGGATGGCCGCGCGCACCAATTCATCGTCATCAATGATGAACACCGTGGGAGCGGCTGCGGTCGTCATTCATGGCCCCCGATTGTGGCGGGTAGAATGAAGTAAAAGCTCGCACCGCGGGGAGAGTTGTCAGCAGCCCACAAGCGGCCGCCATGCGATTCCACGATCGAGCGGCTGATCCGCAGCCCCATGCCGGTACCGTCAGCCTTGGTGGTGAAGAACGCATTAAAGATCTGCTCCGTCTGCTGCGGAGGCAGCCCCACGCCCGTATCGCTGACCGTTACTGTCAGTTGGTCGTTTTCCGCTCGTTGCGACTTGATGGCGAGTTGACGCGCCCCGTCCACGTCCTTCATTGCATCGATGGCATTGACCATAAGGTTCATGAGAACCTGCTGCAATTGCACGCGATCTCCCATGATCCGGGGAATATCTTCTGCGAACTCGGTCCGGACTGAAATGGAGTGTCGCGTTAGCTCGCTGCGCATCAGGGCTACCATCTCTCGAATGATCTCGTTTACATCAACCAACTCCCGTGGCGGAGCAACCTTCTTGAACAGCAGCCGAACTCGACCGATGATCTCCGCCGCGCGGGTTGCGTCTTTTACAATTCTCGACGCGGCTTCACGCGCTTCTTCCATATCAGGGTGATCGCGGTTGAGCCAGCGCAAGCAGGTGTTGGCATCAGTAAGGGCGGCGGCAATTGGTTGATTCACCTCGTGTGCCAGGGAAGCAGTCAGTTCTCCCATCGTGGTCACCCGGCTGACTCGCGCCAGGTCCGACTCTACCAGACGTAAGGCATGTTCGGTGCGATTGCGGGACTCCTCAACGCGCCGTTTCGCCTCCATCAATCCGGTGATCAGCAAAGCCGCTAGCAAGAAGACCGCAAATCGCAGGAAGACTGCCGGTTCGTCGGCTGGCGGAACTGTCCTCCGCAGAAAGAAGTAGTCGAAGGCGAAAGCGGAGAAACCCACAGACAAGAGACCCGGTCCCAGACCTCCGAAGAGGCTGCTCACCGTGATGGCGAGAAGGAAACACGATGCTGGAGCATCTATAGGCCAAGCCAGCGCCAGTGCGACGCCACAGGAAATCGTTGCCAGACCGTAACGTTGAAGTTTGGAGAGCACTTCATTCACGCTGGGCTTCGGGCGGTCTGATGGTCCCTTAATCGGCCATCGCACCGCTTCAGGATCCACCAGATGATTGTGCCACATTCCCTATTCGGTCGATACTGGGCGCGCCGATACGGGCCGCCGAAGTAAAAATTTTAGGACAATTCCTGGTCGCACTGAAGGGGGCGAGTGGGAAAGAAAGAGAGCTTCGGATCGAAGAGGGTATGAAGGGCACTGGATATCTTCCTCACAGCTTGGCGGCAGGGATCGCCGTTGGGCTTTAGGCGACCGAGATTAGTAGCCCCGAGGAGCGGGAGACTGACACCTCCCGCACCTCCGTTGCTTCCCCCTGGAAAGGACAGAATATCTACCGCGACTGTGGTTGCGCTTGGATTCGCAAATCAGGGTTCAGGTGCAAGGTCTTGCCAGCAGCAACATACACTTTCTTATCAAACTGCGTGCGCCCCAGAGCGCGCACCTCGATGTCATAACTGCCGGGCCGGAGATTCACGCTTTTCAGCTTTCCGACCGTGCCCGCGTAGGCGCCGTCAATGTATACTTCTGCGTCTTTCACGTCAGTGTCGAACTTCAACGCGCCTGTCGCACGAGCGTAACCGTAATACCCGTATCCGTAAGGATAGGCTCCCCAGTAGGGGGAGTACCCTCCCCACCCGTACGCTGGTGCGACGAAAATGCGCACCGGACGTCCGAATGCCGCAGCAGGCAGTATCATCATTGCGGCGGCTATGCACAACAACATTAGCTTCTTCATAAAACCACTCCTGAACTCTTAGATGCGCAGTTGCATATTTCCATCGTAAAGAAGGGTAAAGATGACGAACCACCAGTGTTTGAGTCCTTAGAGGTCGGCTACCGGTTGATTGCGACCGTATTCTACGCATTGACGTTCACTAATTTGACCAACATCTACACTCGCCTGGTCCGGCGAATGCCATACTACCCACTTAGTTGCCAATCCCAACCAAAAGCACTCCAAGAGCGAAGAAGGTTTCTCTGGCATCGATTCGCTCTTAAGAACTAGGAGTCTGTGATGGACAACCTCCGTTGGAGGACGGCGCTCGCCGCTCTCTCGTCAAACCTGTCCACCGCCAAACGCTGATTCGCAAAACCTCGTAGTCCACCAGTCTCGCCCGCCGCGTTTACTCAGCAACCGACCTGGCCTTGGTAGGGTCACAGGTTTTCGGCGGCCCGAGATTCGGCGCTGCAGTGGCAGATTTGGCGTCAATCGTGGTGGCGATTGGAAGCTTCGCGATTAGCATGGTGCGCTGTGCACCTCGAAAGCCGACGAGGTCAGCAGACGCTCGACTTCGGAGGTTAGCGCTTCGAGCGGCTGTTCGGTGCTCACGCAAGCATCCACGCATGGGGGCGTTTGATCGACCTGGTTACGGCACACCAAGACGATCGGAACATGTGGGCGAAGTGCCCGCAGGCTTCGCACCACATCAAGCGTGGTGTGCTTTCCCACCTGGTGTTCCAACACGATGCCAGCAACGAAACGCATAATGAACAGCAGCGCCACCGCTTGTGTCGAGCTGTCAGTGGTTACCACCTCATAGCCATGGGCTTTGAGCGCGGTGGATATCGAATCGCTGCCGGGCGCTCCGTCGGATACGTAGAGAATTGTGTCGAGAGTCATCGAGTTTCCAGCCTTTTCTTTCCGACAGGTAGAAGTCGCGGCCACCTACCCTGACTTTCTTGCGGAGCTTCTGCCCTCCAAATCCTGAACGAAGAGCTTGATCCGCATACCGCTGGCCAGGAACTCCGCTCCTGCGGCTTTCATCAGCGCGACAGCCCTCTCGCCAGCGCTATCCATTCGCATCACTCCCCTGAGATCAACCACGAATCTGCGTTCCGGGAACGAATAGCGGGTTTCTTCCCAGTGAGAACGAAGCTCCGTGATACAAGGTGCGGTAAGCCGTCCCTCGAGAATGAGTCTTTGTTCAGTCTCTGTGTCAATTCTCGTGACCTTGAGCATCGCGCCTTCCTCTCGTAAGCACTGTTAAGCTGTGAACGATTTCATTTGCGGGGTCTAACACAGATTTCGCAAACCGATCTGTCTTCAACCCATCATCTGAGAACAATTGCGTACTGCTTGAGCCCTGGCATTCGCTCACGGAGACCACATATGTTTGGTGCTGAGCGAGCGAATGCCATGGCCAACACTTAGTTTCCGGCCCCCGGCATCTCGGAGTCGGAGGTTGATGGTTGATTGGCTACGATGATCTGCTGCTCGGCATGAGCAAGTTCTTTCTCTTTCTGGTCGGAGTACAGGAACTCATTGCCGGTCAGATTCCCGGGATAAAACCACTTCAAAAGAACATCCGGTTTTCCGGCGCCCTGCTCAGCCAACGTGATTACCGTTTGTCCGGTGGTGTCGTGACGATCCGTTGGAATTGTCTGAAGGGTTGCATAGATGTGAGTCCGATCTGAATTAAAGATCTGCACCAAATCTCGGCCAGAATCACTATTGGCTAGCTTGAAAAGATAGGTGCCAGCGGGCAGGACCTGCCCCGGGATTTGGATTGGCTGGTTAAAGGTTAGGGTGGTGGCCTGGTCCGACTCGTCAGCATGAGCAGCAAGTTCGGAAAAAAGACTAAAAGCAATGATCAGGCCTACGACAATGTAAAGCTTGTTGGTTTTCATTTTGTTTCATCTCCTTAGATACGATTTGTTACCTCATCCTAGAAAAGGAACTTCACGACCGCTTTTCCTGCATGGCCAGTTTCCTTGACCGAGACTTTCGCGGCTTTGTACGAGTCCTTACCGGCGACCTTGACGGAATGGCCGACGACATCGGCTCCGAATGATGGGGCCGCCATACACAGAGAAAGAACAACCAGGGCAAAAAGCTTTTTCATATTTCCTCCTTTCTTCTTGTTTTGCGCGGCGTGCGCCTTTACCAGAAGGGGAGTCGGAAAACCAAGGTTCGCTACGCTACGTATCATTCCTCGTTCCTCTCCTCGTTCCTCATTTTTCTGGCACTTTGCATAAGGGCACGGCGGGTGCCAAACGAGGAGGGGACGCAGGTTCGCGGCAAGCGGCTTATTATGTGAAAGTTAAGGCGAGTAGCGAAATGCTGCGGAATCAAGGTGTCGGGCTGTCGGAAGTGTCGCTGCCCGTTCCGTCGTGTTCCGACGCTGTGCTGGCATCGATGCCTAGCTTCTTCATGCGTGTGATGAACGTAGTACGTTTGAGGCCGAGCCGGTTGGCGGCGCCGTTTGGCCCGCCGATGCGACCGTCTGTTTCTTTCAGCGCGCGGATGATTTGATCGCGATCGACTTCGGCGAGAATACTTCGCACAGGCGTGCGTCTCGTCGAATGAGCGCTTTGGTCGTCACGGGCTAGCACGGGCGCGGTACGAGGCTGTAGTTCCGTCAACGGCACGTTTAAGCTTGGCCCGGCCGACAGGATCACTGCCCGTTCAATCACATTCTGCAGTTCTCGAATGTTGCCCGGCCACTGATATTGGCTGAGGGCCTTCATGGTCTCCGAGGAAATCGTTTCGATTGTTTTGTTCATGCGGCGAGAAATCTCTTCTGCGAAATGCCGGACCAAGAGAGGGATGTCTTCCGGTCGTTCCCGCAATGGAGGAACTTCCACGGGAAATACGTTCAGGCGAAAATAAAGATCAGAGCGAAACGTCTGTCCTTGAACCATCCCGGCCAAATCCCGATTTGTTGCCGCAATCAGACGCACGTCGGTCCGAATCGTTCGTGTGCCTCCCAACCGCTCAATCTCACGCTCCTGCAGTACACGAAGAAGCTTCGGCTGGAGCTCGAGTGGAATTTCCCCGACTTCATCCAGGAAAATAGTGCCGTGGTCCGCAAGTTCTAAACGGCCAATGCGCTGAGCAACGGCGCCTGTAAACGCACCCTTTTCATGGCCAAATAGTTCACTCTCGAGTAGTCCGGCCGGGAGAGCAGCGCAGTTCAGCTTCACGAAGGTTTTTGAAGCACGCGGGCTGAGGTTGTGGATGGCGCGAGCGATCAATTCCTTTCCAGTACCCGTTTCGCCAGAAATAAGCACAGTGGAGTCGGTCGGTGCAACTGTTTCCACCAGCCTTAAGACGCGGTGAAGCGCCTGACTGGTGCCAACGATCTCTTCGAAATCAGCATCGGCGCGAATCTCGTCTTCAAGGTAAAGCTTTTCTAGCGCGAGCTTGTCCGTCAGTTCTGATATCTGGCGAAAGGAAAGTGCGTTTTCGACGGCGATCGCTATCTGGTTGGAAACTTGCGTCAGGAACTCGATGTCTTCTTGGATGTACCGATCATCCTCCCGTCTGCCGAGGATCAGGATGCCAAGGACTCGTTTTCGACTTAGGAGTGGCAGCACGCATGCCGTCTTGAGCCCCGGTGCCAGAAACGCGTTGTTTCCCGTTGGGATCTCGGAGAGATCCTGAATCTTGCCAACCCAGCTGTTGCCGGTGCGGAATACGCGAGATGGCACGGTTTCCTCTGCAGGAACCGATTCATTCTCGGTCAGAGTCCCGTCACCTGCGAAGGCGAGTGCATGGACTCGTAACCGGCCACCATCGGAATCGGGCAACCCCACGCCTGCAAAATCGGATCGCATGGTTTGGCGGACATTCGCGATTACTGCTTTCAAGACATCGCGAATCTCAAGATTCGACACGACGTTGTTGGTCAGCTCAAGAAGCAGTTTTAGCCGATCCTTCTCGTATCGCAGTTCTGCTTGGGTGGTTTGCAACTCTTCGTTGGTCTCTGTCAGTTCGCTGGTTCGCTTCGCAACCCGCAGTTCCAGATTGTCGCGTGCTTCCGTGAGCAGCCGTTCGGCACGGTGGCGTGAAGCGCTGAACCAGCCCACGAACACTCCGAAAATCCCATAAATAATGAGGTAGGGCTCCGCCGAAGAGCCGTCGATATGGACAGGAAGAGGGACGTGCCTCCTCAACAAATAGGAGAGCAAAAGAGCGAGCAGCCCCGGCCCTGTCCCTGCATACCAAAAGGTAACGGCAATAGCCGCGAAGGAAAAAGAGGTGAATGGGTGGGGCAAATCGTAGTGTCGTAGGCTGAGGGCTGTCCCAAACGCCAGCATCACCGAAATAACAGCTGTTCCATAACGCCCTAGAAAAGCCGTTGCAGGCCGCGCGGCAAACCTCGAGCTATTCAAAGAGGCCATACGTTTAAGAAACACAGTCACTCCATCTCGAATGCGAGATATTGCAGTCTCCCTTTGCGCTCGATTTGAAGCACAACAGGATCGCCCTGTCCAAGCTTAAGGACGATCGCTCGCAACTGTGAAACCGACTGCAGCGGGGCACCATCGATTGCGCGAATGATGTCCTCCGCCTCCAGCCCGGTATCCACCGCATTTGTGCCCGCGGCCTGGGCTACGACTACGACCCCCGAGTCACTGCGCGCGCCCCGGAGCAGCTGCTTCACGCTCCCGTCAAGTTCGGTAACAAAAATGCTCAGCTTCCGGATCAAACTTTTCTGCAACTCAGGAATATCGGCCAACTCGTCTATCTTCTCGTGGTACACCACCACGGGAACGTTCAAGGACAGCCGATTCGTGCCTCGAAGCACGTCGATTTTCAAAACTTGGTCGACGGGATGGAGGTAAAGCGCGGCCACGAAGTCGGGGAGGCCGAGAACTGGGTGACTATCTATGCCCAGCACGATGTCTTGGATCTTCAGGCCTGCCGCGTCCCCTACCCCTCCAACTGCGATGTCGGAAATGATTGCGCCCCAACTCCTCGCGAGTCCGAGGCCTGCAGCCAGAATAGGTGTAATGTTCTGGGCTTTCGCGCCGATGGCAACGCGCTGCACGCGGCCGCTTTTGCGAAGGCTCTGATAGTCGAAATTGACGATTGCAGCGGGGATAGCGAAGCCTAGACCTTCGCTGCCGCCGCCTTCGCTTAGGATAAAAGTGTTGATGCCGAGAAGATTGCCATCGATATCTACGAGCGGGCCGCCGCTGTTTCCCGGATTGATCGCTGCGTCAGTCTGGAGATAAATCATGGGATTGTCGGGATTGGTCTGGCGGGCGACTGAGCTGACCACACCCATGGTTACCGAATCCCGCAATCCTTCAGGACTGCCGACTGCGAACACCAATTCGCCCTGACGGACTCGTACGTCCGTTCGCAGAGGTACGGTTGGCAAATGCGACGCCTCTACTTTGAGGAGCGCTAAATCGGATTGTTTGTGGGAACCCACCACTCTGGCGTCCAGGATCTGCTCGGCATGGATGGGCTGGAGTTCCAGTGTAGAGTCTCCCCCTCGCGGTGGGAGGATGACGTGGATACGTTGCGCTCCTTCAACCACGTGTGCATTGGTGATGATGTAGCCGTCAGGATCTACGATGACTCCAGAGCCGATGGCGCGCTGGCGCGCGATTCGCGATGTGTCGGTGTGACCATGGTCCTCTAAGGGTCCGTACCCGGTGACCGCGATCTGGACTACCGCGGGCGACACTTTTGCCACGACCTTTTCCAGAGAGCTGTCCAATTCTTGCAGTAGGGTCGGTGATGCAGGCGCTTTTTGGACGAGGGCGAGCGAATCGGTAGCCGTTCGATCCGCTGTAGACTGTGCGCGAACGCGGGTGGCTACCAGCAGAGCGGCAAGGCCGTACTTCATCCACTGCAATCTTGGCATAGTGTGAAAAACCTAGTGTGAAAACCTACTGGACTCAGGCTTTAGCGCCCAACGTCCTTTGGCGCCTTTCTGACGTGCGAGTGCACGTTGTGTTCCAGTCAAAAAAAGGACTGGTGGAGAACCAACTGGGAACAGGTCCCTTGACTTACGCATCGAATCCTCCGCCTACTTGGACTTCCCCTTCGATCAGAGAAGATGGCGGTCTTAAGACCGTCCAAATACCGACGCCGTATCAGCCTGTTGACATTCCGGGCAGTTTATTTTCTGTGTACGGCCGGGATGAGAACGGGGAGAGCATTGTGCCCCAACAAAGGTGACGTTTGGAGATCTGCATGCAACTGGTCAGTGTTCCGATGGCGTACCCATCGGAGAAGACAAAGAGAGTTGGAAAGGATGGGACTGATGATGGCGACTCAAACCACCAGAAAATGCGCGCACATACCATGTTTTTGCGACGTACGAAATGGAGAGGAGTATTGCGGAGACACGTGTCGTGAAGCGGGAAGTGAAAACGTGGAAATCGCCTGTCAATGCGACCATGCGGCGTGTCCGCTCACGTTTCGGGACTTGGTGCCCAGCAGTGCTGCCTGACCGGACGGCCTACAACGGCACTCTTCGCGGCGACAGATTGAATTCCGCGATCCCTTTGGCCGCTGGAAAATGAGGCAACGATGCGCAAACGGACGGAAGGACCGCTGTTTCCTTTTTGGGCTCAGGATTGGGGACTGAGTTCCTTCCTTGCCCTCCTGTTGCTCATAACCCTCTTTGTTCCAATGGTTCCTCTGTAACGGCCAGGGCGAATAGGACTGGACCGAATGTTCGCCCTCATGCAGTTCTCGGGTGCGATCGCGACCATTCAGCAAAGACTTCTCACCTATCTGATCATCGCGTTCCCAGCAGACGAATCGAGCCGGCGGTGCACAGGCTGGGCAGTGACCTGTGGCCCATGCTCTTTCATTGTGGCCTGCAGTAATTGCCAGTCGCGGGCGAACTCGCGCCCGGAGACACTCAGCGGATTACTCCTGCGCAATTCTGCTTGTAACCTCGTCTTGAGAAGTGCTCGGACCAAATAAGCAGGAGAGCCGGTGGTCAGAACGTTGTCTGCTGAAGCCCCTACACTTACCATGTCAGGTCCAGCGTTCAATAGCAGAACTGGTCTACCGTTTTGGTCGAGTCCAGGCCTGGCTTCAGACCGAATGAGTTTCCAGACTTTCGGGACGTTGCCGCCTGAGGTCTCGAAATCAGGCATCGCCGGAAGATTATCCAATGCTTTGCGATATGCTTGCAGATCCTCGCGACCCAGGGGCAGGTCGGGTTCGCTGTCGGGCACGAATACCATCGCATTGCGGCCCGGCTCGAACCGGCCACTTCCGCTACCCAAAAAAACGGCAGCCAAGCATCCCGCAAAGATCGGGCTCGCGAAGGCGCTGGGAACGATGTACTTCTTCGATTTGAAAAACGACTCAACTACGCCGTGTACGGCCTTGCTGCGGGCAATGCTGCCGGGGACCTGGGGAAGGATGACCCTCGAGAGTCCGAGCTCCGGATGGCGCATGCTGAATTTAACCAGGTTTTTTGCCATCTGCTTGGGTGTGGTGATTCCAACATCGGCGACATAACTCCGGTGCACAGCCTTCGGCTGATAGAAGTTAATGACGTCTTTCACGAAATCGGCACAATTGCGGGTGAGAATGTGAAAGTGAGAGCGGTTCGGCGACGAATTGAATTTGAGTATGAGGGCGTCATCCTGCGCAGAGGTAGTCTCAATTTCGAAGCCGTAAGTTGTCCGGTCGTAGGACGAACCGACCAGCTCATACCAGTTCCCACCAGGAATCTCCCCGTTGGGCAAGTCGGGAGCGACGTCCTCCAAATGTGTTCGACGATAGCGATCGCGCAGGAAGGCGACCATCTTCGCATCTGCAAATAGCGGGACATCTTCCGGCTGGTCCACCGCATACAAGTAAGGGATGAGAGGAATTGCGATCCAGTCGTAGCGCCCAACGCCGTCGTAGCGGCTTATGACAACGCCGATTTCTCCTAGTACACAACGACGAAGGATCACGGGCGTTTCGGCGCATACGCCTGACAAATACACGGCCGAGTGCCCTGTAGCAGTGAAGAATCCCAGGTTCCCGTATGGCTCTTCGAGTAGAAGAGTGGCTGAGGCCCCCGAATTTGCCACAAGAGCCACAACCAGGACGGATAACATGCCGACCGCAAGCGTTATCGATATGGTGTAGCGTCGCAACAATGCCGAACCCCTAAGCAAAACTACCTTCCGGATACGAGGGGTCTTCGGTACGCAAGACCACGGTGCTGTGCCGCCTGGCGATGGAAGACCTTCATCGAGGGCTGGAATCGTGATCGGTGATCGCGATGTGCTCGCAGGCATCGTCGCCCTTCATGGCCGACTTGAAACCGCGGATACCCTCTCCGATTCCTTTGCCCAGTTCGGGGAGCTTCTTGGGTCCGAACACAAGCAGAGCAATTCCAAAGATCACCAACAGATGCATGGGTTGAAACAGTCCTTCGAACATACTTTTCCTCAAGAAAGGTTTTCAACTATAACGGCAAAGTCCGTTCTGTAAATGGTCGCCCGCGTTATCGCGGCAGTATCTCCGCTAAGTCCTGCTAATGCGGCCGCCGCCAGTGCAGCGGATCCGATTCCCTCGACACTCCATAGGGAAACTCCGTGCTGCGGCAGCGTGTCTTTCTTTTCATCATTCATCGCGTTTTGCACTTATCCACTCTGAATTCGACGATACCGTCTTCGCCACCTAGCAACAATCCAATGCACGTACGGTTCCATCTCATCCGCAAATCGGAAATGGGCGGCAAGTCAAGGCCCAGGTTGTCCAGCTGTACCGTTCTAACCAGGAGCGACCTGGGGGTTGAAGCTCGAGCGTCATTCTTTGGACATACTGTCCAGTAGTGGTCGACACGCCGTGGAAATCCTTACCGACCTGCAAGGAAGGTGACCCAAAAGCGCGGGTTTGAAAACACGCTTTCACAGATCGTTGCTAAAAATGATTCATCCAAGAAATTCCTGCGTGAAATGCAACCAATCGCGACTCGCAGCATCAAGAACAACATAAACAATGCATCACGAGCACCAGCCGCCCTCACAGTCCTGCCTCTATAAACTGTTCAGTCCACTGTGAAGGCGGCTCGTGCTCCGCGCAGGTCTCTTTGTAATGTCGCTGCGATTGCTCCCGAAGTATGCCCCGGTATTTCGGGAAGGTTCACCGCAAACATGCTCCTGATGGTGCGACCTGAATCGCCGACTCCTTTGTTCATCGTAAGCGTCTGACCAACACACCTTCGAGGAACACGTTTTGTTCTGAGGTTTCAGGATGAGTGGAGATTAGGAGGTCTCAGCACACAAACGATATACGCGCGCGGAAGTTCAATAACTGCTGAGGGAGTTTCTCAGCAGCGGCACGCGACCCAAGGATTTTTGCCGGAGTCAGGGTTTGAGCTTCGGCATACTGAATCGGCATCTGTCGCGGTCCTCCCCGAACTTGATCCAGCGGTTCGCCCACTTACTCCCGCTGCATGGGTCGCTCAACATTTATAGACTAAACCGACGGAGTTGTTGGTGTGGAGGGCGTCGTCTGCAGGTCAGTGCGATCTCCTGACACAACTGAATCGCCTGTTCGGCCTTTGGTAGGCAACGCTTAGGCTTGTGGTGCTTCGCGCTTTAACGCGCGTGACAGTGTTTGGTCGAGAGCTGCCTTGGCTTTTTCGTACTCGGCTCGTGAAATTTGGCCCTGCTTGCGCTCCACTTCAATCTGGAAGATCTTCTCCTTGATTCCTTCCATCAGCGTGAGGGTGTGTCGCGTAGCGTGTGCGCGCGTGGCATCCAAACTACCAGCTTCGGCCGGTTCGTATTCATCTTTTTGTTGCATGGTAGTCCGCCGGGACGGGCTACTCTTTTGGCGCCCGAAGGCACGTGCTGTGGACTGTTGCCGCGATGCTACGTAGAGGCCGCCGATTGACAGCACTGCGGCAGCGCCCCCCAGAATCCACCACCGATATTCTTGCAGCGGATCGGGAGCGTCGATCGGCGTGCCCAGCCCTCCGCCGGGACGGTTATTGGACTGAGCGATGCCAGCGGAGCTTCGCTGACCCTCACCGGGGCCTTGAGTGGCGTTCCGCTGGCCGGTTTCGAGCGAGCGTTCCCCGGAAATGGTAAAAGCAAGATTTTGTCCGTGTGTAGTGTTTGACGCCACTTGCACTGTGGCGTCGGGCTCATTCGGAATGTTCATCAATTTGAAGTGTGTCGAACTCGCGGCCGCCTTGAACTGCAGCGCCTTCGGCAACATGACCACGAAGTGCTCCAAGGGATAGATTGACTTGGGATCAATACTGGCGCTACCACTGTAAGGAAGCTGGTAGGTCACTTCGAAACGCGTCAACCCTGGCCGCAGAGGAAAGATGAACGAATAGCGATTCCTCTCGCCTTCGGGTACGGGAGCGGATTTCAGAGGATTGCCGTTTTCGATGGTAGCCGTAGCAGAACCATCGATTATGTGCGCATTATCGGGAACGTAGAACTCGAGATTGGGCGCATTCATCTGGGTGCGCGGTGGATTCGAGGTGTTCTGCACTGCGAATTCCCGGGTCACCGCAATTTGGCCTTGGGCCGCCCGAATACGCATGATGTCGGCAAACACTCTGATGCCCGTTACCTTTCTCGCGACGTCGTAAACTTCAAGGGCTACAGCCGTTGTTCCCGGACGCGCCAGGCGGTGATAGGTGACGTCCTGATGGATAGCACGAACCAGATGCGTTGCCTTCGGGTCGTCGACCTTGAAACGGAACTGGCCGCTCGCGTCCGTCTTGGTATGGCCCGACTCTTCCATCCCCTGGCCTAGCTTGAACACAACCACTTCGTCTCCAGCGGATGGCTTGCCGGTAGTGGAATTTCTCACCGTGCCGGTAAGAGTCTGAGCAGTGGCGAAAGAGGTCAGCAGCAGGACGATGATTGCGACATGGAGGCTCGCCCCGCGCTCGCCTGCCGCCCGTACCGTAGCAAGGGGCGCAGCCGTGCGCACGCATTCCATCTTCGGCCAACAGACGCGCTCTATCGGGATGACATTCAGCAGAGTTTTCAAAACCGTGTTCCTTTCAAAGTCTCGTTCTCCGGACTGGCGGTGTTGACCTTTTTTCCAGGTGGGCGATCTCGGCCAGTATGGTGGCGGCTTCCTCCTCCAAAGAGGATTTCAGGAAGGCGTAGTCGAGGTCAGGAACCTTGCCGGCCTTGTTCTCGAAGTTGAGATCGCGCAGGTTTTCGTAGACAGCGTCCTTGCGCTCGTGCAAATAGCCCGCGCGATTGCTCGCCGGGTCAAGAAAGAGTTTTCCGGGAATATAGAAAATATAAAATAGAGATGCGACAACTAGCATCACGCAGGAGATGACCCAGATCATAAATCGGTCTCCTGGCGAGCCTGGTCACGGAATCGTATTAGCTTGGGGCCACGGACAGGACGTAGGCGATCGGCTATGGCTGGAGCCGGGCGATTCTTCCACGCGCGAATCACCAGCACAATCAGACCAAAGCCAAGAATCAGCACGGCAAAGGGCAAGATATAGGCGACACGGTCAAAGCCGTCGGTGGTTGGAGCCGCCAGCACCGTGGGTCCGTACTTCTGCAGGAAGCCTTGCTCGACCAAGCTGTCACTATCTCCCCGGGTGAGCGACGCCATGAGTTCGTTGCGCATGCCATCGGAGTCTCGGCAGCCGACGTGGTTGCATTCCAAGAGAATCTGATTGCACCCGCAGATACACATCATTCGGTGGCCGATTTTCGAGAACCGTGTCGCTGGATCTCCGGCACCCATCGCCACAAGAACTGCGGCGGACACAGCTACGACCCGCACAGCTTTGCTAGTTCGTGCGCGGAGCCTCGAGCGTAAGTGACGAAGGCTTTTCATCAATCTCCTGTGACCACGGGCTCGGCATGCACCGGCGAAAAGCGGGCGCGAGCGGCAACGCGTGCCGACGCAGGCGCATTTGGGATCAACGCCAACACTGTTCCAATCAACATGATCCAGACACCGATCCAGATCCACATCACCAGCGCGTTCAAATGGGCTTTCAAAATAGGGTGACCATTATCCGGGTTCAATCCCTCAAACACGAGATAGAGATCCTCGTCCAGTGTGGAGCGAATGGCCGGCATGGTGGACGTCTGGCGGCTGGCTTTGTAAAAGCGCCGCTCCGGAGTCATCGACCCGATCTGATTGCCGCCCTTGAAAACATCGAGCATAGCCCACTCGCTGGCATAGTTGGCCGCGTCATCGTCAGTGTAGGAGCGGCAGACCAGCGTGTACGCACCGATGCTCATTTTGTCGCCGTATCCCATTTCCTGCTCTTTGTCCTGATTGAAGGCGGCACCGGCAAATCCGATGATGACGACCACCACTCCGAAGTGGACAATGTACCCTCCATACCGACGCGTGTTGCGGTGGATGAGCTGCACCATCGACGCGAACGCATTTTGGCCGGTATGTTTGGAAATCACGTAGCCCCCACGGAAGAACTCGCTGGCAACGGTGAGGATGACCAGCACTGACAGTGCGATGGCCATCAGCGAATAAAAATACGAGATGTCCTGCCAGGGCCTCAGGCCGAAGGGCGACCCCCAACTCTGCGGCGTGATCATCAGGAACAGGGCGACTCCCATGGCGCCGATGGCGGGCCACATGAAGTTGCGCCTCAGGCTCTCCAGCGAAGTCTTGCGCCATGCCAGCAGGGGACCTACCGCGGTGAGTACGAGGAGTAACAAAGCGACCGGGATCGCCACGTGATTGTAGAAGGGGGCACCCACGGTGACTTTGTTCCCTTGCAGCAATTCCGAAATCTTCGGGAACCACGTACCCCAGAGAACGGTGAAGCACAGAAGAACGAAGAGCAGATTGTTGAATAGGAAACTCGACTCACGCGAGACCATTGATTCGAGCTTGTGTTCGCTGCGCAATTGCGATTTATTTTTAAAGAAGAGGACGACAAATACGATTAAACTGATCGCAAGAAACCATGCGAACCAATCTCCAATGGAAGACTGTGCAAAGGCGTGGACGGAACTGATGATGCCACTGCGCGTCAGAAATGTTCCCAGAATGGCCAACCAGAAAGTGGCGAAGACCAGCCAGATGTTCCACGTTTTCAGCATGCCACGCTTCTCCTGCATCATCACCGAATGCAGGAAAGCGGTGCCGGTCAGCCATGGCATTAGCGAAGCGTTCTCGACCGGATCCCAACCCCAATAACCACCCCATCCCAGCACGGAGTAGGCCCAGTGGGCGCCTAGGAATATTCCGCACGTCAGAAATCCCCACGTCACCATGGTCCAGCGCCTCGTGATCCGGATCCACTTCTCGCCCGGATGTCGCAGCGCAAGAGCTCCCAAGCCGAAGGCGAAAGGCACGGTGAATCCCACATATCCGAGGTAAAGCATGGGAGGGTGGATTACCATCTCGGGATATTGCAGCAACGGATTCAAGCCGTTGCCGTCCGGGGGGATCGATCCTTGCATCACCGCAAACGGCCGCGCCGCAAAGGTCAACAACAGGAGGAAGAAAACCTGGACCGCAGCAATGACCACAGACGCTCCAGCAAACAGGCGCACATCCGTCTTGTATCGAAGCCGGAGAACCAGTCCGTAGGCGGAAAGCAATAACGACCAAAACAACAGCGACCCTTCCTGGCCGGACCACAACGTGGCGAACTTGTAAGGCGCAGGTAAGTCACGGTTGCTGTGGTGAAAAATATAGGCAATCGAAAAGTCGTTCTCGAAGGCGGCAATCACCAATATCAGCGCGGCCAGGAATACGAGCGCAAAAGTAGCAATGCCGGCACGCCGTGCCGTTTCGGTCAGCGGTGCTGCAAAGTCTTTCTTACTGACGGCGGCTACGATGCCCGCGACGGCGCAGTAAACGCTCCAAACAAGGGCGAGTAAGAGGGCGAAGCTCCCGACTACCGGCATTATGATTCTCCTAGTTCGCAGAGCACTGACGCTTCTTGTTGGAGTGTTGGG
>Ga0070716_100000367_pt1 | contig 18546 bp, 17 predicted proteins | sample LARL112metaG_FD_71395 | JGI IMG/M metagenome (GOLD analysis project Ga0070716, IMG submission 71395) | Corn, switchgrass and miscanthus rhizosphere microbial communities from Kellogg Biological Station, Michigan, USA - LAR L11-2 metaG | ecosystem: Host-associated > Plants > Roots > Rhizosphere... | reverse complement strand
CTGGATAACTGGCGCGATCCGCAAAATTTGAAACCGCTGCCGATGGCGCCTGCGGCTCCGGCGGACCTGGTGCAAATCGGAAAATAGCGGAAACGACGAGGCAAAATCAAAGATTCAGCGGCAGGCTGGCGGAATCAGGCGTAAAGGGGCGCGAAGGAAGCGCCCTTTTTGTTTTGGGTTTACGTTTTTTGCACAAGGTACCTTGGGCGGATTGACTGAGCAGCGGCTCTTTAAAAAAATGAAGACATGACTGCAGCCATCGAAATACAGAACCTGAGCAAGGAATATCCGCACGGGTTTCTCCACCTGAGGAAAAAGACTTCACTCGAGGACCTGACGATGCAGGTCGAAGAGGGAGAAGTTTTTGGATTCTTGGGCCCAAACGGGGCGGGAAAAAGCACCACCATCAAACTGTTGATGGGCATTATTTTTCCCACAGCGGGGAGTGCGCGAATTTTGGGCAAGCCGGTAAGCGACGTGCCAATGCACCGGGACATCGGTTATTTGCCGGAACAACCGTATTTCTACGATTACCTAACTGCAGCGGAAGCGCTCGATTATTTTGCGCGCTTTCACGGCTTCACAGCCACGGAGCGCAAAGAACGCGTGCATAAAATGCTGAAGAAAGTGGGCCTGGAGACAGCGGGCAAAATTCAGCTACGAAAATATTCCAAGGGCATGCTGCAGCGCGTAGGCCTGGCGCAGGCGATTCTGCATGACCCAAAACTGGTAATTCTGGATGAGCCGATGTCCGGGCTCGATCCGGTGGGCCGCAGGGAAGTTCGCGACATCATTCTTGAATTGAAAAATGATGGTAAAACAATCCTTTTTTCGACGCACATTTTGTCGGACGCGGAAATGCTCTGCGACCGCGTGGGCGTGATTGCCGGAGGAAAACTGCGAGGCGTCGGCGCGCCCGGGTCGATTGTAGGAGTGCAGTCGGTGGGAATGGAAATTGTGTTTGAAATTGCGGAAGGCAGGCAATTGGCCGAGACGATTCGCGCCAAGGTTGCAAAGAGCGGGGCGAATTATCGTATCACTGTAAGCGAAGCGGAGCTGTACGAGACGCTCGAACAACTGCGCGCAACCGGCGCGAAAGTGATTTCCGTCACCCAGGTCAAGCCGACGCTGGAAGATTTCTTTATGGAACTGGTCGGCAAGGATCGCGCGCAGGCCGCGGCCATCGAGGTGAGCGGAAAATGAGCCGCGTTCTGATTGTGGCCAGAAATACATTTCGCGAAGCGGTGCGGGACCGTGTGCTGTACAACCTCGTTTTTTTTGCGCTGCTGCTGATCGCGTCGGCGGTGGTGGTCGGCCAGATTTCGATGGACATCGAATCCGTAGTGATGGTCAGCCTGGGCCTAAGCGCAATTTCGCTGATTGGGTTGCTGATTGCGGTGTTCACCGGCGTCGGGTTGGTTTCCAAGGAGATCGATAAACGAACGCTGCATGCTGTTTTAGCCAAGCCTCTACGGCGGTGGGAATTCTTGCTGGGAAAATTCGCCGGGTTAGTGCTGACGCTGACCGTGAATACCGCCGCGATGGCCGCAGGACTTTTTCTGGCGATATTGTATTTAAAACATTCCCTGGTGCGTGGCGACGCCGTGGTTTTGGCCGCGGTGTACTTGATTCTGTTGAAGCTGGCTCTGGTAGTGGCTCTGGCGATGCTGTTTTCGTGCTTTACGTCCCCGCTGCTGGCCATACTTTTCACCGGCGGCTTGTATGTTGCAGGGCTTTTCGTGGCGCAATTGCGGAACCTGCAAACGACGCAATTCAATCCACAGACGCAAAAGCTTTTTACCGTTCTTTCCTACCTGCTGCCAAATTTCGAGAACTACGACGTGATGGGAGCGGCGGCGCACGGACGCGCGATTCCCGCGAGTCTGGTGTTGCACGACACGCTGTATACCATTCTTTATTGCGGAATTGTGTTAAGCGCGGCGGCAGCGATTTTTTCGCGTAAGGACCTGAAATGAGTGGCGGGCGATCCGCGGCGTGGCTCCTGCTCCTTGTGGTATTGGCAGGATTCACCGGCATATGGCGACTGCAGCGAAAGATCAGCATGCAACGCGCAGAAATGCATCAGGAGCAGGATGAAATTCTGGTGCGTTCGCCGAAGTTGATGAAATTGGCGACCCTCGAATATGGGACGCTAGTTGCCGATATTTACTGGACGCGCGCCGTTCAGTACTACGGCGGCAAGCGATTGGGCCAGGATACGAATCTTGCAAGCTTGTGGCCCTTGTTGGACGTGGCCACAACGCTCGATCCCAATTTAATGCCTGCATACCGCTTCGGAGCGACATTTCTGGCGCAACCTGAACCGCGCGGCGCAGGCAGGCCGGACCTTGCAATTCAATTATTACAACGCGGAATCGACGCGAACCCGGAATACTGGCGGTTTTACCAGGACCTGGGAAATATCTATTACCTCAATTTGAAGGACTATTCAAAGGCGGGCGAGGCGTACCTGGAAGGAAGCAGAAAGCTGGGAGCTGCAGCGTGGATGAAAGTGATGGCCGCGCGATTCCTGGAAAAAGGCGAATCCCGGGAGACATCGGTGATGCTGTGGTCCGAACTATACGACTCCAGCACCGACGAAGCGATCAAGCAGAATGCGCGCATTAACCTGGAATTGCTGCGCACTGATGAAGATATCGACCATATCAACGAGATCGCGGAACAATTCACAGCAAAGGCGGGACATCCTCCCAGAAGCGTGCGCGAGATGGTGCAAGCCGGTCTCATGGCGGGAGAACCCTTGGATCCGCGCGGTGTTCCTTATGTAATCAATCGTGACGGGAAGGCACAAATTTCGGAAAAAAGCCCGCTTCATAAAGAAGAAAGTATTTACCGGCGAGCCTTGTAGCTAGGGCCCGAGTTCCGGCTGCTGCGGAACAGCAGCCCACTGCAAGACTACCGCTCAGCGACACACAGCAGAGTCAGTTGCGGGTCGATTAACAGTTTTCCAGGTTCGCGCGCGGAGACGAAGCGGAAGTTGGTTTCCGGGCCGCCTGCGATGACGCGTCCCAAATAGCCTCCAGCGCTGGAATAGATTGGCACCGGCGCTACGAAAGAATTGCCGACGCCGCTCTGCATCAGCTTGCCCTTAATGACAAAACCCTTTTCCGAACGCCTGGTGGAATACTCAATGCGATAGTGTGGAATCCCCGTTCCACGGACCCAGTCGGCAAAAAACCATTCCATCGAGTTGCCGCCTTCGATGGCCATTGCAGGAGTCATCACCGCTTCGAGTTCACGCTGGAGATTCTCCGTGGAAAGCGCGCGGTACGCATATTTGCTTTGCAAAGTATGGAGTAGCGCGATAAAGCGCGTGTCAGGATTTTTTGCTCCTGGTTCGCGCAGCAGCTCGCGAAGCATATGAAACACCCAAGCGCCTTTGCCATACACAAGCAGATCAAAACCATCGGGTGTCCGGGAGGAATTCAGCCGAGAGCCAAGCTGCATACTACCGATCTCTGCAGGCGCGTACTCCGTTGAATCCTTTTCGACTAAACGCTTGCGAAAGCGATCGAGCCAGACACGCAGTTTGTGTTCCGGAGATTTCTGGTTGTCCACAAACAGCAGCGACAGGTAACTTGCAAGTCCTTCATCAATCCACTGGTCGCGGTAGCTAGACCATCCAACTACATTGCCCCACCATTGATGAGCGACTTCGTGAAATGGGACCAGGTCATGAAAATGTTCCTGTCCGCTGGAGGAGAGACCGGCGAGTTGCTGGGCCTCAGCCGGAAGAAAAGAGTAAGTGGAGATGTAGAGAAGGCCGGGCCAGCCTTGGCCGAATGTTCCCGGAATTTGGGAAACGCTGAGCTGATGAACAGGAAATGGGCCCGAGTAGGTTTCGTAGAAGCGGATGGAAGAGTCGATATCACGTGCAATCTGCTTCAGAGCGTCAGCGGGTCTTGGATCTGACATTGCAAGCCGCATGCGCTCGGCCGGTATGCCCAGGGGATGCGGCATAGCATCGGTCAGATTGGCTTCCATCTCAGCCTCAGGCCGGCGAATTCGATTGAGCAGAGCCTGCTCCAGCTGGCGATTGGCGTAGACATCAATGGAATAGGCTTTGCCGGGCAGCGATGCGGAAGCGTATTCGCCGAGATTAAAACCGGAGACGCTCGAGGGCCTGTCCGTGCGCCAGTGCGCGATCCTGAGGTCGCCGTCCTCGCGTTCGTCTACTTTGCTGCCGGTCGCGACAAGGCGAAGCTTGCGGGGCCAATAGAATGTGAGGTCGTACATAGCGAAGGACGCGGTGTCGCCAAAGTGTGGATACCAGCTCTCCCTTGCGCCGACGAAAAGAACGCCGTTGCCGTCATTGCGTATGACATTGCCGTGATAGCGGAGAGTTAGTTCGATTTCGTCGCCCGCTTGTAAGGCCCGAGGAAGCAGAACATACAAAAAATCGCTGGCGCTTGCGGCGCGCTCTGCGGCGGCAGTCGTTTCATCGGGAAAACTAAACAGCGCCTGACCGGCAAGTGTTACCGTTTCGACGGTCAGAAGACTCGAAAACTGAAAAGGAATGAGCCGTTCGCCTGAACGGTCCGCGTGCAGGCGAATCGTAGTCACTCCGCTGATTGAATTGTCGGCGTGAAGGTTAGTTTCGATTTGGTATTGAATCGCACGAAAAGCCGAGCGGGCCGCAGCTGTTTCCGGAAAGCGGTATGAGCTCCAGATATCGTAGAAGTCGAAGCCTTCGGATTTTCTGGCTTGACCAAATAGCTGCGGTTCTTCCCGCGCTTGGTCATACACGAAGTCGAATGCCCCGACGGAGGATCCGTTCAGGGACGCAGCGAAGTAAGGCTGCGGAGACTGCGAAAACGATTCCGACAAGATGCGGAGTGAGTGAGCGGGGTTTCGCGAGAGGACAGCTGCTTGCCAGACGTCCGCAAGCGTGGAGTTCGTCCCCGGCTCGATGTTCGCGGCTTGAAACTCCCGCAGCAGCTCCGCCGCGGTAGCATCCGTAAAGCGCAAATATGCCGTGGCGAAATTCTGATCCACGACCGGTGCGCCGAGGAAGTGCGCGAGCTGTTGCTTTTCGACGGGATCGCGAGGAGCGGCAAGGATGTGGCCACGCCCGGAAAATACCGCGCCAGTGACCTTTCCCTCCAACGGCTGGAAAAAGGCCAGATAGCCTTCATCGAACATGAGTCTTCCGTCGCCACGACGCAGCTCGATACGCGCCGAAGGATCGATTTTGTAGGTTGCTGCGGGATCGATCTGAATTCGGTTTAAGGCCGCGAGAAGCTCGTGCGGCTCGCGAGGTGGTGCCTGCTGCGCGACGAGCGAAGCCACGCAAAGCAAACCTATCAGCGCAAAGGTACAGACCCGGGACTGCATGCTGGCAGTGTATTCAGATAGGGCATGCAACGGCAAGGTTGCCTCCAGGGGACCGCGTTCCTGGGGTAAATTCAAAAGATGGCGCAAACGCAAAAAACCTGTATGACGCTGCTGTTCGCGCTCCTGCTCACTGCGGCTACCACGCCCGCGGACACCATTGTCCTGAAGAATGGAAAGAGAATCGCGGCGCTTAGCGTGACCCGGGAAGGCGATAAAGTTTCCTATGAGACGCAATCTGGAACACTGATATTGCCAAGTTCCCTGGTCGACCACATCGAGCGAGGAGGCGTTCCGTCAGCAGAGGGCCAGGCGGACGCGACGAAATTATCATTGAAGCAGCCGGAAGCGGAAGCCTCGACTGCGGCACTTTCTCCCGTTGCAAGCGAAATTGAAAAGCGTGTGATACAAAATGGAGAAGTAGATCGAAATTATGTGGCGCAGTTGGAAGTAGAAGCGCACTCCGGGCAAGCGGTGGCAAATCAGAATGCGGCGATGGCGCACCATGTAGCTTCGCAGTTCGAGCTGGCGCACAGCGAAATGGATCTGGCTCTCGCGGACGCACGCACCGCATTGACCTACGCTCCTGAAAATCTCGTGCTGTTGTTGGATGTGGCTTATTTGTACCTACGGAGCAGCGAATATACGCAGTCGCTCGATTATTTAGAGCGCGCTCGCCGTGTGGCACCGGAAGATCCGGAAGTATCGAAGTTGGCGGGATGGGCGTACTACGGATTGAACAAAATGGACCGGGCGGTGGCGGAATGGAAGCATGCCGAATCGCTCCGGCCTGACGCCGAAATAGAAGCGGCTCTGCAGAAGGCGCAGCGGGACAAGGAAGAGGAGCAGCAGTATAGAGAAAACGAAAGCAGCCACTTCATGCTGCGGTATAGCGGCGGTTCCGAACCGTTGCTGGCTCGCGATGTCCTTCGCACGTTGGAAAAACATTACGGCGCCATCGAATCGGAGCTTAATTACACTCCTCCAGATTCCATTGGCGTGATCTTGTACACGCAACAGGCGTTCGCGGACATCACGCAAGCACCCGCTTGGGTGGGGGCGCTGAACGATGGAAGGATTCGCGTGCCGGTTCATGGATTGGTCGACGTCACGCCGGAACTGTCGCGCGTGCTGAAACACGAACTCACGCACAGTTTTGTGCAGCAGAAAACGCGCGGCCGCGCTCCCACGTGGATTCAGGAAGGCCTGGCGCAGTGGATGGAAGGAAGACGCAGTGATGTCACTGCGACCGCGCTGCTGGCCATTTTCCGCAGCAATCCGGAACTTACTGCGACCCATTACGGAGACAATTGGATGAAATTATCGAATGAGGATGCAGCTATGGCCTACGCCTGGTCTTTAGCCAACATCGAATTTATTATTCGCTCCGACGGCAGCACGGATATGGACAGGATTTTGAGCCGGCTGGCGGAAGGAGATACGCCGGAAGCCGCCCTACGCGCGGTGCTGCACAGCAATTACGCGGAATTGACGCACGATACTGTGGAATATTTGAAAAAATCGTATAGCAATTGATTCCTGGAGCCTTGGTCCAATGGCGTTGATCAAACAGTTTGGATTGCACTGGCCGCGCAATCAGGAAAATCTCGACGAAATCGAAGATCTGGCAGGCCACAAGTCTGGAATTTACGTTCTGTACCACGGCGCTATGCCGGTTTATATCGGGCGCGGAGCGATCAGTTCGCGGCTGCGCAGTCATGCCAAAGAGGGATCGAAGAAAGGGCAATTTTGGGACCGTTTGTCGTGGTTCGTGATTGGAAAAAGAGAGACGGAGCGAGAACTGGAATCATTGCTGCTGGAGGCGTTGCCGTTCTACGTGCGCAGTTTGAATAAGCAAAGCGGAAAACTGTTGAAGAAGCTGCAGGTGGCCGCACCGAGCAGGGAATTGTATGACGTAGCTTTGCCGAGACTTGCGCCAGGACGACGCGGGCGTTAGCAGTGGCGCCGCGTGGGCAACCACGTTGTCAGGGCGGATATGCATTTTGTAACCGCCGCCTTCTGCCTGCCGCGACCTTGTCGGAGAGGCGGGCAGTCTTTTCTTAACTCGTTATCTCTTAACTGTTGATAAGCAGCGCGGCAAGAAGCGCAGCGCGCTCCGGCATCGTGCGGACGGAGATGTATTCTCCCAGAGAATGCGCGCCGTCCCCGACCGCGCCGAGACCATCCAGCGTGGGTATGCCCAGAGCGGCGGTAAGGTTGCCGTCAGAGCCCCCGCCGGCTGTGCCTTCGGAAATTCTCAAGCCTATTTTTTTTCCCAGTGACTTCGCGCGCTCAAACAACTCAGCGCTGTGTTTTCGTTCGAGGGGCGGACGATTGAATCCCCCGCGAACTTCGAGCCTTGCGCCGGGCAAAATCGGCCGTAAAGCGCGAATTCTTTGGTCGATTTTGTGCATGTCGGCAAGCCGAAGCGCTCTTAAGTCAAAAATCGCTTTGGCGCGATCAGGAATCACATTCGGCCGTGTGCCGCCCGAGACCAATCCTGCGTTCACGGAAATACCGCGCGGCAAATCATTCCATTCATTGATGCGGGCAACCTGCAAAGCCAATTCGTGAATGGCATTGACGCCTTTTTCCGGCGCCAGACCGGCATGCGAAGCGCGGCCATGAACCAAGATTTCGGCTTCGCCCACGCCTTTGCGCGTGGTTTTTAGCAGACCTTTTGGTCCGAGAGAAGGCTCCAGCACAAAAACGGCGTCGCTGCGGCTGGCTTCCGCTTCGAGCAGTTTGCGCGACGATTCGCTGCCGATTTCCTCGTCCGAAGTCCACAGAAAAACAATTTTCTTCGTGAGTGCTGCACCGCAATGATGAATGGCATCAAGCGCGAACAGCGCCTGCACAATTCCGGCTTTCATATCGAAGACGCCGGGGCCAAATGCTTTTCCGGCTTTGATGCGAAAGGGCATCTTTGGCAATGTGCCGGTGGCGTAGACCGTATCGTAATGGCCGAGAACCAGAACTTGTGAGCGAGGTTTTGCCTTGTCTTGGGTGTAGGAAATGCGCAGATGCGCGCCGCGATGTTTCTGTTCCATCAATTGGAGCTGCACCGCGCGTTTGCGCCATTCGTCGGCCATGACGCGCGCGCAACGATCGGCCGCGGCCTTTTCTGTGCTGGGCGATTCGCAGCATACAAATGTCGCCAGGGTGCGAAGCATATTCTTTAACTGCGGAGTGAGAAACTGGATCAGGGATTGTGGGTGCGTGATGGGGTCCATGCCTCGCAGATGCTAGCAATCCATGGTTCCTCTGGCAAATGTAGGTGGGGCTACGATGGAGCCATCCATTCCTGGCTTGTCGCGCCTAGTAACAATCGGAGCAGCTTCATAACGCCGGCATCGCTTATAATGATGGTTTTGGCGGAGAGGCGGAGAACCCGCAGTATTGCAACGCCGCGACGGAGAGTTCGGATGATTATGGACGTGACGGAAATCCAGAAATACTTGCCGCACCGTTATCCGTTCCTGATGGTCGATGGAATTCTGGAAATCGAACGGTTAAAGCGTGTTGTCGGCATAAAAAACGTCAGCGCCACGGAAGCGCATTTTCAGGGGCATTTTCCCGGAAAGCCAGTGATGCCCGGCGTGCTGATTATCGAATCAATGGCGCAGACGGGCGGCCTGCTGCTGCTGCTGGAAGTTCCTGACCGCGAGAACAAGTTATTGTTTTTCGCGGCGGTGGATGGCGCGCGGTTTCGTCGTCCGGTGGTGCCTGGTGATCAATTGAAAATTGAAGTGAAGGTGCTGGCCTGGCGCGGCGATTTCTGCAAACTCGAGGGCAAAGCCATGGTCGACGGACAGCTGGCCGCGGAAGCGACACTGATGTGCAAGATGGTGGATCGCGATGCCGTGTCGACGAAAGCGAAAGACCCGCAGAAATGAGTGAAACAGCAATTCATCCCAGCGCCTCGGTTGCCAAGTCCGCGAAACTGGCTGACGGAGTTAGAGTCGGCGCGTTTGCCGTGGTGGGAGAAGAGGCCGAACTCGGCGAAGATTGCGTGCTGCACGCGCATGCCGTGGTCTCCGGTCCTTCGCGCTTTGGCGCAGCCAATGTGTTTCATCCTTTTTGTGTTATCGGGGGCGATCCCCAGGATTACACGTTTGCGGGAGAAGTTACGGAACTGGTCGCTGGGAATAAAAATATTTTTCGCGAATACGTGACGGTGAGCCGCGGAACGAAAAAGGGTGGCGGGGTGACGCGAATCGGTGACGAAAACTTTTTTCTGGCATACGCACACATTGGACACGATTGCCAGATTGGCAGCAATAACCTTTTTGTGAATGCCGCGACGCTGGCAGGTCATGTGACGGTCGAAGATTTTACGACCATCGGCGCGCTTTCACCGGTGCACCAATTCTGCCGTATCGGACGTTACGCGTACGTCGGCGCGTCGACGGTGATTACGCAGGATGTTCCACCGTTTTCGCGAATCGTGACCGAGCGCGAGACGAAATCATTTGGCGCGAACACCATTGGGCTGGAGCGGCGCGGTTTTGCACCGGAACGGGTTCGAACCCTGCAGCGCGCGTTTCGTACACTGCTGCGTTCGAAACTGAACACAACCCAGGCGCTGCAAGCATTGCGCGTTGATTTTGCGGATTCGGATGACGTGCGTGAACTCATAAAATTCATCGAAGCCGCGGACCGCGGCATTGTGAAATAGGCCGCGCTTCTTCTAATGACCACAAGTAAATGACCACAAGCACCTCCAGCAGCAACGCATGGGGACTCATCGCAGGCAACGGGCGCTTTCCGTTCCTGGTGTGGGAAGGTGCGCGAAGCCAGGGAATTGATATGGCGGTGATCGCTATCAAGGAAGAAGCCGAAACGGATTTAGCGAGATTGACCCCGCGAATCCACTGGGTCAGCCTGGGCGAACTTTCTAAGACCATTGATTTGCTCCACAAAGAAGGCGTGACGCAGGCTGTCATGGCCGGACAAGTGAAGCACAATAAAATTTTCAGCTCGATACGGCCGGACTGGAAATTGGCGAAGCTGTTGTTCGCGCTGCCGAAGAAGAATACCGACAGCCTGATCGGAGCGCTCGCGAAAATTTTGGACGAAGAAGGCATTCGGCTGGTCGATTCGACAGTATTTTTGAAGCCACTGTTGCCAGACGCTGGCGTACTGACGCAGCGCGCTCCCAGCAAAGATGAATCAGTTGACATGAATTACGGTTTGGACCTGGCGCGGAACGTCGCAGCCATGGATATCGGCCAAACCGTCGTGGTTTCCGGCTTGGCTTGCGTTGCCGTAGAGGCCATGGAAGGCACCGATGAAACTATCACGCGCGCAGCGCGCATCGCCTCCGGAAAGCCGCTGGTGGTGGTGAAAGTCAGCAAGCCCAAACAGGACATGCGTTTCGACGTGCCGGTGATCGGCTTGCCGACAATTGCCACCATGAAAACAGCGGGCGCCACGGCGCTTGCGATTGATGCGCAGCGCACACTGCTTTTTGACCGCGAAGCGTTGATCGCCGCCGCCAATGAAGCTGGCATCGCGATTCAGGCTTTTCCGGTGATCGCCGACGGGGAACCAATTGCCTCTGTAGAGGGAAGAGAGAAGCAATGATGGCCACGGGTGAAACCAAGCGTACACGTGTGGCCGTTGCCGGCTGCGGCGAGTTCGGGCGCAATCACGCGCGTGTTTATCGCGAAATAGCTTCAGCGGAACTTGTCGGGGTGTTTGATACAGATTTCGCACGAGCGGCAGCCTTCGCGCAAGAATTCAGCGCGCAGCCGTTCCATTCCCTGGAAGCAATGCAAGGCAAAGTAGACGCAGCAAGCGTGGCAGTTCCGACAGTGGCCCATGCCGAAGTGGGCTGCCGCTTGATGGAACTGGGCATCGATGTACTTGTCGAAAAGCCGATGGCGAGAGATCTTTCCGACGCCGATAAACTTCTAGCTGCAGCAAAGAGGTACTCGCGGATGTTGCAAGTGGGCCACGTGGAGCGCTTCAATCCTGCAGTGCTTGCCGTCGAGCCAATCATCAACCGGCCACTTTTTTTCGAAGTGCACCGGCTGGGAGTTTTCACGCCGCGCAGCCTGGATGTAGATGTGATCTACGACCTGATGATCCATGATCTGGACATTCTGCTGGCACTGGTGGGTGAGCCGGTTACGGAAGTGAAAGCAGTGGGAATTCCGGTGCTGAGCGACAAGGTGGATATCGCGCACGCGCGGTTGGAATTTGCCGGCGGCGCTGTTGCGAATGTAACCGCCAGCCGGGTTTCGACGGAGCGCGTGCGCAAAGTACGATTTTTTCAGCAGCACGAATATATTTCGCTGGATTACGCGCGTCGCGACGCGCTGCGGGTAGGCGTGAAGCGTCCCGGGCCGGAGCCTGAATTTGCCTTCGAGAAATTGCCGTCCGCCGGGATGGAGCCATTGCGCGCGGAGTTGGAAGCGTTTTTAGAGGCAGTTCGTACGCGTAAGGAGCCAAAAACCAACGGCACGGCGGGGCGTGCCGCTCTCGAGCTGGCAACTCGCGTAATGGCATGCATCCAGGAGCATGCCGCGCGCGTCCAACCAACAGGCAGCCATCCGGTGGCGGATTTGTCTGCAAGTCACTTTCCGAGAAAAGACGAGAAATGATCCCACGGTCACTGGTACCGTTCGATGCTCGGCCATCGACACTGCAGCCCAGCGCGCGCCGCCGTCCTTCCACGCTAGATGATAGAACGCTGGTGCCTTCGGGGTTGCCCGTCGCGCCGCTGGAAACGAAATCGAACATTCCCGCGAACCTGCCGCTCGAATCGATTGCCGCTCGCTTCGTGGTGCCACGTGACATCAATCCTGAAGCGTATCAAATCGTCGAAGATGCTCACGCGCTTCCGCCGCAACCATCGGAGATGGATGAACGCATTACGGTGCCCCTCGGCGCCGCGCCGCCGGAAATTATTCCTCCACCGGCTTTGCGACACACCGACCTGGTCGAGCGAGACGTCTTTCTGACCGGCGAAGTCAATTTCCTCAGCGATGAAGAAGTAACCAAAAATAAAAACAGGCAAAATCTTTTGGAGCGCGCGTACTCCATCGCGATCCACGCCGCGATCATCGCGCTTTTGATTTGGCCGCCAAAAATCTTTCGTCATCGGCAACCGACTGCCGAAGATCAGGAGATCGCGCGCAACCAGATGAGATTGGTATTGCCGCCAGGCGCGTTTGAACTATCGCGGCCCGAAGTGCGTTTGCCTCCTCCGCGTGTGAAAGTGGATCCGCGGGTTTTGCGTAAAATTGCGCCACCGGAAGTGGTGCCGGAACCCGCGCCGCAGCCTAAGGCGGTCATAAAAGAACTACCAAGCGCTCCATCCGCACAGCCGAATGCCAGCCAGCCTCCGCCCCCGGCGCCGACACCCAAAACGGAAGCACCGCCGAACTCTGCGCCGAAACTGGAGACGCCGGACGCTCCCAAGACGCAACCGAATCTGGTCTTGCCAAGAAGCTCCGGAAACCCACTTCGCGACACTTTGCACGACTTGTCGCGCAATTCGGCGACCGGCGGAAAGAGCGGTGGTTTTGCCGCACCCGTCCCACGCGCGCCGGCAGGTGGCGGGAGCCTTGGTGGTGGCGGCGGGCAAGGCGGCGGCATGAACGGCGCCTATCAGATACTGACGCCGACCGAGGGCGTGGACTTCAGCGACTACATGGCACGCGTACTGGCCAGCGTACGCCGCAACTGGTATGCGGTGATGCCGGAATCTGCGCAGTTGGGCGATCGCGGCAGAGTGGTTCTGGAGTTCAGCATTCGCCGCGATGGCAGCGTTCCCGGCGACGATCCGCAACGCCTGCTTGGTTCCGGTAAGGAGCCGCTCGATCGCGCCGCGGTTTCCGCGATTCGTTCTTCGAATCCATTCGATCACTTGCCTCCAGCATTTTCCGGACCGGAAATTCGTCTGCGCTTTATTTTCCTGTACAATCTGCCTCTCGACGCTGCGAACCAGCAGTAACATTCGGAATTTTTTGTGTCCGCCGTGAAAATCGTGCGCCAACAAGTCGTGGGCAGTTTGCTGCTCGCAACCGTCGTGCTCGTCATTCTGATTATTCGTGCCCGGCACGTACTGTTTCGATGACCGCGCTTTCGACGCATCCCCCGCTGGTGGCGATTGTCGGCCCCACAGCCTCCGGCAAATCTTCCCTGGGAATTTTCCTCGCGAGGGCATTTGGCGGCGAAGTTGTTGCCTGCGATTCCACTCAGCTCTATCGCGGCTTCGATATTGGTACCGCCAAGCCGACTTTCGCAGAGCGCGTCGGCACCCCACATCATCTGCTCGACATTCTGGACCCGTCCGAGGAATCGACCGCAGGCACCTATCGCCAACGTGCGCTTGCGGTGCTCGACGATCTGCGCGCTCGTACGCGGATGCCGGTTTTCACGGTAGGCACTGGGCTGTATCTCCGCGCTCTTCTCGAAGGACTGGCGGAGCTTCCATTGCGTTCTGACGAATTGCGCGAACGTTTAAGAGGAAGTGCGGCGACACATTGGCCGGGATACTTGCACAAAATCCTGGCCCGTCTGGACGGTCACGCAGCGTCCCAGATTGCCGCACCAGATGAGCAAAAACTGATTCGGGCCATCGAGATCTGCCTGCTGGCAAAGAAGCCGCTCTCCGAAGTCCATAGAGCAGGCAGAACGCCCCTAGCCGGTTGGCGGGTATTGAAAATCGGTTTGCAGCCGGAACGTGAAGATTTATACAAACGAATTCACGGTCGCACGGATGCAATGCTGCAAGCGGGTTGGCTGAAAGAAGTTTCGCGGCTGCTTTCCAGCAATCCTCCCGAGAATGCGAAACCATTTAACTTTATTGGCTATCGCGAATTGCGCAGTCATCTTCGCGGAGAAATCACCCTCGATGCTGCTCGCGAAGCGATTCAACAGGGCACACGCCAATACGCGAAGCGCCAGCTCACCTGGTTCCGGCGCGAAGCGAATGTGAAGTGGCTTCCCGGATTCGGTGATGATCCTGCGGTGCAGGCCAACGCTCGGGATTGGTTGGCGGAATTCGTAAGCAATATAGCGGACGGCGCCCCTATCGAGGATATCGAATGATTCGGGCATTTCTCAGCGCCCTTTCCAGCGTATACTCGGCAGGATGGAGGTTGTTCCCTTCGCCGTTCCGGTCTGGCGTGGGCTTCCCGTTTCACTGAACGATGAAAACCACGCAAGCTATCCCATCGACTGAAAGAGCATTGCTTGTTGGAGTTGCCTGGAAGCGGTCTCCCCGCGTTCATGGGAGGCCCGCAGGAACGCCAGAGCGCGAATCGCTGGTAGAGCTTGTGGAACTCGCGCGCAGCGCGGGCGCGGAGATTGCCGGCACCGTGTTCCAGTTGCGCGATAAGGCTGATCCTGCAACGCTTGTGGGCCGGGGCAAACTGGACGAAATCCTGGCTGAAGCCAACGCGAAAGACGCCCCACTGATTATTTTCGATAGCGATCTTTCGCCTGTACAGCAGCGCAATATCGAAGAACACACCGACCGCCGGGTCATCGATCGCACCCAGCTTATTCTGGATATTTTCGCGAGGCATGCGCGTAGCCGCGAAGGCCAACTGCAGGTTGAGCTCGCGCAGTTGAATTACATGCTGCCAAGGCTCACTGGAAAGGGCGCGGCCATGTCGCGCTTGGGGGGCAAAAGCGGCGGAGGCGGCGCTGGAGGAACGGGCGGCGGAGCGGGCCGCATCGGCGTTCGCGGTCCCGGCGAAAAGAAACTCGAAACCGACCGACGCAGAATTCGCGATCGCGTCTCGAAAATTGAAAAAAACATTGAAGCGGTACGCAAGCAGCGTGCTCTGCGCCGCGAGGCGCGCAATGCCGTGCCGTTGGGGACCATCGCACTGGTTGGCTATACGAATGCCGGGAAATCCACGTTGTTCAATGCTCTTAGCCGCGCCGAGGTTCTCGTTTCTTCACGGATGTTCGCAACGCTTGATCCCACTATCCGCGCGCTCCGCCTTCCTTCAGGACGGCGCGTGCTGCTCTCCGATACCGTGGGTTTTATTCGCGCACTGCCCAAGGGCCTGCTGAACGCATTCCGCGCCACGCTTGAAGAAGTGCAGGAGGCAGCACTGATCGTTCATGTCAGTGATGTTTCGAGCGCTCATCATCACGAACTGGATGAGGCGGTAAATAAAATTCTTGCTGAACTCGGAGTTGGCGGCCGTCCCACGCTGCACGTCTGGAACAAAGTGGATTTGCTGCCGCCGGAGGAAAAGGTGGAATGGCTGAAATCCGTTACCCAGCCGGCGGACGCAAGCGATCCGCCCGTGATGGTCTCCGCGGCCACCGGAGAAGGCTTGGATGAACTTTTGCAGCGGATGGATAGAGCGCTTCCGTTGGATCCGGTGATAAAACTTTCCTTGCGCGTGCCGCTGGCCCAGGGTCGTACACTAGCGCTGGTCCACGCACTGGGTCACGTATTCCATTCTGAGGTGAATGACGCCTATATGCTGGTCGAAGCCGAGGTGCCCGTGTCAATGGCCCGGCGATTGAAGTTGCAGGAGTATGCCGCAAGCGGAACTTTTTAGAAAGCGTTGTCGTCTATTCAGGTGAGAGGCGTTCCATGGCTGGATTCTTTCTGTGGTGCATCCTGTTCGTGATTTGCTGGCCGCTGGCATTGCTGGCGCTGGTTGCTTATCCGTTTGTGTGGCTGCTGAGCCTGCCATTTCGCATTATCGGTATCACGCTGCACGGAGTTTTTGGTTTGCTGAGCGCCATATTGCTTTTGCCGGCGCGGCTGCTGCGCGGTCCACGGGCGATCTGATTCACGCGCGGCTCAGCACATGAGTGCCGCTTGATGCCATTCGGGTAAACAAACGAAAACCTGCTGAATTTGTGGGTTTTTCGCCTGCCAAGCCAACAAATCCTGGGCAGCGAATCACCATTCGAGCGGTGGGAATCCTTGTGGAAATCGCTGCGGCGCAGTTTCATGGCAAGGTGTATTTTCGCCGCGCGGGTAGATCGTCTTCGCATCTTGGTCCTTGTAAGTTAATGAAAATATTGTAGATATATAGGGTTAATGGGATGTTAACGAGTATTACTGTTCGAAAATAGGGGCTGCGCTCGGCCGCGAATTTGCACAGCTATAGGGCATTTCTATTACGAAAAGGTATATCTGGCTGTCAGTTTTTCAGCAGCGCCGCTGTTAACCTTCGAGTACCCCTAAAGGCCGGGAATCCGGTCCCGGCCGCCGTTGACGCCCACTGAGGCGAAGCTTATAGTCGTTTTGGCACTCCCGAACAGCTCTGGCGCGGTTTGCGGGTGCATCCGCCTATGAATCTTCCCAACTCGCTCACCTTGCTGCGTATCTTCTTTGTGCCGCTGCTGATTGCGGTCCTGCTGACGCGTAGCCCCAACGTCGAGTTGTGGGGTTTTCACATGCGTTTCGAGTTCTGGGGGGTATTGATCCTGCTGGCGGCCGCGGCCACGGACTGGGCGGACGGCTATTTCGCTCGAAGGCGGTTGCAAGTCACCACGCTTGGAATTCTGCTTGATCCTATCGCGGACAAACTGCTGATTTCCGCCTCCTTCATTGCGCTGGTTGACATGCACCTGGTGCCGGCCTGGATGGTGGTGATCATCATCGGCCGCGAATTTACAGTTCTGGGATTACGTAACATCGCTTCCGCCGAAGGATTCACGATCGCGGCATCTGCGCTCGGAAAAACAAAGATGGTTTTGCAGGTATGTGCCGTTGCCGTGCTGATTGCCGGTGCCACTCACGCTTCCCTGAAGCCCATCGCGTTGGTGCTGTTATGGCTTGTCGTGGCCAGTGCCTTGATTTCAGCGGCGCAATATTTCTTCCGCTTCTGGAACCAGCTCGATAGCCGCATTACGCAACGAAGAAAGCTGCGCATGATGGAAGCCCGCGCAAAATCCGAGGATGTCGTTCCTTCCTAGCAGCGAGTTTTCTCCCGAAGATCGCCGGGCGATGCTTACACTGGCGCGGTCGGCAATCCTAAGCACGCTCGAAAAAAAATCCTTCGATCGCCGGGCTCTTGCTAGCCTGGCCAGCGAGCGGGCATGTTTTTCGCTGCGTCGGGGAGTTTTCGTCACGCTGGAGGTCCGTGGAAATCTTCGCGGATGTATCGGAGTAGTGGAAGCTCGCGATCCGCTTGGCGAATCGATTGTGCATTGCGCGCAGGGCGCCGCTTTTCGCGATCCGCGGTTTTCGCCTCTGCGTGCGGAAGAAGTTCCCGGTCTGCAAATCGAAATCTCGGTGCTGTCCGATGTCTTTCCGATTGATCCCGGTGAAATCGAAATTGGCAAGCACGGACTGGTGATTTCGACCAAAGGGAATCGTGGGCTACTGCTGCCTCAAGTTGCAACGGGGAACAAATTGTCGCGGGAATCTTTTTTGGCGGAAACGTGCCATAAGGCCGGACTTCCTCGCGATGCCTGGCGCCATCCAGCCACCCGGATTGCCGCGTTCACCTGCGAAATATTTCACGAAGGCTGATACGCGCTTGAGCTTCGCGCCCAGCGCACAAAAGAAAATGCCCGCGAGGTACGTGCCGCGGGCATCATCGAGATCAATCGATTCGGCCAGGTTAACTATTCGAGTTCCACGTAATCGCCCGCAAAGATCTCCGTTCTGCTGACGGTAACAAGAACGGTTGCCGAGTTCGGACTGGTGTTCAGCACGATGCCTTCGCCCAGAACTTCACGCGGAAGATCGTTCCATGAATAGTGCTTTGGATTGCTGCCAAAGCCATAGAGCTGGTCCTGATAATTCTTTTCCACGGGAACTGTTTCCGCGCGAGTGCCTTGATAGCGGAAGATCCGGAAGTAGTCGCCAACCTTAACGCCCTGGGTTGTTCCTAGATTGACGTACACGGTGTCCCAGCGCCCCGTCGTTTGCGCCATGTCTTTGCCACGCACAACCATGGCCACCGGCCTGCCACTGACGGGTGCGAGAGTGTCAAATGCCGTTGCCTCTTTGTACGGCCCCACCGGACGCTCCACGAACGGAAGAACGATGTCGCCACGCTGCATCATGTCGCAGCTCATCGCAACCTTGGCGATGGCTATATTGGGCTGCACCTTGATGACTTCAAGCTCACCCAAATCAACGTAGTGGTCACCCATCGCGTTGGTCAGCTTGTCCTGATACTTAAAGAACGGGACTCGAAGAACCTCTTTGGTCTGCCGCACAACGGAAAAACGATCGCCAGCTTTCACGCC
>Ga0070716_100000362_pt1 | contig 18659 bp, 20 predicted proteins | sample LARL112metaG_FD_71395 | JGI IMG/M metagenome (GOLD analysis project Ga0070716, IMG submission 71395) | Corn, switchgrass and miscanthus rhizosphere microbial communities from Kellogg Biological Station, Michigan, USA - LAR L11-2 metaG | ecosystem: Host-associated > Plants > Roots > Rhizosphere... | reverse complement strand
ACTTCAACAACACCGGCTGGCCTGACATCTACGTGGCCAACGACACGCTGCCTAACTTTCTTTACCGCAACAACGGCAAAGGCAAGTTCACCGAGATTGGCCTCGAATCCGGCACCGCATTGAGTGAAACGGGCTCTGAGCAAGCCTCCATGGGAGTTGCCCTCGGTGACTACCTGCACAATGGACGTCCTTCCATCTATGTGACAAATTTCGGCGACGACTATAGCGACCTGTATCGCAACGACGGGAACTGGATGTTTACGGACGTCTCTTATGCGTCAGGCGTAGCCTTGCCCTCCTTTCCGCTTGTGAAGTGGGGTGATGCATTCGTTGATCTCGACAACGATGGCTGGCTGGATCTTGTGGCGGTCAGCGGTCATGTCTATCCGCAAATGGAAAAGGTGCCTGCCAGCGGTGGATACGCGCAGACCAAGCTGCTCCACATGAACCAGAAAGATGGCACCTTCTGTGATGCCGGCTATCTGGCCGGACCGGTTCTGGAAGAAAGGCGCGTGTCACGGGGCCTGGCAGTCGGGGATCTGTTCAACGACGGCAATGTGGACGTCGTGGTCGAGGATCTCGATAGCGCGCCGATGATCCTACAGAACCACGGTGTTTCCGGCCGCCACTGGGTGAGTCTGGAATTGGCGGGTACCAGGAGCAATCGCATGGCAATCGGGGCGCGCGTTAAGATCGTGGCCGGAGGGATGACGCAGACCGACGAGGTTCGCAGTGGCGGTAGTTACATCTCCCAGAGCGATTTCCGTTTGCACTTTGGGCTAGGGTTGGCAGAGAAGATTGAGTCGCTGGAAGTCCGCTGGCCTTCCGGGAAAGTTGAGACGTTCAAGAACCTCGCAGCCGATCGCTTCTATGCCCTGCTGGAAGGGGAAGGGGCCGTTCCAGCAGAGCGGATTCGGCCGGTTTCCCACATACCGCGCGGCAAGTAAACCTAATGCCGCGGGAACTTCGATGTTGCTCGACCGGCCAATTCCTAAAGCGCCTCTTCTACTCGCATGCGCGGCTGGAAGCCAAGCGCAATGCATTGGACGCGCTGTCTTGCTTCGGTACCGACCGAACTTCTACGCAGGCTGCAGCCCAAGATCCGCTGCGTAAAGAGGGGTTACGACACAAATCGGAATGAGCGGGAAACGGCACCTTCGGAACTGCCAGAAAACAATGGTAGGCCCGAATGGACTCGAACCATCGACCTCTTCCGTGTCAAGGAAGCGCTCTAACCAGACTGAGCTACGGGCCTACAATTTTCCAACGGCCGCGGCAAGCGAAGTTGCCGGCGTGGGCGCTGGGAACGTTGATGATTTTATCATGCGGCCTCGGGCGAGGAAGTTCGCCAACCGCTAGATCGTCTAGTCATCGGGCTGCGGCGCTTGCTGCAGCTGGCGGTATCTCTCGACGACCCACCCGCTCTGGTGTTTAACGAAAACGCCGAAGCCTATCAACACCAACGCCACACCCGTAAAGATAAAGCGCTCGTGCGCGCGGCGTTGCTCCGGAGTCTGCGCCAGCTGCGACGCCAGCAAAGCGCCGATCGCTAGGCCTGCAATCAGCCCACCGATATGCGCGGAGTTGTCGATGCCCGGTACCACGGCACCGAAAAACAGGTTGTAGCCCGCGAACGAGAGGAGGCTTTTCATTAATCCGCGCAGCAGCTGTGCCGGATACGGCAGCTTGCCTAGATAAAGGGCCGTGATCAGCGCACCTGCCAGTCCGAAGATTGCCCCGGATGCTCCAGCCCCAACTACGCGCGGATGAATCCACAAGCTGACCAGGCTTCCGGCGATGCCGCATGCGGTATAGGTCAGCAGATAGGTCCATGCGCCCAGGATACGTTCCGCGAGCCGCCCAAGATTCCACAAGCACCACATGTTGAAGAAGATGTGGATCAAGCCGATGTGCACGTAGTTCGAGGTGAGCACGCGCCACGGTTCCCCGTCGAGGGTTTTCGGTCCGAAGTCCGCGCCCCAACGCAGGAGTTGTTGCTCACTCGGGCCCATCAGGGAGGCACCCGTCAGCAGCATCCCGATGAACACCAATACATTGATTCCGACGAGTGCGGTGGTCACTGGCATCCGGTAGGACGTGGCGCGCGTGGCTGGCGCAGGTGACGGCGGCGCCGACTGTTGGTTGCCGGCGAAGGCAGCGCGGCATTCGGGACACAAATTCGCAGCGCCGTATGCAGTGTCAGTGATCGGGCGGCCGCAGCGGATGCATTGCATCAGGCAGACTCCTGCTTAACCCGTCGTTCGTGATGCGCAGCCGCAGAAATGCACAGGTCCTTCGCTTCGCTTAGGATGACAAAACTTTTTCACGAATCTGGAATCTGGAACCCGCACTAGTCTCCCGCCGCCTCGACCGCCGGCATTTCTTCCGCCACCGGCTTGGCAGAAGTTTTCGCGCTGGTCACCATGATGACCGAAGCGATGATGATCGCACTGCCCATCATGATGTAGCGATCAATAGCTTCGTGCAGCACCAGCCATCCCAGGAACACTGCCACTACGGGATTCACGTACGCGTACGTCGACACTTTAGAACTGGGCGCGTGGCGCAGCAGCCAGATGTAGGACGTGTAGCCGATCCACGAGCCGCCGACGACGAGATAAAGCATGGCGCCCACCCCGCGCGGCGTCCAGACGACGCGCGCGAGATCGCGGTTGCCAATGGCGAAGATGAGATTCGACACTCCCGCGAAGATCACTTGCCATGCCGTCGAACTCAGCGGATCGAGATCATTTGTGTGCCAGAGTTTCGAGAGCACGGAACCGAGCGCCCAGCTGAACGATCCGGCAATCAAGCTCAGGGACCACCACAGTTCTCGCCGGCCAAGCGTACCGGCTGTGGTGAGTTTCGGCCAGAGCAGTACCACCATACCGACGATCCCGATCGCCAATCCGACCAGTCCTCGCCGCGAAATGTGATGATCGCCGAGCAACCATGCATCGAGCACCAGGAACCATAGCGGCGTGACTGCGATCAGCAAGGCCGACAAGCCCGAAGGCACAATTTGCTCGGCGTAGGAGAGGGTGAGGTTGCCACCCATTAGCAGCAGAGTCCCAATTACCGCCATCTGCCAAAGTTGCCGCGTGGAATACATCACACGGCGTCCGCGCACAACGCAGTAGGCGAGCATCAGGATGCCGGCAATCAGAAAGCGCGTGGCGCACATCAGCGCCGGAGGGATTTGTTCAACGGAGATGGCGATGGCCAGGTAAGTCGATCCCCAGAAGAGATAGACGAGACCGAAGGCGAGAATCACCATCCAGCGAGTTGAAGATGTCTGGGTCACAGGAGTGAAGGTTCAAGCATACAAGATGCAGCCGGAGGGTCTGCGGACGCGAGATCGTTAGCGCCGTAACGAGATACACAACGGAGTCCGCGATCAGATCACTGCAGGAAGGTTGCGGCGGAGGCGCGGCAATGTAGCGCCGGCATCTTGCCGGCAGTCGCGTTGGGCGTCCTCGCCCTCGATCTGGTGCGCTAACTGGACGGCGGGCGGGATGCCCCGCCGGGACGGCGGCGCTACGCTCGGACTTGTCTTTGCAAGCGTCGGACTGCACTCTTCTCATCACGGAAGGCATAAAGGCTAAGAGACCAAAGGACATAACAGCGAGAAGGAATCGTTGATCCCCGGAACGAGTAGCTGGGTCGATTTGAAAACGAAATTCATTTTCTTAAAGCTTATTTATGCGCTACGACGCCTCAGGATCGACGATCGGCCCTAGAGCGACCCCGCGAACCATCACCCCACCTCCAAAGTGCGCCTATAAGCCCTCCAAGCGCTCGCAATGGGCATTCTACGAATCGTCGCTGGGGTGTTTTCAGATGGCATGGCTGCCCAGAACTTGGTGTTCTAGCCATATCAAAAAGCTAAGTTATTGAAAAACATCACGAGCCCCCCGTCTGTTGAGGCGAATGGGCGAAAAACTGGCGACGAACGCCCCGAGTTACCGACGTTATGCATTCCCATTCCAGACTATCCACGCTATAATTGACAGGAAGTGTTGTACTTCCATGAACCTGCAGAATCCCAACTCGCACCTGCCCGTTTGCTGGCTGCGCCAGTTGTGCTGCCCGCGGCGCCACCTGGCGGTGCTTCCTTCGCAGGTGCGGCCGAATCTGTTCGGCTGCGACTAACTCCCATCCTTCCTGTGCAAATTTTCTTCGGGACGTAGTCCGCCGTTTTGAGCGCGACGCGTTCTGGGGTGGCGCAAGGCGACCACCCTCGCTAACGACCAAGAGCCCACGACCAACGACCGCCATCAGGAGGATTCCATGCCGACTAAGACTCTTACTGCCGGACCGAAGATCAAGACCGCCCTGCCCGGCCCCAACGCCAAGCGCGTGCTGGCGGGTGATGACAAATACATTTCGCCGTCGTACACCCGATCCTACCCGCTGGTAGCCAAGAGCGGACGCGGCATCGTCGTTACTGACGTGGACGGCAACGAATTTTTCGACTTCTCCGCGGGCATCGCCGTGACTTCGACCGGCCACTGTCATCCCGAGGTCGTCGCTGCTATTCAGAAGCAGGCCGGCGAACTGATTCACATGTCGGGCACCGACTTCTACTACGAGAGCATGATCACGCTCGCCGAGCGGCTCTCAAAGATCGCGCCCATGCCCGGACCGCATCGGATCTATTACGGCAACTCGGGCGCCGAAGCGGTCGAAGCTGCGCTGAAGCTCTCGCGCTATCACACCAAGCGGCAGAACGTGATCGCGTTCTTCGGCGCGTTCCACGGGCGCACCATGGGCGCGCTCTCGCTGACTGCGTCGAAGCCGCAGCAGAAGCGCCGTTTCGCTCCGCTGGTTCCGGGCGTCACGCATGTGCGTTATCCCGACGTCTATCGCGGTTGCTCGGGTGGTGCGCAGGATGCTGAGGCGTTCGCGCTCGGCTGCGCTCGCTACATCGAAGAAAAGCTGTTCAAGACAATACTTCCGCCCGAGGAAGTGGCGGCCATCTTCATCGAACCGGTGCAGGGTGAAGGCGGATACGTGATCGCGCCCACACCGTTCATGCAGGAACTGCGCCGCATCTGCGACAAGCACGGCATCCTGCTGGTGGCGGACGAAGTGCAGAGCGGAATCGGCCGCACCGGCAAGTGGTGGGCGATCGAACACACCGGCGTGCAGCCCGACATCATCTGCAGCGCGAAGGGCATTGCGTCCGGCATGCCGCTGGGCGTGATGATGTCGCGCGCCGACATCATGGACTGGGTTCCCGGCTCGCACGCGTCGACCTTTGGGGGTAATCCCGTCTGCATCGCCGCGGCGCTGGCTACGCTCGATGTAATCGAGAAGGAGAACCTGCTGCGGAATTCCGCTGAAGTCGGTGCCCACATGCTGAGGCGTATGGCGGACTGGCCCAAGAAGCATCGGATTGTCGGAGACGTACGTGGACGCGGCCTGATGATCGGAGTCGAAATCGTGAAGGATCAGAAGACTAAGGAATACGGCGCCGAACTCCGCGACAAGATCGTGGAACTCGCGTTCGAGCGCGGCATTCTGTTCCTGGGCTGCGGCCCGAGCACGGTGCGCATTGCGCCGCCTCTGGTCGTGACCAAGGATGAGGCGGACGCAGCGATCGATGGCCTCGAAGAGTCGATCGAAATCGCCGCCAAGGCGTAGTTTTCACCGGAACGGGCGGCCTGAGCATATCGCGCGGAGGTTGCCCGTCCCTCTCTCTCACAATCGACAGGAGATGCCTATGTGGAGTGGCACAGTGGACTCGATCCACATTGCGCCTGCTGCGAAAGCGCCGACGCAGGCGGTGAATGAGGTGCAGGCTGTTCCAGGCGCGGGGCTCGCAGGGGACCGCTACTTTCTAAAGCAAGGAACATTCTTCAAGCCCGAGCCCGACTTCGAGTTGACGCTGATCGAAGCGGAGGCCATTGAAGCTGCGGCCCGTGAATACAAGGTGACGCTCGCACCCGGCGAAACTCGCCGCAATGTTGTGACGCGTGGCGTGCCCCTGAATCATCTGGTGGGGCGCGACTTCGTCATTGGTGACGTCAAGATTCACGGCATTCGCCTGTGCGAGCCTTGCAGCCATCTGGAGGCGATCGCGGGAGTGCCTGTAATCAAGGCGTACCGCCATCGCGGTGGATTGCGGGCGCAGATTCTGTCGCAGGGCGTGATCCGGGTGGGAGATGTTGTACGGGGGTAGACCCGAGCTCGGCCTGAAAACGTTGGCGGTTGATCAACGTCGCAAACATTTGGCGGACAGGAGTATCCGCCCCACACGGTAATGATGGATTCGACATATCGATTGCTTCTGCGTGGCAAGGGCGCACATGCCGACCCGATTGCGATCCTTGCGGATGTTCCGGCTTCCGCGGCGGGGCGCGTGATGGAAGGCTACCCGCACTCGATCTGGCAGATGGTCGGGCACATGAATTACTGGATGCAGTACGAACTGGATCGCATTGCGGGCAAGAAGCCGCCCTACCCGGAGCACGCGATTGAGAGTTGGCCTGCGGAAATCGCTCCGCACGACGATGCGGAGTGGAGCGACGCACGCGCAAACCTGGCGGCGCGGATCGATTTGCTGTCGGCGTTGTCGGAATCGAGTGCAGAGATTCTTAAGGCTCCGGTCGACTCCATGCACCCGAAAGAAGAGCCACGCTCAAGCAGCGTGGAATCGGTTTTGTGGCAGATCATGGTGCACAACAGCTATCACGTGGGACAAATTGCAATGCTGATGCGCACGTTCGGTCTTTGGCCGCCGCGCACCGGAACGGACACATGGTAAGGCCCGCCACAGTTCGCGAACTTCGCATATCGGCGATCGACGTGCGGTCGGATCGGCCGACGCCTTCGGGGCATATTCCCACGAAGGCGTACGTAGCGCTGGGCTTTGCTCTGGTGGTTTGGGCCTCGGCCTTCGCGGGAATTCGCGCCGGCCTGCGTAGCTACGCGCCCTCGCACCTGGCGTTGTTTCGTTACCTGATCGCATCGAGCGTTCTCGCCATCTACGCGCGCTTCGCGCACTTCCGCCGTCCGGCGTGGAAGGATATTCCCGGATTAGTGGTTGCCGGATCGCTGGGTATTACGATCTACAACTTCGCGTTGAATTATGGCGAGACACGCGTTACAGCGGGATCAGCGAGCCTGCTAATCTCCTCAACCCCGATCTGGGCTGCGTTGCTCGCCATGATCGTCTTGCGGGAGCGGCTCACGATCTCCGGATGGCTCGGCGTGTTGCTGAGTTTCGCAGGGGTCGCCCTGATCGCGAGCGGAGAAGGCCACGGACTTCATTTCCCATGGCAGGCCCTGATCATACTTTGCGCTGCGGTAGCGTGGGGCATGTACATCGTGATCCAGAAGCATTTTCTGCGACGGTATTCTGCGCTTGAGTTCACATCGTACTCAGTATGGGCCGGCACGCTGCTAATGGTTCCCTTCGGCGGCGGATTGTTGCATGCCATTCGACAGGCGCCGTGGACCGGCACAGTTGCCGTGCTGTACCTGGGAATCTTTCCGGCGGCGCTGGCTTCGTTCGCATGGGCTTACGCGCTTTCGCACGGCCCTGCCGGACGGATGGCTTCGTTTCTCTATTTCGTCCCCGTATTCGCGACGCTGATCGCATGGGTCTGGCTGGGCGAGGTTCCTCGCTTCGTAAGCCTGGCGGGAGGCGCGATCGCCATCGCAGGCGTGATCGTCGTCAATCTCTGGGGCAAACGGTCCCTGGGATTCTCCCGCGATGTATCGAACTGAACCTATTATTGTGCGCACGGTCACTTTCCCATCGAAAAATCGACGCTAGGATCGAAGCGCGTCTGTGCTCGCTTGCTTCACTCGCGGGACGATTCGCCTGCTCGATCGCGTGTTGCCGAAGGGCCGCCGCGACGGAGATCTCCCGGCGCATCACCGGGTCGGGCGACGCGGGGAAGAAGAAGCCTATTTCTACCTTCGAAAACACGGTTACGTGATCGTAGCGCGCAATTACCGCTCGGCCCGGCGCCGGGGAGAAATCGATCTCGTGGGCTGGGATCGGGACGTGCTCTGCTTTGTGGAGGTGAAAACGCGTACATCGCGCGACGTGAAACCGGCCGAGGCGGCGGTGGACCGCGAAAAGCGGCGAGAGTTGGGTGGCATGGCCCGCGACTATCTACGGCGGGTGCGGGAAGAAGTGCCGTGGCGGTTCGACGTGGTCAGCATTTAATACGAAAACGCGGGTGCGCCGTCGCACATCGAATTGTTTAAAAATGCGTTCCCAGTATCGTAAAATACCGGATTCACCAGTCTACTGAAAGGATTTAGTAATTGCCGGAACTCAGAAAAGATCCGATCGTGGGGCGTTGGGTCATTATTTCGACGGATCGCGCCAAGCGACCCACCGACTTTGTGCGCGAAGGCGTAAGAATTCGCGGAGGATTCTGCCCGTTCTGCCCGGGCAATGAGAGCAAAACGCCTCCGGAGATTCAGGCATACCGACCCAATCCCAATGGAGGACCGCCGCCGCTCCGCGACACGCCCGGCTGGACCGTCCGCGTGGTTCCTAACAAATTTCCGGCGCTCGGTATCGAAGGCAATCTCAACCGCCAGGCCGAGGGTATGTTCGACAGGATGAACGGCATCGGGGCGCACGAGGTCATTATCGAGACACCCGACCACGCCGCCACCCTCGCGACCATGCCGGCGAAACGCATTGAAGATGTTTTGTGGACCTTCCGGGACCGCATTCTTGATTTGAAGAAAGACCGGCGGTTCAAATACATCCTGCTGTTCAAGAATCATGGGGAGCCGGCAGGCGCTTCGCTCGAACACGGACACTCGCAACTGATCGCGCTGCCCATCCTGCCAATCTACGTCGCCGAGGAAATTGAAGGCGCAAAGCAGTACTACATCTTCAAAGAACGCTGCGTGTTCTGCGATCTGATCCGTCAGGAAGCCGAGACGGGTGCGCGCGTGGTGGCCGAAAACGACGACTTCATTACGCTGGCGCCGTACGCGCCGCGCTTTCCGTTCGAGACGTGGATCCTGCCCAAGGAGCACGAGTCGGCGTTCGAAAATTCGTCGTCGCACATGTTCCAGAATCTGGCGAAGGCGCTGAAGACGTTGTTGACGAAGGCCGACCGGGTACTGGATAACCCGCCCTACAACCTTGTCATTCACAGTTCGCCGGCGCAGGACTCGACCAATGACCACTATCACTGGCACATCGAGTTCATGCCGAAGCTGACTAAGACGGCGGGCTTTGAGTGGGGAACGGGGTTCTATATCAATCCGACGCCTCCCGAGGAGGCTGCGCGGTTTTTGCGGGAGGCCGGGGTGGAAGAGCCGGCCACGGCATCGGTCGGGTAGTTGGCACACGGCGAGGACCGCCCCTAAAGGGGCAAGCTGTTTGCGCTTTTTCGGCATCGCTGAAGCGATGCTCTGATACGAATCCCACAACTTTACGGGTGCAGATTGGGCCTGAGCGGGAGGTAGTCTCGGCCGCAGTGGAGTTATCACAACTGAAGTTTGGAAGTGCAAAACTGAGAGCTAAAAGGCTGAGAGCTGACAGCTAAAAAGAGGGCACGCTTCCCCGAAGATCGTGCCCTTTTAGCTTTGCGAGAGAGAACTCGAAAATCTTGGTGGTACGGGCGGGCGCAAACCCATTAATGAACAGGCCCCTGTTCATCGAAGGGTCCGCCCGCTCATACTTCCGTTCAAGTTCGGTTGGAGTGTAGGACAGGCGGCGAGAGCCAGTTGTCACAAAGATGTAAATGCTTTGTCACAACGTTGAAAAATCATTGGGATAGGCCGAACCACAAGTGCCAGGCACGCTTTTAGCTACCCTTGGGTGCGGTCGAGAAACTCATCATGCCAAGCCATCTGGATGGCCTCCAGTTTGGCTTCGTTGGACTTCTGCGGGTCGTCCTTGAACTCGGGCAGCTCGGTGACGTAGCGGTGCAAGTCGGTGAAGCGGACCGACAGCGGGTCGATGTCGGGGTACTTCTCGGAAAGGAGGATGCCGACGTCTTCGGCGTCGGCCCAGGTGATGTCTTTCGGCATGCAGGAGGCTCCTCTGGCTGATGGCTAGTACTGATGGCCGGTAGCTTATCGCTAGTGGCATTTCGTGCAGGTTGTTTGGCTACCAGCCACCGGCTATCAGCGATCAGCTGTCTCAGTGCTCTTCCGAAACGTAATTCCGATTCCACGCCGGGATCTCGACCACCACTTTGCCGGGCCTATTGATGACGGCCTGGCAGCCGAGGCGGGAGTTTAACTGGAGGTCGGCGGCCATGTCGAGGCGGTCGGCTTCGTCGTCCTCCATCTCGGAGAGATTCTCGGCGCCTTCCTTCACCCAAATGTGGCAGGTCGTGCAGGCGCAGTTGCCACCGCAGGCGTGATCGAGACGAATACCGTTGTTCAGCGCCACGTCGAGCAGCGACTGCTCCTTGCCATGATCTTTGTACGGTAGTTTGCCATTTTCAAACTGCACGGTCTTCCCCTCCGGCAGGAAGGTGACCTGGATGGTGTTCTCGCCCGGCTCATCGAGGGTGGCAGTGGATCCTTTGGTTTTCTCTTCAGCCATGAAAATCTCCGATACGGTCACAGGTGACAGGTCACCGGTGACAGGAAAAACGAGCATCGATTCTCAGCCTTCAAGTGTCAGTTCCTGGAAGAAGGCATCAGCGTCGATGCCTAGCATTTCCTGTGATCTGTCACCTGTGACCTGCTCTATTCAAACTCCGCTTTCGCCATCGGATGGGGCGCGTCTGGGCCTTCGCCCAGATCCGCCTGATCCATGGTTTTGCCTTTGAGCGCGCTAGACACCGCGCTGTCCATCATCAACTCGGCCAGGCGCATCGTGCCCTGGTTGAGTTCGTCGATCGCTTTGCGGATCGCCTGGTAGTCGTCGCTCTTCTGCACTTCATTGAGAGCTTTCTCGAGTTTTGCGATGCGGCGTTGCTCGTCGGAAGTGAGCTGTCCCCAGGCCGGGCTCTGGCGCCCTTTGCCGAGCGCGGTGAGAATCGTTTCGGCCTCGTTGCGCGCTTCGATTATCTGGCGTTGGCGGAAATCTTCTTCTGCGTAGTCGAAAGACTCGAGCAGCATGTTCTCGACCTGGTCGTCGGTAAGGCCGTAGCTCGGTTGCACTTCGATCTCGGCCTCTTTGCCGCTGCGCTGTTCGCGCGCGGTCACGTGCATGATGCCGTTGGCGTCGATCAGGAACTTTACTTCGATGCGCGGCATGCCAGCCGTCATCGGCGGGACGCCTTTCAGATCGAAGCGCGCCAGCGAACGGCAATCTTTGGCGAGTTCGCGCTCACCTTGCAAGACGTGGATTGCAACGTTCGCTTGTCCGTCAACCTGCGTGGTGTAGAACTGTGTCGCCGATGCGGGAATGGTCGAGTTGCGGAGAATGATCTTGTCCGTGACGCCTCCCGCGACTTCGATGCCGAGTGACAGGGGCGTGACATCGAGCAGCAGCATTTCCTTGGTGGCTTCTGAACCGCCGCCGAGGATATTGGCCTGTACTGCTGCACCCAGCGCGACCACTTCGTCTGGATTCAAGTCGGTGTGCGGCACGCGCTTGAACAGGTCCTGGACCAGCGCGCGCACTTTCGGGATGCGCGTGGAGCCGCCCACCAGCACGGCTTCGTCGATCTGCTCGGGCTCGAGCTTCGCGTCTTTCAACGCTTGCTTGCAGGGAGCGATGGTGCGGTCAAGGATCGGCTGCACGAGTTGCTCGAATTGCTCGCGCGTGATTTCGCGCTGATAGCGTTTGCCTTGTGGCAGCTCGATATCGAGCCGGATCGAGTCATTCGAAGACAATGCGATCTTGGCTTCGATTACGGCCTTGCGGATGGTCTGTACGCCTTCGCCGCTGCGGCGCAGATCGAGTCCCATGTCGCCGCGAATGTCGTCGAGCGCGATCGTGATCAGCAGGTTATCGATGTCGTCGCCGCCCAGGTGCGTGTCGCCGTTGGTCGAGATGACTTCGAAAATGCCGTCGTGCAGCTTGAGGATCGAGATGTCGAACGTGCCGCCGCCCAGGTCGTAGACTGCGACGATGCCGTTTTTATTCTTGTCGAGTCCGTAGGCGAGGGACGCGGCTGTGGGCTCGTTGACCAGGCGAAGCACTTCGAGCCCCGCGATGCGGCCCGCGTCTTTGGTGGCCTGGCGCTGCGCATCATTGAAATACGCAGGAACGGTGATGACAGCTTTCGTGACCGGGCCAGCGAAGTGGCGTTCGGCGTTGCGCTTGAGCTGGCGCAGGATGAATGCTGAAATTTCCGGTGGCGTGTAGCTCTTGTCGCCCAACTTGATGCGCAGGACCTCGCCGGGCTGCAGGTCTTCCGCCAATCGGAACGGGAAGAGCTTCAACTCTTCCTGAATGTCTTCGACGCCGCGTCCCATCAAACGCTTGATCGAGTACACCGCGCGCTCGGGAGTCTCGATTAGATATTTGCGGGCAGCGCTGCCGACGATGATCTGGCCGTGCTCGTCGAGCGCGACCACGGACGGCACGAGATTAAGGCCGTCTTCACCCGGAATTACGACAGGGGCCTCCCCCTGCATGAAGGCCACGAGGGAGTTCGTGGTTCCGAGGTCGATTCCGACTATGCGATCAGCAGACATTTTCGAACTAACTCGCCTTCCGTTCTGTAGTCTCCGCCGGCCGTGACTCGGCAGTTTGAGTCGGACGATAGAGCCGCACCGGTTTCCACGCGTCGATCGCCGTTCCTCCACTGATCATGCCCTGAATGAACGACTCGAAAAACATGTAGGGATGGATCGAGGCCAGGGCACCCGCTTCGTCGAGACGGCGACGGAGTTCGGCGGGAATCGTGAATTCGATTGAGCTCAGGTTGTCGTTGAGCTGGGCCAGCTTGCTGGCACCGATGATGGTCGACGAGATGCCAGGCTGGGTGGCGACCCAGTTGAGAGCCACGAGCGCGGGTGGCCGGCCCACTTCCTTGGCGACTTCCAGAAGTACGTCGAGGACTCTCCAATTCTGAGGGTTGAATCGCATCAGCGTTGGATTGCCCGAGTCTTTGGTTTTCTCAAGGCGGCCATCCCCGCTGCCGTCTTCGCCCTGACGCTTGTACTTACCCGTGAGAAATCCGCTGGCCAGCGGGCTCCACGGGCAAATGCCGAGACCGAGTTCCTGCGCCACCGGGATATGCTCGCGCTCGATGTTGCGTTCCACCAGCGAGTATTCGAGCTGCAAGGCGATCGGACGCTCTTTGCTTTCCTTCTCGGCCAGCGTGTAAGCACGCGCCACGTACCATGCCGGAGTATCTGACAAGCCGTAGTGGCGGATCTTGCCTTCGCGCACCAGGTCGTTCAAAGTCGCGACGACCTCTTCGACCGGGGTCACCGTGTCCCAGGCATGCAGCCAGTAGAGGTCGATGTAGTCGGTGCGCAGACGGCGCAGCGAGCCTTCGAGCGCGCGATAGACGTTCTTGCGGCCATTGCCGCCCGCGTTCGGATTGCCGGGTTCCGCGTTGAAGGTGAACTTGGTGGCCAGCACGATCCGGTCGCGCAGCTTGCGATCGGCGATGAACTTGCCAACGAGTTCTTCGCTCTTGCCGCCGGTGTAGGCGTCGGCGGTGTCGACAAAGTTTCCTCCGGCTTCGATGTAGCCGTCGAAGACAGAGCGGGAAACATCCTCCTCCGAACCCCAGCCCCACTCGGTGCCGAACGTCATGGTTCCCAGGCAGAGCGGGCTGATCCGCAATCCGGAACGGCCCAGCGTAATGTATTCGTTCAAACGCATAAGCACCTAACTTTCCAGAACTTCGTTGACGTCGCGCACCAGGTTGCGCAGGTAGTTTCGGCGGTTTAGCAGATCGAGCATTCGGTCGCGGATTTTCAGGCGCTCCGCTTCTGTGCCCTTATCGACTGACTCGTCCCAGGCAGCCCATTCTTTTTTTAATTCGTCCAAGAGTGCCTCGTGCTTTTCCTCAAGTTCGAGTTTCTGGCGGCCGACTTCCTCGATCAACGCGGGATCGTCTTCGCCCATCTTCTTCTGCATTTTCAGTTCTTCGAGCTGCATGTTGAGGTCAAAGACTTCTTCCAGCAGGTCGGGCGGAACAACTTGCTTCTTGACCTGCCCGGTGGCTCGCGCCGCTTCGGTCGCATTCTTGGACTGCTCTTCGAGTTCCACGCCTTCGAGGCGCAGCAGATATTCCGTGCGCTTGATCGGATCTTTCAGCGTGCGGTAGGCGTCGTTGAGCTGGGAGCTTTGCTCGAGACTCCATTCCTGTTCGCGCTTCTCCGCGTTGGAATAGACGTCGGGATGCAACTTGCGGCTGAGCTGGTAAAACTCACGCTCCAGCAGAGCGACCTCCACGTTCAGCTTGCGAGGAAATCCGAAAAAGCTGAAGTAGTCCACCGGCACCGGAGGCTGGACTTTTCCGCACGCGCTGCAGAAGTGTTCGGCGCGCATGGTGCCGCACGACCAGCAAGTGGACGTTATCTCCCCCGGCATGATCAGAGACGATTTGGTTTCTGGATTCGCCATAGACAAATTCACCACGACCGCCCGTCCCGCACCATGGGTTCACACGGTGCAAGGCAGGAGCGCCGTGGTGCAGGGATCTGAGGTCTACCTCCAACGTCTGGCGGACAAGAGTGTCCGCCACATATCACGCCGTAAAAGAACTTCCGCAACCGCACGACTTCGTCGAGTTCGGATTCACGAACACGAAGCCCTGCTGCATCAACGTCTCCTGGTAATCCAGGATCATGCCATGCAGGTAGATGAACGACTTCGGGTCAACAAACACGCGCACGTCGTCGAACTGAAAGATGCGGTCGCGCTCGCGGGGCTGCGTGTCGAAGCGGATGTTGTAGCTCAGGCCCGAACAGCCGCCGCCCTGCACGCCCAGACGCAGGCCGCCCTCGGTCGGCGAAATGCCTTCCTTCGTCATCGCGCTGCGGATTTTCGCGATCGCCTTCTCCGTCACCTGGATGCCCTTGATGGGGGCGGCCGGCGCTGGAGGTGCGATCGTCTTGGTCGTTTCTTCTGCCATGATGCTCATAAAATAGCCAGATTTTCGGCCGAACGTCGGTGATCGGCGAACAGACTGCTCGGGCAACGTGCGAGGGCAAGATGCCCTCGCGACTGCCGGCGAGACGCCGGTGCTACGGTTAGTGCGCTGACTGGCTCGCCGGGACCGGCGCGTTCGCTTCGGCGGCGCCGTTCTTCTTCTTCCAGTCGTGAATCGCCGCGCGGATGGCGTCTTCCGCGAGCACCGAGCAGTGAATCTTCACCGGAGGAAGCGCGAGTTCCTTCACGATCTCGGTGTTCTTGATCTGCAGCGCTTCTTCGACGGTCTTGCCCTTCACCCACTCGGTGGCGAGCGAAGACGAGGCAATGGCCGAGCCGCAGCCGAAGGTTTTGAACTTCGCGTCCTCGATCACCTGAGTCTGCGGGTTCACCTTGATCTGCAGCTTCATGACGTCGCCGCACTCGGGCGCGCCCACCAGACCGGTGCCGACTTCCTGGCTGTTCTTGTCCATCGAACCGACGTTGCGCGGATTGGAATAATGATCGAGAACCTTATCGCTGTATGCCATGAGAACTCCTTACGTTTCAAAGTTTCAAGGTTTCAGAGTTTCAAAGTAGAAACCCAAAGTCTGTCAAAACTCTCGAGTGCCGGTTTCAAAGCCGCGTTCTTTAAATCCGCGAACCGCCCAGGGTTTCCTTCAAACTTTGAAACCCTGAAACTTTGAAACTCTCTCTTCCCTACTCTCCCGCCCACTTCACGTCCTTCAGATTGACGCCTTCCTTCGCCATCTCGTAGAGCGGAGAAAGTTCGCGCAGGCGTTCCACCGTTTCACAAACGCGATCGGCCACGTAATCGACTTCGGCTTCGTTGTTGAAGCGGCCAATGCCGAACCGGATCGAGCTGTGCGCCAAGTCATCGCCCGTGCCGAGGGCCTTCAATACATAAGATGGTTCCAGCGTCGCAGAGGTGCATGCAGATCCACTGGAAACCGCTACATCGTTGATTCCCATGAGCAAGGACTCGCCTTCGACGTAGGCAAAGCTGATGTTCAGGTTACCGGGGAGGCGATGCTCCATCGAACCATTGATGTAGGTCTCGTCGAGGCGGCCCATGATGCGGTCGCGCAAGCGATCCCGCAAAGATGCCAGGTGCGCCCCTTCTTTCGCCATTTCCTCGCGCGCGAGTTCGCACGCCTTGCCCAAACCCACGATGCCCGGGACGTTCAAGGTTCCGGATCGCATACCGCGCTCGTGGCCGCCACCGTCGATGATGGCGGAAATCTGCACGCGCGGATTCTTGCGGCGCACATAAAGCGCGCCCACGCCCTTGGGGCCGTAAATCTTGTGCGCGGTGATCGACATGAGGTCGATATTGTCCTTGTTCACGTCGATGGGAACCTTACCGACCGCCTGCACGCCGTCGGTGTGGAAGAGCACGCCGCGCTCGCGACAGATCTTGCCAATCTCGCGCCAGGGCTGCAGCACCCCGATCTCGTTGTTGGCCGCCATGATCGTCACGAGAATCGTCTTGTCATCGATGGCGCGCTTCAGTTCTTCGAGATCGACCAGACCGTCTTTCTGGACGGGCAGGTAGGTCACGCGATAGCCATTCTTCTCCAGGCGCTTGCAGGTATCGAGCACGGCCTTGTGCTCAGTCACGGCCGTAATGATGTGGTTGCCCTTCTCGCGATACATCTCCGCGGCGCCTTTGATGGCGAGGTTGTCGCTCTCGGTGGCTCCGGAGGTGAAGATGATTTCTTTGGCGGTCGCACCAATCAGCTTGGCCACCTGCTCACGCGCGTTCTCAACCGCTTCCTCCGCGGTCCATCCGAAGGGATGATTGCGGCTGGCGGCGTTACCGAACTTTTCCATGAAGTAGGGCAGCATGGCCTCAAGCACGCGCGGATCCATGGGGGTGGTGGCGTGATTGTCCATGTAAATGGGCAGCTTGACGCCGTCGGGAGCAGGCGTGCGCTGCTCCTGGGTCGCGGTCTTCAAATCGATACTCATGATGACTATCTCCTACTCGTTCTCAGATCCTGGGTCGTGCCAAGCAATCAGGTCAGCGTGACCAGGTCACTCAGACTCTTCTTCGCGTCGACGCTCACGCTCTCGCCGGCGTCGGACATTTCTGAAATCTTGATGTTCTTCAGCACTTCTTCGATGCTTTGGTTGACCTTGCGCAGCGGCTCGCGAATGGTGCAACGTTCCGTCTGGTCGCACTCGCCACGCACCGTGATGCACGACGTAATGAAGAGCGGGCCATCGATGGCCCGAATCACTTCGTAGGCCGAAATCTCAGCCGCGGGACGCGCCAGCGTGTATCCACCATTGATCCCGTGCTGCGAATGCAGCAGCCCAGCTTTCGCCAGACGCTGCAGGATCTTGGCCAGCGCTTCGGACGGGATTCCATAGGACTCCGCCACATCCTTCGCGCGGCACGCACCCTGTTGGCCGTGCTCGGCAAAATGGCGCATGGCCATCAAGCCGTAGTCCGCTTTTTTGGAGAGCTTCAGCATAGGCGAAAGACTAGCCGACCAAAATGATCGGATTAAAATGCGACTAATTAGGTCGCCTTTTATTGTAGCCTCCGCACCCAAATTCGCGCAAGGCGCCCCAGCGAATGGCAAGAAATTACCATCGAACGGAAACTGCAGTGGTGTCAATGGTTTACGTACAGGCGATTAATTTGGTCGCATTTCCGATTTCGGGCCCTAACCCGTCCTGGCCGTGAGTTACTGATGGGGCTTGACTTCCATTGCCACGGGGCTAAAATACCCAAAATTTCCGGCAGTCTGGGTTCCGTGGCCTGTCTGCGGAATCGCCATCCCGGAGTTATGAAGCCAACCGCCGTCGCACACCCCCCAGCAGAGAAGGATCATGAATCAGTGTAAGCACCCGCGCGTGCAAATCGTCAGCCGCGACGAGGACACCGAATACGTCGAGTGTCTCGAATGCGGCGATGTCTTTGAGTCCAGTGAATTCAAGGACATGGCGATCGAAGAGAGCACGCCGTCCGACGAAGCCTGAACCGATACCCACGCCCCAAACGGCCTGATCACGCAACTCAGGGAATCCCTGTGCGTGAGCATGACGGACGTAATGGTCATGCACCGTTTGTGTTTGTTGAGTCCCAAATTGCTTTGATCTAATCGCTGTCACGGAGATTTTTGCCCGCTTGGGGAACCGAATGCCCGATGTGGCTTTGGTTGTAGACGATTCGATGGTGATCCGGCACACAGTCTCGCGCTTCCTGGAGGAGCGGGGGTTCGCCGTGGAATCCGCGTCGAACGGCATGGAGGCTCTGGAGATCCTGAAGCGCGTCAAGCCGGTTCTGGTGATCACCGACATGCAAATGCCCGCCATGGGCGGCAGCGAATTGATCAGCGCAATCAAGAGCAAGCCCGAGACTGCCTCTGTCCCGATCCTGATCCTGACCGGGGTCTCGAGTGGATTCGACAGCAATGAGAATCGTGCGGAGTTCACGATTTTCAAAGATATTGACGTTCAGGAGCAGTTGGAGAAGGCGCTGGACGCGGTGGCCCGGAAGGCTGCCAAGGCGCAGCGAGCGGGGAAGTAGTTGGCTGCGGCTGGTGGCTGATGGCTAGTGGCTTGTGGCTCTGGCTGATGGCTTCTGGCAAGCAGGCTCTGCTCGATTCTTGCCTCCCTTGTTTGGTGCAAGTCCCTCTCTTCG
>Ga0070716_100000359_pt1 | contig 18701 bp, 16 predicted proteins | sample LARL112metaG_FD_71395 | JGI IMG/M metagenome (GOLD analysis project Ga0070716, IMG submission 71395) | Corn, switchgrass and miscanthus rhizosphere microbial communities from Kellogg Biological Station, Michigan, USA - LAR L11-2 metaG | ecosystem: Host-associated > Plants > Roots > Rhizosphere... | reverse complement strand
CATGGCATTCCGAGGGAAGATAAAGATAAGACCTAAATTGGAAGGATTCAGCAAAAAATTACTTCATGATCTTATCTAGATTTTCTATATATCGCCTTTCAAACTATAGATGAGCCAGCAATCTTGTCTCGGAGTGAATTTACCAGATATACTTCGGCTCCTATGAGGTATTACATCCAAGTGGAACCATTTTAGCTGTAATAGAGAGACTCCTATGGGAGTTTACCGCTACTATTCCTTTTCAGTATTTCAAAAACGAAATTTCAAGAGCTATTCAAAAATAATATTTTCTATTTTTTCCTTAGATCATTATTTTGGAGGTTGTTGATGGAATACTCTTTCTGGCTCTATCTTTAATACGACTCTCTTTTCATTTGGTGAATGATAGGGATATTTATCCAGACCTAAATACTTTTTTGCAAGTTTGTCAGCATGTTCAGCTGCACCTTTAGTGATCTGTTCGATAACTTTTCCTCTTATTGTGACCATTTCATATGGGTTGTTATGATTAACAACCTAGATAGCTATCCTGGGATCTCGTGAAATATTCTTGTGTTTAATCCTACCCTCCGCTGTATTTATTAAAACAGTGTTTGTATCTTTTTCAAAATCAATCCATACAGGAGTGATCTGTGGTGAGCCATCTTTCATTAGTGTTGCTACAAAAGCAAAATTTTTTTCCTCAACCAATTTAGCAGTAGGACCTGATATTATTTGACTCATACTTAAATAACAAATGCAAGACGTATTTAATAATGGTTATGTAAAATGAGAATCTAAAGAAATTGAGTTTAAAGTATTAACAGAATGTAACAGAAAGTTATCCTCTTACGAATGATTCATTTGCTTGCAACTGGTTTGAATATGGACTTTTATCAAGTCTTGCTTTGAGATATAATCGTAGTTAGTTAACAGCAAGAGATGAACACCTTATTTCTGAGAATTATTTTATATATAATATAGTTAGTTGATTTCCAACTGTTATTATAGTTACACTCTTTCCAACTCAGTTTTGTCTTCGAAATTTGGTCCGATAATCTTATTCTTGTAAAAGAGAAATGATTCAAAAGGCTCATGAAAGATAATGGATTAACTAAGCTGAAAGCATTGTCTCTATTACTTGGCAAATACCAAAGCCAGTGACGCTTAGAAGAAGCTGTAATTGTTTAAAGGATTATAGATAATGAGAAATCCAAGAAAACAGATATGGGGCAAAGATTTTACGAAGATACATAATTGAAATTGCTGTGACTTACAGAAAAAGCCTGTATCATTATATAAATCAAATGAAATGGAATTCGCAAGTATAAAGCATATATAATATTCTCGTAATAAGCAATTAAAAGATATGTATGCCAAGATATGTTATCATAAGTAAACAATCAAGATAGTTTTAACTTATATTTGAATTCTCATTGTCTATCGAAGATATAGGATATCAAATGTTACGTCATTGAGAGGACAGATAACATTTAAAAGATCAATTAGCAATGACTGATTCTATATAATAGAAACAAAAGATAGCGGAATAAATTAATATGACTGATTGAAAATATGAGGATACTATACTAGAAAAGCAAACAATTATCATAGTATAGGATATCATCCCCAGATCCGCCACCAAATTTATCATTGTCTTGACCGCCGCAGATTGTAGATTTGCCTTTTCAGTTGAATTTTTGTTTTTGATATAGGTGAATATAGTATAATAAGAAAGTAAATTTTTTTGCATTTTCCTTAGATATTTTGTAAAGCAATTTACTAGGATGAGAGACTAATTCGTGAATGGCACCTTCTATTTTTGTTCAAAATATATTATTGTAGTCCTAAGAAGAGGTGTTAAGTTATCTGCCATCCTTGTAATGGCCCTTTTCAAAATATTGACAAAATATGGCAAGCTCAGACTTACAAGCATGTGTCTTATATATTATATTAACAAATAAGATAGATATTTAAATTAGTTAATAAAAATAATTATCTGTGACAATTGTCAGCATATCACTGAGTAAAGACCTTCTTGATGATTTAAACAAATTGCGAAAAAGGCTTGGCTTCACTGGTAGATCAGAGATAATTAGGGCTAGTGTTCGTACCATGCTATCGGAAGAGAAAAAAAAGGAAGATTTGATTGGGGACATTCATGCCCTTTTTCTCGTAACTCACGATGAAAAATCTGATGACGAAATTAATAATATGAGGCATACTTACGATAAATTGATAACTACACACTTACATAATAAAATTGACAGAGATAGATGTCTTGAAATATTCGTTCTGAAAGGTAATGCCAATCAGATAAGAGGAATGAATAAGCTATTTCAGTCTAACAAGAAAATGGATAATGTTAAATTAATTGCAATGTAATTGATTAATATTATTGATTTATTGATTATTACTATGCTGCAAATAAGATTATAAGCTACAGCCTTTGTTAAGATTCATTTGATTCATTAGGCATTAACTTAATTGATAAAGAGTGTTTGACAGATTGGATAGGATAGTAGTTGTCTACGATCTTTTGATCTACGTACAAAAATAATGATCTTATTAGATGCTTTATATGATGACCATTAATCCTATTAACAAAGATGTATATTGTTATTAGTAGCTAGCTAGTTAATAACGTGCAAAAAGTTTAGTGCAGTATTAATTGTATACTCTGATTATCATATTAGTATCTAATAGTCTCTTTTATAACGATCCTCATGATTTCTATTTACAATCTGGATTACCACTCATGAATTCAAAGTTTTAATATGTACGTATATGTCTTATTCAGACATAAAATGAATGCCAATGATTATAATAAGACTCATGTTTACTGCATTTTTGGTTAATATGATGCTCAGGAATTGTCAATATGCTATTTGAAATATTTCAATATGGCTTTATGCAACGTGCATTAATTTCAGGAATTGCAGTTGCCATAAGCTGTTCTGTGATAGGACTCTTTCTTGTTTTGCGACGACAATCGCTATATGGTGATGCTCTTTCACACGTTGCCTTTGGAGGAATAGCCATCGGCCTATTTGCAAATATATCTCCAATCTGGATGGCGTTTATAGTATCCATTTCAGCGTCTCTGGGGATTACTAAACTAAGACAGTCCACAAAAATTCAAGCAGATTCTGCAGTTGCTGTATTGCTGTCATCTGGTCTTGCAATAGGTGTAGTATTGATAGGATTGGCTGGTGGCTTTTCGCTTGATCTATACAGCTTCTTATTTGGAAGTATCTTATTAATTAGCTCACAAGATCAAACTATGATTTTGATCATAACTGCAATAGTACTTGTAATTATGTATAAGATTTATCGAAAGCTTATGTACATTGCTTTTGATGAAGAGCAGGCTAATGTTAGTGGTATAGATGTAACAAAGCTAAATTACCTTTTCATAGTACTTGCTAGTGTTACAGTAATAACTTCATTAAGGTTAGTTGGAGTTTTGCTTATTTCATCACTAATAGTGATTCCTAATATTACTGCAGTGATGTTTGGAAAGGGATTTAAGAAAACAGCATTGATATCCATTATTATAGCAGTTTTGTCTGTGATCGCAGGAATAGTTATTTCATACATTATGAACTTAGCTCCTGGAGGAACAATCGTTATTATATCAGTTGCTGGTTATCTTACGACAATCATTACAAAATACATATTCAATCGGATAAATGGAACAAGTATAAAAATGAGGCTAGAGAAGACAAGTAGCAAATAATCTAATTTATACCTATAACGTAGTAATGATATCTGAACGTTCTAACGATAGACGGTATCATTTTACACATAGAAGTAGGTGCTATAAGAGATTGAGTTGTAGAATTTGTGAAGCAGAACTCATAGTCCCTAGAATAAATAATGTTTGTAAAGAACCCATATTGTGGCATTGTGAAAAGTGCTATATAGCCTGCGACTCAATACATCACCAACACTCATATATTGAAACTTCAGATTGCTACTAATCTGAACAATACTAAGACTTGCTAATTTCAGTTTACATTAAATGGAATTGGCTATGATTAGACTAAAGAGATTTTTAGATTTATGGTTGTATTATTCTATAATTAAAGTATGGCCCATTATTATGCCACAGTTATTAACTAACTCAAGATATATTTCGATGGGTTTTGATGATGCAATTATTAATTATTGTGTATCGTCCAGAATATAGTACAGCCAATAAATAATATGTAATGACATCTCTTACCTCTAAGAAACTTGAAATATACCAGTATTGGTAATAAAAGAAAAGTAAATGAGTTCGATTCATACTTTCAATCTTGAAGCTATACAGCCCCAAGCGGTTCGAAATGGGGGATCTCGAGCTATGGCTAACGAGAATAATTTTTCTATACTGAAAGGTATGGCATTGTATTCGCTGCGACTCGACAGTGGGGGTGTGAGGGAACCACACTGGCATCCAAATGCCGCTGAACTTAGCTACTGTTCATCCGGTAGAGCTCTAATGACCATCTTCAGCCCAGGAGCTGGACATGATACTTTTACTGTCGATGCAGGTGAGATTGTATTTGTTCCTAAAGGATATCTTCATCACATCGAGAATATTAATCGTGGAGAAACTAAATTCGTAATTGCCTTTAACCATGAAAAGCCTGAAGATATTGGAATATCTGGTTCAACTGGTTCAATGACTGATAATACACTTGGAGCAACATTTGGACTAGAATCTGATTATTTTAGCAAATACAAAAAATCTAGCCAAGATTTACTCATAACTTCCAGATCCACACCTAATAATGCCGCATCCATCTACCAGAAAATCCCTAATTATCATAAATTTAACCTTAAGGCTTTTCCACCTACAGTGCAAAGTAGTGGAGGTACTGTTTCTCTAGGTAATGCTAATAATTTTGGAATTCTCAGCGGTCTTGCTTGCTATCTTCTGACTTTGAAACCTAAAGGCATACGGGAGCCCCATTGGCATCCTAACGCGGCCGAATTGGATTATGTTATAGCTGGTAGAGGACGGATGACGATCTTTAGTCCCGGCGACCACGTGGATACGTTTGAAGTTGGTCCTGGAGAAATCGTTTTCATTCCATCTGCATATTTTCACTACATAGAAAATGTGAATTCGAATGAAGATATGCAATTTGCAGTCTTCTTTAACCATGAACGACCAGAAGATATCGGCATTTCAGGAGCCTTTGGTGCGTATTCAAATGACGTCTTGGGATCTATTTTCGATTTAGAGCCAAAAATCCTGGATGCATTACCAAAATATCAAGAAGATCTCTTCGTGGTTGCCGGGGGCTAATTAATTAATTAATTAATTAGTAGGCAAAAGTAGCTTTGACAGTCAGCCAGCCAGTTCATAGTTGTTGGTTGAATTAAACGTCTGGGCGGGTGGGCCAGTCTATGGCTAGGGCTAGACTATTCACATATCCAAAAGTTGAAACGGTTAGGAAAATTGCAAATTTGTTTGAAATCCTTACTATAGCATTATTTCCAGCACATCTAAACTGGAATTTATCATCCAACGATTTCTGATCTGCTAGAATCATCCAACGATTTCTGATCTGCTAGAATCTAGGCTAGGATGATAGGAATAGTATTATATAATCTTGTCCATTCCAATCATCTTTAGTGACTAGATATCATGTTTTAAGACATTAGTGTATTATGCAATCTATCTATATAGGATCCAGTCTTGTTATGATTTGAAGATCCTTAATTCAGTATCGACAAGTTCGATTCATGCACAGTATTAGCGATAGCGTTAGTTCCAATATAAGATTTAGTTTAATGTATTGATTTATCTTTTAATCTCCAGCAGTATTACAGAACTGCTATTAGATTAGCCTAGAGCTAATGGACAGATGTACATAAGCGTCGGGAAACCCGTGCACATCTATCATCATAAAGATGAATCAATCAACAGCTATTGAGAGTTTCATCGCATTTGGATTCGGCCTTGACTTCACAGTCGTCTATCAAATAAGTAGGCGAAGTAGAGATTATTTCCTAAAATTAAAGTACCTTGATATTTTTGTATAATGACAAGTCGAAATGAGAAGGCCAAGTAATACAAATAAGGAAGATCGGTGGACATGTATTAATATTAGGGAGAATCAAGCGAATACGAATCTGCCAATGTAATTAGGGAAATGGTTAGACCACGTAGATTTGACAAGTGATATTTTGTACAAGCCGATTGTTGTGGCATGAGTCCTATCGTACCGCACCTAACATAAACCATAATTCTATGTCTTAAGCACATTGTATAACAGTTATAGAAATAGATTTTATTCCCGCAACGTATTTAATAGTATTCTCCTCCTCATTTTTTTCTATTTGATTAATTTGTACATTTTTTCTCCGGTCTCTCCTTTTTTATAATTGAGCTATGAACACCTTATTTTATTCCTCCTCATCTTCTAATCTTAGACGCAATTTTGGAATGCTCTTAGCCTTCGGCGCATTAACCTGATCTATCTGGTGAATAATATCTATTGCATTTATAGCATCTGCAGAGCCTAATATCAGTACCTTGTCGTCATGATATGCATCCCTCATTGACTTCATTAAACTTGACAACCACCTTGCTTCTTCTTGGTTGAGAGTAAGTATCCATGTTGTCATTATTATTTGTCGCCCCATGTGTTGGTAACTTAGACTGCCTATTCGTCTTCTTTAGCAGGGCGTTGTAGTGTCATCTTGGTCTGATTTTGGACTTGGTTGTTAGTTGATTTGGTTTGCATATCTGCTTCTAATCCCTTCAATGTTACATAGTGATGAAAAATAATCGACATAAATATCGGCTGAATTCTTACTGGAACCGCTGCATAGGAACAAGCCGAGTTATACGAATGGCTAATAGAAAACATTCTATCAAATAATTTCCTATCAAATTTATCGAGTCTACTGCGAAATTCTTTCCATTCGCCCCATTCTACTAAAGTCGCTAATCTAAATGACGGAATTGTTCTACCCATACAGATTTACCGGCTTCGATAAATTCTTGGATGCTAATTAAGAAGCTGGATGTTTGGTGAGAGGGAGAGTAGCCGCTACTATCCCTGAAATCTTGGATGAGTTGTGATGCATTATTCAATCAAGAGAGGTTGACACAAGGTCATCCTCTGCAATATTCCTCAAATGTTATTTGGGTCAATTTTAATATTGCCAATCCATTCTTTTATGAATTCATTATATGCGTTAATCCACGCAATGTTATGATCTTGCCATAATTTTATTCCAACAATAAATGGATTGATATTGCCATTGTTAGACAAATCAGAATAAGATTCTTTATTTTCGTTACCATAGAATCTAGCTGATTCGTCTAAATTATTGTGTTCCTCTAACTCATTGTAAATTTGAGGATTATTCTGTTCTATGTCAACTTTTGTCACTACATCCTCTTTTATCAATTCCGCAGCGCCGCTGTCACTTTTTTCTAAAGTCAGATCTACCTTTGCCGGTAAATTTGCAGGATCCAAGTTTGTGTTTAAAATATTTTCAGAATCGGTTTTTTTAATGCTATTATTGATATTTGTAGATATAAGATCTAGTTGTTTTTCTTCAATATGTAAGAATACTTTAGCTGTCTTATCTGGCCTCATATTATCTACTTCTTTCATTTCCAACATAGCATTATCATTAGACGAATCAAATACTTCTGATTGAGGAGATGGTGGCGACGACTTGGAGGATGCAGTTAATGATGAAGACGTTGTTGTGACTGTTTTTAATGATATTGGCTTTTCTGCCTTTTGATCCATCGTTTTACTCTTTAATTTCTTCTCTTTACCTAGTCCTATGCTCATATTTCTATTATCACCCTTATTATCAGTTTGATTATCAAGATTTCTTTTTTGAGAATCTTTGGTAGCTCGTTTGATTCGCTTATAAGCAGAAGAAGGTGCTGTTCGCTTATTTCTCGTATTAAGGGCATTTTGTCTCTTAACGTCGTGCCTCTTTTGTTTCATAATAAATCAAATATCTTCGTCCTTATTTTACCTATACAATTAAGATAGTTATGATTTTAACTAATTCCTGTTAGTTATTTTAAAGGAAATAAAGTTTTTGTAAAACTGTAGAAATAAAAAGTGTTTTTCATAAAAATTGGCATGATCTGTTCAAACAATAATATGGTTAATCTGATTATGATGACGTTATTATTGCTATCTTTTTTTCGATCTTCATGAGTTCTGATTCATTAATAAAAAATACAAGATCTGATAATTGCACCCAATTAGATTCCCTTCTAATAAGGACATTCAAATCTGTTGGTTATACGACAAGGACACGGTATAGAATTGTTCTTGTTTTCATCCGTGTCACCTTCCAATCCTTTAGTAAATAATCCATTAATACCAACGAATATTGGGTCATCAGTAACTGGACTTAACAAACAATGAAAACACTTTGCCCTACCATGACTTGAATTTCTTTTATAATCTATAAATCCAAATAATCAGAATACCATTTCCTTATTTGTTCATTACTATCTTTTAGTTCACCTTTTGTTGAAAACGTTAGAAACTTGACAAAATCATCAGGAAAATATTCATGTACGTAAGGTGTTCCTTTGAGATGAATCTAATCATTTAATAGGATTATTTCTTTGACTCTCCCGCAATTTGAATCATTACCCATCACCATTCAAAGAACCAAATCTTTCAATCTTTTTAGATGGATAGTTAATTGATCTCTAGATTTCAGATTAGTCTATCAGACCTTTTGAAATAAGTAATTAATTATTTTATAGAGGTTTTCAGTTTGTTATTTTGATACGGGTATATGAGTAGAATTTAGCCCAAGTATTGGATAACAAGTACCTGTCTCGTCTTCATTACGATTTTCAAATCCCTTCGGACAGCGTACATTTGGAAAACAATGCTTGTATACATTCATTGAAAATCCTTTTGGACATTTATCTGTTATTGGATCTGGTTTACACTTCATCTGCTCTGGATGAAAGAGGCAGCTATTGTCAGGTTTGGGTTGCTCTTGTTGCTGATTTGGTTGCTGCTTTAGTAGTAACTGGTGTTGTTCTTGACAAGCAGACTTATTCTGGGTATTGTTGCAATTCTGAGATGTTGTTGCTGATAGTTGGGATGATGAATTATTGCTATTACTAGTGCTATTAGTACTTGGACCTCCACCAGAGAAGTTCTCTGACAAGCTTTTCCTCGAGTAGCCAAATATAGTATTGCCAATCATAGTACTTGAAGATATTAACGAAATAGATATAGTTAGAATGAACAGCATTATAAAGAAACTGTTGTTATTGTTCTTCATACTAACCTAAATAACGCTTCCAAATTATATAAGCAGATGGATGAAATTAATAATCATGGTTATTAGCTATTGAGATCAAGTTATTGATTACTAGTAAAATCTTGATTCTTCTAACTTTTCATTGTCAATTATATGCATACAATACTCTGTGCGAAAGTCAGGAACTCGTAATCATTACAGAACATAGCAACTAAAATTTTAATGAATATATGACTGAGTAGTTTTATCAAAATTCTTTACGATTTCGAAGCCCTTCTCAAAGCTGTTAATACTATTAGTACTATCATCATAATTTTGATACAAATTCAACTCTGGAAACACAGCCCAAGGTTGGTACCTAGCCATTATAGATGCAAGATGGTTTTCTCCAAGCAAAGACTTACATAAATCATATGTCATGTTTCTAACCTGCAGCTCCTTTACAACACCAAAACTATGAAGATATTCATGAGCGAGTACCATGAACAAGTATGAATTATATTCCTCATGAGATTTACGTTTTCTAATTATATCCAGTATCCTCCTGTTTATTATTATCATATTTGAACCTAGGACATGATAGGCTCCAAGATTAGCTGGTAATCCCTGCAGTATTAGGCTCAATCCAGCTCTATGCATTTTGAACTTTTCATTAACTGCCGTCTTCACTAACTCAAATGCGCCATTGAAGTCATTAATCTGTGATAACATATCACGATAATACTGTTGCCGCTGTTCATTAGTTAATGATATAGTCTGATCAGCTCCTTCTCCTTTATTCACCTTTTATATTCCATCTCTATATATAACTATACTAAGGTAATTACATATAAATATGATAGTTAGTCTTAGAATACTAAATTACGATTAGGTAAGTTGGTCATGAATATCATCTTACTTGGATAGTCATTGAAAGGTATAGATGCTATCTATACATTATGCATTAGTTGCTGTTCATTCCATTTTACAGGGCTTCCGATATTTTGGTTTCGGTATCTTACCAATTACCGAATTAATATTGAGGTAAATGACCTAGTCCTTATATGTTGGAAGTTATCAGTGACCGCCGGTGAACTTCCGGCCACGCTTGCAACCCAATGGATGAAACATCACGATTAGAAAGAATACTAAGCCAATGGGTCAGAACTTCAATTGCATTTTAAGATAAGCTTTAGAGTTCGGTGAAGAACGAATAGGGGTGCAGGACTAATGGGATATGCATTCACCAAGAGCGTTGGAGTTGCCTGAGCCTTCCGTGAGATCCAAGGCACTATAACAATAAGACTGGCACGTAACTGCTTCGGTCGTGGTAACATACGGCAACGCCGCCATCAGGGTATAGAGAGTGTAATGCAGCTGCATAATTCACTTATTTGTATAAACATTATAAATAGTCTCTCCAGTATTAGTGTTAACATAACTCCAAATTTCATGACTCATGGTAAGCTGTTCGAAAAGCGATTTTTGGTTGTCATCTATTACATCATAAACTAGTTGACCTATCACCATATGATTAGGATTGGCAAGTGCGGTCATTTTTACTGCAATACTTGTACTGTAGCCTAAAATGTCGTAAACTGGTTTCTTTATGAGAGGTTGTTCTTTTTTGGAAATATTGTTATTGTTACTAGTTTCTTCTACATTAGTTATATTAGGGTGAATGTCCCAACCACTCTGTATTATTGCATTTTCACCCATGTCTATTCCTATTCTTATATTCATTACAGGACAGTCGTAGTGATTCAGAATCGGATTTATCCCCTCGTTGGCTACCTGAAGCATGCATCTTGCGCAGTTTAATGCATGGGTACATGCTATGCTTGGTTGAGATTGATGGTTAGAAACGAGGAAAAAGGCGAGAACAGCGTCTCCTACATATTTTAAAATAAATCCCCCAAATTCTTTAACCACAAGTGACATTTCCTGATTGAAGGCTTGAATCATCATTGTGAGTTTATCTAAAGGGAGGATCATAGACAGCTTTGTTGATGCCACAAGATCGACATTTAAAATAACAAAATTCATTTTTGATCTAGCAGCTTTACCTAGAATGTTTTGGGTATCGGCAACAGAAATAATAAATTCTGGTTCTCCTTCTAGAGTTTTCCAAACTCTGGTTTGAGATCTCCTCATTATGGTATTTACATCAACTGTACGAGTAGAAGATGACACTAATTTGTCCATATCATTAATCAGAATATAATTGCTGCACAATTATAGATTATCGATGATTATAGTTGTGGTAATGCAGCAATCACCAATGCTTGTTTTTAGATGTAATATGCTGAAATATTAAATGAGACAAGTTATTGAACTATTTACTAGAGCTAAACCACACTTTAGTTTTGGGATTTTTAAATCGTAATAAATTACTTAAAAGCTGCATGAATTATAGCCACGTGTACTCATCCAAGACTGAGGCTAAGGCGAAATGTGAAACCCTATTTTTATCATGGAGAACAAATTAAAAAAATTTGAGCAACTAAATATTTACTAGTAAAGTTGTCTTTATAACATCTGATGTTATAGTGTACATCAAGGTTATATGTTATGAAATCTGCAACTTTAGGTATGCTTGTTAAATTATGTTTAAACAAAGTAATGCAATCACGGACGAAGTTTCTTTTGATTTTTCTTGTGACTAGCACTGCGCTTAGCCTATTAGGATTAAACCAAAATCAGATAACAAATGCTCAACAATTTAAAGGATTCCAGAATAATATGGCGTCGTCATCATCTTTTACCAAACAACAACAGCCTACTGGTATATACATTAGTATTGATAATATGACATTTTCTCATCATACTGCTTCTGTTAATGGTGTTCAACTTCACTACGTGATAGGTGGCCATGGAGATCCAGTGGTCCTACTACATGGATGGCCAGAAACGTGGTACGAATGGCGGCATGTCATGCCAGCTTTAGCTAAAAACCATACCGTTATTGCACCTGATCTTCGTGGGTTGGGCGATTCTTCGAAACCGTTAACTGGCTACGATGGCAAGACTACTGCAGAAGATATACATCAACTGGTATCTCAACTAGGTTTTAGAGACATATTCTTAGTTGGACATGATTTTGGAGTACAAGTAGCGTATTCGTATGCTGCTGCTCATCCCAACCTGGTTAGGCGTTTGGTTATCCTTGATGTTCCTATACCAGGCATAGGCACAGGGGAAAATATTAGAGGCTTATGGTGGATTCAATTTCATATGGTGCGTGATATTCCAGAAATGCTTGTTGCGGGACATGAAAGAGAATACCTTACTTGGTTCTATAGATATGCCTGTAATCCTGCTGCAATCACGAAAGAAGATATAGACGAATATGTTAGACACTATTCTGCTCCTGGTGGAATGAGGGCCGGATTCGAATATTATAGAGCTCTACCAGAAGACATAAAACAAAATAAAGAATATTCGAAGATTAAACTTCCTATGCCTGTTTTAGCTCTGGGGGGTAAGTGTAGTTTTGGCACTGCAGCATTGGATTCAATGCGTTTGCTTGCTACAAATGTGAGTGGTGGCATCGTTCCTGATTCTGGACATTGGATTGCTGAGGAGCATCCGGACTACCTTGTTGGACAGCTTCTCAAATTCTTTGGTTAAGCCCAACATTAAATGATATCAATCTATGCTCTCTTGTACCATTCATTAATATTTTAGGTTATGCAAGCCTTTAGTTAGGTCATTCGATTGAAACATGTTATACTGTCCCTCTCTAACATGTGTCCTAGACTATAATAATTGTAGTAATACTAATTGTTATGATCCTGTGTGGGGCCGGACTATTCCTTCATTTAGAATAACTACACTAGAGGATCTGAAGGAATGGAAAGGATCTCGAAATGGTCTAGGTAAATCTGATAAGAAGTTACTCAATAGAATTTATGTAGATCTACCACCTCTATAATTCTGCCTGTATCTATGCCGCCCACCCAATCAAGATAAAGCCGATATTTATATCGATCTTTTAAACCATTATCAAATCCTCGATGAATTAGATGGTAAATTAGATAGTAACGAAATAGATGAAAGTGTGGTAGTAAGCTAGTAAAGTCAGACACGACATGCGAATATCTATAATGTAGATAGATTCAGGATAGAGAGTATTTCTTGCTTTACTTACAGGCCTAGATGGTCTTTGGCATAGATTTCGACTATTAAATTCGCGATTGTGGGATCAGATATTGGGTCAAATATAGAGTTATAAACGGCTAACTGCGCTCGCATGGCTGCTCGTCCAGAAGCCGAGTATTGTCCAATTCCTGACACTCGTAAGCTGGAGCAGAACATTTAGTGTACTTCATTTTGAATATTTTAGACCAAAGTGGGTACTTTTCAATCATTGTGCCTGCATTATCGGAGAAATTTCACTCCAAAAGGCGCTGCTGCGTGAGAATTGATCTACACTGTTTTCTCCGGGCCAATTCCATAAGATAAAAATAGAGATAGCGATATATAGCGGAAATGCAGTTGTTGCAAATTTTACCCATAAAACCTAGTCAGTATTCTGAATATTGTGTCCACTATTCGGAGTATTGCTTCAGTCAACGATAAATAGCGCCAATGTATAGGATAAGGATCTCAGATGAACGATATAACTATAAAAGTATATTCTAACTGGATACAGACACACAACCTCAACCACTATAAAAAAATGTCTAATCGTATCAAGAAAGTCCCAGTAGTAACAAGTGTCTCCAGGCACATAGGAATTGAATCGTCGCTCCTGTTATCGAAAAATGGATTTCAAACTTACGCCTCGAGGCGTAACTTGGAAAAATCCATAAATACATTAAAAGTGGCCGATATGGAAAATTTTTTATTAGATCGGCAAGGGCAACAACAACAACAACAACACGTCTTTGTTCAAGAGAGTAGATAATCATGACAAGAAAAGGTAACATTAGAGGAATGGAAGATAGCAAGGAAGGAATTATTGTCAGCCGTCGTGCGTGGTTCACTCTGGCAATACTTAGCTGCACCCTTCTGACAGTTTTTTTCTCCGAGACCATGCTTCTACCTGCAATCCCGGAGATCATAAAGGAGTTTAAAATTCCGTACGGAACCGCTGCATGGATATTCAGTGCGTACTTGATTGTGGCTGCGGTAATGACTCCTGTCGCAGGCAGATTGTCTGATCTTTACGGGAAAAAGAAAGTGTTGCTCATGTTACTTATTATATATATAGCCGGACTCACTGCTGGAGGCTTCGCATATAACATATCATTTCTGCTCGTCACGAGGATAATTCAAGGCTTCGGTTTAGCCGCAGTCCCAGCTGCTTTCAGTCTTCTTAGAGATACATTTCCACCGGCCAAACTTGCCATTGCTGTAGGAGTATTCGGATCGGCATATTCTGCAGGCTCAGTAGTCGGCCTCTTGACAGGGGCTAGCATTATTCAGAATTTTGGATGGCATTCAACTTTCTTGGCTATAGTTCCTTTTTCTGCCTTGGTTACGCTAATGATCGCCATATTTGTAAAAGAAAATAGGAGGCCAGATCATGCAATTACTGTCAAGAGTCCAGAAAATACCTTGAACAAAAAACAGACGTCACTTTCTATAGACATTAAAGGTGTACTAGCCCTCTCTGTCACGATATCCTCATTCATAATTGCGCTTACACTCATACAGATAGGTATAAACTCTGAAAATCTGCCGCAGATCGCTAGTGCATTCGTAACATCAGCAATTTCGTTAATTGTCTTTGTTATTATAGAGAGAAGGGCCAAACCACCTTTCTTTGACTTGAAGCTACTGAGACACACGATCCTTCTGCGATCATACATTATACTGATAGCCACAGGAATTACGATGTTCATGATATATCCCTCCATAGTCCAGCTGGTTAGGAGCCCTGTCCCGTTAGGATTCGGAGGGAATTCCGAAGAGGCTGCAAACGTTCAGCTACCATTTATGGTAATGTTCCTGGTATTTGCAAGTATTACTCCATTTATTATAAATAGAGTAGGAAGTATGAAGCCAACGGTAATTGGTGGGATAATCAGCCTGATCGGTGCCATTGGATTGCTTACTTTCCATTCAACTGAGTTTGCAGTATCTGCAAATTTGGCTGTAATTGCCAGTGGACTGTCGCTCACAATAACTGCAACATGGAACATGGTCGTATCGTCATCGCCAAAAGAGTTCACTGGCATATCAGTAGGAGTGGGAGCTCTCTTGTTGTTTATAGGTATGGCAATAGGCCCGGCTCTAGCAGGGATATACATGGAAAATCAGAGGACGGCTGAATTCGGTGGGTCATACCCAACACCTGGATCATATAATCTCGTATTCCTTACTGCAGGGTTGTTGTCAGCAGTCTCAGTTGTATTTGCCTTGGCACTCAGGAAAAGACCAGCTTCTGTACTGAAATACAATAGATGATGAGTAAAATGACGTCGCCATCATCACCTTTCATCTAAATGTATCTTGATTACCCAATCCCCAGGGGTTTTCTATGACAATTAACCATGTGCCATCAGATTGCTGGCGTAGAACTACTGTGCCCATACCAGTAAGGTTCACGGTTTTACCATCGGATTCTATTCCCTTGATTGACCATTCAGTAACAATAAGAGCAAGGTTAGTTGCTTCAAGAACTTTCTTCACTTTGACTTCTTGCATCGCATATCAATGAAATCTTGTAGAGCTAGACGTATACTTCCTAGACCCTTAATAACTTGTCCTGATCTGGATGCAAAACATGCATCATTTTCATAGAGTGTCATCAAGGAATTCACATTTCCTTTATTGAATTCCTTCACCTGTAAGTTGAGCAATTCTTCAGGCGTATTACTTTTCAACATAGACTAGGTTTCGAGAATAATTATATTATTTAACTTGTTGGATAAAGCTATTAAAGAAAATACTTACACGGTACATCTCAACCTTTACATTGCCTCAATTATTCTACTCTGCTCATAATAGGCCCATGTCTAGGACACTTTACTTCCTTCTCGCTGTATTGCAGTTCATATTATGACTGTTTCATACATTGAGACTAATCTTCTTTAATCTGACATATTAAGTGATACTGACAACGAGAAACTGGATGCTTGTACATACTTCGTATAGTCCATGCAAGTAAGATTGGGGGGATGCTATTGGCCTCGCCGGTATGTTGCGAGCTATGGTACTAAAAGACAAGACCATGGTAGATTGAGTGACTTCACCATGCTACTACAAATTTCATAAACTACGCCGTTTAAAATAGTACGGATGACATGACACGATGGCTTCCTACACACGCTAAAGTCCCATACCGACAGTGTTGGCATGCTATTGCACTTGTATATCTGTTGCGAGCCGTAGTATTGAAGAGAAGATTAGGGTGGGTCAGTCAATTCTGAGGGTCCATAGCTAGCATACCCTAAGCTACAATTTGTAGCAAGTAACGTAACCCTACTCGACTGATCACTTGGAGGCAACGCTGATATGCTGCAAACCAGTAGTACGAAAGAATAAGATGAGTGGGTAAAGTCACCTCGTCATACCTGGAATTCTCCAAAATTGGTCTCTCGACGGCATCGTCAACATGAAGCTGCGATTCGCAGTGAAAAGGATAGTCGTACTTTACATCGGTCTCACCGGTAGTTAATTATCATAAGCTTCATAGTGCCAAAGGCACTACTCCAAAGCTCTCCAAACCTATACATAATCTATCGATAGTGATACTTCGGATAACTAAGAATGGATATATCTTCACATCATACAGTGATGACAAGACTATAGTTGTTTTCATTTTCACTACTTGTCTTACTAGCATCTACCTTCTTAGAGCTTCTAGTGGAGATAGACGTGATGCCTTCCAGGCAGGGTAGACTCCTGCTGCCAAGCTTAATGAAAGGGAAAGCAACCAGACATTTAAAAGATCATTTGGAAGGAAGATGGGAGCAAAATGAGTAGCTCCTCCACCTCCTGATCCTGATGATCCTCCTCCACCTCCTGATCCCAGCATACCAGAAGTTAGTACATATGCACCTGCAACACCTGTTAATAGTCCTAGTGTTGAGCCTAAAAGACCAATTATTAGAGCCTCAGTTAGAAATAGAGCAAGAATGAACCTACTTTTTGCACCAATAGCTTTCATAGTTCCAATCTCTTTTATACGTTCATTAACAGATGTGTACAGAGTGGTAATAATGCCTACAGCTCCTACAAGTAATGCAATAAACGCTATACCTGTTTGAAATGAACTATTTCCACCCTGAGCTCCCTGTATTGTTTTAATTATGGCCTTTGGTGTTGTGACTCCAATATTGTTACTTCCATATAGACTAGTGATCTCCTGTTGAACAGCATTAACATAATCACCAGAAAGTGCAATTACTGCCATTTGATCATACTTGCCTCCTTTTTTGAATAATGAATTTCCAGTTGGTAAATTGATTATAACTGATCTATCTATATAGGAATTACCTGAAGGTTGCATTATTGCACTTATCACAAAACTTCGTGACTGGTGTTGTAACTTTCCTGTACTAGGATCTGCAAATGAATATGTCGCCTTGATATTCTGGCCAACAGTTACAAAATTAGTTTTTCCTGGGGGATTTGCAATAGTATCACCTACAATCATACCTGATGGATTATTTTCTTGTATTAATGAACCAGGTACTAGCTCCAGCGAGGGGCTAATTAAATGAAGTTTAGTTGGATCCATTGCAAGGACTGGAGTGGTTAATATATTTCCTTGAGCGTTGAGCTCAAATTGACCTTGGTATGAAGGAATGACTTCCTGAATATATGGAAGGGACTTTATTCTATTTACTACCTCCGAATTAAAGATTAAAGTAGATGGAGGTGAGGGTCCTCCACGAAAATTAATCTGGCCAGGGCTGACAAACAGGACGTTAGGTGCCAAGATACTTAATTGTTTGTTGATAAGACTAGCTACACCTGCACTCATTCCATTAAGTGCAACCATTAAACCACCACCTGTAACAACCATTAATATTGTCAATATGGATCTGGCTTTTCTTTCTCTTAGTGCATCAAATGCTAGAATGAATATTTGTTTGAGATTACTATAGTGGTGCTTTTCTGGTTTCTTTTGATGTATTGTAGAAAATACTTTTCCTGGTTCTGTTGGTGATACGCTAGTTTCATCACCGCGTGCATTCTCTTTAAGGCTCAACTTTACCATCCACATCCTACGATCATTTTGTTATCTCTTCTTTGAAATGTGTCATTTTTTCTGTTGAGGCTATCAAAGTGTTACGATATTCTTGTTTAACTGATTTGCTAACTTGTCTCTGTACTCTCGATAATCGCGATCGACTTCCATAGCTGCTATTAGTATCTTACTTTTACCTCCGTTTGATGACTGTAAGAACATTTTAGTATCTTTTGGTAGACAATGACCACCTATTCCATCTCTTGGTTCAAGTATATTCACATTCCATTTTGTATTTAGTGCATCTCGTAGTTCTGCAAAGTTTATGTTA
>Ga0070716_100000355_pt1 | contig 18766 bp, 33 predicted proteins | sample LARL112metaG_FD_71395 | JGI IMG/M metagenome (GOLD analysis project Ga0070716, IMG submission 71395) | Corn, switchgrass and miscanthus rhizosphere microbial communities from Kellogg Biological Station, Michigan, USA - LAR L11-2 metaG | ecosystem: Host-associated > Plants > Roots > Rhizosphere... | reverse complement strand
GCTTCGCATCCATTGCGCAACCAAAAGAAAGTCAGCGGAGTACCTTTGATGTTTATATAATACATACACTGTAACGTATAGACATAAATAGATAGGCAAGCGGACCGCCGAAGGCCCACACTATAGGCATTCTGATTTTTCAAAATTTTTTCTTTTTGTTCTCGCTTATGCACTAGGGGGGGGCGGGCGCGATCCTACCAATCATCATTAGGCCTATCGTCAAGCTCCCCAAACACACCATACCTTTGAGGGTCAAAGGCAATCCCCATCTGATAGAGCATATTAGTAAGCATATGCAAGTGAGGCTTGTTGCTGCCCCTGCTCCTGCGCAATAGCTTTTCTTCCATCCAAGGCTCATATTTTGCCAAACACATGACATAGAACGGAGCCATTGACCTATCATATACAAAACCGTCATTCGCCAGTAAGTCGTTATACTCCTCCTTCCAACCCGAATAAAGGGCAATCTTTTTCGGGACAATCAACAAGTCCTGAATGATGAAAGACCCGTCCGTGTCCATCATCGGCCTAGCCTCAATACCTACCAAGTACCGGAAGTCTTCCCGAAACAACAATGCCCCCTCAGCGCTCATTTCCATAGGCTACCATCTCCCCAGGGCTACGCCCGTCCTTGTGGAATATCTGTAACCTAAGATTGTGTATTCGGGTGAGAAAAACAAAGTATTGTTCCTTATCCCCGTACTCTACATGGCATTCCCTGCACACTGCCATGAGATTAGAAATATGGTCTATATCTATACCTCGTTTAGTGGTCTTCTTACCTCCCATACCACGGCACTCAATGTGGTGGATGTCAGAGTAAGGCCTTTCACACACCTCACAGCCAACGTAACAACCTACAGTTAGCCCGAAGTAGGTAAAATATACTTTAACGTGCGGTTCCATAAATTCCCCTCCTTTTTTCAAGGAGGGGTAGGGGTGGTTAGTTAAACAGCATTTACTCCAAGGAGCTTGTTAAAGCATTGCATTACCTCTCCATTTCCGGTGATTTTATGCACCTCATTTTGAAGCTTACTAATTTCCTGTTCAGAAAACGACCTTTCTAATTTCACCATGTTTTTAGCCAACAAACTAAAATAGGTATGCATAACAGGTGTTCCTTTTTTATAAACAATTGTAGGTTCTGTTTCATCCTCACCTTTAGATTCTTCCCATAGCGATATTGGGTAAGAGCCTTCTTCTCCATAAACATAATCCTCTTCCAAACACTCAACGTCTGAAATTCTTCCACCTCCATCCTCTTCCCAATACATGATAGGATTATTTAGCTGCTCCTCAGACAGAGAATTAACAACCTCTTTCAATTGGTGCCATGTCATTGGCTTTACTTCTGTATTGCTCATAGTTGTATTGTTTACTACTTCCATTTAATCATTACCGCCTCTTTCCCTTTTGTATTCTTTGCACCGGTGTATTTAGCCTCATAGCCATGATCCTCTAAAATGGCCTTCACCTTTATGAACAGCCCAACAGGAAGAAGATAGAGTACTTCCATTTTGCCCTCATTGGCCGCCTCCGTTATCCGGTTTTCGATCTTGCCCATTTCCCCTTCAATCAATTCCTCGTTTGCTTGGGATAGCTTCTTTGCCGCTTCTGCAGTAATCATAAATGCTTGCTGTTTATTTCTTCTTTCACTACTTCGAGCAAATCTTTGCTCGCTTCTGTATACCCATCTTTCCACCCTTCATGTTGAAAATATGCCATAATCAAAATGAACCCAATTCCTAAAAAGAGCCACCCCAAAGACAAAATCCATTTAGGCAAACTCACACTGAAAGGAGAAAACGAAACCTGTAGTCCTCCGATATACAACAGTGTGGCAATAGGTACTAGTATATTAAATAGTATTTTCATTTCACTTCTTTTAAATTCTTAATCCTCCTGGCTAAATACCACATTGCCTTTTCCAAATCCTCAACCTCTGTGTTAGGGTCCTTCTTTCCTGCACGTGCGATATACTTCACCGAGTTGCCAAGGTGGTAGCCTAGTTTTTGATCCTCTATGAAATCAATCACCTCAATTTTACCGCTCGTATAGTGCGAGGGATGATTGACAGGATCATTTTTTTCTGGACCTTTGGTCATTGATGTACCCATTTATTCAAATTTTAATTGTTCCAGTTCCCTAATTGACTTGTAAAGCTTACTTACAAGTTCATCCCTCTTTCTTTCACAATACCAGCCAATTTCATGGCTCAATGCTCCTCCTGCATTCTTAACGTGTTTCCCATATGGATTAAGATCTGCAAACTTTGCTACCAGCTCAGCCAACAACTTTATTTCTCTACCTAACTCCTCCGCCTGTTCCAATTCACTAAAAATTAAATACTGTTTAAATCTCAATCCCGTGGGGAATGTACTTTCTGAACTCTTTTATATACTCAGGATTTACCGACTTATCCGTTTTGGTGTAAAACCTGTCATTCATCCTAAAGCATCTTATTTCGGAGGCGCTGCCCATATGGAAGCACTTCACCAACCATTGATTATTTGGATTAAAGCGGGCGAAGAAAATACGGCAATCCTCCACATGCTTTGAAAACTTAGGGTGCCCAGATATAAACTCAAAGAGTCTTTTGCGCTCATCCTCGCTCATCTGCTCGTAATACACATCTATCAAGTTTTTCCAAAACATGGCACGGGCAATAGGTACCGTAGGTATGCATGCCTCCGCCAAAAACACCAACTCGAAGAAATCAATTTTAAACGTTCCCATATTTTCTACTTCAAAAACTTACTGCCATTCTTCTTTACCTCCGCTTCTAACACCTCCATATTTTCAGAGATGTATTCTTTCACCTCAGGATTAAGGCCAGACATACTGTTTAGCCAAATGAGATAATCAGGCGGGACATTTGCCATCATCGTGCCTTTGTGTTTCCCAAAAGGCATTGAACTTTTGTCAGTTAATTTGGACATTCTACTAGTTGTTAATTAATTCAAGTTCCTTTTTCAATTCCCTATAATGGTGCTCCTTTTCAGATTCACCTAATCCGTTCATTCTTCCATTCACAGCCTTTACACTTTCACAAACTTCCGTGCTTCCATCAGCTTTAAAGAATGTACGTTTAAGTAAATCAGTGTAATACATTTTCTTAAATTGGTCTGCCTCCTTGTTGGCCTCGTAGATTAATTTCTGATAATCCGAATGGATCTTTTCGTTTACCTGCACTTGGTTCAAAATAGCTTCCAGCCTGCTTTGCTCCTGCTTTATGTTGGTTAGCTCTTGGTCCTCCATTGCTCGCGACTGCTCCTCGTTGATCAACCGTACATGCAGGTAACTAAAGTAATGGAGGGTGAAAGAGAAGATGCCGGAGAACAGCACCTTTCCAAACAGCTTGGTAAGCAATGTGGGGTCCGAAAAGGTATAAGCGTAGTGGAACAAGTCGCGCACCACATCACCTATGAGAAGGTTCACCGCAAACAGTATCCAGGCAAACACCGCCGCCGTTCTAGCGTCTTCCTTTTTGTGCCCATAGTTCACTAGGATGATGAGGGTAAGATCGATCACAGCCACCACCAAAAGCGACTGTATGCCCGTCTGTGTGAACAAGTCCCAGACAGAACCAATCTTAAAGCCCTCGTAGCTCAAGTGGTACAGATTGGCCGCATGGGGCAGGTTGTTCAACATGCTCAGGAAGATGACAGCTTTCACCGCCATCAATGCGAATTTGTGGTCTTGTAGCTTTTTCATTTTCCTATTATTTGATATAGTGTTTTGTTTTTCATTTCTGACATGAGGTGTTCGAACTTAAGGACATCGTCAAGTGAGTGCAGTGTTACCTCAAAAGTCTTAGTCCCTATGCGTGATGGTTCAAAGTGCCCCCATTCCTCTTCCCAATCCTCTGTTTCTTTTTCATCAATTTCCTTTTCAATTGAATCCAAAATGGAAAGTATGTCTTTCATGTCCTGAACCTGTTCTTTTGGTACACCTGAGTGAGTTTTAAACCTCACATATATCTCAAGAATAGATCTTATCTCGTCTAGGTGGTTCAGAATACTCATGCCAACCGCTTACAAAAGCCTTTTACTCTTCCCGTCCAAAAACACAAGATTGAACATGTCATAAAGCCTATCCTCTACACGGGTACCGTAGGCCTTTTTCCACTCACTGGGAAGCAGATTGCTTGTAGCATGAGTAATGGCCCCATGTTTCTTAAAGAACCTATAGCGCTCAGTAATTACCTCGCCTATCAAGTCGTATTCGTTTCCGTACACTTTGTGCGTGTCGCCAAAGTCTTTTTCGTTGCCCAAATCATCAATTAGCAAGTTTCCCTTGCTGTACTTTTCAAGTGCGTCCAAGCTCTTTTTTTTGGCCATTTCAAAGGCTATTTCCTTCACGCTCACCATGGCAAAATTTCGTGAGGTGAATTGCCTATTGGCGATTTCAAAACGCAGCTCTATCGCAGTACACATTTTGGCCAGACAGTCAAGCATGAACGTTTTCCCGCGTCCTACATCACCATATAGGTAAATGCCCTTTTTTAGATCATAATCGTCTTTGCCATCTGCCTCACCAATGAAATAGCGAGTAAGCTTGTGGTACACATCTGACAGGTTTCCATCTAATACCAGCTTGTCGCCAAGTGTTTCCAACTCACGGGTAACAATTGCGTACAGCACCTTTTTTGCATCATCCAACTCAATGCCGTAGGGCTTAAATCTCGACTTGCGATTTACTTCCGCATATTGGTTCAGTATGCCTCCAATGCTAATGTCCAATGCACTCTTTCGCATGTCATCCAGTTGTTTGGCATAGGCCAATTCACTTTCCGTAGGAGTGGGCAGGGAATTGTATTTACCAGAAAGTCTTTCTTGGCTTTCCCGCATCTGTTCCAATGTGCGTTCAGGCAGTTTGTTTTCTGTTTCCATGGTCTTGTGAAGTGTATTTGTTGGAATCAATAATTTTTGCATTTCCGGTTGGCTCCACTTTCGGCGCTGCGAATTTTTCGGGCTCCAAAAGCCACTGTTCCGCCTTCATCTTCCAACGGGTAATTGGCGTTCCCCCTTTCGTGGTCCATCCCTGGGCCGTGTAGTGAAAGAAGAAGTTTTTGGCAACCTGTTCGGCAACCCCCTTTTCGGAAAAGAAACCTAGCACATCTTCGATTTTTGGGAAGTTGTCAGGAGTGGGCAATTCCCCTCCTTTTTCCAAGGAGGGGCTAGGGGTGGTTTCTTCTTGCTCCCCCTTCACCCCCTTAATTGCATTTTCTATTTCAATTACATTTTCAATTGCAATTGCAGATAGCTTTTCACTAGAAAAGCTAGTGCATTCCACTTCCTTTTCTTTTGTTTTACCTCTTCCTCCTTTAGAACCGTTCAAAGAGCGGCTAGCACTGAATTTTTCGCGTTTTTGGATAGAATCGCGGAGCCAAGCAATAAAATAAGAGCCGTCAGCATCTTGCGAAAAAGTATTCATAACGGTAAGCTTGTCACCATCACTGCAATACCTAAACAAAAGCACTAGCTTTTCACTAGATATACACATGTGTATATGTTGCATTACCATAGCTTTTAGATAGATTCCTGTTTGGGCATCCGTCATAAAGGCGGTGTCCTTCAACACATCACCAGAGTAGCATAAAAAAGCGGGGTCCTTGGCCATATCAGTTAAATTCAAGTCGTTTAAAATCACCCTGCGTTATTGTGGTCAGAAAAGGAAACTCCTCTTTGGGCACAAGCTCTATCGTTTCCAAAAGCGAGTGGGAGCCCGTGAAAATGACATAGTTCAAGCCCTTGTAATCCACATCCAGTGTCAAGCATTTACCCCTTATTTTAGAGGGCTTAATACGGAAGTCATTCACCTGTATTTCACAGTTTATCAACATCTGTATGTTAATCTTATTCCCCTTAAATTTTCCTTTCGGTTTTTCAATGTTCAGTTCGTTAAATCGCTTCATTATCTCCTTTTGAAGGTGTTTACTGTCGCAGTGCTTTAGCCAGCCCAGATAAGCCGCGAGCGATTGGCTGTTAGGGTTATAGGCAAGCATTTTAAAAATGCTCTTTTTGATGCTTTTTCTAAGGAGAGTGTGCGTATGGTAAAAGGGATAGCCCAAGAAGTCAATGCCCCGCTTTGCAACCGGAAACACCTGATAGTTTCCTTTCACTTCCAGCCGTAGATTTTCGTTTAGGTAAAGGTTTATATCAGCCAAGAGAGAGTGCAAATACTCCTTGCTGTTGTGAAGCAGTACCAGGTCATCCGCATAGCGGAAATAATACCTTACCTTCTTTTGTTCCTTTATCCAATGGTCAAAGCCAGTTAGATAAAGGTTAGCAAAGTACTGGCTCAGGTAGTTGCCGATTGGCACACCTGCGGCACTGTCTATGATGTCATCCAGCAACCAAAGCAGTTTTACATCCTTTATTTTCCTCCGTATAATCTGCTTTAAAATGGCATGGTCTACGTTGGGGTAGAACTTCTTTATGTCAAGTTTCAGGCAATATTGGGTACCCGAAACGTCTTTTAGCGCCTCTTTAAGTTTGGTGGCCGCAGCATGGATGCCACGGTTTTTAATGCAGCTGTAAGTATCAGCGGTGAAGGTGCTCACCCAGATAGGCTCCATCACGTTCATTACCGCATGCTGAATGATCCTGTCGGGCATATAGGGCAAACGGTATACGTCGCGCTCCTTTGGCTCGTAGATCTTGAATGTGGAATAGGTGGAAGTCCTAAATGTTTGATTGATCAGCATTTGATGTATTTGGTTCAGGTTTTTCTCCCTGTTCTTGTCGTGGCTTATTACGCCAAACTGTTTTGCTTTCCCTTTTCTGGCCCTCTGGTCTGCCAGTTTCAGGTTTTCCAAACTGGCTATCTGTTCAAATAATTGGCCGTATCGTTTCATGTCGTGCCGTTTTTCTGTCTTCTTCAGTTTCCCTACCAAAGCCAGTGGTTTTAATAAGTAGTCTTCTGGAATGTTTCCAAGGTCTGGATTGCGCGAGTAACTTGGCAAAAGCTGAGAACCGACATTCGAATTCGAGTAGTTGTTGTTGTAATCGTTGAAAACGAAGGCCCCAGACGAACTGAAACGGCTCTGCAATCCACCACCTGTATTGTTATTGGCCCTTTACAAAGAAATCCTTATAGAGATATAGGAACTGTGTTCCCGCGTATTCGGCCAGCTCCCGCGTTTTGTACACGAGCCGAGAACCGACAAGCGAAGCCGAGTAGTCGGCGTCGTAATCGTCGAAAACGAAGGCCCCAGCCGAACCGTTTTCCCCTTCTCCGTCATGGTCAAACCACGGATAGTATTTGCGCTCATAGCTGTTTGTCCAATCGGGGTTCCACCCTTCATTAAGTGCAATGGCAAGCATAACCAACTTGTGAGCTTTTGCCGACTCTTGGAACTTCTCGGGCAACGAAGAGAATACGGAATTGAATTCTTCTTCCGTTGTGCCATTGGCTAGGCACACATCGGCAAACGTTTTGATTTTGTCCGTAATCATGGTTGGTTATTTATAGTAAGTGAAGTAGTCTCTGTACAGGTCGATGAACTGCGTGGCCGCATATTTTGCGAGCTCGCTGCTTTTGAAAACGAGCCGAGAACCGACACCCGAATCCGAGCAGTAGTTGCCGTTGAAAACGCAGAAAACGAAGGCCCCAGACGAACCGATTTTCTTATCAAACCACAACCAAGGATGGTACTTGTACTCATTGTCATTGGAGAAGTCGGCTCTCCAACCTTCGTTCAATGCCTTGTTGATAATGCATAGCTGGTAATGTGCCTGCATCGCTTTTTGTTCAGCTTCTTCCAAGTGTGGGAACATGGGAAGCTCTGTGGAGATGTCCTGCGCTTTACAGGCATCCTCAAACGTTTTGATCTTGGTCGTGATTTTCATTCTTATAGGGAGAACATTGTTTGGTAAATGCCTTCAAACTGCTTTCCGGCATATTTTGCCAGCTCCGCTGACTTAAAAACGAGCCGAGAACCGACATTCGAACGCGAGCAGTCGTCGCTGCAACCGTCGAAAACGAAGGCCCCAGACGAACCTTTAAACCAGGCATAATACTTGTATTCGCTGTTGTTGGTCCAATCAGGTTTCCAACCTTCATTTAGGGCCTTGGCAATGATGGTTAGTTTGGCAAGGGCTTGAGATGCAAGCACGTCTTTGTCCATTCCATCGTAATCAAGTATGAGCAATTTCATGTCTTCGCTACAGCCAACTAGCTCCAAAGCATCTTCAAACGTCTTTACCTGGTCGGTTATGCTGACATTTAGCACATCCTTGCCGATCAGATTTTCCAAAGTCGCCTTAAACTCTTTTGGAGCATCTCTGTAAGCCTTTACCGCATTGGCCACAGTAATTTCAACCACTTTTGATTTAGTCATTGTATTGGGATTAATTGTTTACCGTACTTTCTCTCTTTCAATAGTGAATTTCCACCGCCACCCGTTCAGCGTACGCCATATTACCGCCTTCTCTTTAGTGGCATGTATGCGGTGAGGCTCTGTAATGCCGTCATTTGTGCCTATGCCTATTATGGCCCTGAATGTTTTAAAGAACATCCACATGCTTTCCAATGGCCTATCCTGTGGCATCAACTCCCCTCCTTCGAAAGGAGGGGTAGGGGTGGTTTTTACAGATTTCATACCGCAACCCGCTTAGCGTCTACCTTCTTTTGGAACTCCTCATTGAGGTTTTCCAACTTGGCCACGTATTCCGCACGGTCCTCAGGAGTAGCCTTTCCATAGGTGCTCATGAAATCACCAATACCCTCCGTGTAGCTGTCCAGTAATTCCTCGTCTTCGTTCACATAAGGGGCCAAGGCCTCTTTGTTCGCCTTGCAGAAATTGCGCATGGCCACCAATCTAGCAGCCCACAAAGGGGCATGCTTCAAGAGCCATGGACGGTAAGTAGAAAGCTGGTGCTCTACCCATACCAATAGCTCGTTGTTATGCCCTCCAATGTTCAGGAAGCATATTTTCATGTCCAGTTCCGCGCCTATCGGCTCTATAACTCCCCTCCTTTTTTCAAGGAGGGGTAGGGGGTGGTTATTTTTCATTAGCTCTTTTAATTTTGAATCTTAAAACTCCCTAGCCTTACCATCATTCTTACATGGTCCGTGGTGGTGCGGGTAACCAAGTCCTTTTTAGCACCTGCAGACAAATAGAGCATCGTACAGAAGTCCGCATTGTCCACCCGGAGAGAGAATACACTGCCATCTGTAGTGCAGGTATATCTCCCTTCCTTTAAGGTGGTTTTTATCGCTATGGTCTGTTTCTTGGCCAATCAGATTGTAAGAGAGAAGAGCCATACTATTAGACAACTGGCGAGAAAGGCAATTACCGACCAAGCCACAGATTTAGCGTAGTTCCTTCCCATGGCTAGAATGGCAAATCGTCTGTGTCCGCCGCTTCAATGGCAATTGGCACGCCTTGCGCATTGACATGTGTTGGCTCCGTTGTCCTTGGGCCTTGGGTGTTGGCTCCGTTGTCCTTGGGCCTTGGGTCCCTTAGCTCAGGTTTGATGTATTGTAGGAAATGGGCATAGTGGAAATCCATCTGTGCCGTGCTATCCAATACCTCCTTACCGTCACGTACTATCTTTTCAAAAGGTGGAAGGTCGCGCGGGTTTTCTTTCGTGTAAAACAATGGCACTTTATCGCCGTCTTGGTAAAGGGTGCACCCCTGAATCATTTTACCTGGCGTTTCCTTATCCTCAAACATCCATACGGATATTTTGAATTTCTCAAAAGGGTTCAGGTTTTGAAGCGCACTAAAAAAGCGGGAGGCATAGGGGCTGTTAAACAGCATTTCGATAGAAACAAGGTTATGCCCCTCATCCACCATCAACACGCGGAAGGACTTTATTAACTGCCCTTCATGCTCCGTTTCCTTTTTGATAACGTCAATCAAAATACCGTCTACCCATTCGTAGCGCAGTTCCCAATACTTAGTGGGCTTGTTATCTTTATCCAGCCTATTCAGTGCCTTCGGTGTATTATCAGGTACCGTTTGGCAAAGCTTCCCTTTGCGCACACTTAGGTAAAGCGTATTATTTTCGTTGTTGCCTACTGCCATGATTTTTTAATTAAGTTTTTCGTACTCGTTTATTGCTTTGAATATCTCTATAGCCAACTGTGGCACTATGGCATTGCCACCAGCTTTTAAACTTTGTTCTAACCAGTCTTTTTTTGAAATGGCAGTAAGGTCCAGTCGTGAGGAAATCCCATCATTTCCATTACAAATAGGGGATTCAATTGGCCATCCACCATTTGTGTTAGACCAACTTGCTTCCCAATTTCCATACGTCTTTGAACCGAAGGATTCCTGGGCCCGCCCCTGTCTCTGTTGTCCGAAGCGTTCGGAGTAGGGAGAAGATATTTTGCTATGTCTTCTTCCAAATTCCCCTTGTTTCTTGTTGCCAACTTGGGGTTGTTGAGGTTGATATGTACTTTGTTCGCCCTTGGAGTGCCCAATAAAAAATACTCTGTCTCTTTTGTGCGGGGCATTGATACCACAAGCTGGAAGTACAAACGGTTGTACCTCGTACCCCTCAGCTTCCAAGTCAGCTTGCACCTCTTCGAAAACCAAGCCCCCCCCCCAATTAACAATTCCGAAAACATTTTCGCCCACGATCCAACGCGGTCGAATTTCCCTAGCTGCTCTAAACATGTGCGGCCAGAGGTGGCGAGGATCTTCTTTCCCAAGCTGCATTCCTGCGACACTATAAGGTTGGCATGGAAACCCGCCTGAGAGCACATCAATTGTTCCTCTGTAAATAGTGAAGTCTGTTTTGGTAATGTCATCATGAGGAATTGCATTAGGGAAATGATACTTTAAAACCTTTTGGCAAAACGGATCCCACTCACACCAAGCGACGGTTTCCCAACCCATAATACTAGCAGCAAGAGAAAACCCTCCAATCCCCTCAAATAGTCCCAAGTGCCGCACAGTGTGTTTTATGTTAATTGTTAATGTTGCTGTCTTTCCAAGCTGTCAGACCTAACCGCCCTTTCCGCTTTATTTTTCGCCAACACGTTGGCAGCACTGTATTTCTAGATGTAGATGACTGCAAATTTTGCCTCGAAAGGAGCTATGGCATTTTTGATTCCCTCGGCGGCTGCTTCCTTTTGTACCTTCCACAGATCCATACTTTCAAAATAGAAATCCAATTGCTGATTGTTTGGGTCCAAGCAAATCTGTACTTGAAACTGTCGAGAAGGCTCGCCGACGAAAAGAGGCATTTCTAATATGAAGTATGGATCAAAATCCACCTTTTCTCCGTTCACTCGGAAGCCCTGCAGTGAACCGCTGTATTCATCCAAAATCTTTTTCTTTCCCTGTTGGTTGTCACTCGCTTCCATGGCCCTGTTTACTTGGGTCACGAAGTTTTGGAAGGTCACAAGCAAATCATTCAACCTTTTTTGGTCCACGAAATACATTGCATTTCGCTTAAGCAAGTCAATGATTGGTTGTTTGCCGAATTTCGCACCCGTATTGATCCTAAAATCCACAAAATCTTTAAAGGCGATCATTTTGCCAGTAATCTCGTAGCTGTCGTACGGGTTGTTTTCGTCAATTACCAGCTTCACCACACTGCTGTTCATATCCACCAATACATGCGACTTGTCCACAAGTCCGTTCACCCAGTCTTTGCGTTTCAGATAGAACTCAGCAGGCGATTGAATGGAACCAGAAATATTGACCTCTAAAGGTTCTCTTTCTTCGTACCTGGTTTGGCTTACTACTAATAATTGGTCGCCTTTCGGCGTAACTTGTATTTGAGTCATTGGAATAAGGGATTAATCGTTTGTTCCGTCTTTGGCTTCGATAGGTACCATTTTCATTACCTTCTGTTTTTCCTCAGGAGTGAGGGGGCGCACGCTTATGCGGTTACCAAACTGGTCGTAAACATGGGCGGTAAGTGTCTTCTCTTCTTGGAATAAATACACATCCTCTTGCACCAGATTGGCCCCTAGTTTGATTTCGCCCATCGTGCGCTTGCGAAGCTTTTTCAAGTGCTTTATCTCTTCACGTAAAGGTTTGGTTAGGTCTTTTATTTGATCCTCTGCATCCTCTATCTGCACCGTCAGGTCGCTCACCTCTGCTTGGTGCTCTATTCTCTCTTCCTTGGTAAACTTTCGCTCGAAAGAGTGGTTTTTGATCACCTTGTCACAAAGCGAATCAAGATTGTCTCGCTTTTCCTTATCGTTCAGGGCATCGAATAACCTATCGCGTAATTCTATCATGGTATGTTTTGATTAAAGTAAGTTACTGTCTATGGCCCATTGCCTCACCTCATTGAGTTTAGCCATGTTTTTATCTGCTTTCGCCTGTTCCTGACGCACTAATTCCCTCACCTCTTCCACCTCCTTTTGCAAATCACGGGGTTTGAGGGCGCGGCCTAGGTTCAACAGCATTTCAAAAGCTTTTGAGAAGAGAGTTTTCATTTGGGTTTTTTAAAGGGTAAGAGAGAAGAAAGAAGGCAGCCAACCCACACCGGAAAAGGTGGCTGCCAGTTGGTCCACATCTAAGCACTAATTCTTTTCCTTGGATGGAGAAAAACAAAGTCATCGTTGATAGGGATAATCGCTTTTTCGTTCTTGTGCTTCACCTGTGCGTCGTAGATATGGTTAACCATGTCCGTATATTCAGGGTCGGAGGCAAACTGGAAGATGTCAAGCAAAGGCAAAGGGTTGCAATGCCCTTGTACATGGTGGTAAAAAGTAATGGTGGCCACTTGGTGCCGTTCTCTCGCCTGCCCAACATAAAAGCCATGGAAATCCTCGTTAGCTGTCCTGAGCATTACAACAGTGAGTTGCATGCTGTAGATGTTGGGCACAGGCTCCCCTATAATAGTATAGTAAAAGATGTTTTTGTGTTCGCTTAAAATCCTGATTTCCATTTTGCTGAACAATTAATTGGTTTTATGTAAAGGGTAGGAAAAACCACCTCAAAGGGGGAATGAACCCCCTAAGGTCAACCGTGCGGACTGCGACATCTTTACACGGGGCGGTACTTGACTTCTTTTAGTTGACTAGTAGTTTTAGATTCACCTTAGAGGCCACATAAGCCAAATTCAATTCCAGTACAGGGATAGGCTTAAAAGGGCCGATGTTCTGTTTCTTGCTCCCCAAGTGCATGGCAAACTCATGTATGTCCTCAGTGGGGATGCTTTTTAGGAAATCAATTACTCGCATAGTGGTTGGCTATTTAATCAGCTAAACTTGTTTCAAACGCCTCTCTGAAAAGCAGGATGTCATTCAGGTTATAGGTCTTATCAAGCGTATTGAACCGGATCTTTTTCAGTAAAACCGCCTCTTCTAGCACTCTCTTGCAAGCCCTAAAGCTTTTGGTCCTGCCTCCCAAGAAACCCTGTTCGATAATGTCACTGATCCTAACCCACTGCTGCAACTCAGGTCTATGAAGAAGAGTGTTTACCTTCTTTTCAAGGCTATCCACCTTCTCAACCATGCCAAACAGCCTGTTTACTTCCTCCTGTGATAATAACACTGCTGTTAGGGCCATCTTGCGTTTGATTGTGATGCAATTCTAACAAGATCTTGTTAATTATCCAACAAGATCTTGCTTATTTTGAACAAAATTTTTTTCGATGATGCGTGCAATGTCTTCAAGTGCGTGTAAAATCTCCCAATTTTCAACACCTTGATTCATGACATTCCTTATTTGTGATGCTGTGAAATTGGGGTATTTCCTGCGTGTGATAGTAACATATTCCCTCCCTAGAATCTTTTTAGCGGCTTTTAGCCTTTGTGCGAAGCTAATATTCTTCTGCTTGATCATAACAATATCCTATTAAAACCGTATCTTAATGTAAATGTAGCAACATATTGTTAATACATCCTAAACATTAAACGAAATATCGTTAACTATGGACAAATTTGGTGAAAGGCTTGAGTTTTTTTTGGCTAAGGAGGATATAGGGATTACCTCAGCTGCAAAAAAAATCGGCATTCCACAGACAACACTTTCTTCTTATAAGAATGGAACAAAATTCCCTCACGATTTTATCGAAAAGGTAGAAAAGGCTTTTCCTGAACTAAACACAACATGGTTAGTTACTGGAAAAGGGGAAATGTTGGTTAAACAACGGGGTAATACCTTACATGAAGACCAAGAAAAATACTCAAAGACAGATAATTCTAACAAAAAACCGCCGTTAGATTTGGAAGCTGATAAAATACCAGTGATTTCAATGAACAGATTGGCGCGACTCAAGAAGAAAGAAGACATAATCAAATTATACAAGTCTGACGAACTACCAGAAGGCTTTGCAATTGTACCCGAAATGGGCTTTTGCAACGCATATATAAAAATGCTTGGGGACACAATGCACCCTACTATTAAACCAGGGGAGGAAATGTTTTGTGAATTGCAGACAGACCTCCGATTTATTGAATTTGGAGTGGCTTATATAATAAATGTAGCAGGAAGGATCATTGCAAGAAGGATTTATGGTACGCTAGATCCAACTATTGTAAAGCTTGTTGCTGACAATGACGAATACCCAGAAATGGATATTGAAAAATCACTTATTGAGTATCTCTATGTTATTCACAAGTTTGTGAGGGGCGATACTGGTCGTCAGATAGCAGCGTAGTAGATGTATATACCTATAACATTCACCTAAAACTTACATGCCAAAAGCCACCACCATCAAAGCGGTTATTCTCACCCGTGCCAATGCGGATGGCCGCCATACTATATATATAAGGATAACTTCGAAGAGCAAGCCGGTATACATCTCTACCGACATTGCGGTGATGCAAAATGCCTTCAACTCAAAAGGAAGTATTGACAACCCTGTTTGGATTTCCAAAAAGCATCCCCTCTCCTCTTCCTACAATGAATTGATCAAGCAAAAACTTATTTCCTTCGATTCCCACCGACATGAAAAAGGAATTACCAGCCTAGAAATAAAAGAAAGGATCATTAAGCCTTACGACCGCAATTGCTTCATCACTTTTTGGCTGAAAATTGCAGAAGAAAAGGAAAAAACAAACGGATTTTACTCGAAGCAAAAATACACTGCTGAATGCAACAAGTTCGCCAAGCGTTTTCCAGCCGCCAAATGGTCGGATATCAACTATGCCAACATAAAAGAATACGAGCTTTTCTTGTTGACAGTCCAAAAGAACAACCGCAACACGACAAGCAAAAGCCTCGAATTCTTTAAAGAGATAGTTACCCAATACAAAAAAAGAAACAAGATCCAGGAGCCGAACCCATTTGATGAATTCGCCATTTACCAAGTAACAGAGGTGGTAAGCAATGCCAAAGCAAACGTATTGGAACCAATGGACATAAATGTATTAGAAGCGATGGTTTTCAAGCAAGGCACCCACCTTTACCACGCTACCAATATATTTTTGGCCCAACTCTTTGCAATGGGGGCAAGGATCGGCGAAGCCCTCCAATTTGAAAACAAGAACATCACAGAAACACACCTCTCCTATGTCATGGAGAAAAAGAAGGGCGAGACACCTAAAATGAAAAAGGTACGCATTACGCCCCGTCTGCAGCGCCTGATAGACATCTATTATAATAAGGATAACAAATACCTCTTCCCGTACATGGAAGGAGCTGTACTACCCGAAAAACATCACACAGATGAGCAGGTAATTGAAATAGAGAAAGCCTTTTACAGAAAGATCGATTCCGCACGCACCATGGTAGGCACATACCTGAAAGAGGCCTGCAAAAAAGCTAAGTTAAAAGTATACCCAAGCCCACACAGTGCCAGACATACCGTAAGCCATATCCTAGAAGAGGCGGGCATTGACAAAAAACTTATCCAAAACACTCTGGGCCACGACACACTGGAAGAAACGGAAAACTACCTTAAGAACGGTCGCCCGCTCATGGTAGATGACACACCGGCCATCTTCGCGAACTGCTTAAACATTGCTTAAACATTTTAGTCAATTCAAAGCAATTGTTGATTGACATTTAAAAGCATCAATTAACGTAACTGCCTGACTATAAAACAAAAAGAGCAACAAAACATTGTGTCTTGTTGCTCTTGTGCAGAGAGTGAGGGATTCGATTTATAGTTATAACATATTGATTAACAATGTTTTATAATTTTAGCTTAAACATTGTTCAAATATTGTCGTAACTTCTAAGCCCTTATTCTGCTTTCGATTCGGTCAAATATACTAAAGCGCGTTGTTCTTGCCAAAAAGCCAGATGCCCCCAACCAAAACAGCTACCGCAATCGCCCCTCTTTTAATGCCTTTCCAAAGATTCTTTTTGCCTTTTGCCTTTTCCTCGGCTATCAACTTGTCTTTGTCTTCAATAATGGCATCCTTGTTTCGCAGGGCATCTATGCAAGCAGAGTCGTTTTGAGCTTCCAACTTATTGTAGGCCTCAATGTTTTTATGTGTTGAGTCGCCAAGAGCAATGGAGATGTCCAATAGCTTTTCTTTATCCTTGGCCAGTTCCTTCAATACGTCGTAGTCCTGGATGACTTCTGCCTTGCTTTGTTTATGAAGAGTCGTATCTGGCTTGACTAACTGTTTTACACTTGGCAGTTTTGCAGCTTCCTTTTTCACTTCCGATGTTTTAAGGGAAAGTGCAAATTGAGCTTCTCTTATCTTCAAAAGGGCTTCATTGTTTTTCTTGACCACCTGAAGAAGGGAATCGGCACGGTTCTCTTTTTTGTGATCGACAGCTATTTCCTCCCTCTTGCACGTGGTTGTAAAAAGCAGGCAGGTAACCGCAATGGAAACCACAGCTATTAGAATGTGACTAAACAGCTTGTTCATTTTTTAAGATCCTCGTAAAATTCCAATTCGTTCTTAAAGTAAAGGTGGGCCTCAGCCTGTCTTCTTCTTAAAAGGCCAAAAACCTGTTTTGTTTCTCCTTTCTCATCAACAATACCATCACCGTCATTGTCCTTTCCGTCCTTGTCAGCTTTTACCCTGGAATACAAAAGAAAGGCACCCCATATAGAAACATCGTTAGGGTTGGTGTTGACCTTCTTCATTAATGTTTCACCATACCCGACATTGTACACAAAAGAAAGAAGGGCATCTATCCTGTACTGGTCCATCGTATCCCTGTTCCACTTGGAAAGATACTTTTCTAATTTCTCCTCTGCTTCTTTCAGGTCTAGCATAAACCATGCTTTCGCCTGATGAATCGTACAAGTATCACCAAGCTTAACCGGCTTTTGATCAGGGTAAAAAGTAGTTCCTATGCCAATGGTAGGCAGTCCTCCCGAATCAGGATAGGCCTTTAGTTCGCACCCCTCGAAATGCCTTACCAGCTCAAAACATTTGTCGCTCGCTTTTATTGCCATAGCAGCCAAATGATTAAGCCCGAAATAATCAGCCATCCGCAAACGTAGGCGCGTATCTTGAAGGGATTCGATGTTTTGTTAGCAGTCGTGTGACCCGATTCGTCCAGTCCCTTTTTATAGGTGTCTTTCCAGTGTGACATTCCCCAATTGTACCACCATTGGTGAACAGCGTAATATCTGGCGCCCCACGATGCGCATAACGCCACCGCGGCCAGAGCTATGTCCCATCTGATTCCTATGAACGCCCCTGTCAGCACGGCGGCAGCGATAGCAGCCCCGTAGGCTATTCGCTCCCAGATCCACGGCCTGTGGTCGTTTTCTTCTCCGGTAATATCCTGTATGCCCTCATAAGAGGTCTGGGAATAACCCCAAGCCTCTTTGAATGCCATGAACCCCGTCGAAGCGTCCATTATGATGGATAGCACTACGATTAAAAAAACGAGTACCATTTCTTTCTGTTTTTAGGATTGATCATGAGGATGCCCAGCGCAATGCCTATGACCGCCACGAACCACATGGCGGTGTATTCAGTGATGGCGGAGTATACCGCCCATATTCCCACGCACATGAACACGATCCCGAGGATCAGCCACATGTACCCTTTATTTTCTTTGTCTCCTGTCTTTGAATTTTTCATGTCGTTGATTAAGTCTTTGCCGAATTTATAGGCGGTAAACGCGATTGTAAGGGCGGTCAGTAGGATATGCAGGATTTCTCCTATCGGACCCATGAAACTAAGCCCTTTCGCTTCTGTAAATACAAGAATCACGTAATCGAAAGCCAAACAGATGTACCCCCAGATTCCACTATGTCCGTTCATTGTTTTTGTTGTCATGGCCTTGTGTTTTGAGTCAACTACTCGCTATTTCCGTGCCGTTGAATTAGTTAATTACTTGTTTCTTTTAATTACCTGTTTTGGCAGATTAGGGCCAACGACCATTGCTTTTAATGAAGCATCGTACCCCGCCTCGTAATAATCGATTCCTATTTTGAACCAAGTATCAGCCGCTAGCGTAACGGTGGCCGTCCTTTCCCTTACCCCGTGGTTAGTGTAATCGGAGATTACTTTTTTGTCGTTTACCCAAAGGTTGGAACCGTCGTCAGTGAAGAGGGAGAAAGTATAATTACAGAATTGGCAACTTTGCACCTTCCGTACACTTTTGCATACACACTGTCCTTTCTTCCTCCGAAAGGGCCGTTTGCCCCCCAATTGTACGCAATGGAATCGACGGCGAAGTTTTGGGTGTAATTGCATATTTGCCAATACCCTCCCGTGAGTGATTTGGTAGACCAAAATACGGTAGCTTGGAGGCTATCGCAGATGAAAGCATTGGTTGGGACAGGCGGTGGAATGACCGTGTCTTTTGGGCCTTCTGGAATAGTAGCCACTGTGCTAACTTTCGACATTATCCAATCCTGCCATTTATTGGTGGATGAAGCGGCGGGATCCCAAGTGATGGCAACCGTTGCCGCATTGTTATTGG
>Ga0070716_100000353_pt1 | contig 18785 bp, 19 predicted proteins | sample LARL112metaG_FD_71395 | JGI IMG/M metagenome (GOLD analysis project Ga0070716, IMG submission 71395) | Corn, switchgrass and miscanthus rhizosphere microbial communities from Kellogg Biological Station, Michigan, USA - LAR L11-2 metaG | ecosystem: Host-associated > Plants > Roots > Rhizosphere... | reverse complement strand
CGTCGCCATTGCGCGACGTTTGTTGCCCACCATGTACGAGACCGCGCAGTCCAGCTTTTCAACACTGCCATCGACGACCGTGGAGTCCCAGCGCTCGACATGTCCGGTGTAGCCGATCTGCACAGCGTCGTAGTGCGCACTCCAGAAAAACGGGATGTCGTCGAAGCTGTCGCGATGGCCGAGCATGTTCCGCGCGACCACCTGTCCCTGGCGCTCAGCGACAACCCAATGCTCGACTCTGATCCGCTGTTCGGAATAAGCATCCGGATAGCGCGCGACATCTCCGGCAGCGAAGATGCCTTTGACGCTGGTTTCGAGGAATTCGCTTACCGCGATTCCGTGTTCGACAGTGAGTCCAGCGTCCTCTGCAAGTTTGACGTTTGGGCGGACACCGATGCCCGCGATTACGATGTCGGCGTCGATCCTGCTGAAATCGTCGAGCTCTACACTTCCATCGTGAATGGCACTCACGCTGTGTCCGAGACGGAACGTGACACCTTTGTCTTCGTGCACTTTCTTGATCAAGGTGCCGAGCTCCTTGCCGAGGACTCGCTCGAGTGGGAGGGACTCCGGAGCGACGACATCCACTTTGAGTCCACGCGTGGTTAGCGAAGCGGCGACCTCGAGTCCGATGAAGCTCGCTCCAACCACCACTGCCTTATGACCGGACTTGGCGCGCTCGATGATCGTGCGACAGTCGCGCAGGCTCCGCATGTAGAGAATTCGTTCGGCGCCTGGAATCGAGAGGCGGACCGGAATAGCCCCGGTTGCTATGAGCAGGCAACCGTAGCGCCGACTGGACCCGTCACTCAGTTGAATGGTTTGTGTCTTCGCATCGAGCCTGACTACCTCTATTCCAGACAGGATCTCGATGTGCTGAGCCTCGTAGAAATCTCTCGGATGGAGCGGAAGCCACTCTTCGGGTGCATTCCCGGCGAGGAAATCCTTGGAGAGGTTCGGTCGATCGTACGGCGCGTCCGTATCCGGATCTATCATCGTGATCGGCCCGCGATACGCTTCACGCCGCAGCATCTCGGCGCATGCGTTTCCTGCCGCCCCGGCACCGATAATTACAATCGACTCAGGCCCGTTGACCGGGTTTGGCTCGTAGATCACACGATCAGGCAAACGCGAGCCGCGCGTGGTGAGCGACCGTTTTTTCAGCTGGCCATGATCGCGTTTGCGTAGAACGCGCACGCGATTGTTCTCGACGACGACGTCGTAGGACGGCAGGTCGTTCAACGCGGGCGCGTGTGAAGCGGCGCCGTTGTGCAGCTCGAAACACGCGTGGTGCCAGGGACAGCGTAGTGTTTCGCCGACGAGCAGCCCCTGTTCCAGCGGCGCGCTGTAGTGCGTGCATTTGGCGCCGACGGCGAACCAGTTTACCTGCGCGTGTACGAGCAGGACTGGCTCGCCGAAGGCGTGACCGGCGATTAGCTGACCGGGGGCGAGACTGGAAACATCGATCCCTGCCTCCAGATCGGGTCCGGTCAACTCGTCGGAATGCTCGCTCACTTCAGGTTGTTGAGGAGATTCTGCGCACGATCCCTGTGCGCGACGAATGCAGGGGCGACCTTGGTTTCCAGATCCTTGAGCTGCGCATTCTTGGTTGCCGGAAGCAGCGTGGTTGTCACCGCGTTGATTACCGCGTTATGGAAATCTACCTCGTTCTGCAGGAAAGCCCGGTCGAATGCAGGCCCGCTCAGCGAGCGCAGTTTCGCCATCGCATCGGCATGCGCCTTTGCCAGCGCAAAATCGGCCGGCGGAGTCGGCGTCACTTTGAGTGAAGCGGCCAGATCCCGACCCTGCTGTCTTACGGCCTTGTGATCGCGCTGCAGCATCTCGGCAAATTCATGGATGTCGTGGTTCTTCGTCTTCTTCTCGGCGAGTGCGCCGGCCTCGATGTCGTAGGTGTTCGCCGCGTCGAAAATGGCGACGATGGTCGCGTCATCGATTGCTTTGCTTTGGGCGCCCACTGCGGCGGCACTTAGACCACCAAGGGTTGCAAGTGAGCTATAGGCAACGAGACGACGAATTGACGTGCGCATGCTGAGTCCTCCAATGGTTGATGTATCAGTTGACCCTTGGACGCTATGCAGAGTCGCCTAATAAGTCAAGATTTGCTTTGACTTATTCGGTGAAAGACGTTAAAATTCAGGTAAATGCCTGATAATCGGGGACCAACCAGAACATCCGATCGCACGCGCGGTCGACTGCTCGCGCTTCTGCGTGAGGGGTCGTGGACCGTCGATGACCTCGCGGATCAACTCGATCTCACCGACAACGCTGTTCGCTTTCACCTCGACGCGCTCGAGAAGGCGGGCACCGTGGAGAAGAGTGGCGTCAGGCGGCTGGGAGTCGGTCAACCAGCGGTGCTGTATTCTCTGAGCACCTCGGGCGACGAAGCCTTCTCGAAGGCTTACGCGCCAGTGCTGATCGCGACGCTTGCCGAGTTGCGGGAGCGCATGACGCCTCCCGAGTTGATGCGACTGCTCAAGCGCATCGGCAAGCGGCTGGCGCGCGGGGCTGGTTCATTCAGCGGATCGCTGGCAAGCCGCACGACTCGCGCGTCGCAACTGTTGAATGAATTGGGTGGAGTGACTGTCGTCGAAAAGAAGCCCGACGGTTACACCATCATCGGTCGGGCCTGTCCCCTGGCGCGCGCGGTTGAAGAGGATCACTGCGTTTGCGCGGCCGTCACTTCTCTCGTTGCTGATGTAGTGGGGGCGGAGGTGGTCGAGCGTTGCGATCGCTCGGGCCGTCCCAAGTGCCGGTTTGACATCACGACCGGCACACCGACCCGAGCAATCGCTCGCTAATCGCTACTGGACCGTAATACTTCCGGCCATCGCGGCGCCGTGAATCGCGCAGTGATAGTTGTAAGTGCCGGCTGCGTTAAAGGTCCGCGAATACGTTCCCTGATCCTGCGTCGGCGAGGTCAAGCCATCGTCGAAGGTCACGCTGTGTTCCACGCATTGCTGGCCGGAATACGAATCTCCGGTGCAGGTGTTCCAGGCCCACTGGACGGTAGTTCCGACAGCGACCGATTTGTTCGCCGGGCTGAAGCTATTGTTGCTGACCGTGATTCCGTTGGCCGGCGGCGGAGTGTTGACCTTCGGAGGTGGACTGGTGACCGACCCGCCGCCTCCCCCGCCACCACATGCAGTAAGACCCACAACCGCCAACGCGACTAGAACTGCTCTCATATGTAACCTCTCCTTTTGCAGCGATGCTCAGGAGAGGCTAGTAGCGGTTTTTCGGAGCTACAAGCGCGAGAGCGCGATACAGCGGTGGATGACCGCTAATTAGCGGCGAGTGGCGGGGTTAGACTCACCAGGTCAGGAACGTGTCAGGCGGCGTCGTGAATTGTTTTCAGCTCGACGATCTTCAACCGACGCGTCACTGCGGGCAATTTGAGCACGACGGTTTCGCCAACACTGCGACCGACCAGTGTGCGACCAATCGGGGAGGACATGCTGACATGGCCTTCCTCGAATTCGACCGAGTCTCCGAACACGAGATTGTACTTTTCGCGCTCGCCGGTCTTCTCGTCCTGAACGACGACCTCGGAGCCGAGCCCGACTTTGTCCGACGGAATCTGGGAAACGTCGATCTGCGACAGCTTGCTCAGGCGCTGACGCAGTTGACCGAGCCGCGCCTGCACGAATTGCTGACGCTCGAGAGCAGCCTTGTACTCACTATTCTCGCGCAGATCGCCGAGCTCCACCGCTTTTCTGATTTCCTGCGGCAGGACGACGTTCAGCTCGTGCTGAAGCCTCTCCGCTTCCTCTCCAAGTTTTTGCTTCAGTTGGTCAATCATCGCAACTCAGGTCCTTCCGGCGGTGGCGGCGGCGGCGGCGGTGGCACTCAAAAAACAAGCGCCCGACCCCAGATAGGCCGGGCGCACCTCTCCAAGCTAGGGGATCGGGACTGGCGGTCAAGTCATACGGCTATCTGTGCTGAGGCAGCTTCGAATCCGTTCGATCGCTCTCTGCCGGCGCCGACGACGATTTCTCGTATTCGTCCTTGAGTCTCGCCATCATCTTCTCGCGCCTGTCAAAGAGTCTCTTGAGCTGCCGAGGCTTGTGCCGGGCAAACGCGTACGATGTCAGTAACGGCAACGCGACCGTTGAATCGAGGTAGCAGACGACTGCGTCGGGCAGTCGATCGGGATCGATCTTACCCCAACTGACAGCTTCCGCCGGCGTCGCTCCCGAAAGCCCCCCGGTATCCGGCCGGGCGTCGGTGATCTGGAGGAAATAGTCATGGCCTTTTTCGTCGATTCCCAGGACTTCCTGAATCTGGGGCTCCGTCTGCAGCATGAAGTTCTTGGGGCTGCCGCCACCAAGGATCATCACGCCGCTTCTCCCGCCACCGCGTTTGGCGTCGAGGACGATCGACGCGGTTTCGTTGACGTCGAGATTTGGATCCAGCACCAGCTTGTTTCCGTCGAGCGTGACGGCCGCGATGTTCATCCCGATCGAGCTGTCGCCCGGCGACGATGTATAAATAGGAACGCCGCCGTTGTATGCGGCAGACAGCAGCGACTTCTGACCGATACCCAGCGCTTTCTCGCGCTCCCGCACGTACTTGCCGGCGAGGTTGTGGAATTCCGCGCTCGACATCGGCCGCTGAAATTCCTTGCCGGTGATGATCTTTCTGAAAAACGCGTCGGTAGACAGCAGGACGTCGTAGTCGAAGAAAATGTCGTAGATGCGAACGACACCTTCTTCACGCAGCACGACGTCGGACTCCTGCGCATTGCCGCGGTGCATTGCCAGACCGAGTCCGAAGTGGGTGTCGTGATAAAGATTCGCGCCGGTGGAGATGATCCAATCGACGAAGCCTGCTTCGATCAGCGGAATCAGGGCTGACATCGCCAGTCCTGCTGGAGTCAGCGCGCCGGTGATCGAAAGCCCTACCGTCACATCCGGATCGAGCATCTTCTCTGTGAAGAGCTGACACGCTTCGCGCAAACGCGCGGCGTTGTAAGCGAGATAAGTCCCTTCGATCAGCTCGGCGACTGTTTCCTTGCCATCGATGCGACGTGGATCTATCCGTTGTCCGCGCAAGAAGCGACTCGCTTCATGCGCCTTATGCTTCTCACCGTGCTCCTCGCGCTGCTCGGCGGCCAGCTTTTGCTGCGCCTTCGGCCCGGCTGCCGACGCCTTTCCATGACGAGATGCCTTGAAGCCGCCGCGCTCTCTCTCAGAAGGCGCCTTCCCGCCTCCCGACTCTCGCTTTCCGCTTTCTCTCTTTCCGTTATTTCGTTTGGCCATCGCCCCTGCGCTCGCCCTGGCGTTGCTCGTATTGATCGCCGGCAGTCATCCCCAGCGATCTATATGCGGTGATAATTGCCTGCGCCGCCTCAGCGGGATCGTCGGTAACAAGCATCAGATCGAGATCACCGTCGGAGATCTTGCCCTCGCTCAGCACACGCGCGTGTAGCCAACGCAGCAGGCCCGCCCAGTAATAGCGACCGAACAGAATCACCGGGAAGCGGTAGATCTTGCCGGTTTGAATGAGTGTCAGTGCCTCGAACAGCTCGTCGAGCGTGCCGAATCCGCCCGGGAAAATGACGAACGCCACCGAGTACTTGATGAACATCGTCTTGCGGACGAAGAAGTACTTGAAGTTGATGAGCGTATCGACGTAGGGATTCGCGCCCTGCTCGAACGGGAGCTCGATGTTACATCCGATCGAACGGCCGCCGCCGAGCCGAGCGCCCTTGTTGCCCGCTTCCATGATGCCGGGTCCGGCACCAGTGATGATCGCGAAACCGGCTTCAGCCAGCAGCCGCGCGGTTTCCACGGCCGCGTCATAGTGCGGATCGTCCGGGCCGATTCGCGCCGAGCCGAAAATCGTCACCGCTTTGTCGACGGAAGCGAGCGTGTCGAATCCCTCGATGACTTCGCCCATGATCCGCAGCACTCGCCACGGGTCGGTGCGCGTGAAATCAATGCGCGGACCTGGTTGCTGAAGAAGTTTCTGATCTTCAGTAACCGCCATCGGCGCTTCACGAATGGAATCGTCGACAGTGCGCGTGGCGCCCGATCTCCGCCCCTCCTGCTGGGATGGAGGAGTACGACCCGCTTTGAGATGGCCTTCCTCGGTGCGCTCCTTGAATCCCTGCAGCGCCTTTCGCTCGGCGGACCGCATCACTTCGGGAGTGAGCTTCTTGCCGCCAGCGGTCCGTGCTTTACTCGATCGCGAGGCACCGGCAGTGGACGCGGCGTCGCGTTGGCTTTGCTTATCTTTGCTCTTCTTCATTTCTCGCCGCTTAAGCGGGCGTCTGCTCTTTCGATTGGAAAGGTAAAGTTGCGTGCGACTGCACAAAGCCCGCCAGGCAACGGCGCGCAGGTAGTTGTCATCATAGCGGATGGGGTGCGATCGGATGTTCTGACCGCAGCCATCGATCGCGGCGATTTGCCCGCACTCGCAGCGCTACGCAACGAAGGTAGTCTGTCGACGATCACCTCGGCATTCCCCTCCGTCACCGGTCCGGCTTACGCACCGTTTCTAATGGGAAGATACCCGGGCAGCATCGGCTTGCCCGGACTCCGCTGGTTCGACCGCACGCGTCGCATTGGACGACTCTCCGGATTTGCGCGCAGCTACGTCGGCATCGACATGCGGTTCGTGGATCGCGACATCGATGCGGCATCGCCGACGATCTTCGAGCTGGCGAAACCGAGCTTCGGCGCGCTCAGCGTCATCACGCGCGGACTTCGCAGACGCGATCGTGTGGGTCAGAACCCCCGCTTCATCGCTCGCGCCGCTGCAACTCACTTTCGGGGTAACGTGCGCGGGTGGCTGGCGATCGACCGGGCGGTTGGAGAAAGAGCCGCGCACAGACTGCGCACAGAACGCACGCGATACGCGTTCGTCGCGCTCACGGGTGTCGACAAGACATCTCACGCGCGCGGACACGATGACTCCATCGTCACGAGCGCGCTCTCGATCGTAAATGACACAGTCGCGGAGATTCGGCACGACGCCGAGCGCGAAGGCAGATGGGAGAAGATGCACCTGTGGGTTGCCAGCGATCACGGACACTCGCCGGTGCGGCAGCACGAAGATCTGGTCGGATTGATGAATGACTGGGGGTATCGAACGCTTGCCCATCCCTGGGCGTTCAATCCCACTGCCGACATCGCGGTGATGGTGAGCGGCAACGCGATGACGCATCTCTATGTCGATCTCGAGCGCACGGTTCGCACGTGGTGGCCGGCAATCCGTGACCACTGGCAGCCGCTCGTCGATCGATTGCTCGTCCTTCCATCAGTCGACCTGCTGATGCTGCCAACTTCGGTGAATTCGTGTGAGGTCCACGGTCGCGAGCGCGGCCACGCGACATTGTCGTGGCGGGAATCGCGTTATACGTATACGCCACTAACTGGCGATCCCCTATGCGTTGGTGCGCGCGACTCGATTGACGACGCGGCGGCGCACGAACTGACTTTGGGCACGGAGTATCCAGACTCGCTTGTCCAGATTGCGCATCTCGTCACGGCGGCGCGGAGCGGCGACATCATTCTCTCGGCGGCGCGCGACTGGGATTTTCGCGCGAGGTATGAGCCCATTCCGCACGTTTCTTCTCACGGAGCGCTGCACCGCGAGCACATGCTGGTGCCGTTGCTGATTAATCACCGACCGAAACTGCCTCCGCGGCGGACTGTAGACACAATGCCGAGCGCATTGGCTGCGCTCGGCATTGCGATTCCAGGTAATCTCGACGGAGTGTCTTTTTTTTAGGCTACTGGACGGTGAGTGTGCCCGTCATGCCGGGGTGAATCGTACACTGAAAGCCGTAGGTGCCAGCCGTGTTGAATTTTCTGGTGTGCGTCCCGGTACTGAACTGGTCGATGTTGCCGGTGCCATCGCCCTGTTGGGCCGCGGCTCTTGCAGTCGCATCGTCCCAGGTAACGTTATGAAGCGTACCAGTGTCGTTCTGCCAGATCACCGTGGTTCCAACGGCTACAGTGAGTGCCGCCGGCGAGAATTTGTTCGCGGTCGTCATGCAGAACGTGTTAGCAGGACAAGTTCCACCACCACCACCGCCGCCTCCCCCGCCCCCTCCCCCACCACCGGTGCCGGTTGCATCACTGCCACCGCAGCTAGCGGTTACGAGCGCAAGAGCGAAGGCACTCAACAGACCAGGGACTTTTCTCATCCTACCTCCTCGTCGATCATACTCAGGTTGGAGCCGGCCGCAGACGGGATGAACTGCACGCAGCTCGGGGTCTCAAATAAGAAGAAAGGACCGGCGAGAAGCAAAGTAGGGTCGGTAATCGTATGGGCACGGCGCGTGAGAAACAGCAGAGGCAGGGCGAACGGTACCTGTCTTTAGTCTTTCATTGCACAGGTGTACAAGCGCCAGTCCGCGTCAGGGGCCGCTACCGCCGCGATGTAGCCGGGCCTTGGCGCAAACAGCCGGTGGGTGAGTTTTGGCGACTGATTCACATTGCCCGACCACACTCCCTTTCCTTCAGCCTTGAGCCGCGCTTCGCGAACTACCCACGAGCGCAGGAACTCGGTGTTTCGTCGGTCTTCGGGCGTCTCTGCCAGAGTGCGCAGCTCGTCATCGGACATGAAGCGCTGGGCGACATCAAGCAGCCTGCGAACCGGACGCTCGTTCTCGACATCAACACCGACAGGTCGATCCGGAGCGAAAGCAAACAGGCCGAGATCCGCGGAATGCGAGATGTTGAACTGGATGTCGTCACGCTCGGCGAGCGCGGGCTTACCAGATGCGCCATAGGTGAAGCGGAGTTTCTTTGCATCGGTGCCCGTGAAACCCGACAGCAGGTTCCGGAGAATACCGCGCGCTACCACATAACGTCGCGCGGCAATCGGATGCAGCGATGTCGAGTGCTCGATCTCTTCGGGGGGCATGTACGAGGCGAGCTCGCCGTAGCGCTTGTCGGTGACCGCGAGCGAAGCCACCCACACCTGGACTTCGTCGGTCATCAACTCAAGCGATGTCAACGATGCTGACCTCAGGTTTACCATCCTCGATTCTAAGAACGCCAACGCTGGCAGGCAGGTTGAACCGCCGTGGTCCGGCCGCACCGGGATTAACGAATAGCTGCTCACCCAGCCGAGTCACCTGCTGACGATGTGAGTGACCATAGATCACGACATCACTATCGTAGCGCGCCGCGAGCCGCTCCGGGGTTGGACTACCCACTTCGTTGCCGTGACTGACGTGAATTCGCAGGCCGTCAATCTCGATTTCGATGGTCGACGTCAGCCCGGGCATTCCTGGCGGATCAGTATTGCCAAATACTGCTCTCACGGGCGCGATCAACTTCAGCTCGTCGAGGATCTCCGGGCCACCGACATCACCCGCGTGTAAAATAATTTCGACTCCTTTGAGGGCTTCATGCACTGCTGGACGAACAAGGCCATGCGTGTCGGAAATGAGTCCGATGAGTCGGGGAGAGGTCGGCATCGCTCCTTCTATATATTAGGAGGCGAATGCCGTGGCTACGACTCGCCTTGCGATTAACCGCTCGTTCGATCCGCCATCCGCGGCTCGCACGTGATCTCATTCGGATCGCCTGGCGTTTCAGATCAAGAAGCTGGTACCGCCATTTCCCGTTCCTTCCGATTCCCGATTCCAATTATTTACGCTGGCGCATGTATACCGCTTATGGTGACTACAGCGCGGTGCCCTCGGTCACTGACATCGAGCGTTATGCTCGTTGGGCGGTGAAGAACGAATGAGTACCGCCGTCGCCGAGTTTGTTGCGCTGGAAAACCTGGTCAAAGCGCAGGCTTACGGATTGGGGTTCGACCTCGTCGGGATCACAACGCTCGGCCCGATGGAAACGGCAGGCAACTTCGATGCGTGGATTGCCGAAGGCTACGCCGGCGAGATGGAGTATCTGGCTCGGGGCGCTGACAAACGACATGACTCGCGGCTGCCTTTTGGTGGAGCGGTCAGCGCAATTGTTGTCGGTCTGAATTATGGAGGTCGCGAGCCGTCCGGGCCCATCGCGCGCTACGCGCGGGGCGACGACTACCACGATGTGATGGCCGATCGGCTGCGCGACCTTCATCGCTGGCTCGAGTCGGAAATCGGTCGGTCAATTGCGGGAAAAGCCTACGTCGACACCGGACCCATTCTCGAGCGCGATCTGGCGCGACGCGCCGGACTTGGCTGGTTCGGAAAGAACACCAATCTGGTCAGTCCCAACCTCGGATCGTTCTTTTTCATCGGCTCGCTCGTGGTCGATTTTCCGCTGGCGGCGGACGCGCCGTTCGAGGCTGACCGCTGCGGCCGTTGCACCCGCTGTCTCGACGCCTGTCCAACGGGCGCTTTTGTAAGTGAGCGGGTGCTCGATGCGACCAAATGCATTTCCTATCTCACCATCGAGGCAAAGGGAGAGATTCCCATCGGTCTGCGCGAGCAGGTGGGTGGCCTCGTCTATGGTTGCGACATCTGTCAGGACGTCTGCCCGTGGAACGAGCGATTCTCCCAGAAGCTGAGAGAGGATTCGTTCAAGCCGCGCGAATCGCTCGAATCGAAGGACGCACGCGCGCTGGCGATCGATATTCTGAGACTCGAGGATGACTCCTTCCGCGCATCCTTCCGCCGATCTCCGATGAAGCGCGCCAAGCTGCGCGGACTGAAGAGAAATGCGGCTATTGCCCTCGGAAATACCGGTTACGCAGCGGATGTTGAGACGCTGGCCATGCTCGCCGAGCACGACGATGCGATGTTGTCCGACCACGCCCGTTGGGCGATTGCGCGCATTGCGGAACGGGATCGGGGAAACTGACAACCACCTTACACGTGCGCTTGCAACCAGTTTGCGTTCTCGTACGTTCAGGACCAGAGACATGAAATCGCTTGCCCTTCTGATCCCCGCCGCCGTAGCAATGGCCGGCGGAAGCGTTGCTGCCTCCGCGCAAACCACCCCCGCTTATACTCAGGCCGACGTGCGCTTCATGCAGGGGATGATCGGGCATCACTCGCAGGCGTTGGCGATGGTCGCGCTGATTCCATCACGTACGACCCGGCCTGACATCCGCGCGCTGGGCGAACGAATCCGCGTTTCGCAGCAGGACGAGATCGCACTCATGAAGCAGTGGCTGCGCGATCGGAATCAGGAAGTGCCGATGACCGACATGTCGCACGCTGACGGGATGGGGCATGCGATGCAGATGCCGGGCATGGCGATGTCAGATACACTCATGCCGGGCATGCTTACGCCGCAGCAGATGACCGCGCTCGCGAAGGCTACCGGCGCAGAATTCGAGGCGCTTTTTCTGAAGGACATGATCCAGCATCACGAAGGCGCGCTGACGATGGTTGCCAGACTTCTCGGCACTACCGGCTCAGGGCAGGAACCGGAAGTATTCCGCTTCGCTGCGGAAGTAGACACCGATCAACGCGCTGAAATTGCGCGCATGAGCGCGTTGCTGAATGCCATGCAGCCAAGCTCGACGACTCGCTAACAGTTGGCCCACCCACAAGAGAGAATGCACATGAACGGAGCACGAATGAATCTGTTGAAGGCACTCGCGTTGACGATCGTGATCGCGGGCGCTGCGTTCGCGCAGGGCACCCAGGTCATCGCGACGAGCAATGACCCGCGCATCGGTCTCAAGCCGGGACTCGAGGATGCCGCCATCGCCGCGCGCAATCTCGAATTGATCGGTCACGCCGACAGGCTGCCGAACTTCGCCGACCCCAAGGACCCCGGAAGCTTTGGCTTCCTCAATGGCGACCTGGGGTTCATCGGCAACTACGTCTTCCAGGGCGGATTCAACGGGTTACAGGTGTGGGACATTTCCAATCCAGCGCGTCCGACGTTGCGGACGTCGATGGTGTGTCCGGGCGGCCAGGGCGATGTCTCGCTCTACAAGAATCTCCTCTTCATGTCGGTTGAAGAAACCCGTGGCCGGCTCGACTGCGGCGGTGGGGGAGTCGCCGATACCGTGAGCACCGAGCGGTTTCGCGGTATCAGAATCTTTGACATCACTGACCTCGATCATCCAAAACAGGTCGCCGACGTTCAGACCTGTCGCGGTTCGCACACCCACACGCTCGTCCTCGACCCGAAGGACGCCGCGAACGTGTACATCTACGTTTCGGGCACAGGTCCGGTGCGCTCCGGATCGGAGCTGACTGGTTGCAATCGCGGCGCGTCGCTCACCGACACCACGACGTCTCTGTTCAGAATCGACGTCATCAAAGTTCCGCTCGCTGCGCCGCAGAATGCTCGAATCGTCAACTCGCCGCGCATCTTCGCCGACTCCGCCAACCCGGTCCTCGGCTTGTGGAATGGCGGCACGCACGGGCCCGGCACGCAGACGACGTCGCAGACCAACATGTGCCACGACATCACCGTGTTCAGCGCGCTCAATATCGCCGCGGGCGCATGCTCCGGAAACGGAATACTCCTCGATATCAGTGATCCCGCGAATCCGAAGCGCATCGCGGCAGTCATGGATCCGAATTTCGCATACTGGCATTCGGCGACCTTCAACAACGACGGCACCAAGGTATTGTTCAGCGACGAATGGGGCGGAGGCATGGCACCTCGGTGTCGCGCAACCGACAGTCCACGCTGGGGCGCTGACGCGATCTTCACTCGCTCGGGCAACAACCTGAATCTCGCCGGATATTACAAGCTCCCGGTTGCTCAGACCGACCAGGAAAACTGTGTCGCGCACGATGGCTCGCTTATTCCAATTCCTGGTCGCGACATCATGGCGCAGGCGTGGTATCAGGGCGGGATTTCCGTTTTTGATTTCACCGATCCCGCGCACCCGAAGGAGATCGCTTTCTTCGATCGCGGTCCGATGGATTCGACCAAGCTGATACTGGGTGGGGACTGGTCGGCGTACTGGTATAACGGGCACCTCTACGCCTCGGAGATCGATCGTGGTCTCGACGTGCTCGATCTCAAGCCCAGTGATCAGCTTTCGCAGAACGAGATCGACGCGGCGAAGCTGATTCACTACGACGTGTTCAACCCGCAGAACCAGCCGAAGTTCGTCTGGCCGGCCAGCTTCGTCGTCGCGCGCGCATATCTCGATCAGCTTGTGCGCAACAACGGCATCGCCGCCAATCGTTCGACGGCGATTGCTCGCGATCTCGATCGCGCCGAGAAGGCGAAAGGCGGGCGTCGAAAGACTGCGCTCAACAAATTGGCGAACAGTCTGGATCAGGATGCCAGGACGGCAGCCGATTCAGCCAAGGTGAACGCGCTTGCTTCAGTGGTTCGGGATTTGGCGAAGTAGGTTAGCGGTTAGCGGGAGGCTCGAAAAAAAAACCGCCTGCATCTCGCAGGCGGTCTTTTTTTACTCCGAGACTTGTCTCACATCCGGCACCAGGTCGCGTACCGCATCACGCAGGTACTGCGTCGCGTCGTCATGGTGGGACGGGTCCCACTCTTCAGCGAGCTCTTCGAGATGCGCACGCCTGGCATCCACCAGCCGCTCGAGAACTCGGCAGCCCGTTGGCGTAAGCTCGGAATGTCGATTGGAGTTAGTGCGCGGAATCGTCAACAGCCCACGACGTCGCAGTTCCTCGAGCGCGCCCTGTGCGCTGCGGTCGCTGATGCCGCGACTCGACGCCAGCTCGTGCGGTGACACAGCGGGTTGCTCTTCGACCTGAACCAGGAGCCAGGCTGCCAGCGGGCTCAATGTCTCACCAGCACGCTGAATGATCTTTTCGACATGGGCGCGCTGCACATCTCGATCAGCCAGTGTCGACAATGCGCCATACAATCTTCTGGCAGCTGCACCTTCGTCAGCTGGACGCGCGAATGTCTCCGCCGCCTCGTTGCCGAGATCACCTGCTGTCGCCGCGACTGTCGCGCGCAATGGTCGCTCGGGCAGCACCCACGTCAGGACGAATCCAATCGCACATACGACCGCTGCAACGAAAAACATCGAACCGAGCGATGCGGTGAATGCTTCCGCGTAGACACTCCTGGCGGCTGGCGGCAGCTGCAGGACCGCTTGAACCGTGATGTTGTGCGCGCCTCCGCCCCCGGCTGGCAACAGTCTCGCGAGATTTGACGCGAGGCGCGACGCGAAGATGGCGCCGAGTATCGCCGTGCCAAGCGAGCCGCCAATTAGGCGAAACAACGTCGCGCCGGAGGTTGCGACCCCGAGATCCTGATAGTTGACCGCGTTCTGCACGGCGATCACCAGTACCTGCATTACCATTCCCAGGCCTACGCCAAGCACGAGCAGCAGCAGCGACGCGGTGGTGGTCGTGCTGTCCGGGCTGAGTCGCGAAAGAAAGTACAGTCCGGCCGTCATCACGGCGGTTCCGAGCACCGGAAAGATTTTGTAGCGTCCCGAGCGGCTTATCAGCTGTCCGGAGCCGATTGAGGTGACGAGCATTCCCGCCATCATCGGCAGCATCTGCAGGCCCGAAGCGGTTGGTGTCGCACCTTTCACGACCTGCAGGAAGAGCGGAAAGTAGGTCACCGATCCGAACAGGGCGAAACCGACGATGAGTCCGACCGCCGACGTGACGACGAAGGTGCGTTGCCGGAACAGGCGGAGTGGGAGCACAGGCTCCGCGGCTCGGCTTTCGATGAGGGTGAAGAACACGAGCGCCAGCACCGACACGAGAATCAACCCGATCGAAAACGGCGACGACCAGGGATACGTCGTTCCGCCAAGATCGGATAACACCGTGATTGCGCTGAGCACGACGGCCAGCAATCCGGCACCTGCGTAATCGATGGCGCGGAATGCACGACGAGCGAGCGAAGGCAGCGTCGACGCCAGTACCACCAGCGCGGCAATACCGACGGGCAGATTGATGTAGAAGATCCATCGCCACGACCAGTGCGTCGTGAAGTATCCACCGAGCAGCGGACCGGCAATGCTCGAGAGACCAAAGACCGCGCCGAAGATTCCCTGGTACCGGCCGCGCTCTCGCGGCGGCACGATGTCGCCGACGACTGCTTGCGTGCTGACCACCAGTCCGCCGCCACCCAGGCCCTGAACCGCGCGGAACATGACCAGCTGGGTCATGTTCTGACTGAGTCCGCACAGCGCCGATCCGATCAGGAAAAGAATGATCGCCGACTGTAGCACGATCTTCCTGCCGTAGAGATCGCCGAGCTTGCCGTAGATCGGCGTTACGATCGTCTGCGCGAGCAGATAGCCGGTGACGACCCACGCCAGATGCTCGAGCCCGCCAAGCTCGCTGACGATTGTAGGCAGCGCCGTCGACACGATTGTCGAATCGAGCGCGGCGAGCAACATCGCCAGCACCAGACCGCTGAACGCAATCAGTATCTGGCGATGGCCGAGCGCGGCCGGCGGCGCTACCACGTCGTCGGCAACCACTGCTTCTTTGAGAGGTAAATCAGTCCGGACTGTCGGTCCCCAGAATCTTGAGTGCGAGACACGCTGCGCCAAAGCCGTTATCAATGTTCACGACGGCAACGCCAGGACTGCAGCTGGCCAGCATCGTGTTCAAGGCAACGACGCCACCTTGGGCAACGCCTGTGCCGACAGACGTAGGAACGCCGATTACCGGGGCGCGCAGCAATCCCGCGACAACGGCGGGCAGCGCGCCATCCATGCCGGCAGCGACAATGCATACACGGGCCGCAGCGAGCTCAGGCAGTATGGCCTGCAGCCGGTGAATGCCGGCAACTCCCACATCGAAGTGTGTGGAAGTCGGCACACCCATCGCATCGAGCGTGGTCGACGCCTCGAGGGCAACGGGGATGTCCGCCGTTCCCGCGGTGATCACCGGCACCGGAGGGATATCCCGCCTGGGGCGCGGATTGCGGACAGCCATCCTCGCTTCACGATGGATGGTTGCGAACTCCTCGAGCACACCCATCTGTTCGTCGCTCAACCGCGACGCGATACGCAGCTCGGGATTATTCTCGAAGATCTCGCGGAGATGCGCCGCCGTCTTTCCAGGTCCATACACGACTTCGGGAACCCCGGTGCGGGCCTCGCGCTCCTTGTCCCAGCGAACGTGCTTCATGTCGCGGCCAGAGGAAGAGAGAGGCTGCCGCTCTGCAATCCGCCGAGATCCAGCGCGACGAATTTGAATCCGGCAATCCGACACGCGCGTCGCAGCTCCTCGCGCAGCGGGTCGGTCACCACTCGTTCGAACAGAGCTGGTGGCACTTCGATGCGTACGACACTCTCGTGCCAGCGGGCGCGCGCAGGCCAGACGTCGTGCGCGCGCAGAAACTCCTCTACTTGCTCGATCTGATGCAAACGCTCCGGCGTCACTTCGATGCCCACTGGTATTCTGCTCGCCAGACACGGCGCCGCTGGCTTTTCGGCGTTGGACAGGCGCCACTCGCGAGCCAGCGCGCGCACATCCTCCTTACCAAACCGGGCATCGACCAGCGGTGCGACGACGCCGTGCTCCATCGCGGCGCGGAGACCAGGACGATGCTCACCAAGGTCATCGAGATGGGTCCCGACGAACATCACCTCGGAATCTCCACGAGTTGCCGCCAGCTGCTGCACCGTCTCGTACAGCGACGTCTTGCAGAAATAGCAGCGATCACCGGCGTTGGCGCGATATCCGCTCGATTCGATCTCGTTGGTCGCAACTTCCTCGACCTTTGCCCCGATCTCGCTGGCAATCCGGTGCGCCTCCGAGCGCTCACTAGCCGCCAGTGATGGACTCACTCCCAGCAAGGCCACCGTCTGCAGGCCAGCGCGAACACACCCGGCCAGCACAACTGTCGAATCGATCCCGCCCGAGTAGCAGACGTAAGCAATTCTGCCCGACGCCGCCCCTCGAACCGCGTCGATCAGCCGCTGCTCAAGATCCAAGTGACTCACCAGCCGTCGAAGGCTCCGCGTCCCAGAGCGAATTCAGCACTTCCTCACGCAACTCCGAGATCGGACGCGCAGTCTCCTCTGCAACTCGCCGCAAATCGTCGAACTCCGGTTTGGCGCGTCGGGTTCCATCAGGCAAGGTCGAGATCTTCACGCGGATATCATGGCCGTTCAACCGCACGGTCTTCGACTCGCGTTCGAGCGCACTTCTCAGAACATCGAAGGTCTTCACGCCGAGCGTCGTGAAGTGTGTGAACATCGTTTGCTCGATGCGGGAGAGATCATCGGCCTGAACGAGAGCCTCCACCCTCGTTCCCGGCCTCCCCTTCTTCATCGTCGTGTGCAGTAGCACCACGTCCAGCGCACCCTTCGCGCGCAGCACGTCCGCCGCCCCAGCCAGCTCCTCGGGCGACATATCGTCGATGTCCGCGCTGAGCACGTGCAAATGCTCGGTGTGCACGTGCTCATGATGGTGGTGATGATGATGCTCGTGGTCCAGCACTGCGTCACCCAGGATGATGCGCAACGCGTTCAGTTGGTGTGGAATATCCCGCGTACCTGCGCCATACCCACTGCTACGCGCCGTGTACTCGCGCGGTGGCGCGCCCTTGGAAAGAACACGAAGCAGCGCTGCACCGGTTGGTGTCGTCAGCTCACCGGATCTCGGCGGGCCATGGCTGACACTGAATCCCTCCAGCAATCGGATCGTCGCCGGCGCCGGCACCGGCAGCAGTCCATGCGCCGTCTTCACAGTTCCATCGCCGAGCGCTACGCGTGTGTTGTACACGCGCTCGATACCGAGCAGCTCAACGCCCCACAGCGAACCCACGACATCCAGTATCGCATCGACAGCGCCGACTTCGTGGAGATGCAATTCGTCCGGAGCGACTCCATGTATTGCTGCCTCGATCGTCGCGATCGCATCGAACGCCGCATGCGCACGCTCGCGAACTTTTTCCGGAATCGAAACGGCATCAACCAGTCGATGGATCTCCGAAACCGCGCGCCCATGCGGCTGCGGCGGAATGTCGAAGTCTACCTTCACACACTTGACCGCCGATCGCTGCACCTCGGCGATGCGCACGTTGACCCCATCGAGTCCGAGGGTCGCCGGCAGTCGCGAAAGCCATAGGCGATCGAGACCATTGTCTACGAGCGCACCTATAAACATGTCTCCAGCGATGCCGCTGGCAGGGTCGAGTACGGCGATCTTCATTCCGATAATCTAATTCCGGAAACTCCGGTTCCGATTTTGCACGCGGCCCCCGCATGACATCAGAGCATTACGAAGTCGCGGTGGTCGGCGGCGGTCCGGCAGGATTGTCAGCGGCACTCTGGCTGGCGCGGTACCTACATAAGGTAGTGGTGATCGATTCCGGCGATCCGCGTAACTGGGAAACGCGGGGTATCAACGGATACCTCGGTCATCAGGGAATTCGCTCGCCGGATCTGCGGAGACTCGGCCGCGCCGAGGGCGAGAAGTACGGTGCGGATTTCATGACCGGAGTCGTCGACACCGCCACGAACGAGACTGGCGAGCTGTTCGCGATCTGCCTCCGCGGCGGAAAGACAATCGAAGCGCGCCGCATCCTGCTGTCGATCGGACTTCGCGATGTCTGGCCCGACGTCCCGGGTCTCGATGAATGCTACGGTGAGACCGTCCATGTCTGTCCCGATTGCGACGGCTACGAGACCCGAGGCAAGAAGACGGTGGTCGTCGGCTCCGGACGCAAAGCGGTGGGAATGGCACTGGCGCTGACGACCTGGACGCGCGAGATCGTCATCTGCACCAACGGCGAGCCGCCTGACATGGAGCAGAAGCTGCTGGATGTGCTCAAGCCGCTCAACATCCCGGTGCTCGATGCACCAATCACCTGCGTCCTGTCAAAGCAAAAGGAAATCCGCGCCGTGGAGCTCGAAGGCGGTATGTCACTCGATTGCGAGCGCCTCTACTTCGCGATCGGACAATATCCGTCAGACGATCT
>Ga0070716_100000347_pt1 | contig 18844 bp, 17 predicted proteins | sample LARL112metaG_FD_71395 | JGI IMG/M metagenome (GOLD analysis project Ga0070716, IMG submission 71395) | Corn, switchgrass and miscanthus rhizosphere microbial communities from Kellogg Biological Station, Michigan, USA - LAR L11-2 metaG | ecosystem: Host-associated > Plants > Roots > Rhizosphere... | reverse complement strand
CGACGCGGTGGGCTCCACCACCGCGGCGGCGAAGCCGGCCGCCGCCGCGGCGTCGAAGGCGTTGCCGCCGTCGAGAAGCATGCGCATGCCGGCCATCGCCACCAGCGGATGGCCGGCCGCCACCACGCCGTGGGTCCCGGACACGACGGGGCGCGTGGTCGCCCGATCGGCCGCGTGGTGCTCGATCTCGCTCGAACCGGTGGATGGGCTCACGCCGGCAGCATACCCCAGAACCGCGGCGCCGCCGCGGGCCTAGAGGAGGCGCGCTCGCCCTCCGCCGCGCGTCACCTGAGTCGCTTCCCGGTGGCGGGGACGAGCTGGCCGTAACGGACGCCCTTGATGGCCAGGAGGCGATCCGCGATCCGCCGGATCTCCTTGACCGGCCCCCGCAGCGGGATGACCTCGAGGCAGGTGTGGGCGTCCAGGTGCACGTGCAGAGCCGCGGTGATGATGCCGTGGTGCTCGTGCTGGATGTCGGTCAGCTTGTCGGCGAGGGCCCGGGTGTCGTGGTCGTAGACGAGCACCAGCACCCCGACCGTCTCGCCCTCCTGCTCCTCCCACTCCTCCTTGACCAGCTCGGCGCGGAGCAGGTCCCGGACGAACTCGCTCCGATTGGAATAGCGGCGCCCGACCTGCAGCCGGTCCAGCGTCCGCATTAGAGCGTTCGGCAGCGACACCGTGAACCGGCTGACCCCTCCCCTTCGCGTGCCCATCCGATTGGCCTTTCCTCGCTCCGGGCGGCCGTGGTATTACGGACGCCCGAATGATCACACTCTCCAGACTCGCGACGTCGGCGCTGCTCGTCGCGCTCGTGCCGCTCGCCGCGGCCGCGCCCGCCTCTTCCCAGGATCAGCCGGCATCTCCGCCGCCGCCCGCGGCCGCGCCGGAGGCCGTCCTGCCCCCGGTGCTGGTCACCGCCCCGCCCGCGCTCTCGTCCTCCTCGGAGCAGCTCATCCCCGGCCAGGACTTCGAGCTCCGGCCCCAGGGCCGGCCCGCCGACGTGCTCCGGCTGATTCCGGGCCTGATCATCAATCAGCACCAGGGCGGGGGCAAGGCCGAGCAGTACCTGATCCGCGGCTTCGACGCCGATCACGGCACCGATCTCGCCCTCTTCGTCGATGGCCTGCCGGTCAACCTGCGCAGTCATGCCCACGGGCAAGGGTACGCGGACCTGCACTTCCTGATCCCGGAGACGGTGAAGACCGTCGACGTCCTCAAGGGGCCGTACTGGGCCGAGTACGGCGACTTCGACACCGCGGGCGTGGTGAGCTTCGTCACCCGGGACTACGTGGAGGAAAACACCCTCGAGGTGGCGGGCGGGAGCTTCAACACCCAGCGCTACCTGGCCCTGCTCTCGCCCACCCGCGACGCCCTGAAGACCTTCATCGCCGCCGACCTCTACCACAACGACGGCGCCTTCGATCACCCCAACGGGTATATCCGGTTCAATCTGTTCGCCAAGGCCAGCGCGAGCCTGGCCGAAGACATGCGGCTTGCCGTCTCGGCATCGCACTACCGCGCGGAGTGGCACGGCTCCGGCCAGATCCCCGCGCGGGCGGTGCGCTCCGGCCTGATCGACCGGTTCGGGGCGATCGACGCCACCGAGGGCGGCGTGACCCAGCGGACCAACCTGAACGTCGAGTACAGCTGGAAGCCGACCGAGAACCAGAAGCTGTCGGCCCACGTCTACCTGACCTACTACGAGCTCAGCCTCTTCAACGACTTCACCTTCTTCCTGAACGACCCGACCCTCGGCGACGAGATCAACCAGCGCGACCGGCGCTTCCTGGCCGGCTTCGACACCCAGTACGAGGTCGCCGCGCGCCCCGCCGGCATCCCGGTGACCACCACCGCCGGCTTCCAGTACCGCATCGACACCCCGCACGTCGTCCTGGCCAGCGCCACCCAGCGGCACCAGACCGGGCGCATCCAGGACGTGCGGATCGTCGAGCAGTCCTACTCCCCCTTCGTGAAGCTCGACATCGTGCCGGTCGAGAAGGTGCGGCTCATCACCGGGGCCCGGGGCGACATCTTCACCTACCAGGGCACCCAGCAGGTCAACACCGCGGAGGGCGATCTCAACGGCCGCGTGACCCGCGCCCGCCCGAACGTCAAGGCCAACCTGATCCTGGGGCCGTGGGCGGCGACCGAGTGGTTCGTCAACTTCGGGACCGGTTACCACAGCAACGACGCGCGCGCGGTGCTGTCGGACCCGAAGCTCGACGCGCTGCCCACCGCCCGCGGCTACGAGGCCGGGCTCCGCAGCAAGCTGATCCCCCGGGTGGATCTGTTCGCGACCTACTGGTTCCTCGACCTGGGCAGCGAGCTGGTCTTCGTGGGCGACGACGGGACCACGCAGGCCCAGGGACCGAGCCACCGCGACGGGCTCGAGGTCGGCTTGAAGGTGCGCCTGCTCGACTGGCTCACCTTCACCGGCGACTTCACCTACACGCGCAAGGCCGAGTTCACGCGCACCGGAGAGGCGGTGCCCCTCGCCCCGCGCTGGACCGCGCGCTGGGATCTCACCGCGCGGCTGCCCTGGGGCCTCGCCTCGAGCTTCGAGATGCGCTACCTCGGGGATCGCTACGCCGATCCCGATCGCCACCAGACCGCGCGCGGCTACACGATCTTCAACTGGACGACCCGCTACCGCTACAAGAACCTCGACGCGTTCCTCAGCATCGAGAACCTCACCAACACCGAGTGGCGCGAGGCCCAGTTCTTCTTCACCTCGCGCCTGCGCGGGGAGCCCGCCGGCGGGGTGGACGACATCCACTTCACGCCGGGCACGCCGCGATCGTTCCTGGGCGGGATCGCGCTGCACTTCTGACCGGACACGGGCGCGCCGCGGTCGGTCTCGATCACCCTAGCCGGTCCCGCCCCGCGCCGCGGCCTCGCAGGCGGCGAGGCGGGCGGTGAGAAAGCTCTGCTCGCGCGCGTTGTCGACCAGGCCGAGGGCGGTGCGGTACTCGGCGGCCGCCTCCGCGAAGCGCCCGAGCCGTCGGAGGAAGTCGGCGCGGGCGGCGGGCAGCAGATGGTAGCCGCGCAGCGCGGAGGCGTCGATCGCGTCGATCGCGGCGAGCCCGGCGGCCGGGCCCTCCGCCAGCCCGATCGCCACCGCCCGGTTCAGCTGCACCACCGGCGACGGCGCGAGCTCGGCGAGCGCGCCGTAGAGGGCCACGATCCGCGCCCAGTCGGTCGCCTCCCAGGAGCCCGCCCGCGCGTGGCAGGCCGCGATGGCGGCCTGGAGCTGGTAGGGGCCCACGCGCTCCAGCCCGCGGGCGCGATCGAGGCAGTCGAGCCCGCGGGCGATCCGTGCGCGATCCCAGCGCGTCCGATCCTGGTCTTCGAGGAGCACCAGGTTGCCGGCGCCGTCGGTGCGCGCCGCCGCACGCGAGGCCTGCAGGTCCATCAACGCCACGAGGCCCAGCACCTCGGGCTCGGCCGGCATCAGCTCGGCGAGCATGTGGCCCACCCGGAGGGCCTCCTCGCAGAGGTCGTGCCGCACGAGCGCCTCCCCCGCATGCGCGGCGTAGCCCTCGTTGAAGATGAGATAGATCACCGCGAGCACGGAAGCGAGCCGCTCGGCCAGCTCCGGGCCCTCCGGCACCTCGTAGCCCAAGCCCCGCTCGCGAATCATCCGCTTGGCGCGCACGAGGCGCTGCGCGATGGTGGGCTCGGGCACCAGGAACGCGCGGGCGATCTCCGGCGTGGCGAGACCGCCCACCAGCCGCAGCGTGAGCGCCACCCGGCTGTCGCCGGGCAGGCCCGGATGGCAGCAGGTGAAGATCAGCCGGAGCCGATCGTCGGGAATCTCCTCGGTGTCCATCGCATCCGGGATCTCGGGAGCCGCGCCGAGCGCCATCTCGTAGGCCAGCGCCCCCGCGTGGCCCTCGGCCCGCCGGCCGCGCCGGAGGCGGTCCAGCGCGCGCCGCCGCCCGGTGGTGAGCAGCCACGCCCCCGGGCGATCCGGCATCCCGTGGGTCGGCCAGTGGTCGAGCGCGCGCTCGAACGCCTCCTGGGCGATCTCCTCGGCGAGGTCGAAGTCGCGCACGATCCGGACCAGCGACGCGACCAGCCGCCCGTACTCCAGGCGGAAGACCTCGGCGATGTGGGCTCGGGCGGCGGGGCGGCCGGAGGGCCTTGCGTGGTCGGGCGACTCCACGAGGGAGGATGTTACGCGATCCCTCGGTCCCCCGCCCGCGCCGCCCTCCGGGCCGCGGTCTTCCCGGCTCGCCTACATCGGCCAGATCGGGCGGACCTCGACGAAGCCGCCCTCGCCGAGCGGGACCTTCTTGGCCCAGTCGACCGCCTCCGCCTTGGTGTCGCACTCGATCAGGTAGAACCCGCCGATCGCTTCCTTCGTCTCGGTGAAGGGCCCGTCCATCACCTGCGGGTGGCCCGCCTTGACGCGGACCCGGCTGCCGTCGCTGTCCGGACGCAGCCGCTCCGCCGCGACCACCTTGCCGGCCGCCCGGAGGGCCTCGCCGAGCTTGGTGTGGCCCTCCAGGATCGTCTGCATCTGGGCCGGGGACGGCGGGGGGCCGGGATTCTTGTTGTCCGAGCCGATCAGTAGCAAGTAGCGCATGAAAGCCTCCTTCAGCCTGGGGGTAGAACCGCTCTCACCCCATACGACGCCGGTGACCCGGCCAAATCGACACTCAGGCGCCCTTGTGCTCCTGGAGGCACTGCAGCGCGAGCCCCCCGTGGCTCCAGGCGGCGCCGGCCGCCATCGCCATCGCCACGAAGGTGGTCTCCGCGATCTCCGCGTCCGAGGCCCCCGCCTGGGCCGCCTTCTTCGTGTGGGCCTGGATGCACCAGGGGCACTGGGTGATCTGGGCGATCCCGAGCGCGATCAGCTCCTTCGTCCGGTTCGGGAGCGCCCCGTCCTTGAACGCCTTCTGATCGAACTCGAGGAAGGCCCGGTAGGCCTCCGGGACGAGCTCCCGCATGCGCTTGAACTGCGTCGCGACGTCGACCCCGTCGAATTCCATGCCCGTCTCCTTTGTGGTCCGGCGTCCTGGCGATCCGGCTCACTCGACCGTCACCGGGGTTATACCCCACACCTCGTCGGCGTACTGTCGGATCGTGCGGTCGCTCGAGAACTTGCCCATGTGGGCCACGTTCAGGATCGACATGCGGGTCCAGGCCGCCTGGTCGCGATAGGTCCGCGCCACCTTCTCCTGGCAGGCGACGTACGACGCGTAGTCGGCGAGCAGGAAGTAGTGGTCGCCCCCGGCCAGGAGGGAATCCACCAGCGGCCGGAAGAGCCCCGGCTCCCCCGGGCTGAACGCGCCCCCTCCGATCATGTCGAGCACGCGGGCCAGCTCGGGGTCGGCGCGGTAGACCTCGCGGGGATCGTAGTGCGGGCGCCGCGCCGCGACCTCCTCCGCGGTCAGCCCGAAGATGAAGATGTTGTCGCGCCCCACCTCTTCCGCCATCTCCACGGTGGCCCCGTCGAGGGTGCCGATGGTCAGCGCCCCGTTGAGCCCGAACTTCATGTTGCCGGTGCCGGAGGCCTCGGTGCCGGCGGTGGAGATCTGCTCGGACAGCTCCGAGCCGGGGAAGATGTGCTCGGCGAGCGACACCCGGTAGTCGGCCAGGAACCCCACCGCGAGCCGGTCGCGCACCGCGGGGTCTCCGTTCACGGTGTCGCCCACCGCGTTGATGAGCCGGATGATGAGCTTGGCCATCGCGTAGCCGGGCGCGGCCTTGCCCCCGAAGAGCACGCTGCGCGGCACGCCGACGTCGCGCCCGTCCTTGATGCGGTTGTAGAGGGTGACCACGTGCAGCACGTTCAGGAGCTGGCGCTTGTACTCGTGGATGCGCTTCACCTGCACGTCGAAGAGCGAGTCCGGGTTCAGGGTGAGGGTCAGGCCGCGGTGCTGGTACTGGCCCGCGACGGTCTCGGCGAGCCGGCGCTTGTTCTCCCGCTTGGCCTCGCGCCAGCGGGCCGCGAACGCGGCGTCGTCCGCCCGCGCCTGGAGACCCAGGAGCTGCTCCAGGTCGGTCACCCAGCCGGGACCGATGGCCTCGGTGACCAGGGCGGACAGCGCCGGGTTGCTCTGCAGCAGCCACCGGCGCGGGGTGATGCCGTTGGTCTTGTTGTTGAAGCGCTCCGGCCACATCTCGTGGAAGTCGCGAAACACCTCGCGCTCGAGGATCCGGGTGTGCAGCGCCGCGACCCCGTTGACGCTGTGGCTGCCCACGATGGCGAGGGTCGCCATGCGCACGCGCCGGCCGCCCTCCTCGTCGATGATCGACATGCGCCGGGCGCGCGCGTCGTCGGGGCCGAAGCGGCTCCGCACCTCGTCGAGGAATCGGCGGTTGATCTCGTAGACGATCTCGAGCTGCCGGGGCAGCATCGCGGCCATCAGACCCACCGGCCAGCGCTCGAGGGCCTCGGGGAGCACGGTGTGGTTGGTGTAGCCGAAGGTGGCGCGGGTGATGCGCCACGCCTCGTCCCAGGGGAGCCCCTCGACGTCGACGAGGAGGCGCATCAGCTCGGGCACCGCCAGCGCGGGGTGGGTGTCGTTGAGCTGGATGGCCACCTTCTCCGCGAAGCGGTCGAAGAGCGCGAGCCCGCGCGGCTCGTCGAACAGCCGGTAGCGCTTCCGGTGACGGCGGATGACGTCCTGCAGCGTGGCCGACACGAAGAAGTACTCCTGGGCCAGGCGCAGCTCCTGGCCGGCGGCCACGTTGTCGCTCGGGTAGAGCACGCGGCAGATGTTCTCCGACTGGGCGCGGTCCTGGATCGCCGCGATGTACTCCCCCTCGTTGAACTCGCGGAGGTCGAACTCCTGGACCGCCCGCGCGCCCCACAGCCGGAGGGTGTTGACCGTCGCGGTGCGGTAGCCGGGGATCGGGGTGTCGAACGGGGTGGCGAGCACGTCGCGGGTGTCGACCCACTCCTTCACGAGCCGGCCCGCCTCGTCGGTGCGGGTGCGCACCGAGCCGTAGAACTGGACCCGGAACCGGTCACCCGCGCGGGGGATCTCCCACGGGTTGCCGTAGCGCAGCCAGCTGTCGGCGACTTCGACCTGTGCCCCGTCCACGATGCGCTGGTGGAAGATGCCGTAGTCGTAGCGGAGCCCGTAGCCGTACGAGGCGTAGCCGAGCGTCGCGAGCGAGTCGAGGAAGCAGGCGGCGAGCCGCCCGAGCCCGCCGTTGCCGAGCCCTGCGTCCCACTCCGCCTCGCGCAGGTCCTCCAGGCGATAGCCCAGATCCTGCAGCGCCTGCGCGCACTCGCCTTGCAGGTCGAGGTTGATGAGGCTGTTGCCGAGCGTGCGGCCCATCAGGTACTCGAGCGACATGTAGTAGACGCGCTTGGCGTCGAGCCGGTAGTAAGTGTCCTGGGTGCGGATCCACCGCTGGATCATGCGGTCCCGCACCGCGAGGGCGAGCGCCACGTAGGGCTCCCACTCGCTGTCCACGTGGCCGGGCAGCTCGGCCAGGGTGTACTCGAGGTGCGCGAGGATGCCGCGCTTCACCGAATCCGCGTCCATCCCGAGACTGTCGTAGGCGAGGGCCTGCCGCGCCGCCGCCGCCGCGACCCGGGTGGACGAGTCGACCGCCTTGAGCGTCATGGATCACCTCCGTGTCGAGATCACGTCATCTGGCCGCATCTGGCGGCCTCATCTGGGGCGAGGCTAGCACGGTCGATCGCGGAGCGCCCGCGGGCGACGCGCGGGGCGTCGCGGCGCGGATCACCGGGATGGGGTGAGACGGGCGGTCAGGCGGGCTCGTCGCGGGAGACCAGGCCGGCGCGCCCGCCGAAGGCCTCGCTCCAGAGAAGCCCGTCGCGGACGCCCGCGGTGCACACCGTGAGGTCGGCGTGCGCGCCCAGCCGCACCAGCAGCTCCTCCAGCACGATCACCCCGGCCAGGATGGTGTCGGCGCGCTCGGCCTTGAGCCCGCGCACGTGCTGCCGCAGCCGCTCCGGCACCTGCTCGAGCCGGCCGCGGATCGCCGCGAGATCCGCCCGCCGCAGGCGGAGGCCGTGGCGGGAGCGACCGCCCGGCTCGGCGGCCAGGTGCATGCGGCCGAGCGAGCGGACGGTGCCCCCGAGCCCGACCACCCGCTCGGGGCGGCGGCCGGCCGGGAGCGCCCGCGCCAGGAGCGCCCGGACTTCCCGCCTCAGCTCCGCGATCTCCTCCGGGACCGGCGGGTCGCCGCGCAGGAACCGCTGGGTGAGCCGGATCGCGCCGAGCGGCAGGCTCACCGACCGGCCGAGCCGTCGGGCGCGCACCTCGGTGAGCTGCAGGCTGCCGCCGCCCAGGTCCGCCACGAGGCCGTCGCGGAGCGGGAGGCTCAGGAGCGCGGCCTCCGCTCCGAGCCGCGCCTCCTCGGTGCCGGTGAGAACGCGAACCGCCACGCCCTCACGCTCGCGCAGGGCGTCGAGCAGGAGGTGCCGGTTCGCCGCGTCGCGGACGGCGGCGGTGGCGATGGCGAGCACGCGGGGCGACTGGCCGCTCCGCACCTGGCGCAGGAAGCGGTGCACGCTGTCGAGCGTCGCGTCGACGGCGGCGCGGCGGAGGCGCCCCGGGGGCCCGTCGCCGAGACGGGTCTGCACCCGCTCCTTGCGCAGCACCTGAAAGCCGCGTCCCTCGACCACCCGCGCGAGCAGGAAGCGGGAGGCGTTCGATCCGAGGTCGACCAGGGCCACCAGCTCCGCCGCCTGGATCCGCACCGGGGCCCGCTTCACCGGCGGCTCCGAACTTGTCCACCGTCATCCACAACCGGCAACCGTTTGTTCACGCAGGCCAAACGCGGAGGGACACTCATCGTGTCCACACCATATCGCGCGGGGTGTTGCGGGGAGATTACCGGAGGGTCAAGCTTCGGTTGCGCGCGCCTCCGCGCTCACGGGCGGGCGGGCCGCGAGCCGCGCAGCGCGGCCAGCTCGCGGGCGAGCTGATCGAGGCGCGCCACCAGCTCCTGGTGCCGGCTCGCCTCGACCCTGGGGGTCTTGGCCACGAAGCAGATGGTGCCGCTCGGCTCGAGGATCGCCCGCTCGATCTCGTCGAGGGAGGCGAAGCCCTGCCGGTGGGCGGCGGCCTCCAGCTCCGGCATCGTGATCAGCTCCCGCCGCAGCCGCTCGGTCTTCACGCGGCCGTTCTCGATGAGGACGTCGGCGGCGCCGGTCACCGCCTGGTCCAGGCGCTCGTGCGAGTAGAGGAACCGCACCACCAGGTAGTTGACCGCCAGCAGGGTCGCCGCCCCGATCAGCCCGCCGGTCACCGAGTTGTCCTCGCCGATGATCGCGTTCTGTACCGTGTTCGAGAGCGTCAGCAGCACGACCAGGTCGAAGGGGTTGAGCTGGGCCAGCTCGCGCTTGCCCGCGAGCCTCAGCCCCACGATGAGGAACACGTACACGACGATCGGGCGCAGGATCTTCTCGAGCACCGGCAGCGAGAGGGCGAACATGTGCGACCACGTCGTCGGGTCCATCGGCGCCTCCTGTGGGTGGCCGGTCCCGGCGCCTTTACATCACGCCCCGGGGCCGAATAGAATACGCGGGCCATGGCCGCCAAGCGGAAGCCCCCGGTTCGCGCGCTCTCGCGCCGCAAGGCGCTGGCGGTGGTCCGCATCGTGGGCCCGGGCACCAGGGCCCTGAGCCTCTCCGACCTGGAGTGGCGCGCCCTGCGGGCCGCGCGGGCGCCGCGGCGACAGCGGCGCTCCTCCTAGCCGGCCCGCTCCCGCACCTACTCCTTGAACTGCTCCGCCCGCCAGCGCAGCGCGGCGCCGAGCCCCTCCTTCTCGCGGATCTCGTCGAACTTCGTGCCGACCTCGGTGCGGGCCGCGTAGAGCCCGGCCAGCACGTCGAGGCCGCCGCGGATCGCGTTGCGGAATCCGGCCGCGTCGGCGCCCCGGTTGATCGCGAGCTTCGTCGCCATGAGGGCCTCCGGCGACATCAGCGCCATCCGGCGCGCGAACTTGAGGGTGGCCGCGTGCAGCTCGGCGCGGGGGACGACGCGGTTGACCATCCCGTACGCGAGCGCGGTCTGGGCGTCGATCGGGTCGCCCAGGTAGAGGATCTCCCGCGCGCGCTTGAAGCCGATGATGAACGGCATGACCAGGGCCGGCCCCACGTTGGAGAAGCGGATCTCCGGCTCCCCGAACTGCGCGTCGTCGGCCGCGATCGTGATGTCGCACATCATCACGAGCTCGCAGCCCCCGCCCAGGCAGTGGCCCTGGACCGAGGCGATCACCGGCTTGCGCATGTCCCACGGCGTCATCTCGAGGGCCACGTCGTCGGTGAGCGATTCGTGCCAGGCGAGCGCGTTGCCCTTGCGGGCCGCGCGGGCCGGGCTCGGGCCGATGTCGTAGCCGGCCGAGAACGACCGGCCCTCGGCCCGCAGCACCACCACCCGGGTGGCCGGGTCGCGATCGGCCTCGTGCAGGCGCTCCATCAGCCGCTTCTTGAGCTCGGGACTGATCGCGTTGAGCTTGTCGCCACGGTTGATCGTCACGGTCCCGATCGGGCCGTCGACCGCGTACAGGACGAGATCCGCTGTCATCGAGGTGTCCTCCGTCGCATGGCTCCCGCCTCCTGGCCGGTAGCCTAGCCGAGGCCGCTTCCGCTCGACCAGATTTCTCGCGCGCGCGAGCCGGGCGCTCCCGACCCGGCCGCGCCGGTCCTTGACTCCGCCGGTCTGACGGGCCATTCTCCCTGCCACCGAGCGGGCGACGAGGGCCGCGCGGCGTGGACGTCACCTGATCATCGGAGAACAGGGGGAGCCCCATGAAGCCTGCCAGCGATCTGTCACGACGGAGCTTTCTCCAGGCGGGCGCCCTCGGGGCGGCCGGGCTGGCCGCGGGCGGGGCCCGCATCGCGTGGGCCCAGGGCAAGACCGACGCGAAGCGCGGCGGCACCCTGGTGGTGCGCAGCGGGCCGATCCGCGGCATCGACCCGCACCTCGAGACCTGGAACGCCACCCTCCAGGTGGTCCACCAAACCTACAACGCGCTGCTGAAGTTCAACCACGACGGCACCAAGATCCAGCCGGACCTCGCCGAGAGCTGGGAGCAGAAGGACGACCTCACCTACGTCTTCCACTTGAAGCCGGGTGTGAAGTTCCACAACGTGCCGCCGGTCAACGGACGCGAGCTCACCTCGGAGGACGTCAAGTACAGCATCGAGCGGCAGATGACGAACCAGCCGGGCAAGTTCCAGCACGCCTACTTCTTCCTCGACAAGCTCGCGAGCATCCAGACCCCGGACAAGTACACCATCGTGTTCAAGACCCGGGAGCCCTACGCCCCGTTCCTCAACTACATCGCGAGCCCGTGGACGGTGATCGTGGCGCGCGAGGTGGTGGAGAAGCACGGCGACCTGCAGCGCCACGCCATCGGCACCGGCCCCTTCATCATGCAGGAGTACCGGCGCGACCAGGAGGCGGTGTTCGTGAAGAACCCCGCCTACTTCAAGAAGGGCCTGCCCTACCTCGACGAGGTGCGCCTGCAGTACGTGATCGATCCGGTGGCGGCCACCGCCGCGTTCCGCGGGCAGCAGACCGACATCTCCTACCTCGAGTTCGCGGACGTGCCCTCGATCAAGGCGGCCAAGATCCACGTGGCCGACATCACCACGATGTTCCCCATCGTGCTGCGCACCCGGCCCTACGACGACCAGCGCCCGAACAAGCCTCCCTTCATCGAGAAGAAGGTGCGCCAGGCCATCCAGGCCGCGATCCGAGGGGAGGAGTTCATCGAGGTCGTGCGCAGCGGCTGGGGCATCACCATGACCGGGCCGGTGCCGACCTACCGGAAGCCGTGGGCCCTGCCCGCCTCCGCGCGGCCCGAGTACGATCTCAAGAAGGCCAAGCGCCTCCTCGCCGAGGCGGGCTACGCGAGCGGCTTCGAGACCGAGCTGATCGTGGGCAGCCCGGGCGACAACGTGAAGAGCGCCCAGGTGGTGAAGGACCAGCTCGCCAAGGTGGGCATCCAGGTGAACCTCAAGCCCATGGAGATGGCGCAGTACTACAACAAGAGCTACTCCTACGACTACTCGATGAGCGTGCACACCGCGCTCACCGGCGAGGAGCCCGAGGAGGCGTTCCGGCCCTACTACGGCGCCAACGCCACCTACTACCGGTGGGGCAACAAGGAGATCCACCGGCTCATCGACGAGCAGGCCAAGATCCTGGACCAGAAGAAGCGGGTGGACATGGTCCACCAGATCCAGCGCCTGCTGCTGGACGACGCGCCCAACGTGTTCCTCTACTGCCCGATCGCCCACTACGGCGTCCAGCCGTGGGTGAAGAACTACGTCGTCCCGATCAACGCCTACGACCAGCGCTACGAGGAGATCTGGCTCGACGGCAAGAAGGCCTGATCGCCGGCTCCCTGATGTCCCGCTACGTGCTCCGCCGGCTGATGCTGCTGGTGCCGACGCTGCTCCTCGTCACCCTGCTCGTCTTCTCCATCATCCGGCTGCTCCCCGGCGACATCGTGACCCTCATGATGAGCGAGCAGGGCTACGCCAGCGACAAGGCGAAGCTCGAGCAGATGATGGGCCTCGACCGGCCCTTCTATCGCCAGTACCTCACCTACCTCGGCCACGCGCTGCAGGGAGACCTGGGGGTGTCGTTCTGGACCAAGGAGCCGGTGCTCGACGAGATCCTGCGGCGCCTCCCGGTGAGCCTCGAGCTGGCCCTGCTCGCCATGTTCTTCGGCATCCTGATCGCGGTGCCCACCGGCATCTTCTCGGCGGTCCGGCAGGACACCTGGCTCGACTACCTGTTCCGCACCGGCGCCATCGGCGGGCTCTCCATCCCCGGCTTCTGGACGGCCACCGTGGTCATCGTGGGCGCGTCGATCTGGTGGCAGTGGGTGCCGCCGATGCGCTACACCCCGTTCGCCCGCGACCCGGTGAAGAACCTCTCCCAGCTCCTGCTCCCCGCCCTCATCCTCGGGCTCGCCCTCTCCGCGAGCATCATGCGCATGACCCGCTCGATGGTGCTCGAGGTGCTGCGCGAGGACTACGTCCGCACCGCGTGGGCCAAGGGCCTGCCCGAGTCCGCGGTCATCGCCCGGCACGTGCTGAAGAACGCCATGATCCCGGTGGTCACGATCATGGGCCTCCAGCTCTCCGCCCTCCTCGGGGGCACCGTCATCATGGAGAGCATCTTCGTCCTGCCCGGCATGGGGAAGTTCCTGCTCGACGCGATCACCTGGCGCGACTACCCGGTCATCCAGGGCATCAACCTGTTCCTCGCCACCGGCATCATCGGGCTCAATCTTGTGATCGACGTGGTCTACGGCTTCCTCGATCCGCGCATCCGCTTCGGCTAGACGATCGGCATGTCGCTCCTCCGCGTGATGCGGGCCAAGCCGCTCGGAGCGCTGGGCGGCCTGCTCATCGTGGGGCTGGTGGCCACCGCCCTCCTGGCTCCGGTGCTCGCGCCCTACGACCCCGTCGAGGTCAGGTCGAGCGACCGCCTGCGCGCGCCCAGCCTGAGCCACCCGCTCGGCACCGACGACTTCGGACGCGACATCCTGAGCCGCGTGATCTACGGGGCGCGCATCTCGATGCTGCTGGGGCTCGGAGCGGTGGCGATCAGCACGCTGCTCGCCGCCATCGTCGGCGTTCTGTCCGGCTACTACGGCGGGCGCGTCGACACCGTGCTCCAGCGCGGCATCGACACCATGATGGCCTTCCCCGGCTTCGTGGTGCTGCTGACCATCATGGCCATGCTCGGGCAGGGGCTCGGCAACGTGATCCTGGCCCTGGGGATCGGCGGAACCGCCGCCAACGCGCGGATCATCCGCAGCGCGGTGCTGGCCATCCGCGAGAACCAGTACCTCGAGGTGGCGCGGGCCACCGGCTGCCGGGACTGGCGGATCATCGCCCGCCACGTGCTGCCCAACATCGCGGCCCCGATCATGGTGGTGATGACCCTCGGCCTCGGGGTGGCGATCCTGGCGGAGTCCTCGCTGAGTTTCCTGGGTTTCGGCGTCCCGCCCCCGACCCCGTCGTGGGGCGCCATGCTGAGCGGCTCCGGCCGCACCTACATGATCCAGGCCCCGTGGATCGCGGTCTTCCCCGGCATCGCGATCAGCCTGGCCGTCTTCGGCTTCAACATGCTGGGCGACGCCCTGCGCGACCTGCTCGACCCCCGGCTGCGCGGGGGTCCCCGGGGGCGCGGCTAGCGCGCGATCAGGCGCCGCGTCCCCCCGCACGCTGCGGAAGAACCCTGAGGCTCATTCCCCCCGGCCGCGATCCGTAGCCACCTGGCCACCCGGTTGATAGCCGGATGGCCCTTGCCACCCGCCCGCCGGACGAGCTATACCCCACGAGTCCGTCCGGAACGGAGCGTGGCGATCCCGACGATGCGATTCCACCCAGTGTGTCTCTCGACCCTCGTGGCCGTGTTCCTGGTCGTGGGCCCGGCCGCCGCTCAGGAGGAGCCGGCCGCGGAGCCGTCGGTGATCACGCTCCCCCCCGTCGAGGTCACGGCGGGCCGGCTGCCGGGCACTCCGCTGCCGGCGTCGAGCATTCCGGCCGCGATCGAGGTAATTCCGGGTGCGCGGCTCCGTGAGACCGGCGCCGTCACGGTGCAGGAGGCGCTCCGGCGGCTGCCGGGCGTGACGACGCCCGACCAGCAGGGCAACCCCTTCCAGATGGACCTTTCGGTCCGCGGCTTCCAGGGCACCTCGGTCACCGGCTCGCCGCAGGGTATCAGCGTGTTCGTGGACGGCGTCCGAGTCAATGAGCCGACGGTCGAGGAGATCAACTTCGACCTCCTGCCGCTCGACGACGTCGAGCGCATCGAGTTGATCCGTGGTCCGGGCTCCGTCTTCGGCCGCAACACGATCGGCGGCGTCCTAAACATCGTGACACGCCGGGGTGGCGAGGTCCGCGAGCTCGTGCCGGAAGCCGAGTGGGGGAGCTTTGGGCGTCAGCAGTACCGGCTGCGGTTGGGCGGCGCGGAGGGGCCGTTCGACTACTACGTCGCGGGCACCTACTTCCGTGAGGATGGCTGGCGCGACGCCTCGGCGAGCCGCGTGGGCCGGCTCTTCACGCGCTTCGGTCTGCGCTCCGGGGGCACGGACCTCTCGCTCTCGTACCAGCGGGCGCAGAATCGAATCGAGCAGCCGGGGTCCTTGCCGGAGAGCGAGCTGAGCCAGCACCGTACGCGCAACTTCACCGTGGGCGATTTCTTCCAACCCCTGATGAACCTGGTCACCCTGAATCTGAAGCAGGAGTTGGGCGAGCACTGGTCGGTCGCCGTGACCGCGTTCGTCCGCACGCTCGATGCCGAGCAGTTCAACGTCAACCTCGCCGCCGCCAACACGCGGTCGTTCACGAACACGACGACGGCGGGGGGCACGGTCGAGGCGACCTGGCAGACGACGCTCTTCGACCGGCCGAACCGGCTCCAGCTGGGCCTCGACTACGCGAACACCGACGCGCGCGTGAAGGTCTTTCTGGAGCCCGCCCCCGACGTGCGCGAGATTGACTCGAACGTGCGCGACAGTCAGAACTCGGTGGGCGCCTGGGTTCAGAACACTTTCGACGTCGCGCGCGGCCTCTGGCTGGCCGGGGACCAGCTCGTCGTCACCACGTCGGCGCGGTTCGAGTTCCTGCGCCACCAGATCGGCGACCGCACCCCCGACCCTGACGCTCCCCGTAGCAGTGGAGACCATACCTATGTGCGCACGCAGCCGCGCTTCGGGATCAACTACAACCCGACGCGGAACGTGGACCTGTACTTCACCTACGCCGAGGGATTCCGCGCGCCTTCGTTCCTGGAGCTCACGTGCGCGTCTCCCGCGACGATCTGCCCCGGGCTGCAAGCCGGCGTGGCGTCGGACCCGCCGCTCAAGCCCGTCAAGGCACGCAACTACGAGGTCGGCGTGCGGGCCCGGCCGTGGTCCTGGCTGGAGGGGGCGCTGAGTCTCTACCGGACCGACGTACGAGACGACATCTTCTCGGTCTCCCCGACCGGTACTGTCGGGCTGTTCTTCCAGAACGTCGGCAACACTCGACGGCAGGGTGTCGAGCTCGCGCTCCGCGGCCGATTCGGCCGCTTCGAGCCGTGGATCAACTACGCGTACACGGAGGCGACCTTCCGCGACGACGCGCTCCTCGGCACCTCCCGCGTCACCGCCGACTGCGCGGCCCCGCCCTGCACTCAGTTCGTCCGCAAGGGCAGCAACCTGTCGCTGGTCCCGCGCCAGCGCGTGAACGCCGGGGTGGACGTCCGGCTCACCGATTGGCTCACGTTCGCCTTGTCGGGCGCGTATGTCGGTCGGCAGTGGCTGCGCGGCGACGAGGCCAACGCCGAGCGGCAGCTCGGCGACTATTTCGTGATGAACGCCGCGCTCCACGCTCGGTTCAAGGGGCTGACGGCGTTCTTTGCCGTGCAGAACCTCCTCGACTCAGAGTACGAGACCTTCGGGACGTTCGCCCCCAACTCCAGGGCGGACGGCGCGCCCGTGCAGCGCTTTCTGACGCCGGCGGCGCCGATCACCTTCCACGGCGGACTTTCCTGGCGGTTCTAGCCCTCGGTTAGCCCGCCCCGGCGTACGGGCCTTGATCGCGCCGGTAGAGACCGCCACTGCCTGCCACTGAACACGGCGTTGCGGGGCGCATGGCCGAGGTGCCGGCGAAAGAGGGTGTCGGAGAGATCAAGCCCCTCAGCGACTGCACGTTGCCCGCGTACTTCTCGACCGGGATCCCAAGCGCCGAAAGCGCCCAGCCAGGGGGAGCGGCCGGGCCGCGCTCAGTCGACGAGGCCGCGGCGGACGCCTTCCACCGCGGCGCGGGTCCGGTCCTGGACGTCCAGCTTCTCGAGGACGCGCTGGACATACTTCTTCACGGTGGCGTGGCTCCAGCGAAGTCGCTGGCCGATCTGGCGGTTGGTGAGGCCGGCCGCGATGAGCCGGAGCAGGTCGAGCTCCACGCGCGACAGGCGCTCGAACCCCGCGCCGTCGGCCACCACGGCCGGCGCCACGTCCCGGCTCGCGAGGGCCGCCCTCAGGAGGTTCTGGTCGAACACCGCCTCGCCGCGCCGCACCGCGCGGATGCTCGCGAGCAGCTCGCTCCGGCCGATCCCCTTGAGCACGTAGCCGGTGGCGCCCGCCTCCACCGCGCGGCGCACCAGCGCGGGGTCCTGGTGCATGGTCACCACCAGCACCGGCAGGCGGGCGTCGATCTCCCGCACGCGGCGGAGCACCGCGAGGCCGTCCATGTCGGGCAGCTCGAGGTCGAGCAGGACCACGTCCACGTCGCGCTCGGCGGCCCGGCCGAGCGCCTCCGCGCCGCTCGCGGCCTCTCCCGCGATCTCCACGCCGTCGCCGTGGAGCATGCTGCGGAGCCCCTCCCGCACCATCGGGTGATCGTCCACCACCAGGACGCGGATCGGGGGCTCACTCGGCCACGGCATCGCCGACTCCGACCACCAGCGGCAGGGCCACCCGGATGTGGGTGCCGCCGCCGGCGCCGCTCTCGATCGCGAAGGTGCCGCCGAGGAGCCGCGTCCGCTCCCGCATGCCGGCGAGTCCGAGACCGTGCCCGCGCCCGGCTCCGCCGTCGCGTCCGAGCCCCACCCCGTTGTCGCGCACCTCGAGATCGAGCCAGCCGGCCCGCCGCCGCAGCGCGACCTCCACCTCGGTGCTGGCCGCGTGGCGCGCCGCGTTGGCCAGGCCCTCCTGCAGGATGCGGAAGGCCGCGGTCTCGACCGCGGCGGGCATGCGCGCGTCGCCCATGTCCGCCACGAAGCGCGTGGTCCAGCCCGCCTCCTGACCCGCGTCGTCGAGGGCCCGCCGCGCCGCCTCCGCCAGTCCGAGTGAGGCCACCGCGGACGGGCGGAGCGCCTGCAGCACCCGGCGCGTCTCGACGATGGCGCGATCCAGACGATCGGTCGCGCGCGCGAGCTCGTGGCCGGCCCGCGCCGCGTCACGGCCCGCGAGGTCGCGCCCGGTGTCCACGTGCTGCTTGGCGCTCACGATGAGGGGGGCGATCCCGTCGTGGAGATCGTAGGCGATCCGGCGGCGCTCCTCCTCCTGGGCCATGACGTTCTGCTCGACCATGGTGGTGAGCACCGCCTCGTAGCGGGTGCGGTGCTGCCAGGCGCGGAACACCGCGCCCGCGACGCCGACCGCGACCAGCACCTGCAGCGAGTGCAGGGTGAGCGGCCACGCCCCGGTCACCCCGCGCGGCCCCTCCATCACCAGGAACTCGATCAGCTCCCAGCCCGCCGTCGCGATGAAGATCAGGACCAGGGCCAGCTCCCGATGCCGGCCGGCGAGTCGCCACGTGTGCCGCCACATGGTCACGCCCCGCCCGCCGCCCCGCCGGCTCGATCCCCGCCGGCTCGATCAAGATCGAGCGGCTTGCCCTCGAGGTCCTCGGCGCGCTCCACCGCGATCAGCACCGCGAAGCCCTTCTTGTCCGGATCGCGGTCCTTCTCCGGCTGCACCAGGCGCCGCCACACCTCCTCGTAGGCCGGCCCGGAGCGGTGGACCTCCGCGATGCCGTAGAAGCGCGCGATGCCGCCCTTGGGCAGGAGGCCCGACTCCCGGAGCTGCGGCTTCCGGAAATAGACCGTGACCTTGGTCCCGTTGGCGAGGGTGGTGGCGGTCGAGCCCCGTCCGCGCTCCCAGGTCGCGAGGTGCTCGTCGTCGTACACCATCGTGCTGCCGCGCGGGCTCACCTGGGGGAACCCGTCCGGCCGGACGACGGCGACCAGGCAGACGTTGGCGGGGAAGGCGGTGTCGATGTGCTCGTGGAGCGCTCTCGGGATCTTCACGCGATCCTCCCGGAGCCGGCTAGCGGCTCACCGCGATGCCCCACGGCCCCTTCCCGACCGTGATCGTGGCCACCACCTTCTGGCTC
>Ga0070716_100000341_pt1 | contig 18899 bp, 17 predicted proteins | sample LARL112metaG_FD_71395 | JGI IMG/M metagenome (GOLD analysis project Ga0070716, IMG submission 71395) | Corn, switchgrass and miscanthus rhizosphere microbial communities from Kellogg Biological Station, Michigan, USA - LAR L11-2 metaG | ecosystem: Host-associated > Plants > Roots > Rhizosphere... | reverse complement strand
CCCCTCTTTCACGCATTCAAAGATTCTGGGTAAGAAACGCACACAACTCTTCACGCCCGCTGGTGTTATATGAAGTGAAGGATTTCGTTACCGGCATTTGCTGTTTCGACATGGGGAAAATGCGCAGCAACTGTTCTCTAACGATGAGGTGCTACTGTTTGGAGTAAGCCCTAAGCAATTCACCGAAGGACGTGAATGACGCGGTGCAAATGAATCACGGCCGCTCAGGTCTCAGGAGAGATTCCAATATGAGAAAGCATCTGCTCAAACTAACGAGCTTGCTCGGTGTCGCGCTACTCGTGGCTCTTTTTGCGCCGCAACGCGCCGCGGCCGATGAAGACGATCCGCCAAGCCGCGTCGCGCGCCTCGGCTATACTCACGGAAACGTTTCCTTTAATCCCGCGGGCACCGACGACTGGGTTACCGCAGTCGTCAACCGTCCTATCACCACTGGCGACAAAGTGTGGGCCGACGATGGCGCGCGTGCCGAACTGAACCTCGGTGCCGCGGTGATTCGTCTCTCCAGCAACACCGGCTTTTCGTTTTTGAATCTCGACGATCGCACGACGCAAATCCGCATCACCGAAGGCACGCTGAACGTGCGCGTGCGCCGCCTCGACGACGACGAAATATTTGAGATCGACACGCCGAACCTCGCGTTCTCCGTCCTTCGCTCCGGCAGTTACAAAATCAACGTCAATGAAGCCGGCGACGCGACCGTCGTGGTTGTTCGCGACGGCCAGGGCGAAGTCACAGGTGGCGGGTCCGCTTATACCATTCATCCTCGTGAGGTCGGCACATTTGCCGGTGTCGACCAGCTCGACGCCGACGTTCAGCGCTTCGGCGGTGACGAAGACGACTTCGACCACTGGTGCTACGACCGTGACCGCCACGCCGATCATTCCGCTTCCGCCCGCTACGTTTCCACCGACGTCATCGGCTACGAGGACCTCGACGATTACGGAGGCTGGCGTCCCGTTCCCGAATACGGCACGGTTTGGTTTCCTCACACCACCGTTGTCGGCTGGGCTCCGTATCGTTACGGCCACTGGGTTTGGATTTCGCCCTGGGGCTGGACATGGGTTGACGATGAGCCTTGGGGATTTGCTCCTTTCCACTACGGCCGCTGGGTTGTCGTCGGCGGCGTCTGGGGCTGGGTGCCGAGCCCGCCGCGTCCCGTAGTTGTCGGCGTTGCTTACGTGCGCCCTGTCTACGCGCCCGCTCTCGTTGCCTGGGTTGGAGGACCGCACTTCAGCGTCGGCATTGGAATCGGAGGCGGCGGTGGAGGCGGCGTGGCGTGGTTCCCGCTCGGTCCGCGTGACGTTTACTGCCCGTCCTATCACGTCAGCCAGCGCTACGTGCAAAACGTCAACATTTCGAACACTACGGTCATCAATCAGACCCACATCACCAACGTCTACAACAACGTTTACGTCAACAAGACCGTGAACGTCACCAACGTGACCTATCAGAACCAGACCGCTTCAAACGCAGTTACCGCCACTTCCCATCAGGCCTTCACTTCCGCCCAGCCGGTGCACAGCAACATGATACGAGTGAATGCCCGCGAAGTTGCCTCCGCCCCCGTTGCTCCTCTGACGCCCACGGTTGCCCCGCAGCAGCGCAGCGTGCTCGGCAGCGGTGCGGAAGCCCGCGTGCGCCCGCCAGCCTTCGAAGCGAACCGCTCCGTTGTGGCGAAGACTGCTCCTCCGCCAACACCGGTTTCCTTCACGAAGCAGCAGCAAGTCATGCAAGCCAATGGCGGCAGGCCGCCGGCCGCCTCGGAGATGCGCCGAGGGCAAGTCGAGACGACCCAGGATGCTCGCGCGAACATAAGAATCGCTCCGCCCGCTCAGCCTGTTGCGCCGCGAAACGTTCAGGCCAATCGTCCCACTGATAATGTGCCGAACAATCCGGCCAGCGTCCGGAATACGCCCGGCAACGTGCAGAACAATTCGCGCAACGACAGAAACGACAACAATCGTCCGCCGTCGATGAACAATTCCGCTCCGGGGAATCCCGGCAATCGGCCGGTAAATCCTCCAGACAACGCTGCAAATGCCCCTGGCAACAGCGGCAACGCTCCGAGTAACTCCGGCAGACCTGGTAATCCGAGGGTCTACAACGATCGTCCGCCTTCGTCCCGGCCGAGTGACTCCGGCAGGCCGGTGGACGTCAATCCGCAGCTGGACCAGAGGCACCAACAGCAACTCGATCAGCTCCGCCAGAGGCAGGATCAGGAGCGCCAGCGGGTCGAGCAAAAGCAGATCAAGGAGCAGCAGAAGATTCAGCAGAACGGTGCAAACGACGGAAGAAGGCAGAGAGTCGAACAAAGCCAGCCGCCGCAGCGGCAGCAAGTCGACCAGCAGCCGGTTCAGGAGCGGCAGAAAGTGCCTCAGCAAGACGCTGAACAACAACGCCAACAGCAGCGCCAGCAACAGATCGAGCAGAGACAGCAACAACAGCTCCAGCAGATGGAGCAAAGACACGAACAACAACAGCAGAAACTGGAACAAAAACAGCAACAAGAACGCCAGAAGCAGGAACGTCCCAGAGATAAGCCGGATAACAAGCCGGCAAAGGACAAACCGAAGGACGACAAACCGCATCGTTAGTCATCGCCCAGGGCCGAGTAGCTTCGAGAAGGGCGAGTCGACCTGGTCGGCTCGCTCGTTTTCTTTTTCGGCTGGCCCGTTTTCATAGATGAAACGTCTTCGCCTCTCGCGTAAGATTCCTTTTCCGCGCTCATGGCAAAGCCTTCCAACTCTCGTTCTTCCGCCAAGAAGTCTCCTGCACCTGTTCCTGACGTGCGGCTGTTTCGCCTGCCCGGCATGCCGGAGATTCATAGCGGCGACGACCTCTCCGAGCAAATAACCATTGCCGCGCGCAAAGCGCGCCTGCACTTCGAAAACGGAGACGTCCTCGTCGTGGCGCAAAAGATTGTTTCCAAGACCGAAGGTGCGGTCGTCAATCTGAAGGCGATTGAGCCTTCCCTACAAGCACGGGCCATCGCAGAGCGACAGAAAAAAGACCCTCGGCTTGTGGAAGTGATCCTGAAAGAATCCAGGCGCCTTGTCCGCAGCGATCCCGTGCTGATTGCCGAAACGCGTCACGGCTACGTCTGCGCAAATGCCGGAGTCGACCATTCGAATGTTCCTGGCGACGACATCGTAACCCTGCTCCCTCGGGATCCCGACCGGTCTGCGAAAAATCTCGCTGCCCTTTTCCGCAAACGTACCGGCAAGCGCATTGCCGTCATCATCAGCGATACTTTTGGCCGGCCCTGGCGTCTTGGCTTGACGAATGTGGCCATCGGCGCTTCCGGTTTGCCTGTTCTCATCGATTTGCGCGGCACCCGTGATCGTGACGGCAAACCACTGGCCGCCACGGTGCTCGCCGTCGCCGATGAACTTGCCGCCGCCGCTGGACTGCTCATGGGCAAGTCCGAAGGCTTCCCCGTCGTTCTCATTCGTGGCTATCGCCACAAACCTTCCGCCGAACCCGCCACCAGCATCATTCGCCCAGCCGCCGAAGATCTTTTCCGCTAATTCTTCTTCTCTGTGCCTTGCGTTCTCGCTGGACGGCGTTTACCCCGACCAGGTCGGGGTGTTAGATTCTTTTGTTGATGCAGGCCACACTCCATCCCGTCACGCGAGAAGAAGCCATTCAACTGGCCGCGCAATCTCCGCTGTCCGAACTCCTCGCCGCTGCTACCGAATTAAGGGCCGAAGGCAAAGGAAGCATCGTTACCTTCTCCAAAAAGGTTTTCATCCCGCTCACCACTCTGTGCCGCGACTATTGCGGCTACTGCACCTTCCGCAAAGACCCCGGCCAGCCCGGCGCCCATTTCATGACCCCTGGCGAGATCCTCGCGCTCGCCGAACGCGGCCGCGCTGCCGGATGCAAGGAAGCTCTCTTCAGCCTCGGCGACCAGCCCGAAAAGATTTTCCCCGAAGCCCGCGAATTCCTCCGCGCACAAGGCTACTTCCGCACGCTCGACTATCTTGCCGCCATGTGCGAACTCGTCCTTGAAAAAACCGGCTTGCTTCCTCACGCCAATCCCGGCGTGATGGACCGCGCCGCCCTCGCGCGCCTGAAAGATTCGAACGCCAGCGTCGGCCTGATGCTCGAAAACGTCAGTCCCCGCCTCATGCGCGACGGCTTACCGCATGCCAAAGCTCCGGACAAAGTTCCCGCGCTTCGGCTTCGCACCATCGAAGAAGCAGGGAAACTGTCCATAGCGTTTACGACCGGCATCCTTATCGGTATCGGCGAAACCATGGAAGAGCGCATCGATTCTCTTTTCGCCATTCGCGGGCTGCACGAAAAGTACGGCCACATCCAGGAAGTGATCATCCAGAATTTTCGCGCCAAGCCGGAAATTCCCATGGCCGGGCATCCCGAGCCGTCTCTTGATGACATGCTGCGTACGATCGCTCTTGCTCGCCTAATCCTCGGTTCGCGCATGAACGTTCAGGCGCCGCCGAACCTCAGCTATGACGATTTCCCGCGATTGCTCGAAGCAGGCATCAACGACTGGGGGGGCATTTCTCCGGTCACCAAGGATTTCATCAATCCTGAAGCTTCCTGGCCGCAGATTACTCGCCTGCAATCCGAAACCGAGTCCCGCGGTTTCACTTTGCGCGAGCGCCTCGCCCTCTATCCCGAATTCATCCATCGCGACGAATTTCTCTCGCGGCGCGTCCGCAATCGCGTCGTGGAAGTTGCCGGTCCCGATGGATTCGCGCGTGACGCAGCCCACGCGGCGCGCATCTGAAATCCTTCATGCCCTCAAAATCAAAGCTGAGAATTACCGCGCTGGCCGGTGGCGTCGGCGCTTCAAAACTCCTGCTAGGCCTTTACGGAGTGATGGACCCGCGCTTATTGACCATCATCGTCAACACCGGCGACGATATTGTTCTCCACGGCCTGAAAATCTCGCCGGACCTCGACATTGTTACTTACACGCTTGCGGGAATTGTGGACGCATCAAAGGGCTGGGGATTTCGCGGCGAAACGTTTCACGCGCTGAAGCGACTCGCCGCCTTTGGCCGCGCCAATTGGTTCAATCTCGGCGACCGCGACCTCGCCACCCATATCCATCGAACCGCAATGCTTGCGGAAGGGAAAACGCTCTCGCAGGCCGCCGATTCCATTCGCACGACTCTGGGCGTCAAGTCTCGCATTCTGCCCATGTCCGACAATCCTGTCTCGACCATGATCGATTCAAACGAAGGCCCACTCCATTTCCAGGAATATCTCGTGAAGCGCCATGCCGAACCGGTCGTGCAGGGAATCCGTTTTGCGGGTGTCGAATCCGCGCGTCCCGCTCCCGGCGTCCTCGAAGCGATTCGTGATGCCGATCGCATCCTGATCTGCCCCAGCAATCCGCTGATCAGCATCGGCCCAATTCTTGCCGTGCCCGGGATCTGCGAGGAACTCCGCGCCCACAAAGAAAAAGTCTTCGCCGTCTGCCCCATCGTCGGAGGAAAATCCCTGAAAGGTCCGTCTGACAAGATGCTTGCTCAACTCGGCCATAACTCTTCCGCGCTCGGCGTCGCCAAGCTTTACGCCGACTTCACCGAAACGTTCGTCATCGATCCTGCCGACAAATCCCAATCCGCGGCCATCTCCGGCCTCGGCATGCGAGTCGCTGTCCTGCCTACCGTCATGAAAACTCTTGCTCAGAAACGCAAACTCGCCCGCGCCCTGTTGTCTCTATTACCATCTCTGCCTTAGCCTTCACGTTTGCTTTTGCGGGGCGAACTTTCATCTTGAGAGAAGTCGAAGGATCTGTTGGCCTTATTTTTGTCTTCTCTCCCAGTGCTACACTCCGCTAGCGCTTTCTCGGGAGGATTTCATGCAAGAAATGGAACGCCGCTCTTTTCTCGGATTGGCGGCTGCAAGTATCCCTTTCACGCTCTTTGGGCAGTTGTCCCAAGTCGACACGCCAGGCGGCAGGACATTTGTTCCGGCGGGCGAGGACAGGTTTGCTAAGACTCGTCCAATTCCCACCGGGTCCTCCACTTTCAAGGTGTCAACACAGGACAGCCAAGGCGCGCTCTTCGTGATGGAACACAGCAATCAAAAGAAAGGCGGTCCGCCTCTGCATTTGCACCACAACGAAGATGAATGGTTCTACGTAATTCAAGGCGACTATCTCGTGGAAGTCGGCTCGCGGCGCCACCGCCTGAAATCAGGAGATTCCATTCTTGGACCTCGGGAGGTTTCCCACGCGTGGGCATTCGTTGGCAATACACCCGGCAGACTGTTAGTCGCATACGCTCCGGCGGGGAAAATGGAACTATTCTTCGCTGAGCGCGACAAGCGGGGAGGCACCGCCTACTCGACTGATCTTGCTCTATACCGTACTTGCGGCATAGAGCTTCTCGGCCCGCCACTGCCAGTTGACTAACCAGCTTGGCTTTCTCATCATCGCGGCACAGCTAAACTGTTCGCCCACGGCATCACTGTGATGCTGGAACTGGCCGAGCGCTGCGGATTCGATTAACGATATCGATCGCCAGCCGCTGCGCCGCTGCGGGACCATCAATTGCCGTGACTTTTCCCGTACCCAGGACCATGCCCGTTTTCGGGCTGATCATTTTGAAGATCCAGTCGTACGTCAGCCAGGGCCTGGTGACGTCAATATAGATGTCGGCCTCGTTGCGGTCGTCGACGATGCGGACGCCCCAGTCGCGTATCTCGGGACGAGTGTAAAGCGCGTCCTGCAGCAAGTTACCCTTCATCCAGATAGTGTGCGATTCCACGAAAATCGAATGAGCTGTACGCACAATTTCATCTGCATCGTTCCCCGCGCTGCGAATCGCGGTACTGCTCGCCGTAGAAGCCCCGGTTGGCTTGTCCAATTCTCCGCGCGGCAGCAGCACGGCAGCACCGAGCTGTTCCACAATCACTGCCGCCAGCTTGGGACCTGCATCGAATTCATCCGTTGCTTCTACTGTCCCTGATGCGAGTGTCAACGACCGCGGCTGATAGACCAGCGTGTAGGTCCAGTCGAAGGTCATGACAGGCCGGTCGACAGTAATCGCAATATCGGCAGTTTGCCCGTAATCAGCGAAGCGCACTCCAAGTTGCGGAAATATGGCCGTCTTGTGAATGTCATCCTGTAACCGCTCGCGGCGAAGATAAATCGTCTTGGAAAGCACCGATATCGTGTGAATTTGCCGCTGTTCTGGGCGAGGTAGAGTCAGTCCAGGAGGAGCCACTGGTATAGCAGGGTTGGAAGGAGCCGCTGCAGCAGACGTCGCTTTGACACCGAACGGTTGCAGACGCGCGCCCGAGTCAAAGCGCGTGCCGCCAGATGCATTGCCGAGACCGGCGATGCTGTCGATAGGCACGGCAAAATTGACGTTCTGGCCGACGCTCAATGATCCGACGACGATTCCGAGTATCCGAGCCTCGGCATCCACGAGCACGCCGCCGCTGGATCCGGGCGCTAGCGGGGCCGTAAACTGCAAGATCCGGTAGCCACTACCGGCTCCGGGCACGTCGTCGGCCATCCGTGTGGCGCTCAAGATGCCGGAGGATGCCGTCCACGGTAAGCCGACGGCGTTCGATACGACAAAGACCGTCGCGCCGGACGGCGCGTTAGCGGAGTTGCCGATGGGCAGCACTGGGAGCCCCGTGGCGGCGATGCGCAATGCCGCAACGTCGCGCCGCTCATCGGACGCGATCAATTCAACCTGGTCGTGGATTTCGCCGCTTTTGAGTCGCACCTGCACTTCCCGCATCCCCCTTACAACATGGTTGGCTGTGAGAATCACGCCATCGCTTCGAATAATCACGCCGGAGGCCACGCCTGCAAGTTGGCCATCACCTTTGCCGACAAGAATGGATACAGCAGCAGGCGAAACTCGCTCCACCACTTGATCCCCGGATAGTGCCGGTGCGGTGGTCTGTGCGATCGCCGTAGACAAAGCGACGCCAAAGAAAGCGACCGCCGATAACATTTTTGCGGAGCTCATATAGACCTCTCAGGAATAGGAAGGGCTACCGTGGAATGATCTTCATTCTGCACTGCCCCAACGGTCGGCGCAACGAGGAAATACTGCGTGGAGAACGGTTTCACAAAGGAGGAAGCGCCAAACGAAGCGGCGAACGTCAGAAACCCTAGCATTACTTTCTGCCTGACTCTCTGCATGGCTGCATTTCCTTTCACTTGTAAATCGCCTGACTGCCTGACCTTGTCCGTGGCACTTTTCAGTCCATTCCTTTGTGAGCGAATGTGGAGGGAAATAAAGCGAGTGGTGCAACTCAACCTGGAAGTCAAAGCCTCCACCCCGCAAGAATCTCCTGACATCGTCATCTTGGCCAGACACTCGCGCCACTATTAGCGGCCGCCTGGGAGGATATTACGCGGACACTTTCTGAGGGGTATGCCAAGGGAATCCAAGGGTTTGAGCTGCCTTCGTTTGACTTGCCTGCGGTCCAGGCCTAACATGGCCCGCCAAGAGCAAGCTCCTCTTATTATGGTCGGACAGACCATTTCGCATTTTCGAATCGTTGAAAAGCTAGGCGGCGGAGGGATGGGTGTCGTCTACAAAGCCGAGGACACCAGCTTGGGTCGCTCGGTGGCGCTGAAATTCCTCCCCGAAGAGCTTTCTAGAGACCACCAGGCTGTCGAGCGTTTTCGGCGTGAAGCCCGTGCCGCATCAGCCTTGAACCACCCCCATATCTGCACGATCCACTCTATCGATGAGCATGAGAGCGTGTTCTTTATTGTCATGGAGCTGCTCGAAGGCCAGACGCTCAAGTATTACGTCGGCAGAAAGCCCTTCAATACGGTCTGGCTCCTGGATGTCGGCGCGCAGATTGCCGACGCGCTTGATGCTGCACACGCGAAGGGCATTGTCCATCGCGATATCAAACCCGCGAATCTCTTCGTGACGTCCCGCGGCCAAGTCAAGGTCCTTGATTTCGGCCTGGCCAAACTGCTCCGGCCGCTGGCTTCCAGGGTAAGCGTTGGCGCCACTGCACCAGACACGGCTACGCTCTCCACGGAGGCCGGCTTGCTCGTTGGCACCGTTGGCTACATGGCTCCTGAGCAGTTGGAAGGCGAGCCGGTGGACCCGCGCACCGATCTGTACGCGCTCGGTCTCGTGATGTACGAGATGGCCACCGGGCGTAATCCCTTTCTTGGACAATCGGCCAGCTCAACAATCGCCAACATCCTCAAAGAAGAAGCGCCGCGCCTTGAGCAACAGAATCCTGTGGCTCCGCCTGAACTCGGGCGCATCCTGCAGAAATGCCTGCGCAAGCGCGTTGACGAGCGCTACGTGTCGGCGCGCGATCTTGCTCTCGATCTGACCACTTTGCGTCGAAGCCTCGAGCCGTCGGGACGAACTGCTGCTGGAACGGCTGCTGGGCTTGCGCCGCCCCTATCGATAACCCGAGGTGCTGTCCGCGCCCTGCTCATGCTCATTCAACTCGGATACCTGACGATGTACGGGGTCGCTCTTTACAAATTCCACGATGTGCTCCACTCCAGCCAGGAGCTATACGCTTCATCTATGCTGGGCATTGCTTTGCTGTCGGTTGGCGTTCTCGGCGTACCAGTGCGGCTCTATCTGTTCACCGCCCTGTCTTTTGACTACCCCGACCTCGGCGCGAAGTTCCGCTTGTTGTTTCCGGCCCTGTTGTTGCTCGACACGGTTTGGGCCGGGACGCCCTTACTCTTCCTCGTTCAGCTCCGGGGACTAGTCCTGCTCTGTGCGGCCGCTCTTGCCTTTCTTCCGTTCTCGCAGCGAACGCTACTGTATGCCGCTTATGCTCATTCCGGTGGCCGCTCCTCCGCCATCCAGACCAGGGCCTGACCCTTTGGCTTTCTCGTTAGTGCGAGGACTCTTACATCCATTCCATTACTTGGGACGCGCATGCGAAAAGGCCCCGTCACTTTGTGAGTAGTCCGGTGAATCGAATGCCGGCGCCGTGGACTTTGTAGCGCATGTTCAATCCGATCAGCATCGCTGTTCCTATCGCGGTTTAGTTGGTAAGTACCATTTCTGGCCCGTCTTCGCCAAAGGAGAGTGTCTTTCCCTCCACTGTCTCTTTTGAGACAGCCACGCTCATCCACTTCCGGCATCCTTGGCATCGAGGAGTTACCACACTCATGCGTAGAGCTTTGGCCGTCTTATTTGCCTTCTGCTTCATTCACCTTCTGCCCCTGCAAGCTGCTCCGGCTCCAGCGAGCCTCTTCCCACAAGATCAGCAGCAGTATCAACAGCAGGACCGGCAGCAATACGAGCAGCAGGACCAGGGGTATGCCTACGAAAACTTTTCATCCGACCAGCTCGACAATCTTCTATCCCCGGTCGCCCTGTATCCCGACCCACTCCTCGCGCAGCTATTTGTTGCCGCAACTTTCCCTGACCAGATCGAAGAAGCCGCCCGCTTCGTTCGTGCCAACGGCACGAATGGAGTGGATGACCAGTATTGGGACGTCAGCGTAAGAGCCATCGCCCACTATCCGACGGTAATCGGAATGATGGCCGCCAAGATTGATTGGACCACCTCGCTGGGCCAAGCCTACGTCAACCAATCCACCGACGTCGCTTCCTCCGTGCAACATTTGCGGCACCTCGCGCGCACCGCAGGGAATCTGCAGTCTTCGGAGCAGCAGGAAGTCCTGGAGCACGGCAGCTACATCGCCATCTCTCCCTATCAGCCGGAATATATCTACGTTCCGGTCTACGATCCCGGGATAATTTACTATCGCCGTCCATATTACGGGCCAGCCATCACCTTTGGCGTCGGGTTTCCCATCGGCGCCTGGCTCAACCTGGACTTTCGCTGGGGTTACGGCGGCGGTTGGGGAGGAGTTTATTACACGGGCTGGCGTAACGAAGGCTGGGGCGGTGGTTGCTGGAATTGCGGATGGATCGGCCGCAGCCGCGGACGCTTGGATTTCCAAAACAACGTCTACGTCAACAACCGCTACAACAATATCAACGTAAACAGAAACGTGATCAATCGCAGCGTAAATGAAAACAACCTCAATCGCTACAATTCCGTCCACAGAAACGTCAACTACAACAACGTTCAGGTGAACAACGATCGGGCCAGCCGGGTGACCAACGCCAATAACGGGCGCCCGGGCAACGCCGCGTGGAACAATGGAAATAACGGACGGGCAGGCAATGGTCCTGGAAACAATGGTAATAACGGGCGATTCGGCAACGGCGCGGGTAACAATAGTGGTAACGGCCGGGCATCTGACAGGCCGGTAAACACGGTTTATGACCGCCGGACGAACGACAGGCCAGCAAACACTACATACAACGCCCGACCCAACGACGCGACCATCGGCTACGGCCGGGGAAACAGACCTGCGGACGGTGCCGCAGATTATGGCCGGCCCAACTCACAGCCCGCCGCTAACAATCGTCCACCCGCTACCAACCAGAACATCGATCGCAATATTGATCGCGGCAATCCACGCATCGACCAGTACCGTGGCCGCGACAACAATCCCGGCAATGGCCGTCCAGCCACAACGCTGCCGCAGCCCATGCCTGGGCCAGCACAACGCATGGATAACCGTCCCAGCGCCCAGCAGCCTCAAGCTCGACCGCAATACCAGCCGGCGCAAGCGCGCCCAGCTCCGCAATCGCAGATGACGCGGCCTGCTCCGCATACTTTTAGCCCCAACGAGGGCCGTTTCGATCCGCGCACCTCCAGCCAGCGCGGCCAGGACAGCCGCCAGCAAGCTCCGGCGAGAGAACAAAGCAGGCCTGCACCGCGCGGCAACGAAAAGAGGAAGCCATGAAAAATTTCCTTGGCACCTTCGGCAAAACGAAAAAGGGAGACCAGCAAATGATCCGCGTGAAGACCAGATGCGCATTTTCCGCAGTATTGACCGTGGCAGTCTTTTTGAGCGCTGGCCTGCTTGTCATGACACCATCTGTCTGCGCCCAATCGCCCTCACAGCGCACTTTTTATTCTGCGAACGACGGCTTGCAGGCTCTCGTTTCTGCCGCCGTGGCCAAGGACCGCTCCGCCCTGGCAAGCCTATTTGGTCCGGATTACGACCAACTTCTCTCCGGAGATGACGTAGAGGATGCCAAGGATCTCAACGAATTTGCCGCTGCCGTCGGCGAATCCGCTGAACTTCAGAAAGCTGGTGATTCCGAATACACCATCTCCGTCGGCAAAAACAACTGGCCTATTCCCATTCCATTTGTCAAAAGCGATGGAAAGTGGTTCTTCGATACGAAAGCGGGCCTCGATGAAGTCATCAACCGTCGCGTCGGCGAAAACGAATTTTCCGCCATCACCACCTGCCGCGCCTATGCGGTTGCTCAGTGGGAGTACTACACCGAGGGTGATTGGGACCACGACGGCGTAGCCGAATACGCGCAGAAGCTCATCAGTACTCCTGGCGCTCATAATGGTCTGTTCTGGGAAACGGCCGACGAGGACAAACCCAGCCCACTTGGAAAACTGATTGGGGCGGCGCAGGCAGAGGGTTACGGCCCCGAAGCGTCCAGCGACGAAAACGCGGGAAAGGGAGGCTCGGACAAAGAAGCTCCCCAGATCGATCGTGCCCCCTATCACGGTTACTACTTTAAAATCCTCACTCGCCAGGGTCCGCACGCTCCCGGCGGAAAATACAGCTACATCATCAACGGCAACATGATTGCCGGCTACGCGCTGGTTGCCTATCCCGACAAATGGGGCAATTCCGGTGTCAAGACCTTCATCATCAGCCAGCAAGGCCGCGTCTATGAGAAAGACCTCGGCCCCAACACTGCAACACTCGCTCCGTCAATGACCGAATACAATCCCGACCTAAGCTGGAAACTGGTAGAAGTGCAACCCTGATTGTTGAGTTTCCCAACGTCCTGTCCCCCAAAGGCTGCGTGGTTGGCCGGTGCAAACTGGCCCGCCACGCAGCAACAAAGAAAAAGCGTCACCGCAAGGGAAGGCCTGTAAACCGAATTCCCGCGCCGTGGACTTTGTAGCGCATGTTCAATCCGATCAGCAGCGCCGTCAACGACTCAACGATGCGCGCGTTCTCGAGTTTTCCGCCATTCAAGGCCCGCGCTCCCGGAATCTTGCTGACCAGTTCGGATGCCACTTGCTTGGCCTTTTCATCATCGCTGCACACCAGGACGTCGCAGTCGACAGGACTATCGCTCGCAAGCACTTCAGCGCCAAGATTCTGAAACGCTGCGGCCAAACTCACACCCGCAGGCAAAAGCTCCTGCGTTTGCTCCGCTGCGGAGCCTTGCCAAACTCCCAGCATGCGCGTGGCTGCGCCGCCAATCGTCGCCGCTAGGGGCACGGTCGTATCAATCACGATCGTTCCCGGCCTCCATACACTCTTCAGTTGTTTCAAAAGTGCTGCCGCTCCAGAGAAGGGAACTGTCAAAATCGCGATATCGCACACCACTGCAGCGGAAGCATTGTCCATGCCCTCGATCTGCGCGGCGCTGCCAATGCGGTCGCGTAAAAGTCTCGCTGTTTCTTGCGCGCGCGCCGCGTCGCGCGAGCCGATTAGAATATGCTCACCGGCTTTCGCCAGGCGATACGCGAGCCCGGAGCCTTCCGCTCCCGTTCCACCCACAATCGCGATTTTACGCGCCATGAATGTTCACCCCGTTTCAAATCTCGATGCTCATCCAAAATCACGGACAAAGCGTTTTTGGCTCGAAACCGCTACTTCGCCTTTCGCGCACCCAGTATGGTATCTTCAAAAACTTCCAAGATGCCAACCTCCTCGCTTTCGTCTTCTGAATTCCGCAAAGCGCTGGGCCATTTCACCACCGGCGTCACCGTCGTAACCGTCGAGCGCGAGCCCGGCAAAATCCACGGCATGACCGCCAACTCTTTCACCTCCGTTTCGCTCGACCCCAAGCTGATTCTCGTTTGCGTTGACCACCGCGCCAACATGTACTCACTGCTGCAAAAGAAAAGACAGTTCGGCGTCAGCGTCCTGAAGAACAATCAGCAGGCCATTTCCGAATACTTCGCAAAAAAGGAACATAACGCCGAAACCGAACAGCGGCTGGGCATCCATTTTCGGCAGACGCCCAGTGGCGCCCACGTCGTCGAGGGCACGCTTCTCCAGATGAGCTGCAAGGTAATTGCGTCGCATGTCGCCGGCGACCACACAATTTTTATCGGAGAAGTGGAGGACGCGGAAATGGAAGAGGGAGAGCCACTGCTTTATTTCCGCGGCGAATACCGCAAAATCGCGCGACATTCCTAAACACAGTACTGCGCAATCCAAAATATTTTTCGGGGAAAACTTCTAGCGGTCGGGATTGCCGGAGGGGCGCGTAGACTCTGTCGAGTCGCCCATTTCTTTGCGGTGGCTCTTCACTTCGCGCAGAGCGTAAATGGGCTTGTTCTGGGATTCATAGTAAGTGCGTGCAATAATCTCGCCGAGCAACCCCATCGAAAAAAACTGCACTCCACTGATGAACAGCGCTACCGATAGCATCATTAACGGGCCGTGTTCCGCCATAATGGACTGGTGCAGATGAAATTTTTCGTAAGCCAGGAAGCAGGCGAGCAGGGAACCAAATCCCATCCCGGCCACGCCCAGCAGCCCGAAAAACTGCAGCGGCCGCGTGGAATAATCCAATAGAAATTTGACGATAATCAAATCCAGAAAAACGCGAATGGTGCGCCCGATTCCGTAATTAGACTTGCCGCTCTTCCGATGGAGATTCTCGATGGGCACTTCGGCGATTCTAGCGCCTGTCGAACTCGCCAGCGCGGGAATGAACCGGTGCAGCTCGCCGTAAAGCTGAATTTCCTGAATGATCTCGCGGCGGTAGGCTTTGAAGGTGGTTCCAAAATCATGGAGGTCAATTCCCGAAAGCTTCGCCATCATCCAATTGGCGGCGCGGCTGGGAAGCTGCCGCATCAGCCAGTGATCCCGCCGGTTGTGACGCCAGCCGCTTACCAGGTCGAAACCTTCTTCGATTTTTTCCAGAAAGCGCGGAATTTCTTCCGGGTCGTGCTGCAAATCGCCGTCCATTGAAATGATGACTTCGCCGCGTGCAAAATCGAAGCCCGCTTTCAGCGCCGGAGTCTGGCCGAAATTCCGCCGCAGCCTTACGAGATTTACGCGCCGGTCGTGCTCGAAAATCTCCGAAAGAACCTTGAACGAATCGTCCTTGCTGCCGTCATCCACAAACACCAATTCGTATGGCTCGCCGATGCCGTCCATCACTTCAGTAAGCTTCATGTACAGAGGTGGAATGTTTTCCTGTTCATTGAAGAACGGAACGACGATGGAATACTGGATGGACGAATCGCTAGCCATTCTCTCGCGCGATACCTCTTTTATGCTTCCTGGGACACGAAGCCATAGTCTATCAGGCGAATCCCCAGCGATGCGACAAGATTTCTGATCCCCGTGTCGGTAAGAATCTTGAGCTCGGTCTGACGCGAATCCTGCAGCCGCGTGGGAGATTTTTGCAGCGCCGCGTCCGCGTAGCCGGGGTGACACATGAGCTCCGTCGTTCCGTCCGGCAGACTCTTCAGGAATTGTTCCACGCCTTCGCGTGTAAGCGCGCCGGTTTGCGCGATTCCGCAAAAACAATCGGCCGTGAAAATTCCCGCGCGCTCGGCTTTCGCGCGCGCGTCCCGGGCCAGCAGTTTCAATCCGCGCGCCTGCACGCCTTGCTTCAGGAGCAGGCCGGGGTTCGTTTTTGTGCCGGAAGCAAGAGCCGCGCGCAGGCTCGAGGATTCCAGCGAAACGCGAATCGCGCCAATGCCATGGTGTTTCGCGAGCCGCAACGCAATCTCAAACAAACCCGGCAACATGTGCACGTGTTTGTGTCCGTCGAGGTGCGTCGGCGTAATTCCCGCGTCGCGCACTCTGCGAATCTGCGCGTCCCATTCGCGTTCCACTTCCCCGAGCACAAGCCCGCGCCGCGCGCGCCGCAGAAGCAGACTCTCCGGCCCGCCCGCGAATTCACCGTCACCATTTAGAAGACTTCTAACGGTTTTCCGATCAGCGATGGGGGGACCGTCGCTCAAGTTCAAGTGCACGCCCACCCCCAGGCCAGGAGCGGAGCGCGCGGCTTCAGCGCCCCCGGCAAACACGGCGCCATTGGCGAGCAGCGAGGCGCTGGTGACAATCCCGCGGTGGAAGGCTTCGACGATTCCCTGGTTTACACCGTCGGTCCACCCCAGATCATCCGCATTGACGATCAGATTTTTCACTGCCTGTCCCACTCCTTATTTTTCACCTGTCCCTTAGGACAGCTACTTGTTTGCGCGAACGCGGAAATTCGTACCATTGACCCCTTTCGTCCTCAACTTTAGCATGGCGAGGTAGAGGCGAAAATGCAGGTAAAGCTGCGTGAGAACAAGCGTATTGGTTCGCGGCACCACGAGAAGCGCCGTGGCCGGCGGATGAACTCCCGCGTGCCTGTGCGCCTCGAATGGGACGATGAGGCCGGCAAGCGCGTCAGCGCCGAAGCGCATACGCGGGTCGTGAATCCCTACGGGTGCATGGTCGTCATTAAGCAGGAACTCAACCTGGAGCACCGCCTGGCGCTTACCAATTTGATCTCCCATACCAGCAACGCTGCGATCATCGTGTGGAAGGGCAATCAGCGCCCCGACGGCTGGGAATACGGCGTCGAACTCGTCGCGCCGGAAATGGATTTCTGGGGACTCGAACTGTGAAGCCTTCGCCGTACGCGAAACCCGGAGCGATAGCCGGAGCGCGCCCCACTGGCGTGCGCCCAGGCTTGACGCGGCAGCCCACTGCCGAAGAACGCCGCCGCGCACAACGTGTGCTGCTGCGCATGCCCGTGCTGGTGCATCTCCCCAATAATCCCAAGGGCATCGAGGGATTCACTCACACGGTGAGCGCCACGGGCGCGATGATCATCCTTCGGGAGGGAATTCCGCAAGGCACCAAGTTCATTGTGGAAAATCCCAAGACGCAGCAGAAAGTCGAAGTGAACGTGGTGCGTCCGCCGCAAATGAATCAGGAAGGATCACTGGTTCCTGTCGAGTTTCTTTCTCCTGCGCCGCTGTTCTGGAATATTGTCTTTCCTCCGAACCCGAACTGACCCCCACCCCCCCATTACACGGAAGATCATAAAAACAAAGAGGTTGCTAAACTTGCATTTCGTAAATCCTTGAAAAGAAAGCGGCTGTTTTCTCTTGGATCGGGCTTAGAGAACCAGCGAAAGGGGCCCCGGAAATTCCAGACTGTTACGAAACCAAGGCCAAAAAGTGGAAGAGAGCGATGCGTCGGGTCCCGAGGCATCGCTTTTTTGTTTTTAGAGAAGTCCGCGGTCGTGGTTCGACACTTGTTCGCTTATCCCGCGTAAGGATGCCGTTCAGGGAGAAACTAGCGCGGCATTCAATCGGCGTCCGCCAACGATGTTCAGCATCCGTTTCAGGTTGTAGGCGGCCACACCCAGGCTGATTTCCGTTTGTGCTCCCCGCAGTCCACGCAAAAGAAAGCGCGGGTGTCCGAAAATGCGATATTTCAGATTGGCAAAGGGATGCTCCACGATGGATCGGCGTAGTTGCATGGCCTTCCGCGTGGCCCGTTGCTGCATGCGCTGTAGTGCCTCTTCGTGGAGATGCCGTGAGACTAAGCGCCGAGAGCCCGTCGCGCATCGCGATTTCAAAGCGCAGCTTCCGCACACTTCCGGTTGACCGGCGTAGACCACCGCACGATCCTTCCTCGACAGTTGTTTGCGAACTAAGGTCTGACCCGCCGGGCACAGGAACGTGTCGCTCTTAGGTTGATACGTAAATACGGTGCGGTCGAACAGCGTGCCATCTCCGTGATTGTTCACGCCACGGCTGGCAGGCACATGCGGCAGAATCCCTTTCGCCTCACACGCTTCGGCCTGCTCTCCATTCGAGTAACCCGCATCGGCCACCACGTTGATCGGCTGTGCAGGTCCACCGACCGCTATCTGCGCGGCTTCCGCCATCGGTTGCAGGCTGCAGTTGTCACCCGCCTGAACCGTCACCTGCTGCGCCACAATTAGCGCGTGTTCGGCATCGACTGCCGCTTGTACGTTATAGGGGGGAATCAGGCCATGAGAGGTGTGCATCAATCCGGCTTCTGGCTCTGGGTGCTGGCGCAACTTCTCCAGCGCGCTGGCCACCGCGCGGGGATCGATGACCACCTCGTCCAGTTGATCGGTCTGCTCCAACTGCTCCAGATAACGTTCCAGGGCCTCGCGCTCGCGTACACTTCGCGCGCTGCTGACGGTGTGGAACTTTGAGCCATCAATGGCAATCCATTCGCCCTTCACCAATCCCGCAGAGCGCGCCAAGCGGACTAGTTCCGCTCCCGCAGCAGTAACAGTCTGGAAATTCCGGGGCCCCTTGATGTTTTTGCGTCTGTCGCGCCGACCAGCGTCAGTTGATGGTGAGGTTGACGTTTGGCGTGCCGTTGGACGCGGCCGGTGATGGTGAGATCGTAAACGTAGTCGAGCCTGTCACGGCTATGTTAAGAGCGCCACTTTGGGAGGCCAATGTATACGTGTCGCCCAGATAGTGAGCACTGATGGAGTGAGTTCCTACAGCCAGCCCCGCATTGCTGATGTTTGCCGAGCCGTTGACCGCGGACACAGGAGAGCCGAGCGTACTTGTGCCGTCATAAAGCTGCACTTGTCCATTCGCGGCAGTTCCCGACGAAGTTACGGAAATAGAGAAAGCAATGTTCGTACCACTGGCGACCTTTGCGCTCGTCACGGTTATTTTCGTCGTCGTAGCAACTTGCCCGCCTCCGCCTCCCCCGCCCCCGCCGTAGCCGCCGCCGCAGCCGAGAACGAAACTGAGCACGCAGACGAGGCCCAGGCCGAGGGCTACGCGATAACGCTTCCGTCCCGGCAGGAAGAGCAGCATGAGGGCGGCGAGGCCGGTACCGGCGCTAAGAG
>Ga0070716_100000335_pt1 | contig 18991 bp, 21 predicted proteins | sample LARL112metaG_FD_71395 | JGI IMG/M metagenome (GOLD analysis project Ga0070716, IMG submission 71395) | Corn, switchgrass and miscanthus rhizosphere microbial communities from Kellogg Biological Station, Michigan, USA - LAR L11-2 metaG | ecosystem: Host-associated > Plants > Roots > Rhizosphere... | reverse complement strand
CATTCTTACTAAAGAGATAGACTCATGGAAGGGTTTTGCAAACAGTCTGTCCTCCTCTAATGATAAAGAATTATTCATGAAGATGTTAAATGATTGTTACAAATATGCCAGTGCTGTCAATGCTAAGGGTGAGCCTTTCCCTAGCGAGCCCTTGATTATGGCATTGCTGTTCTCGCAACATAAGATCATTGAATGGTTAACCGAAAAAATATCTGAACGTGTAGGTTAACCAGAGAAACAGCTCCTAGGCAGGTTTGATAGTGGTTATCATCAAATGATAAATCTGATCCTACGCATAGATACTACGGGGGATAGCCGGTCCTCATAAAATATGGAATGCAATGAATATCTGCAATCGTCAATTATCGTTTTTAGATTTTCTTAATCCGGAGGGTTAGAAACCTGCTATGTTCAAATCGAGTGATCTTAAATAAGAGGTAGGGAAATTCATTAAATGCACCTACTAAGGAAGACAGAATCGGCGACTTTTCGTGCTCTTCCTGCCCGAGGAATCATCGGTCCTCATGTTATGATATCTACTAAGATCTCAAGGATAGCTGAGGGGATAACAGAAGTTATTCGTAGTTTTATATGGTAACCAAGCAAATTCGGAACTGGTATGGTAGTGCGGACATCACGTTAGATTCACTACCTTGAAAATTGTTTGCAGTCAACTCCTTCTGGCCGCTTCATCGAGGTACATTAGTATATTGCAAACTATTGCCGTAGATATGCCAGATATAGTTATCCAGCTGATGCAGATGCTCCACCGCCACCTGCTGATGCTGATGCAGATGCTCCACCGCCACCTGCTGATGCTGATGCAGAGGCCCCATGGTGACCGCTACTGGAATGGTCGCTACTATGATGATTGTGACTGTGGTTTGATGTAGACTTATGTCCACTGTCAGAATGGCTTCCGCCACTGTGGCTGTTGTCGTTGCTGCTGCTATGGCTTCCTCCACTGTGGCTGTTGTCGTTGCTGCTGCTATGACCGCCATCATTTGTACTTGTGTGCTCATTGCCGCTCCCAGTCAAAGATGATTCATGGTCACCAGAAAAGATAGTATCAGTACTACTGGGTGAACCTTCTGAACTTGCAGGGGCAATGGGCTGATAGTGTGTAAGTGATATAGGTTGAACTACACTAGAAGGATTAGTTGAGTTAACCATATTTGCTATTGATGTCGGAAAGCTGTTTATACTTGCTTCGTTGGAACTGCCTGTATAATAATGATTGGCAGGAGTTATAGGTTGATAATGTACCAGTGAACTGGGTTGGATCTCGTCAGAAGCCAGAGTGGTCTGATTATTGAGCACCTTGGATGGTTCCAAAGCTCGGTGATCTCCTCTATAATTCGGTAGCACCGGGTCCTGCTGGGCAAAGGCAAATTTATTGAAATTGAGAGATGTGGGATTCATGTTTAAAGACAGGCTAAGAGATATTGAAGAGATTAGTGATAATGCAATTATGACGAGTTTCAGTTTGGTACTATAGTTTGAGTACATACAATATTCCTCTATAACTATCGAATGCTTACAAGTATAAAAATAATCAGTACTTAGAATCTAGAAAAAAGATCCTTTTATCCCACTTACGCCTGGGCGTGATTAATTTATCACGACAGTCTAAGCATGTTACTTCATAAGGAGAAAGAAGTTATAGAACATTTAGAATATTAGAGTTGAGAATGCATCTAACCCTCTTATCTTAGAAACTTACACTTCGTTAAATCAGCAAATTTGGGTACTAGATTTGATAACGCTATTGTGCATGGATATAAATAGGCTAGACCATTTGCGAATATGCATAAAATTGCTTAAACCATCTATAATATAACTGGATACATTGGCAGGGGTCAATTTCTTAATTGCTCAAAGTATATGATAATATATCTTATTAAATCCCGCAACTTCTCAGATCAATTGGCAGCATCTTCACAATTTGCCACCTTATATAACTTCATAAAATATGGAAAAGTTATCTTATCATCATCATAATGAATTAATTATAGATCAATTTATGAGGCAAGCAATTCCATTCACAAAGCTGCCTATTACATTAAGGATACGTTTGAAAATCTCCTCTCAATCATCTATGTTAACGTAAATGATGTCATACTCTATGTAGCTTATGGCCCTAGCCTGATCTCAATTGAGTTAGCAGAAATATCTAAATAAGTAAGCGGAGTAGATGTCACTACTTCAATAATGTATTAAATGATATTATTAGACAAGAGCAGGATCGCGAAATACATCTGAAAGGCGCTCTCGGGTTACAATAATTCAAAATAACCAATCCCCTAATATGAAAGGCAGATTATTTTTCATGCTGCTTCCTCTATTATTTATTATCAGATCATATAGCAACGGTAAAAACTCCCTGATACTGCTGATGAATAAAACAACAATAGAATATTATAATGACTATTGTTATGACAAGACTAGAATTAAGATGCCAGAAGAAAGAACGGTCCCAATAAGAAGACTATTCAATAAGTTGATGAATCTGGATTCAATAGCCTGCATAGCAAATCTTCTTATTTTAACAAGTCCTACATTCATATTATATATTAAAAAGAATCTGATTTAATTATAGATTTAATATAACTAAAAATTAAGATGGATTTTATAATCTAGTTCTTTCTAGATGGTACCTGTGATAGTATCTGTAAATTTCTGTAATGTCATAAATAAGGTTTTGAATTGAGGAAAGTTCCAAGATACTAATCTTCTGCCAGCCATTCTACAATAGACGGTAACTCGCTCTCTTATAAAATAGTAACTAGAACGAATGCTACCAGACTGTGAAATAGGATCGCACCTACTAGGTGGATATAGGCATCCTGTAATTCTTCAGGATTTATAGCAAAGTATGTGTTAGTTTGACTTACTTTGAAACTTTTCACCAAACGAATAGTATGACCATATTACATAGCTTTTTATCTTATTAAAAAATATATGTTTCGACATAGATTTATAGAATAAGTTAGTGTTTGCTTAACTAAAATTGTGCACAGATCCAATAACATCATAATTATGGTAACTTGTCCTAGCTCAAATCTTCCAATCAATAATATCCCTTTTGTCCTGATGATATCAACGCATTTATCATGCAAAATTTAGAATCCCAGATATTTAGTAGTAGAATTTAATTCTTATATTATCAGAGTCATGCACATAAAACGATCTAGAAGAGTCGAGATCTGCTGGTTCGTCTTCTGCTATCAGATTGCAGTCGGCAAAATATTTTGACATCCTTTCAAATTCTCGTTTGTTAGGAAGATGTATGGCGAAATGATCTAGTCCAAGTAAATCTGAAAAGGAAGTACGGGGAAGGATGTCTTCCCCAAGCCAGATATTAGTGGCAACATGATGATGGTATTCATCAGCGGCAAAAAAATATGCGCCTGGATAAGTGGAGGTGTGATTTAGACCCAGTGTATTAGAATAGAATTTTTTTGCGGTTGCAAGGTTAGAAACGTGTAAATGGACGTGTCCGATGGATGTCTTGGAAGGAAATTCCTTCCACTGTTCGTCATTAGTCGAATCACTTAGTAAATCTTGTATGTTTAGTGGCTCAGTTACCATACGAACCTCATGACCTTTCCATCTCCATTCTGAGCGAGGTCTATCCCGATATATCTCAACTCCATTGTAGTCAGGATCGCGTAAGTAGATTGATTCAGACACAGCGTGATCTGCAAATCCATCAAAATATACGCGATCACGATGCTCTTGTAGATGTCTAAGGATGTTAGCCAAAAACTTTCGCTGTGGTAGCAATATTGCGAGATGATAAAGTCCGGCTACGTTTTTTCGCCTTTCTTTCTGTAATGAGGCAACTATAGGATCGTTTTTACTATTTTGATCTCTTTCCACCTTCGACAAAGCGATCAGATATAAGGAGTCTCCTGCTGATGCTGACAGGAATGCGCATTCTGAAGAGGAAGTTCTTCTAACTATCTTAAAGCCAAGAATGGAATGATAAAATTGAAGGGACTGTTGTATATCTGAAACTCGCAGATGGACGTATCCTATCTTGGCAGCGGGATGAATAGTGAAAAGTGTGCTACCTTGGTTCATGCTATGATATTAGAATTTAGTATATTTAAGCAAAGTACTATATCTAGTCAGCTAGTCACAGGCAACGATGATTTGCCATGATGAAAAATTCAGCCATAAATATAACATAATAGTAACAATATGATGATGAAACTAGATAGTAGTAGCTGTAAATAGCAGAGCTAGCGTATCTTATGACACTGGCTTGATAAGACAATATAATGATACTGTTAGAGTTTTCTCCTAATTTGACAATTTATGATTTCACGACTACTTTTAAGTATTTGTAGAATTTACACCAATTTGCTTTAACATTCCCACTTGGTCATAATACAACCTCTCTTCTAAAATTTTTCTATCCTGCCAGTAGGCAACAGTACAAAACTCCAAATGAAATTTCTTGTTAGTAGGTTGAATCATTTTCCCGTCAAGGCCCTTCATTGCACCTTTAAATGTCCCTGTGAAATCTGCTACTGAGCAAGTATAGTCGCCTTCTGCAAATAATATTTTATAAGGATCGTTGGCAAGATGATTGTCTGGAAACATTTTGAAAAAATCTATGGATTCTTCGCGATGGTTTTGTACTCCTCTTGTAGGATCTGCTTGACCGGGCCAGAATACTGCAACATTATCAGCATGCCGTTCGCTGAAAGTCTCCCAGTCTTGGGAATTCCAAGCATTATCTAAAGTTTTCATTAACTCTTTATTTATCTCTTGGATGCTCATGTTCTAGTAAGAAAGCAACATTAATTGATATAAAGAGTTTAATCATTGGCCCTGTTAGCTGTTAGTTCATTAGTTGATAAATCAATGTAAAGGCAAAGTATATTCTGTTGCAGCCGATATATCAATTGTCATTTCATTGGTATTGCTTTCCTATCACCTCTATTATCGATGGTTTCTCAGATACGCATTCGGTAGCATAACACGACTTTTAGCAAACTGCTCCTATAAGGCATCCACGGCCGGCAGATAGGCTAGGGCTGCTGAAGTAAGAGATCTCACTCCAGTCAGAAGCGTAGATTCTGGCACCGGTGCGAATGTGGGCTGATGGTTAGAAGGTAGATATGACATTTTAGCCATGAGGGTTTGACCAGGGGCGGCATTATAGAGCTCCTGGGAATGGCCGCCAAATATCCAGTAGCAGTACGGAATTGGTTCTCCTTCGTAGTGGTGGCGACCTGGAAGGCCGAATTGTGAAAAATCCTCGCTGAACATCAAAGTGGGCAGTTCGACAATGTGCTCAGGCCCAAGCAATGCTGTATGAACAGCACTAATGCGCTGGTCAATCAGCTCGTTGTTACTAGTTAAGGGAACCGAATCGGATGTGGTAATCTCAGGTGGTTTGGGAGCACGAAAGGCCTGTGCTTCTGCTTCTGCCATCCTGCGTATAGAATCGATGATCTGTTGCTGGATAATTGTACTTTGTGTACGTAGGTTTATACCTATATGTGCTTCTTCTGGAATAATATTGTGTTTCACACCAGCATTGACAAATCCTATAGTTATGACTGCTGGTACGTCTCCTGCAAGCTCACGCGAACGGATGGTTTGTAATTTCATAATTAGGGAAGAAGCCATGACTACAGGATCTATGGTTACTTGTGGTGAGGAACCATGTCCGCCTCTACCGAATAGTCTCACATCAATATTAATTGATGCAACCATGATTATTCTAGAATTATGTCCTAACATGTCAGAGGCAAGTGGTAAAACGTGTTGGCCTAGACATATGTCAGGTCGTGGGAATTTAGTAAATAATCCATCACGCAGCATTGCCTCTGCTCCTCGCCCTGTCTCCTCGGCTGGCTGAGCACAAATAAATGCTGTACCCCGCCATGCTTCGCGTTCCTTGGACAGAATCTCTGCTGTAGCAATTAGGCATGCCATATGCATATCATGACCGCAAGCATGCATAATCGGCACTGAGCTTCCGTCCGGCAAGGTTCCAATTGCTGTACTCGCGTAATCTAATCCAGTCCGCTCTTTTATGGGAAGTGCATCCATGTCTCCTCTAAGCATCACAACTGGACCAACACCATTATCGAGCAGTCCTACCACGCCTGTATGTCCGACACCCTCGGTCACCTCATAGCCTGCATTACGAAGCCGCCTAGAAAAGATCTCAGCGGTTCGATGCTCTTGCATCGAAAGTTCAGGGTGCCTGTGCAAGTCAATGTATAATTCATTCAAGTCTGGTAGACGATCCTCTAGGTCAGCAAGAACACGAACAGCCCGTCTGCTAACAACTTCAATCGATTCTTTGGCAGAAGACTGAATAGTCATATCAAGGAATTCCTCAGTTTGAATACTGAATTGTCTAGAATTGTAGTGATTAATCGGATCTCGTATACCAATACCAATACCAATACATAGCTCATGCCAGAATAGTAGTTAAGCTTATGCTGCGTTATGTGACTGACTTAATATTTCAAGATTACAATCATCTTAAAATCAGCTACTGTGATTAGATATATGTTACCCTGAGAAATCCTTAATATAAAATCCATAAAGCCCATAACCAGCAGCGAGATGGTGGAGGATGGAGTGCCAGAAAAGATCCGATGAGAGTATAATGGTTAGAGTTAGAGAGTATATATCAAAAAGGAGATAACTGGTAGAAAAGATACAAGGGAAAATGGTATTACACAGATAACTCGGTAATAATATCTATGATGGATCCACCACTGTATTAATCTGTTGTTGCTACCGTGATAGATGAAAATTCTACCACTAGCAATTTCTCTAAGAATTCTGTTATCCATTTTTAACATGAATTTGGGATTTGCTTATATATTTTGAGTAATTTATGGTCTACAGTTTACTTATAGTTTGACATAAGAAATTGGTAGGAATTCCATTAAGGTAGATGTCCTCTGACTTTACACTATGAACTCTCATAGCATGTTCCGCACCATTTTTCAAAATCTCCTCTTCTGTCTCGCCATTGATAATATAATCACAGTCTAGTCCTGTCTCACGACATCGTAGTGTTAACATATCTAATCAATAGATCATACTTGAAGTATATAGGAGATCCTTTGAAGATTATCTAGAGACGAACTTAATATACTCTGAGGTTCAATAATTGGTTTTAGACGATAACTATATCTTCGTCTATAACTATATGTATATACATTTATGGCAGATCTACCTTATATGTATGCCATCGTCATAGGAGTCTTTGTAGTATTTACGGCAATTTTATTTGGGGCTAGAACAAAAAGGCTCTCGGGCAGATCAATTGAGGAACGTGAAGCAAAAAGCAGGGAAGGAGCTCCAATATAGGCCTAAATTGAATGTAATTGTGCCTGCTATCAGGCTTCGGTTGGGGCCGCTATATAATTCTCTTATGTACCAACCTGTATTACCGTGTAGTTATAGAATAAGGCCATAAAATATTGTTTGCGAGTTTGACCTAGTCATCTTATCTTATAAATTATAGTGTAGTGTGACTGGGTTTTTAAAGACCTAGTCAATATATCTAAAATCTGTGATATGATGTTATATGTATATCATAACGCAAGAACAGGAACGCTTTGTAAAGAATAATCGATTTGCGATCCTAAGCAAAAACGAAAAAGGAGTGGGTCTAACTACCTGATACCAATAGGAGAAGATATAATTGTTAACGCGGTAGAAGCAGTCAGCAAGAGCATCGTAAACATCGCCAGTACAAGATTATTACAAGATCATTTATTCAGGGTTTTTCCTGTTGAAGGTGTTGGCTCAGGTGTAATAATCGATAATCGATGTCATGTATTAACTAATAACCATGTCGTTGATGACGCTCAGAGACTAAAAATCACTTTACCTGATGGGAGAATATTTGGTGGAAATATAATAGGTACAGATGAGATGACAGATTTGGCTGTGGTAAGACTTGACTCTACAGAAACCCTGCCATTTGCTGAACTAGGAGATTCCGATGATTTGAAAATTGGACAAGTAGCTATTGCAATAGGTAACCCATTTGGTTTGACAGGGGGACCAACCGTGACGGCCGGAATAGTTAGCTCCATAAACAGAAGTATTCAGATTGAAAATGGCGTTCTTGAATTAATCCAAACAGATGCGGCTATAAACCCCGGTAACTCGGGTGGACCTCTTATAAACACTAAGGGTCAGGTCATAGGAATTAATACTGCTAAAATGCCATATGCACAAGGCATTGGATTTGCAGTACCGATTAATAATGCTAAATCAGTTGTCAGCGATCTCATAGAGCATGGACGAGTTACTAACAGACCATGGATAGGAATAGTATCTATTAAAATAACGAAGCAGCTAGTCCAATACTATATGCTGCCTGTAGATGAGGGAGTTTTGATAGCACAGGTAGAGCCACGTAGTCCGGCATACTACGCCGGACTAAGAAAAGGTGATATAATTGAAGAAGTCTGTGGCCAGAAGATAAATGATCCTTCGCAGATCTCATCGCTGGTTAGAAAAAAGCATGTACACGAAGAATTATTGGTAATCGTTAACCGATATGGCAGAAGATTTGAAAGTTCGATTGAGCTTCAAGCCCATCCATAGTTTTTTGTTAAATTCGGCGAGAACTTTTTGTATTTGACCCTAAATTAATGATCTAAGTGGGAGAGTACATCGAATTAGATGTCAGTTAAAATATACCGCGTTACAATTCGCGATAAATTAACGATAAAACTAACTAATTATATCACTAGCGATAGGAGGCAGGATCCCTCGCCTTAGGATTTATTTAAAATTCCGAGCGAATTTAATTCTGGAACGTGCTAGGGGATTTACTTGAAAATGGGATTAATCTAAGCGATCATCCAGCCATCCAGGCTGGTGAAGTTCGGTGAGTTACTAGGAGTAACTCACAGCAGAGCGTTTTTAAGAGTCTAATGCATAATTATTACAATGGGTAGGCCGCATTATGTCTGCAGTTCCTGTAAGCACAATTTTACCAGAATATGGAATGCTAATCGTCATATAATTAACCAGCATCAAAGTCTAGCAGAAGTAATACCTATAGGTGATTTTTTGCTTGAACAAAAGAGTCATCTAGATGAATATTTTCGATATCCTAGTCTGTCACCCAAAAGTTACCAACAGCTTCCAAATCAAAATAGTAATATTTCTACTTATCCGGATGAAGAAGAGAGACAAGTGATCTTATTAGATAATACACTGGCCAAATTAGCCCCTTATGTCGAAGAATTAGGTCAACTACTGTTACAACAGTATCCAACAGAATCTATGCAAAAAATTCAAGGAACTTACATAATGACGGCACTTAGTTCCCGAGATCCGATTAGGCATATGGATCAATTAGTAAAGAGTCTTCGAAGAGGTAGAACTAGTGGCATGATGATACACAAGGTTGCTGAATCTCAAGGTGTTTCTTTTATACAGGCTGAAAAAATACTACTGCAACTTTTATCTAGATCGCAGAGAAACAGAATTAATCGAATTGTGAAGAGCGACCACTACCAGATTTACCAAAGAGATTTGGGTTACTATGCATATGAATTCCAATCTATGCAATACAATTATCACCGTCAAACGACCTTTACGAGTAGATGGTTTAATGAAGGATTCCGCAATTTCTTTTAACACTTGATTATCGTCCATCTTATCTTATGGCTTGGTTGACGTAGATTCAAAGACTGGCATAGCTAAAGTCGCTCTCAAGGAGGAGAATGGAATGACTATCAGAGTCGAGACAAATCAAAATATTGCATGCATAAGGACATTTGGGAAAAGAATCATCTCGGGGCTAATCTCCAATTACTACAGATCTCACTCTATCTATATTAATACATTGAAATGATCTACTACAACATCTAGTTCAGCACACCTTGTCTTGTCAATTATTCTGTATGCCGTCTAAAGAGATATCATTTATAGAGGAAATTTCGGTAATTAGATTGTATGTTAAGTGATCTTGTATTGCTCTGTTACCATAGTTAGAAATTTCGCTGGTATCATTTACATTTACTTTCACTAGTTCACGAACCACTTATTCCATTATCTAGTGCTGAGATTCATTAATCTAGGAAAACAGTTTGCAGATCTTCATTTAATGAATCTAAAATGGTCATATCCTCTGTTTTAAGATCAAAATCAAATACTTCAGTATTTTGTTTAATACGATCCTTATGGATAGATTTTGGAAGTACAACCAGTCCATGTTGTAGGCTCCAGCGTATGAGAATTTGTGCAGGTGTTTTTTCGTATTTCTTTGCTAATTTCACTATATTTGGATCTGCTAGTCTCTTTGCTCTTGTTAGCGGACTGTATGCCTCAAGTTGAATTCCCTTTTTCTCACAGAAATGTAATAGATCCTGTTGATATAGGAAAGGATGAAATTCCACTTGATTTACCGAAGGCACAACATCTGAGTCATAAAGAATCTCCTCTAGATGATCTATCATGTAATTGCTGACTCCAATTGCTTCTACTTTGCCTTCCTTTAATAATTGCTCCATTGCCTTCCATGTCTTAATACTCAATCCCATTACTGGCCAGTGTATAAGATAGAGATCAATATACCCTAGGCCTAGGCGTGCCAAACTTGTACTGCATGCTTTGAGTGTAGAATCGTATCCTTGGTCACTGTTCCAGACCTTTGTAGTTATGAAGATATCATCTCTATGTAATCCGCTTTCCTTTACGGCTGTACCGACATCTGCTTCATTGTCATATATCTTGGCAGTATCAATATGTCTGTAACCAATCTCTAATGCATACTGTACAGCCTGCCTCGTAGGTCTCCCAGGTGGTGATTGATATACGCCCAGGCCAAGCATAGGAATCTCTAGTCCATTATTTAATCTAGCTTTGGAATCTAAAGTTAGTGTCATATTGTGTATATCAGATCCAATCGGCAGACCTTACATAACTCTATCTATCACCATAGTTTAACGACAACAATTTGTTTGACTAATACGAAATAGCATCCTTATCTAGTTGTCCTTTTTGTAGTCGATTCGTCCCCTAACTGTCAAAGAACTAGGAATTTCTACATCCAGACTATATCTATTTTTAAAGAAGGAATTATTAATTAGATCTTCACTTGAATATTTTACGCTTATAGGTACAGCTGCGCATAATATGTGTATTAATATCTTATAGATAATAATTACAGATCAAGAGTTTGGTATTTATGTCCATAATCTTGGTATATTCGTATCTATTATACAATGTGTGGGTATGAATCGAATTCATATTATTTCTGGAATAGCAATAGCTACAATAGCTCTATTGCTCGTTACGACAACGATGTCAGATCAGCAGTCCGCATTCGCACATAAAAACCACTACCATTATGGTCATCATAATCATCATCATGGTGGCAGTGCAGCTGCAGCCGCAGCAGCTGGTGATGATAGCTCAGCAGCAGCCGCAGCAGCTGGGGGTGCCGCAGCAGCAGCCGCAGCAGCTGGAGATAGCTCAGCAGCAGCCGCAGCAGCTGGGGGTGCCGCAGCAGCAGCCGCAGCTGCCGGGAGATGATACTTGCTAGCAAATTAAGTCACGGCAAGAAAAGGACGCACAAAATTCATTTTTTCAAAGATCAGATCAGTTTTATTACTTTTAATCTACGTGTAGATGCTATGTGATCTCCGAAAGATGCACTGCATTGTCGTTTGTCTAAACGTGCATGCTATTTGGAGTACAAGACGAGTAAGTACACACAAAATAAATTCAGTACCTGTTATCGAATTTTTCCTCTGTCCTCATAACACATCAGGTAGTACAACTGATAAGCTAATTAGATATTTAATCTAATCCTTGAATGAATCCTACGTGAAAAGAGAATTGGAGTCAACTATTAACTTTATTATTTATGTTGAAGAAGTTTGATACACTCCATAAAGTCATTATTTTCTTTATTAATATCTGCTATATCTAATTAATCTATTATAAAAGCTAATTTTGTGTAGTAAAATTTTAATCCTATAAAGTTTCAAAAGATGTTCAATATACTGTGTATAACACAAAATTACGATTTATTATATACTTATTGTAGGCTCCCGGCTACCAATTTTAAAATATTTACAATCATTGTTACCTTCATTCCAATTTTTTCATAAGCCTCTAAGGACATAATATCTATGTCAGTTTCAAAACTCCTACCGAATAGTTCAGAAATGCAATTCTAGTGCTTGATGACTTCTTGTAAATCCAGACCTCTTCAAGCTGCTTCCTGTCCACTCAGTCTTGAAGTCCATTTTCAATAACAATGGCAGTCTCGGTACCGTCTTTCATTGTTCGTTTCTTTCATCATATGATACTTTGACGGTGCTTCCTCAGAATTCCCTAGCCTTGGCTTATTCCAATTAGTAGTTAATATAGAAACGTCTAATTCTTTCACTTTGCCTTTGCCAAATTACTGTTATTTCTTGACTCTATTTACATCCAGTAGCTTATTCATAATGGTCTTTTCTTTGTGCTCGAATAATATATCAGATATTATGGCTAATATGGGACTGACCGGCACTTAAATTCTAATTCTCTCCCATTCTTGGTAAACCTCCTAACTGATATCAATACTCTTGATTCGATCAAATATTGCGATTGTCTCTATCATTACTGCGATAAGACTGGCGAATATTAATACCACCTCAAGGAGTTAACATTTTTGTGTATTATTGATTAGTTTTGTTTGCTTTGTTCCACTAAATATAAAATAGAATCCTTACTATACTTTAGAGTATGAAACAGGAAGAAGATAACCAATCATGTGTTCATTTGGATCAAGCTAATCAAAAAATTGCTCCAAATACACCCGAAGGCTGTGAAGAATGCTTGCAAACAGGATCGTCATGGGTACATCTGCGTCTATGCTTGGCATGTGGTCACGTTGGATGTTGTGACAATTCTATCAATAAGCACGGTACAAAGCATTTTCATTCTACAGGGCACCCAGTAATTAAATCATACGAGCCTGGGGAGAACTGGAAATGGTGCTTTGTAGATGAAACATTTAGGGAATGAACGTACCCATCACTACTATTATTTCTATTACTGAAATAGCATTAAAAGACAAACATGAAAAATGATTGCGAAATATGGCTAAAATTGAACCTATTTTGATTGTTAATAATGCTAAAAGTGTAATACTAAGTGCAAATCCAAAATCGTCATAGCAACTTCTGAGTTTTAACTTATAGATTAGATCAATAGGAAATACTAGTTTAGGCATTTTTAGGCATTATTTTGTAGATTTTTCCGTCGAAATATGTCAGAACATACAAGTTGCCGTCTGGGCCTGTTTTGATATCGGTTATTCTGCCCTGGAAATTACTCGCGAATAAAGTCTTTAAGATTTCGTTCTTATTATCGGCTACACGATCTACTAATTCGGAATGTTGACTACTATTTAGGTATAGATCGGTTCTATTTGCGTTACTCACTTTAAAATAATATATGTTACCCAGGTTTATATCACCAATGAAAATGTTATTTTTATATTTTGTTCCAAAGCTTGAAGAAGTAAAGAATTCTATGGCAGTAACACCAATCGGTATGCGCCAACTAAATTTAGGATCAGAATAATATGAACCTTGTAGAGCGAAGAGTCTACTCTTTGTCGCCGTATCATTATTGCGAGAGATCGGTCCCATAACTTTATCCCAGCCGCTATTAAATCCTGGTTTCACCAAATTAATTTCATCATAACTGTTTTCTCCGTTCTCAGTATCCCATAAAAGGCCCGTTACAGGATCAAATGCCATTCCAAAACTATTTCGAATACCATATGCGTAACTATAAGCTATACCAGCAATATCCGTAGTGTTGCCAGATTTATTATCACTGAGAAACGGATTACCTGCAGATGGCAAACCACTTATAGGATTTATCCTCAATATGACAGATGAATAGCTACTTTTTTTACCATATTTGTAGTTCTGCATCATAGTATTGGGTGAGTTCAAATCCCCAACTGCCACGTAGAGCTGATGATCCCTAGGGCCAATTATCATCTTCCCACCGTTGTGGTATATGCCCGCCGAAGACGGCAATTCCAAGATTAATTTAGGGTTTATTAGAGAATTCCCATTCCAGTCATATCGGTAAATTACATTCTTTATTTCACCATTTTTTTTCAATTCAGTAAAGTAGATGTATACATATGCTTTTGGAATTGTAGGAAACAGATGTGTTGGCGACAGTGATGAGGATCTCAGTAACTTGCTTTTCATGTCTTTTCCTGATTCACCCGTTGTCGAAGTGTTATCTAAAATAGCCAAACCTAATAACCCTCGTTCTCCCTGACTTTCTACTTTCAATCTTAGTAAGGGTTCTGGTTTTAGCACACCATCTGAGATAAGACGGACATTGCCAGTATTCTTTTCAGATACCAGAATATTACTATGATCTAAAAATGCCATATTGGATGGAAAAGATAGGTTACTGGCAACCAATTCTATCCTAAGATCATCATTCTTTGTCAATACTGGATAATGCGGATCTTGGTTATGAATTACATAATCTTGAAACAAGAAACCGGCTACAATGACAAGCGCAACTACAGCCATAATGGTGAGGACAAATGGTACAAAAAGGGTTCTTGTCGCTAGCTTTATACGTTTTGTTGTTGTCAAATTGATAATTTTATCCTGAGAAGTAGATTGCAGGATCGCTACTATTGGCATGACGTTTATAGATTGTCGTACGCTACATCCCCGCCAGTTCTACTCTATCAGATTAATTATAAAAATCATATGATATATTCTACGAATGTATTATACTACAGCTCATTGTACTAATAAGATAATGACTATTTGAAGGGATTTAATTTGTACATGGGGAGGTTGAGGACCTTATTGACGGAGATTGAGGTTGAATCGGAGAATGATGGCAATATTTAGAAGCCATGACGAGACCTTACTTGGGAACATAGTAATTTGGGCCAATGTAGATAACAGATAATATAGTAGTTGAATTAGCTGCCGCTTAGAAGCAAAGCGTAGGTAATTTGTCCTAGAGTACTTAGACAGGACTATTAGAATAATTTTGGCGATCTCAAAAGTCTTATATTTTATGTCTTGATGATAAGATCCTTCAAGAGCTATAATATTGATGAGACTATTGGTAAACGAATAAAATCGCTCAAATTAGTTAGTTAGTAGTAATCCGAATCGAGGATCAAGGTTGAAATTTAGTACGATCTTGATTAACAGAATCTATTATGAAACCAATCCTGCTAATGGCCGATGACAATCCTCAGGTACTACAAGCTATCGAGTATGATTTGCGCCAGAAATATGGCAACCACTTCAGGGTATTAAAGGTAGACTCAGGAACAAGTTCACTTGAACTACTCAAGTTATTAAAACTTCGAAATGAGCAGACTGCGCTATTTCTAGTAGATTAGAGAATGCCGCAAAATGACAGGTGTAGAATTCCTCGAATTAATCATGAAAAATTATCCAGATAGTAAAAGAGCATTGCTTACAGTCTATGCTGACACGAATGCGACTATCAAATCTATCAATAAAGCAAAAATTGATTTCTATCTCATGGAACCATGGGATACACCCGGAGAAAATATGTATTCGCTACATCGCTAATGCATATTATCAATATTCTACGATCCTACTTAATGGCTGAAGGTATTATAATAGGATTTTCTGGCATGCTGAGTATAGCACAAACTGTTGGAATAGTAGGAACTATGATATTTACACTTTTTTCTCAAAGAAGCAAATACAGAGTCTGTCAATTGATACACAAACTAGAGGTCTCAATGACTTGGGTGAAAAGTATCTCAAGATGATAGAGCGTGCCATGGAAGACCAGTCGATACAAAGAGTGATGGATAACGAAGTAAAGCTATCACGAGGGGAAGCATACTCATTTTATGTACTGTGGATATTTTCTCATGCATATGCGATGCGCCAAAAAAAGTACTTGATGACAATGAATGGACAGGTTGGTCACAATGGATGAGACATATATTTCGAAGGGGAACTATCAAGGAAACATGGAAACAAATAGAGTCAGACAGATGGTTTAATCCTGATTTTCAGAACTTCGTAAATAAAGAAATAGTAGGAACAAAACTTACATGATAAATTCAATTAAGAAATAACATATTTGATAAAAAGCTAAAAGTCAGTTACCATAATACTATAAGTAAGTGACACTCAAAGATCTCAGGAAAAGAGTTACCGTAGCACTGCACAACGACAATCCAGTCTATTTGATATATTGCGAAACAAGTCATTTTGGGTTTGGGACATCAAACAAGATAAACAAGAAGATTCGCTAACGAAGGTAGATTGCTGCTTTAATTATTTCATTAGTTACCACATTAAGTGACAATTGAAAAACGTATATTTGGTTATCAAAAGTCGTTGTATGATAACCTACTTGTTCCAAATACAAATAATTCATTACAGTATGATAAGCACAAGCACCTTTGGGTTAGAAAGGCTACTGGTGTAGACATCATTGAACTCATGCGAGATCGATAAATTTATTGTTGGACGTATTCGGTCTAGGAAGTCGATATCAATAGATTAAGAAATAAATATTTATTACCAATAGAGAACTGTACCGCAAAGTGAATAAAGAACACAATTATCAGTCTAGGGTAATAATATTCAATTGTCAGTAGTTTTTGATATAATAAGACCGTTAATAGAATTTATTATCTCATTTATTTCTAGAGTCGGCTATCTTGGGATATTTTCTTTAATGGTCCTTGAAAGTGCAATGATTCCAATTCCTAGTGAAATCATTATGCCTTTCTCCGGCTTCCTGGTCTCAGCTGGGAAATTTGGGCCTATACTTGTAGTACTAGCTGGTTCGTTAGGAAATCTAGTTGGTTCGATTTTAACATATTATTTTGGTTTGAAAGTGGGCAGAGCGTTTATTATCAAATATGGGAAATATGTATTCTTTAAGAAAGAACATTTGGAATTCACAGAAAGACTCTTTAAAAACTATGGAGATAAGATTTCATTTGTAGGCAGATTATTGCCTGTAATAAGAACATATGTTTCACTTCCAGCAGGGATAGGAAGGACAAATTTTATTAAATTTGTGTTTTATACGCTAATTGGTTCTCTTATCTGGAATTCAGTACTTACGTTTGCTGGAATGCAACTTGGAAATAATTGGAAAAATATTGACAGGTATTCTATCTATTTAGATATAGTCACAATTTGTATAATTGTAGGTTTTAGTGCCTGGCTTGTACTCAAATTTAAGAAGGGACGGGAGAAACAGGTATCATAGAAAACTTTGTATTATGTCTAAAAGCCAAACATAAATCTGCAAAGATGAATCCGAGATGTGAATAAAATACTTATTGGTTTACTAGTTTCGTAAATAGTATTTAATATACCTGTTTAATTACCGAACTGGGTGATCGACTGCTGTTTGATTTACATATAGATAATTTGTGTTTGTGTCAAATCCAATTTTATCCATGGTTATTACTCTAAACGCATTATCGTGTAGATATTTCATTTCTGCATCAAACAAGCCTATATCAGTACTGAATGGTTTTCGGCTATTGTCTATGGTGTGGTATGCCATTATAGGTATCGCACTAATTGTACCATTCCTGTTATACTGTGTCTGACTATTTACATCGTCAACAAATTTTGAAAATATAATCCTATTATTGTTAATGTATTTCTGATCCCAAGAATTATGGCTTTGTTCTCTAATCGAATATCTGTTTATGGGATTTAGCTCCCCATGCTCATTATAAGTTTTGCAATTGGTTTGGTTGGGAGATTTTTCATACCTTGTACAATGCAAAAACATTAAATGAGCAAATCCGTTATCGGCAAGGTCATAATATTTAGAAATTTCATTAATTATAGTTGAATTATTCCATGCATCTCCGTAGGGCACTGCAAAAATTGTAGCCGTGATCCCGTGATCTGCTAGGCATTTCTTTGACTGGCTAATTTCAAATTCTAAATCTTTGTAGGACAAGCTATTCAGATCTCTGTGTGTCACAGCTTTAGATTCCACATCTTGACCCTGACTGTGCAATGCCTGTATCATTTGCCAGCTCATTCGAGGACTTTTGTCATCTACTGTACCTACCCAGTCGCATGTTACAAAGAAACTGCCTTTAAAGCCATACTTGTCAAGTATTGGTTTTGCGTTAGTATATTGAGTTTGTGATATATCCCCAAAAGTTAAAATTATCAATTTGTTTAAATTATTAATACTAGTTTTAGTACTATTTTGATAAACTGATCCGATCTTGTTATGATCTTCACTTCCGAACACCAGGACGTTATCTAGGTGGACATTTGAAACAAGAACTATCAGTATTGTTAAAACTAACAATGCCATCACCAGCTGTTTCAGGATACTTGCAAACAGGCGAATGGAGGATGAAAGTATCATCGTAATATAGTAGTAGGTGTAATTATGTAAACTTATATAATATTGTACATAGCTCCAAATAGAATTATATTCTATGTTCAATATAATTAGATAACTGTACTTAGATCTTAGTTATGGACAATTATGTGATGTTTTGGATCAGTTTCATAGCATCAATAAGGAATATCGTCTAGCACGACGGTTGGATCTTTTCTGGGTAAAAATTTATTTGTTTTCTAATAAATTCATCATTTTAGTATAGATGAAATTATTGGTTTGTGTGTAATTATTCGCTAGCACGAATCTGACAAGTCACTGATTAGGTGAAAGGCTTGGCTAGTTATAAAATAAAACAAAAAATAAAATTGTGCTACTGTAACATTCTATTCCAATCTTGTCCGCTTAATTAATTTCAATAATTTCTTCATTTTTCTTGACATCTTCTTTAAATTCTTGAGCGGTCATTTCGTATGTTTCCATTGCATGCTTTTTGGTATTTTCAAATAATTCCTTGTTCTGTTACCTGCAATCATGTGAGAACAGTTCGGATCGCCCGCATCTATATAATTTATTTATAATATTGGGTTCGGTTCAA
>Ga0070716_100000332_pt1 | contig 19125 bp, 20 predicted proteins | sample LARL112metaG_FD_71395 | JGI IMG/M metagenome (GOLD analysis project Ga0070716, IMG submission 71395) | Corn, switchgrass and miscanthus rhizosphere microbial communities from Kellogg Biological Station, Michigan, USA - LAR L11-2 metaG | ecosystem: Host-associated > Plants > Roots > Rhizosphere... | reverse complement strand
CTGTAGATCACTTGGTTGGACTCAAGGTCGTAGATGTCGAAGTCACGCATCTGCCGCTCTGGCAGTGCCAGGTGCCCGTCGATCACAACAACTCGATTGACCGTGCCTTCCACCAACGGAAGGACATCAAGCCAACCCTCGTCGGTGTCGCAGGCGGTTACCCGGTGAATGACCGTTTCGGAGTCGGGTTCGCGCACTTGCACCCGCCTCGCAGCAGCCCAGTCGGTTTTCGTGTCGTAGTGCATGTTTATCGCCTCGCGTCGAAGCTGATGGCGACCGACTGGTCGACGTCCGCGATGTCCAGGTCGGCTGTCACGTTGACGGTGTTTCCCGACAGCTGGAAGCCAAGCTGCCTGACGTTACTGATTCTCGAATCGGCAAGCAATGAAGCCCGGGCGTTCATCTGGAAACCCACCAGGGTGCGAACCAAGGCTTTCGAACCAATAGGCACCTGGAGGCCAAACTCCGGATGGGTGGGCAGCTCACCCTGCTCGGTCGAAAACTTGATCTCGACTGCCTGCTCCAGGTTGGGCATCCCCTCGATCGTGTCGAGGTCCCCCCGGGCGTTCTCGCTGAGGTCGTAGACCACGATCCCGCCCGCCCCGCTGTCGGCGCGCAGGCGTAGGTCACGGCCCAGGCGGGTGACCAGATGGTCGGTCTCGACCTTCCGGGAGGGCGACACACCAGTTTGGAGTGTCCCGCCCGCGACCGGGAAGAGGATGTTCTGGCCCGGGCGCAGGACGTTCTTGCCGTCGCCCGTGGGGTCGATGTACGGCGCCTTGAGGTCATTGAGCATGACCAGCTCTTTCCAGCGCGCCTGGTCGCCTAGGAGGCGCTGGGAGAGCGAGAAGATGTTGTCGTGCCCGAACACCACAGCCAGCCCGCTGCCAGAGGCGGCGGTCAGGTTGTTCATGTTCGTTGGGCTGCCGCCGGTGCGCGGGGGGCGCCCGGTGGTCGGCTCCTTGTAGGCGGAGGCTCGGTTGTTGAACCGCTCCGCCGCCGGGGCCGAGAACAGCTGATCCTCTGCCGCCACGTTGGCGGCGGTCCGCTCCAGCAGCTTGAAGGCGTTGACCACGGCCGACAGCTGCGTGGTGATCCCCTGCAGCTTGTAGGCGTTGGACGCACTCTGTGCCCGGTTCAGCGACTCGGCCAGCTCGATGGCGCTGCCGGCGAGGAGCGCCACCGTGTTCCGTGGGATCGCGAAGCTGCTGCTGGCGGTGGTCACGAAGCCGGTGATCCCGTCCGCCAGGGCGCGCGCGGGCCCGATGACCGTGGTCAGCGTCGCCTGCGCCACCCCGACCACCCGGTCAGCCAGGGCGTTGAGGGTGCCCAGCGCCTGCGAGATGGACCGCGAGTAGCCGTTCATGCGCTCCATGAAGCGCTGCAGCGAGTTCATCTCCGCGCGCGGGTCCGGCGTGCGGAAGAGCTTGAAGTCGACCCGCCCGATCGTGCGCAGCTGGATCTCGTAGCTGCTGGTCAGCGGGGAACTGGCGTCCCGCTTGGTCCGGAAGGTCTGGGGTTCGACAACGTAGAACTCCCCCTCCTTGCCGTTCTGCCAAACCATCAGGCTGGTGTGCGCGGTCTTGGGGTCGGCCTTCAGATCGAAGTACCTGCGAAAGAGGTTGCGCAGCTCCAGCAGGGAGTCGAAGCCGGTCTTCTCGCCCGGCGGCACCCCGGTCGTCTGGTCGACCAGGTTGGCTGCGAAGGGGTTGGTCACCCCCAGCACCGGGATGATGTTGGTCTTCTTGTTGGGGCGCAGACCGGTGGTGCCGGTGATGGTGACGTTCTTGTAGATCTGCCCCTGGTGCTCGATGAACTGGCCACCGTCCTGGGTGGGAACGATCTGGACCGCCGCCGGCTCTTCCAGGTCGAGCGTCTTGGGGTTCATGTCGAAGATGAACTCGCTGGCGTACCCCGACGCTTGGGCGGCGGTGCCCAGGTTCTGGATGCCGGTGGCCGCCACGTTGGCGAACTTGGTGTCGATCAGGGCAAGTGCGTACAAGCCCTTCGACTGGCTTCGGCTGGAGATGGCCCAGTTCGCGCGCTCTGGTCTGGAGAGGGAATCGTCTGCCATGTCACACCACTGGGCTGATGATTGGGGTCCCGGGACCGGGGAAGGTGACCAGGACGGTCCTGCACATGACATCGATGGCCGTGCACAGGGCGATGAGCGCACCAGACGCGACAGGCACCGGGGCCATGATGGAGATCTGGTTGGCCAGGAGGGACGTGCCCGTGGGGGGCGCGGAGATGCCAGGGCCGGTGGCTGGCGCGCTGAACAGGAACACGGTGGGCGGCCAGAAGGCGGCAAAGGCCGTCGCCATCCGTGTCGCGGCGGAGGCTGGCGTGCCGGTGGCGAACAGCGTGGCCAGCGCCTGCTCGGTGGCGGCCTGTCCTGCAGCTACGCTGGCGGGGCCCAGCCCGCCGCCAGCCGGCGTGATGGCGCCACGGCAGTAGTCGGCGTACGCCGCCGCCATCGCGCTGGCAGCGTTCACCGTGCTGACGGTGGGGCCCAGCTGGGAGAAGTTGTTGATGAGCGTGGCGACAACGAGTGACATCAGGCCTTGTCCTTACGTGTGAAGACAAAGTCGGACAGGGCGCCCGGCAGCTCGGCTTTGACGGCATCGAGCAGGGGCACGTTGGCGGGGAAGGCCTCCACGGCGCCGCTGGGACCGAAGATGGTCGGGACGATGAGCTTCTTGATGGCGTTGTCGATCAGGTGCTCGATGGCCGTCTTGAGGTTGGTTCCGAGCGGTACAGGCTGGTCGGCCCCGGCGCCCAGCTCGATGTTCCCCTGGGGGGTGGTCAGGACGAAGTTGCCCCGTTGTGCCCCGATCCGCACCATCTCGCCCGCGATCGCCTCGATGAGGTCCTTGGTGATGGTGACCTTCGTGCTGCGGGTCGCGCGTGTCTGGCGCTGGGCCTGCGGGGGCCACAGGAAGTCGGGCTCGTCCGGGTCGCCGAAGACGCTGGGGTTCCAGTTCAGCTCCAGCTGCTTGGACTCCTTGATGGTGACCCGCACGTCGCCGCCGGTGTCGACGGGGATCCGCTTGCCGTTCTTGACCGGGTGGTTGGCCTCGGAGGTGTCGATCAGGACGGTGCCCTTCGACGTGACCGCGAACCGCGTGCCCTGGTACCGCTTCACCATGCGGCGCCCCTGCAGCAGTGCGTTCTTGGCCAACCCGGCGCTGGTGGGGTCCCGGTGGTTCGCCGGGTGAGGCCACCACTTGGCGATGAATGGCTGGTTGATGGAGCCGCCGATGAAGTCGACCACGCACCAGTCGCCATCCAGCTTCACCGACGACGCTTCGGTGAAGTTGGAGGGCAGCTGGGACTCGTCGACCGCGCCAGAGACCCCCTTTGGGATCTCCTCGGAGAAGTTGTCCACCCCGCTTGAGCTGTTCGGGGGCACCGCCACGTTGGGCAGGATCCAGGGGCTGTCGCTGCCGTCGTTGACCACCAACACGCGCGCTTCGATCTGGGAGCCGCGCCCGTCCTGCATGGCCTGCCCGGAGCGGTTGGCCTCGTCGTCTGACACGTAGACGTTCAGCACGATGCCCAACACCGGGTGCACGATGTTGTCGTGCCCGTAGTCAGAATCCTGCTTGCGCAGGCTGCTCTGGGAGACGGTGCCAGACCGTGTCCTCACTCGTCATCCTCCGGCAGGATGGTGGAGGGCAGGGTGAAGATGTTGTTTCCCTGGTTGTCGTTGTCGACGTAGGCCGTGATGGCGCGCCCGCCGCTTTGGCGCAGTGGTCCCAGCTGGTCGGTGGTGTTGGGGCCCTCGTCCACCACATCCCCGCGACCGGTGGCCCCCACCGTGGCCCTGCGATCTTTGATGCGGAAGAACTTGGCCAGCCGTCCGTCGCGGCTGCGGTTGCCGGACGACACCTGCAAGGTGGTGTTGCCTTTGTCGAGAAAGACCGGGGGAATGTACGCTGGAAACGGGTCGTTCCGCTGCCCGCGCGAGACGTCGATCTGCGACTGCAGCGCCTGCGGGTACTGCCAGCTGGTGCTGACGGATTCGACGTAGTAGGACTCGTTCTTCTCGTACCAGTCGAGGCGGTAGCCGACACGCACTTCAGGCATTCCGCGCACGGTGATGCTGCCTGTGTTGTATTCGACGTTGTGCTGGTACCAGTGGTCGAAGAGGATCTGCCACCGGATGAGGTTCTGACGCGGGGTCTTGTAGTCCTTCTGTTCCTGCTTGGGGTAGATGGCGAAGTCTGTGCTGACCTCGCGCACGCGCAGACCGTGGCGGGCAACCGACACGTGGTTGACCAGTGGGCAGAAGTTGTTGAGCTGGTCGCGATAGCTGACCGTGGGGTTGACGCTGGTGGCGTACATCTGGAAGACGTTGAACACGTCTTCATCGCTGCGCCCCAGGGATGACGACACGACGTCCGTGTTGTGGATGACGACGGCGTCGAGGTGCTTGCGCGCCTTCGAGTTGGCCAGGTAGTCGGCCGGCTGTGGGTGCAGGACGTTCTCGTACTCGTAGATGTGCCGCCCAGCCTTGTTAGGGTTGATGGCAAACACCGGGCCCATGAACACCGATCCGGCGTTGATGGTGTCGCTGATGTGGATGTTGGACAGGTCGATCTTCTCGACCACGGAGTAGGGGTACTCGCGGAAGATGACGGCTGGCTCATACTTCACGCCCGGCACGGTGGCTGGCAGCGTGTCACTGCCTGAGGTGTTGATGCCCAGTTCATCAGGCGCGGTCGAGTAGTCGCCCGCGGACAAGCCACCCTGTGCTGAGATCGGACGCAGGTCGAAGATCAGCTCGTTGACGATCTCGTTGCTGTGCCCGTAGATGAACTGGCTGAGCGACGCATTCATCGACTGCACGATGGACTGCGATTGGTGAAAGCCATCAATGGCCAGCGCCTCGATGAAGTCCGTGTTCAGCAGGTCGTGAATGCCTGTGGGCAAGGACGGATCCTGCTCAGCGCGCACCAGTGACTGCAGGGCGAACAAGTCCGCGCTCGATCGCAGCGTGATGGCAGCCTGACGCTTGGCCTCGTTGTCACCCAGGCTCTGGGTGCCGTCCGGCTCCTTGATGAGCTTATCGGCCTCCGTGAGAATGTCGGTGATCTGCGATTCGATCTTCTGGGGATCAAATCCCAGGGTCGCGATGGCGTCCTTGAGCTGCGTCGGGACGCGCGCCTTTGCCTTCTGGACATTGCGCTGCCGGATCTTGGTCAGCTCTGCGCGCCCGCGCGCGTAGGTGTCTGGCAGCTGCCACTGCTGGTTGAAGCCGAGCAGCACCCGCAGCATGTTCTCGACGAAGTCAGCCGGTGTGCCAAACATGGTCAGCCCTGCATTCCGCAGGGCGATGCCGCCGAAGTTGCTCGCGCTGGGCCGCCCGGCGCCAGTCAGCGTACGCACGAAGCGCTCGTCGAGCAGCTGCCGCATCTGCCCGTTGAAGTAGATGCTGGTCTTGTCGATCGCCTTCTGGAAGTCACTGCCGATGACCACGTAGCGCGTGGTGGAGGCACCATTGTCGTCCACGCTCTCTTGGATCTCGACCCGATCGATGTACCCCATCATCAGGCGGACAAAGCCACGCTTGCCGTCGCCGGGGTCAACGTAGATGTTCACCACGTCGTTGGGGAACAGGAGGTTCTGGTAATTCCGGCGCGGCACGAGGTGCAGCTGAAACCGGCCCATCGCCTTGGTGGACTTCTGCGTGTTGAACGCGATGCAGTCCTTGGACAGGTCGAGGGTCTGCCCACCGATGTCGGATGCACCGTTGTTGTGCGAGTCGACTCGCACGATCACGCGGGTGTGCTGGCGGGTGGTAGCTGCCATCACCGACCAGTAGCGTCTGCCCGGGCAGTCGGACCCGGGTGGTAGGTGGCGCCCACGTCGCGGTGGGGCCGGTTGGCCTTGGTTTCCCGGACCAGCTTGTCCATGGCGTCGAGCAACTTCTGCGAGAACTTGCCGCCCGCGATGTCCTCGGGCTTCTGCTGCGCCATGAGCTTGATGTACTTGTCGGCGTAGTCCTTCGAGCGGTATTCGGATTCGCCACCAGCGGCGCCGCGCGCGACCTTCATGGAGGCGCTCAGCTCTGCAGGGGACGCCTTGCGGTTGGGGGCCACCTGCGACAGGTACTTGCCTCGCAGGGTCGCAGCGCGGTTCCCTGCGTAGCCGTTCTCATCACCCATGTCCATGCTGGCGTTGGCAGACTTGAAGTTGGCCGCAGCCAGCCTGCGCGATCGCTCCGTGGGGGAACCACCGAGCGCTGCGGCCTGTTCTTTGCGTGCGTCCTGAAGGCGTTTCTCAGGCGCCTCAGCATCACCGAACAGGGCTTTGCCCATGGTGGTTTTGCGCGCGGAGTTGAAGAGGTCCTTCCAGAAGGCCAGTGAGTCGAACACCAGCTCGACCAGCTGCTGTTGCAGCTTTTCAGCCGCCTCCATCGCGTCTGCTGACCGTTCACCGATGCCCACACTCTTGTCGAACTTCTTGGCGATCTCACCCAGCTTGGTGTTCGCCTCGGTCATCGACTTCTGCGCTTGCTCCTCCAGCGAGAGGGACTCTTTCTGGATCTTGGCAACCGCGTCTTGCTGATCCTTGCTTGACCCTCCCTTGTTGAAGACGTCCTGCAGCTTGTCGCCCATGGACATGGACGACGCGAAGCCGGACTCGCGGAGGTAGTTGGACATCTCGTCCTTGTCCCCTCCGGTCTCAAGCTTCGCCTGCTTCATGATCTTGTTGAAGTTCTCGGGGTCCTCCAGACCCTTCTCCCGCTGGCGCTCAGCCCCGAAGTACCCCACGCCAGATCCGGCTTGGCCGAATCCCATGGCGCGCTGGACGAACCCGGCCCCCTCCTCGCCGCCGCCGGGACCCTTGAGCGCCGAATCGAACCGCTGCAGCGCCGCCATCCCGCGGTTTCCCTGCAGGGCCGCGCCGCCATTCTTGCCCAGCGCCGCCGCCAGCTGGGCAAACCCGCCGCCGGTGACCGTGCCGCCTGACATCTGCGACTGCTGGCGCACGAACGTCGCAACGCCCTGCGCGAACTCCGGGAGGCGCCCCTTCTCCAAGCCGGACGCCATGCCGGCGGACAGGATGTTCTTGAATTCCTGCTTCCCGCGCCCGGAGAAGACAGTCATCTTCTCCTTGCCGCCCGGGCCCATGGTGGTGCCGGTGCCGCTGAACTGGGTCCCGCCCTCGCGGAGCGCACCGAAGATGTCGCCGACCTCCCCAGCGTCCATGCCAGAGGCACGGCTGCCTGCCATCAGTGAGCGGATGCCCTTGGCGCCACCAACGCCCGTCTGGCGTGCCATGAGCGGCTCCATGCCGGCCCGCTCTTCGACGTTGTAGCCAAGGTTCCCGCCGCGCCCCGCCCCCTGCGCATTCCGCAGGAGGTTGCCGGTTCCTCTACCGACACCACCGCTCAGCTGCTTCTGTACACCGACGTAGTTCTCGTACCCGCGGAAGGCCGCACCCATCAACAGGCCGGCGATCCCGCCCGCTAGGAAGCCCCCGGCACCGGAGACCAGGGAGCGCATCGTCCCGCGCCCGCCTCCCTTGCGCTTGTCGTGTGTCTCCTGCTTGCGCCGCTCGTGATCGACGGCCCGTGAGACTTTTTTGACACTGGTATCCTGCTCGCGGAACATCCGCTGCTGGATGGCGTACTGGCGCTTGTAGAGGGTCTCCTCTTTCTTGAGCTGCTTCTCGCGGTACCCAAACAGGTCCTTGTTGCGCTTCAGGTCCTCTTTGTGGTGGGCCGCCTCCTTCTTGCGGAAGGTGTCGCGGGACTTGTAGTGGCGCTTTTCGAACTTGTCGAACTCCGCGAACCCCTTTCGAAGTTCGCGGATGTCCGTCGCCCACTTGACTGTGAATTTTGCTTCAGCCATCGGTCCCGCCCATCAGGAGGTCTTCCCAGGCATCTTCAGTCGGTGTGCTGTTGCCGAGCAACTGAGAGGAGGCAACCCGCGGTGACCGCCGAAGCAATTCACGCTCTTCCTTGCTGCCTGGAGTCACGAACTTCGAATTGAATTGCGGGTTCGGTTTGGCCCCGTAGTTCTCCTCGAATCCCAGCTGGCCCACCTGTTTGCGAGCCCGCCGGGACAGTTCGCGCTCCTTGCGCAGCTTTTCCTTCTCTTCGCTTGAGAGGCCTTCTTCCATGTCGGGGATGACCCCCTTGGAAAGCTCCTCCTCCCACTTGTCGAGAAGCGGATCGCCGGTGTCTGTGAAGACAACCTCCCCGTCCTTCGCGCTGACCTTGCGCGCCTCTTCGGGATGATCCGAGTAGTAATCCTCGTAGAATTCGACGAGGAGGTCCGAGTACGTGGACGCCTGCGCTAGTTCATGCGTCCAGGGAAGCTGATACTTGCGAACCCACCACCGGCGTAGGGACGTTTCCAGCAGCGGCTTGCGGACGTTCGCCACTGCCACCCGCTTGGCCCAGTCCACCAGATCCAGAGTTTCCCCCGATTCCGGTGCTTTTGAAGCTCGTCTCGAACTTCGACACCTCCTGGTAGACCTCGCGGACCAACCCCATGTCCCAGAGGTCGTTCACGTTGAACCAGACCGGCTTCTGCACCAGCGAGAACTCCAGGTGGGCCAGCATGTGGTTGACCCATTCGGTGTTGTCGTCGATGCCCTGGCCTGTCGGCCGCCCATCGTCGTCGCGCACGCAATGCATGCCCCCGCTGAGCTGGGCTGTGCGCACGCCAACCCGAGCGATCTCGGCAATGGACAGCTTCTTGGTGGTGAACATCCCCTCTTCGATTTGACCCGAAGAGGGGCTCTTCCACTTGATCGTGAACGTGTGCTGGTTCGTCATGATCAGCCACCGATCGGGCGTTCGAACTCGTCGCGGAGGCGGATCGTCACGAAGGTGACGTTCTCCGAGACGATGCCGCGCGCGGTGACGTCGAAGGTGTGCTCCTGGCACTTGCACGCCTCGAATTGCCCCATCGTGTTGCCGGTCAGCCGGTCCTCGATGGTGCAGGTGAGGTCACCCGACGTGAGGATGTTCTCCTCCGTGGGGAAGATGCCGAGCGCCTTGAGCGACTTGCCGATCACGCGGAAGATCTGCGCGTTCAGCGTGGCACGGTAGGCCACCGGAACGAATTCCCGGACCTCCAGTAGGTCGAGCACGTCGACCGGCTCGTAGTCGATCGATTCGCTTCCAGACACGCCGCCCGCGAAGCCGACGACAACACCGTCGACCTTGAAACGAGCACGCGCGCCGCTGAACACGTTCGGTGCGGGCATACCTATCCTCCGTCTCTACTGGGTTTGGCCCCAACCAGGGCCGCAGACTTCAAACTGAAAGACAGCTCGGACGGAGGGTCGTGCGCTGCCGGCTGCGGGTCCCATGGGTACACCGCGCTGCCAGCGTAGCATCAGACTCCAGTCCTGGTCCACCAGTCGTTGCCGAAGTGAAGGGTCACGGCTGCGGTGACCATCTCGTCGACAATGCTGATCTGAACCTTGGGGCGCGGCGCGGCAGAGATGTTGTCGAGGTACCCTTCAATTTGAGAGTACGCAGCGGCCAGCTGCTTGAACTCGTCCTCGTTGCCTCCGCGGTCGGGGTGCGTGGCCAGGGCGCGCTGTCGGTACGCCCTCTTCACGTCCTTCTTGAGCTGGTCGATGTCCTCCGCAGAGGCACAGGCGCGCAGAGCCTGAGGCGTGAGCCCCAAGCTGTGCGCGACCTGTGCAACCGCTGGAGACATCGGCTAGCTGATCGTCACGCTGGTGAGCGAAACCGCGATCCAGTTCGTGCCATCCCATTCGAGAATGGCCGCGTCGTTGGTGGCATTGAACCCCAGCGATGCGCCCACGTCGAAGTTGGCCGGCGTGACCGTGCCTGCGGGGGTGTTGGTCGCCACCGAGCAGAACAGGAACTTGATCTGACCGGCGTAGAGCCCATCAGCCAAGGTGAAGGCCTTCGTGCCGTCGATGCTCAGCTTGGTGGTCCGCTTGGTGAGCGAGATTGCACCGCTCGTGACGGTCTCGAAGCCACCGTCGTAGTCGGTACGGTTGAGGACGGCACCGAGTGCGTTGAGCTGTTCGGGGCTGACTGCGCCGCGGAGGACTTCTGCAAGACTTGCCATGGATCTTTTCTCCTTGTTTGCTCTGCTGGATTACGCCGCCAGCCGCGGGAGCTGCAGCGAGATGTCGCTGAGCTGGAAGACGATGCCGGTAACCGGGAAGATTTCGAGCCGAATGGTCGCGATCGTCCCTTCGATGAAGACCCTGATGCGACGGAACCCAGGCACGATGGTGCTGAGGGTCTCAGGATCGAGTGAGTCCACGATGATGTTCGCTTGGCGGTACTCCTGGCACTTGGCCGCCGTGGCCTCCCGAATTGAAGCCACCGCTGCCGTCGTTGCCTTGATGCCGGTGAACCGGTCTTCCAAGGTCTGCCGGAGATCGAAGGCAACGAACCGCACGGCATCGCGGGTCGACCCGTCGATGTAGGCGATGTTGTCGTCCTTCACGTGGGTGGTGATGTCACGCACCCAGCGGATACCCTGGGGCGCGACCTCTGCGAACATGACCCCCGCCTGGATGAGGCGGTTGACGTCCGATCGATCGGTTGGAGACCAGCTGGTGTCGTTGGCGATCTCGGTGGTCTTGATGAACTTGAAGGTCAGCGGCTCGCCGACCTCGTTGGTTCCAGACCGCATCGATGCCGCCGCCACTGCCGAAGCCCACTCCGGCATGAGCGTGAGCACGCCGCTGGCGTTGAGGAACGACATCTGCTGCGGGAACAGCTGGACGTCGGTGTCGTTGAGGGCGAACGCCTGCGCCTCGATGGCGTCGATGTCCCCCTTGAACCCCAGGTAGCCACCCTGCTCGTTCTTGCCCACCCCGCGCGCGAGGAGCACTTGCGCGCCCAGCTGGGCCGCCACGGAGGAGATGGTCGCGGTCGACCCATTTCCCTCGTTGGTGAGGTCCTGACTGATGAGTGGGACAATGTGGTTGCCCCGCTTCTGGATGAGGGCATCGAAGCCGTCCTGGAAGTTGCTGTTCGTCGAGGTCCCGCGTGATCCCCCCACGAAGTACACCGGGACGTCCCGGGCGGTGCCTGCCACGCCGCCGGTGTACACCGGCAGCTCGCCACCCTCAGCCGTCGCGCCGGTCGCCTTGGCCGCTGTGGCGATGTCTGAGAAGTTGTTGACCCAGTCGACCAGGACCTGCAGATCCCGGCGGAAGGTGCCCTTGTTGTCCGGATCGACCTCGCCGTCGAAGCGCACATCCACCCCGGTCGCCCGCGTGCCGAAGTCGAAGGTCTTCACCAGCGTGGTGTCGGGATTCACGCCGTTGGGGATTGTCGCCTCGTAGTTGGTGGTTCCATTCAGCTGGTCCACCAGTTGACGCAGGGTCATGTTCGCGGTGAACGTGATCGCCAGGTCGTCCGCGGTGGGGGTCACTGCGCTGGTGAGCCCCGTCGCGACACCGGCGGCACCGGTGATGCTCACCGTGGCGGCCGTGACGTTGATGATCTCCACGGTGGTCCCGATGAGGTCGGCTGCCTCTGCCGTGGTCAGCTCGTGCCCAGCCGCCAGTGTGAAGACCGGCGTGAAGGGTGCCGACGTATCCGCCGTGTTGCTTGCGATCAAGCGCTGCAGCCCGTTCGAGAACCGCAAGAACTTGTTCTGATGCAGGTTCGAGGTGGTGCTGCTTCCCACCGTGGCAGTGACCGTGCTGGTGGTCGCGGCTGAGATGACACCGGAGTCCACCACGGGGCCACCGATGTACTTGATTCCCAGGAACGAGTCGCCGCCGATCTCATCGGATCGCTCGACCGTGTCCTCGAATGCCAAGGTGGTGACGAAGCCGGTTCCAACGCCTGCCTCGACTTCGACGGACACCTGGTTGGTGTGCGCGCCGTAGTCCTTGGCCGTGTAGACCACCTGGCTCTGCAGAATCAGCACCACCGTGCTGGATGCCGGAGCAGATGGGAAGCCAGGAGACACAGTCACTGTGCCAGCTGCGTTGGCGACGATCCGGCGCTTGATGCCACCGATCGAAAGCCAGCGACCAACGTGGGCATTCACCACCAGTCCGCCAGTGGTCAGGGTGACGACCGTGGTGGTGGATCCGCCTGCTGCCGTGTCGGAGATGAGCGTCCCATCTCCCGGCAACTGCGTGGATGCCTGGACCGACTGATTGGTCTTGTACGCCTGCACGCGGAAGGCACCCCCTGGGATGCGCGCGTCGCCGGTTGCCCCGAATGCGATCTTGATCGCGTCCGCCAGCGGGCCGGACCTGAAGAGGGTCTTGCCCAGTGCCGGATCGTCGATCTGGTAGATCTTCGTGGCACCCGGTGCGCCGCCGTCAGCCTCGCCCAAGAGGTGGATGATGCCGACTGCCGTTGCGCCGATCTGCACCAGCCCGTCTGCTGTGACGCGAGTCAAACCCCCGGGCTTGAATTGGGTCTGACCGCCGAAGGTAACTGAACGTCCAGCCATAGAACTAGCCTCCCTTGCAGGTTTTCAAATTGAAGGATTCAGTACTGGGCAAAAAGAGAGTCCCAGGCCTCTTTGGTCTTCCGCGCCGGTCCTCCCCGCCGCTGAAGGTAGGCAGCCATCCCTGCCTTGTGGTGCCCGGGCTTGCCCGTGCTGGCGAAGTAGCGATCGAATGTGAGAAGCGGCAGCGCTGGTGCCGGTGGTGGAGGGGTGATGATCGGCTGTGACAGAACTTCGTCAGGCAGCTGGTCGCCAGACAACGCTGTGACCCCCTCAGGAAGGCTGTCGTCCCTATCGTCTCTCTTCTTTGCCATCTGAATCTCCTAAATGATGAGGTCGGTTTCGCTGAGGACGGTGAAGCTGCCATCGGCGAAGAGGCCCTCGATCACCAACTTCAGACCGGTGAGTGCTTCACCTGCATCGAAGACGTCGAATGGATACTGGAACTCGACGTTGATGGCGCGCATGTAGCTGAAGTCAGGCTGGTACTCCGCACGTGGCACGAAGTCGGTCGCACCGAGCTTCATGTTGATGATCCCTTGCCCCTCCAGGAACTGGCGTCCCAGGGTCAGGATCGACTTGACCACGGCAGCCAGGTAGATCGTGAATTCTGGGTTGGGACCGACCACCTGCATCTGATAGGTCATCCCGTAGAGAGAACCCAAACGCTCCACGGTCTCTGCCTCTCCGGTTCGGTAGATGGACCGCGGCTCACCGACAACCTCACCCGCAGGCGCGCGGATGATGAGCACGGAGGTACTGTCAGGGTTGGTGCTCCAGTTCTGGGTCACCATGACGGTGTCGCGCCCGTTGGCTGCGATCGCACGTTGCTGACCCGCTCCCTTGCCCTCCAGGATGTGAATGGTGTGCACACCATTGACCTTGAACTGGTCGATCGACCAGGCTGATTCACCGATCTTGACCGTGTTGTTGGTCCCCACGACCACGCGGACAGGGCCATAGACGATGCGTCCCTCTCCGCTGAGCGTCGACACGGAGGCCGCGCCGCCCAGTGACCCTTCATCGTCGTAGTCCATGCCGTCGGGCATGTCGCCGTAGCCCATGCTGTCGCCCAGGAAGGCGTTGGACTCCTGCTCTTGGCGCAGGAGCATGACAATGGCTGGAACCTTGAGGGTGTCGCGCGGGTAGTTGATGTCGATGTAGATCGCCTTGGTGCGGAAGAACTCCCGCATCTCCTTGGCTGACTCAGTGTCCAGATTCCTGAACAACTGATCGAGCAGGCGCGAATCGTTGCGGACCGCCCGGATCCCGCGCACGAGGAGTGAGCGGAAGATGATCTCTGGCAGCAGGCTCATACCTTGATCCGATCGAAGGCGGGACCAAAGGCGCGTTCGAGCATGTCGCTCGACTCCCATTCGATCTGTTCATGGATGCGGCGGCCCTGGAACCCGGGGTGCCACCAGCTGTCCTTGGGTGATGTCTTTGACACCGTACGGAACTCACCGTCATGCATCGGGATCACGCGAAAGTCGCGCCCCTTGAGCAGCCCGGGCTTCATGTCGAAGCGGGGTGCGCCCGTCTCTAGCGCCACCGGAAGCCAGCCCTGGATGTCGATCTGGATGCCGTCCGCCTGGGAGTTGACCTTGACGGACACACCCGCCATGTACTCTTTGGCGGAGGTGTCAAAGGCCATCTGCGCGTAGCGATTCCACGTCATCTCGACTTCGTTGCGCAGCTCCTTGAGCCCTTCGTAGATCGCGCCCTGCACGGCATGCCTGACGGCTTGTCCGTTCGGTCCGGTGACCTCGATGGTGTACTGCTTGGCTGCAGGAGGCATCAGCAGGCCACCCGGCTCTGGATTGGCACCCGGTCATCCGGTGTGGCAAAGGGAGATTCATTCACGTAGTGGACGTGCCGCTTGCGCAAGAACACGAGCGGGCCGAGATCGCGGTTGTCGCGATCCACCCGCTGCATCGGCGGGGACCAGACGATCCACTCGAAGTAGGCGGCGTACTTGATGGTGAATTTGGTGCCCACATCTGGCGCCTGACCGACCCAGCGGATGACCTTGCCCGGGCCAAGCGTGAAGTCGCCATTCTCCGTGTAGGTCTTGCCGCGCTCGTCCTCACACCACAGCGAGTACGCCGGCTCATAAAAGAGCCTGTCCTCATTGTCGGCCATGCCTGTCTGCACACGCGGGTTGTCCCCCATCGTGTGCGAACCACGCACGATCCCTTGTCCCTCATCGAGTGCGGACACCCACGTCTGGGTGAATTTGTCGTCCTCGGAGACCAAGCGTGGGTGACCACCGTGCGCGCAGTCGAACCCACCGAACTGCGGGTCAATCGAGAACTGCATGTCGCCAGGCTGGACCACACCAACGTCGACCGGGTTGGACTGCTGGCGGATCGAGGTTGCCAGACCCTTCACAAGGAAGGGGCTGCGGTACAGCCAGCCATCCCCACCGCAGTTTCTGCAGTCTGGGAAACGCTGCTGAATCTTGCCGTCACCCACCAAATTGGCGGCCGGATCTGACGTGCGGCACCTAGGGCAGCGAATGCCGAACTCGTGGAGCATCTGCGATCCACGATCGGTGATCAGCCCCCCCTGCAGCCCGGGCTGAAAGTCTATGCCAAGGCCCACAAACGCCACGGCCCTAGAATCAACCGCACCAGATCGGGAGTCAAGGTTGAAGGCACATCAGTCTTGCTTTGTCAAGCAAGCTATTCTTGCCTTGGAAAGCAGCCTCAAACCACGATCATGTTGGGCCCGCGAAAGGCGCCTTTGAATTTCCGGAGGTTGTCGTCGATCCAGGTCTTGTAGTCCTTGATCGTCGCTCCGAAGATCCCAGCCTGCGCATTCTGCGTGTAGGAGACCGACTCCGACACACCATCACGAGAGACTGACGTTGATGCCAGGCCGGTGCGGAACGCCTGGCCTGCGATGGTGAGGATGTCGATCGCTGCCTTCTTGGCGACCAACTCCAACAACACCGCTGGTGTGTCGCGGAAGCCCACCAGCGCGTTGAAGTTCCAGAAGTTGGGCAACGGGGTGGGCCCGCGGAGGCTGTCGACCCAGACGAGTCCGATGAAGTTCCAGCTGACTTCCTGGTTGAACGGCACCAGCTCGACAAAGCCCGACCGTTCATGGCGCTCGACCCACTCCAGGGCGATGTCCACCACCCTGGTGTTGCTGATCTTGCCGTACAGCTCATCGATGCGGATGAGGGGGATGTAGGGAAACTTGACGTTGATCCAGCTCTTGCCGCTGGGGCTCTGGTACGTGAGCGCGTCCACAACCTCGTCCCAGTCCGCCCCGACGATCTGGGGAATGTCCGAGTCCGTGGGGAACGCAATGACGTCCGGATCGACCTCTGTGACCACCCGTGTCGGCTCCAGGTAGACCGACAGCTCGCTGTCTTCGATCCACGAGATCGCCTGGTCGATGATCGCCTGAATGCGCACGTCGTCGAGGGGCTTGCGGCTGATGAGCAGCTGGTCGACGTGGGACTCCAGGGGCAGCAGCGCGATCGCTTTGACCCGCACCACGATGAAGTCCTGCGTGCCGCCCCGGCGCAGGTAGTAGGTCTTTTTGCCTGGCACCACCTGGACGGAGGGGCCCCCGCACCAGGACAGCAACCGCGTGGGGTGTGACGCGGCATTGGCATTGGCCACCCCCAGGGTCGTGGCGGCGGTGCCGGGGTCGACGTAGATGGACAGGATACCAGCGGAGATCTTCACGTGTCCTGTCACCGCGACGGCGGTGACACCCGGGATGCCGGCGGCCGTGATTGCGTTTGCCACTTCGGTGGCGGTGGCCGCCCCAATGGACACGAACTGACTCGTCGTGAAGGTGATCGTGACCGGATCCCCCCCGTCCTGCCGGATCATAAGCGTCTGGTTGTTCACCAATGCGAAGGGCTCCGCCGTCGTTCCAGTGACGTTGGGGGTCGCGTCGATGCTGAAGTTGTAGCTCAGGGGGAACCATTCCTGCGCGTGCGCGAGCGACACGGTGTCCACCGTCACCCCGGTGATGAGCACTGGCTGCTCTGCGACCGCCAGGATGTTGGTCGCCATCTGGTCGGTGCCGTGAAGGTAGTCCGCCTTGAGGCGCGCGACCGACACCAGCGCCACCCGGAAGTCAGGGCAAACCCCTTCAATGGACTCGTCCGTCACGGACTCGGCGAAGATGAAGTACTCGCCCCGGCGAACTTTCGGCACGTCTTCTTGGTCGACGATGTCGGGAAGGCTGAATTCCAGGGCATAGGGTTGTGGGCCCGGCGCCGCGAGGGTGATGATCTTGGTGGCGACCACCTCATCCCGGTTTCGGCGCGCCTTGCGCAGCTGCACGCGTACCTGCTCGCCGCTGAGGTTGATCCCGGCGGGCATGATGGTGACCGCGATCGTGTCGCGCTCGCGCTCGTACCTGGAGTACTCCTCCAGGTCGACCTCAACGGTGAGTGCTGTAGGGGCTGCCACGTATCACACAATGTCCGTGAAGAGATCGGCGCTGGAGACGTTCGGCACCACGAGGCGGCGCCGGTAGTTGACGGCCGGGATGACGATTTCGACGTCGGCCAGCCGCATGAGCGAGATCGCAAAGTAACCGTTCGCGTCAGTGAGAACGGTGATCGTGTCGTCGGTCACCGCCAGCGAGTACTGCTCGATCGACGGCTGGCCCAGGAGGAAGGCGGTGACAGCTGCCCCCGCCTTGGGGACACCCTGCACGTTCACGACATGCCCAGTCAGCGTGCACAGCTGGGCAGCGGCGGCCGGCACCGTGGTGGCGGTGGGCGCCACCACATCGACGATGGTCGTCGACTGATCGATCGCTGCGCCGGTCAGCACCACCGTGAATGGGCCGAGCGTGTTCAGCTCCGCCGTCGTGAAGGTGATGGTGTAGATCCCCAGGCCCTTCTCAGCGAAGTTGCCGCCGGTGAGCGCCTTGGATGCGAAGCTGCCCGCGCCGGACTTGAGGAACTGGCAGGTGAGGTCTGCCGCCACCAGTCCGGTGACCGCGACGTTGTTCTTGGACAGAATGACGAGGAGCGGCGTCGACACGCTCTGGGTGACCTGCTGGCTCATGTCTTGTCCTCGTCCTTGTCGTCGTCGTTCGGGGCGTCGATGGTCCGCTGAACGTCCGCGATCTTCTGGAAGGTGGTTTCGGTGCCGGTGATCTCAGCGATGGGGGCGTCAGGGTCGCGCGCCACCTGTGTCCGGATCCGGCGCGCCGCCGTGTCCAGCTTCTCCATCATCGCTTCAATCTCGCCGTAGGCCTCCGCATCCTTGCGGTCGACCTGTTCGAATTGCTGCTCGATCTCGGGCGGAAGCCGGGGGCGGTCCGGGTTTGGGGTCCCTGGCATCATCCCTGCCTCCCCCCGATGCGCGGGGGCGTGTACCCGGAATCGCGTTCACGCTGGCGGACCAAGCTTTCCAACACGGTGTTGAGCTTGGTCGACAGCTCCGCCCACTTCTCGTTCCAGTTCTCTGCCTTCACGATGTGGCGCTCTTGCAGCGTCTTCATCTCGGCATTGTGCTCGTCGCGGACCCGGCCCAGTTCCTCGTTGTGCTCGTCGCGGACCCGCGACATTTCCTTGTCGTGCGCGTCGCGGAGGGCTGAGATCTGCTTCTGGTAATCTTCATTACCCTTTTCACGCAGCTTGAACAGCGTGATCAGGGCGAAGATCAGAACGACCGCGATGATCCCCAGGGGACCATACGTCAGCAGTTTCTGAAGCTGTGTCTCGACCCCCACCGGCGGCACTTCAGCCCTCGAACATCATCACGGTGTACGTGGTTCCGAGCGCCGATCGCAGGTAGAAGAAGTGGAAGGCGACGTCGTCGGAGAACTCGCTCGACTTGGCGATTGGGTACCAGTTACGACCGGAGTCGAAGCTGATCTCCATCGGGTTCGTGGACCCGGTGTTGGTCACACGAACGCGAAAGCCACGCCCCTTCTTGGTCTGCAGCTTCGTGGGGGTGTCTGCTGCCAGGGTTCCACTGGCATGCGTGGCACGGAATGACTGATTTACGGCTGGCATAGCACCATCCTATGTGTGCGCGGCCCCGGCGTAGCGCCGGGGCTCTGAGGTTGATCAGACCGTCGGTGCTTCGGGCAGCGACGGCAATTCGAGCGAGGTGACGATCTTCTTGCTCAGCTGCATTGCCGTGATGAGGTCCTGCGCCGTGGCAGACGAGGCGTCGAGCGCGGCCACGCGGGTGACCATGGCGTTCCACTCCTTGCGGACTTCGTGGGCAACCCGGCTGGGCGTGTCGTCGATGATCTTCTTGAAGAGCGGGGTGATTGCGGCCATGTGTTATCCCTCCTGCTGGATTTTTGAGGAGCGCCTACGTCGCCCCGTTTTCGGTTGCACCGGCGCGCCCGCCTCGGGTGCCGGTTCGGACTGATTCTCTTCGTCGTCGGCAACCGCCTCTGGGACAGCCACGCTGTCCGTGTCGATTGACGTGACCGCTTCGGGCCCGCTGGTCGCTTCGGCAACGACGTCATCGTCGTGCGTGTCCGGTGCGGGCTGTTCCAGGTCCTGCTCGACTTCCGGCGCCGCGGGCGCGGGCGGGACAGCCGGGGGCGACGGCTGGCTGGTCTTGTCCAGGAGGGTGGGATCGGGCGCGATCGGCATCGTCACGTCCTCATCCGGATCCTTCAAATCATCCACCGCCTCGACCCCCGGGTACTTGAGCAGCACCTTGAAGTCAGCCAAGGAGTTCCCCTTGGG
>Ga0070716_100000320_pt1 | contig 19326 bp, 18 predicted proteins | sample LARL112metaG_FD_71395 | JGI IMG/M metagenome (GOLD analysis project Ga0070716, IMG submission 71395) | Corn, switchgrass and miscanthus rhizosphere microbial communities from Kellogg Biological Station, Michigan, USA - LAR L11-2 metaG | ecosystem: Host-associated > Plants > Roots > Rhizosphere... | reverse complement strand
ACATTTTATCGACTCCAGCGGAAATTATATTTCCAGTCCCGGCAAGTTTGCCGCGGCGATCGGAGTGAAAGACTTAATCGTGGTAGAAACATCGGATGCGCTGCTGATTTGCACGCGCGAGAGGGCGCAAGACGTCGGAAAAGCCGTGAAATGGCTGGAAGAGCAAAAGCTAAAAAAACTCCTCTGAATATGCTTAGCGTTGTTTAAGCCTGTCAACGAGCTTCATAGGCCAATCCGGCTGTTTCTTGTTTGCGGCCCTCGCGTATACTTCTTGGAATGACGGCCATTAAATTCGGGACGGACGGATGGCGCGGCATCATTGCCGAAGATTTTACTTTTGCGAACGCGCGTATTGTCTCTGAAGCGATCGCGCGGTACGTCGTGCGCGGCGAAGACGCCAGAAAAGGCGTAGTGGTCGGTTTCGATCATCGCTTTACGTCTGACGCAGTGGCCAGGCGAGTGGCGGAAGTTTTTTCTTCGACAGGCACACCGGTGTGGCTTGCTGACCGGCCGTGTCCAACTCCTGCTGTTTCTTACCTTGTACGCAAACGAAATGCAGCGGGGGGCGTGGTGGTTACCGCAAGCCACAATCCCTATAACTGGAATGGGATTAAGTACAAAGCGAGCTATGGCAGCAGCGCGCTTCCTTCCATCGTTGCTCAGATTGAAAACGAGCTGAAATTTGTCGAATCCGCGAATCTTCCGATATTAGCGCCGCGCGCGGAGCTGATCCAATCGATCGATCCGCGGAAGCCGTATCTTGATGCGCTTGAACAACTGGTCGATTGGGGGCGCATTGGCAAATCCAAATTGCGTTTTGTTTGCGATGCCATGCACGGATCCGCGGCAGGTCTGCTGCCAGAACTTTTTCAGCGCCACGGAGTTGAATGCGCGGAAATTCGCGGCACGCGCGATCCTCGTTTTGGCGGAGCGCATCCGGAACCGATCGAGCCGCACATTGCGCCTCTGCAGCAAGCCGTCACTAGCGGGAAATTTGACGCCGGCTTTGCGGCGGACGGCGATGGCGATCGCATCGGAGCAGTGGACAAAAGCGGTGCGTTCGTAAATCCTCACCAGATATTTGCGTTGCTGGTATGGCATCTCGCCGGGATGCGAAATCTTCCGGGAGATATTGCCAAGACATTTTCGGTTACCAAGCTGATCGATAAACTGGCGGCTAAGTTTGGGCGCCAACTGCACGAAGTTCCCATCGGATTCAAATACATCTGCGAGTTGATGCTGGAACAGAACATCTTGATTGGCGGCGAAGAAAGCGGCGGAATCGGCACCAGCCTCTATCTCCCTGAACGGGACGCCACCGTTTCTGCGCTCTTTTTGGCCGAATTGATGGCGTGGCACGGCAAAACGCTCGGCGAAATGCTCGGGGATCTTCACAAGGAATTTGGCGAACACCATTACGGGCGCATCGATCTTGAGGTGACGCCAAGCCAAAAGGATAAAGCCATTGCCTGGTTTTCAGACGGGAAGGCCGCGAAACTGCTCGAGTGGCCTGTGGTCCGGCGCGAGAACATCGACGGCATCAAGCTGTATCTTGGAGACGTCGGCTGGGTGATGGTGCGCGCGTCGGGGACGGAAAATCTGCTTCGCGTCTATTCAGAGACCTCCGAACAACAAATTACGCGTCGCGTATTAAACGCGGTGACCAGTAAAATCGGTGAGCTATAGGGAAGGAGAATAGCGGTGCACACCATCAAGATTGCGCAAAAATTTGCTCAAATAAACGAAACGTGGAAGCCAAAGATATTGGGCGAAGTGAATGACAGCTATGTCAAAGCCGTGAAAGTGCAAGGCGAATTCGTATGGCATCATCATGCGCAAGAGGACGAAATGTTTCTGGTGATTGCCGGCGTATTGCGGATGAAATTCCGCGATCACGAAGAACTCATACGTGCCGGTGAGTTTATTATCGTGCCACGCGGCGTCGAACACCTGCCAATAGCCGACCAGGAGACCCACGTTCTTCTTTTTGAACCCAAGTCAACTCTAAACACTGGAAACGTTTTGAATGAAAGGACAGTCGCCGAACTGGAAACGCTTTAGTCCGGTTCTGCGGCGCACGCCATGAGTCACCGCTTTTACACGCTTGACGTTTTCACGACTACACGGTTCGAGGGGAATCCGCTTGCCGTATTCACCGACGGTGACGGACTTTCCGACAATGCCATGCAGGCGATCGCTCGAGAGATGAATCTTTCGGAAACGGTATTCGTGCAGAAACCGACCGAGGACAGCGCGCTGGCGCGGCTGCGCATCTTTACGACGCGCGAAGAGCTGAAGCTTGCGGGACATCCGGTGATCGGCACATGGTTTTTGCTCGCCGAACTGGGCGTGGTTCCGGCACAGGAAGGCGCCGTGCACATTCTTCAGCAAACAGGCGCGGGCGTGCTTCCGGTGGAAATCCAGTTCAAAGACGCCCGACCGCAGCGTGTGACGATGACGCAAATGGAAGCGAAATTTAAGCCCCTCAAAGTGAAAGCGGCAGCGCTGGCGAAAGCGCTCGGCCTATCGGCTAACGATTTCGACTCTTCAATGGAGCCAGCTTGCGTCTCCACTGGCGTTTTTAACTTGATGGTGCCACTGCGGAATCGCACCGCGCTCGGTAAAATTGAAATGAACATGTCGGAGTTGCGGCGGCTGATTGGGCAAAACGCCACCATGGCCTATTGCTTTGCGTTGAATGGAAACGGCAAAGCGTTCACGCGCGGCATGCTTCCGTGGGAGCTATATGAAGATGCTGCAACCGGTTCCGCGGCGGGTTCGCTGGGCGCGTTTCTGGTAAAGCGTGGAAAACTAGGCGTAGGGAGCACGTTGAGCATTCAACAAGGAGTGGAAATGGGGCGCCCCAGCCAGATCGAAGTGCAAGTGACGCAATCCGGTAAGAAATTGATACCACGCGTGGGCGGCGCGGCGGTCCGAGTGTTTGAAGGAACGATCTAACCGGGTTTGCCGTCCCGGGCAGCTTTTGCTTTATGAACCGGCCCGCTGGCATTCTTGGGATGCGCCTTGCTGATGGCGTCCAGAATGCCGTTCACGAATCCGCCGGAATCTTCGCCCGAAAATTTCTTGGCAAGCTCCACCGCTTCGTTGATGACCACCTTGTGAGGCAACTTGGCCGCCAGAAGTTCGTGAATGCCGAGGCGCAGAATCGCACGATCAATGGCGGCCAGGCGTTCGGCGCGCCAATTATCACAATACTGCGCGATCAGGCCGTCCAGCTCCTTCACGTGGCGCGCCGATCCTTCAAACAACTCATTGGCGAACTCTTCCGTGTCTTCGGACGCCTTCGCGGCTTTCCAAAATTTTGTTTCGAGTTTGCGCGGATCCTGCGGGCTCATTTCCCACTGAAACAACATCTGCATCGCAAATTCCCGGGATTTCGTGCGAAGCGACACGTTATTTGCGCCGCGCTTTCCGAGCAGCGTCGTTTTCGGCTGCCGGACGAAGTTTGCGGGACAGCTGCGCCATTTCGATTGCGCCGAGTGCAGCTTCGAAGCCCTTGTTACCACCCTTTAGTCCGGCACGGTCAATCGCTTGTTCCAACGTGTCGCAAGTGAGCACGCAAAAAATAACGGGGATGCCGGTGTCCATCTGAGCGAGCTGCAAACCGCGTGAGGTTTCCGCGCAAACATAATCGTAGTGAGTCGTCTCGCCACGCAGAACGCAACCGATGGCGATAATCGCGTCGTAGTTCCCGGCTTGCGCCATCTTTTTCGCGGCAAGGGGCAATTCGAACGAACCCGGCACACGAACTACATCAACATCTTCGTTCTGAGCGCCAGATCGCTCCAGGGCATCCACGGCCGCTCCGAGCAATCGATCGGTGATGAAGCTATTGAAGCGGCTCACCGCAATACCAAAACGCAAGCCTTTCGCCGAGAGCTCTCCATAAATCTTGCCGGGCTGTAGTTTTTCTGGCATTCGTGAGTCTCTTGAGCGTTATTTACCGGCGAACGCGGCCGGACGTTTCTCCAGGAACGCTTTCGTTCCTTCGCGCATGTCTTCCGTGGCGCACGCAACTCCAAACAGTGTCGCCTCCAAAAACAATCCTTCTTCGAGGGGCATTTCGATCCCACGTTCGATGGCTTCCATGGTGAACTTCACCGCCAGCGGACCGTTGGCGATAATTTTCTTTGCCATTGCTTCCGCCGCCGGCAGCAATTCGGACGGTTCATAAATGTGATTTACGAGCCCGATGCGCATCGCTTCCTCGGCGGTAATCATTTCTCCAGTCAAGCACAACTCATGCGCCATGCCTTTACCACACAAACGCGTGAGACGCTGCGATCCACCGTAGCCCGGCAAAATGCCCAATTTAACTTCCGGCTGTCCCAGCTTTGCCATTTTGCTGGCGATTCGAATCGAGCAACTGAGCGCCAACTCGCAGCCACCGCCCAGCGCAAATCCGTTAATCGCGCAGATTGAAGGTTTGCCCATGGTTTCGAGTAGATGAAATACGCTTTGGCCGAACAGCGAAAAATCTTTTCCGTTCACCGGGGTCTGCTGGGACAACTCGCCAATATCAGCGCCAGCGACAAACGCCTTTTCGCCGGCTCCAGTCAGAATGAGCACGCGCACGCTTGCGTCATCACGCGCGTCCAACAGCGCGCTTTGCAGCTCTTCGATCGTCTTGCGGTTTAGCGCATTCAAGACTTTCGGGCGGTTGAAAGTGATCCGCGCGATGCCGGTGTTTTTTTCAAACAGGATGTTTTCGTAGCTCATGCACTTTTCTCGGTATAGTTAGCAGACTCGTTCGCTGAAACGCTTACAATCGCTGCGCCACAGGCTTTTGCGGATCACTATAATCATAAAATCCGCGTCCGGCTTTGCGACCATTCCATCCCGCCAGCACCATACGTTTTAGCAATGGAGGAGCGGCGAAGCGGCGATCTTTAAATTCGTCAAACATAATTTGCGAAATGTAATACGTGGTATCGAGTCCAACGAAATCCAGAAGCGTCAGCGGGCCCATTGGATAGCCACAGCCAAGCTTCATCGAATTATCGATATCCTCGATCGAACCGACGCCTTCTTCCAGTGCGCGAATGGCATCGAGAAGATATGGCACCAGTAAACGGTTGACAATGAACCCGGTCGAATCGTTGGCGCGTACGGCGGTTTTGCCGAGCTTCGCGCCAAACGAGACCATCTCGTCGTACACGCCCGCATCTGTGACAATGGTACGCACCACTTCCACCAGCTTCATCACCGGGACGGGATTAAAGAAATGCAGTCCCACGAAACGCTGCGGCCGTTTTGTGGCTGTAGCGATTTCCGTGATGGTAAGAGACGAGGTATTGCTCGCGAAAATCGTCCCTGCAGGACAGAGTTTATCAAGGCTGGCGAACAATTCTCGTTTCGCGGGCAGTTGCTCAATGATGGCTTCGATGATCAGGTCACAATCTTTCAGGTCTTCGAGTGCTGTAGTTCCTTTTAAGCGGCCTCGCGTTTCGGTCTTTGCAGATTCGGTGATGGTTCCCTTTTCCACGAGCCGCGCCAGATTTTTGTCGATAGTCTTGATTCCCTTGTCCAACAGCTCCGCGCTAACCTCTCCGACCACAGTAGAAAATCCCGCTGCCGCGCAGACTTGAGCAATTCCGGCACCCATCAGTCCACACCCAACGACTCCCACTTTTGCAATCGCCATGCATTTCCTCTTTGAAAACTTTGCCGGGAATTCCCAGCTCAGCCACTCTGAACCGGAACACAGAGTGTATCAAAAACCGCTTATTGCGAAGACCGCTTGCGAAGGCTACCCAACATTTGCGGGCGTTCGTTCGGCAAGAGATCAAGCCATGTTTTCGACAATCATCGCGATGCCCTGTCCGCCGCCAATGCACGCCGTTGCCAATCCATAGTGAAGCCCATTTCGCCGCAATTCATTCAGCAGAGTGATAACCAGCCGCGTCCCTGTGGCGCCCAGCGGATGCCCGAGAGCGATCGCGCCGCCGTTGACGTTGGTTTTGTCGCGGTTCAGTCCCAAACCCTTTTCTACGGCAAGGTATTGCGCTGCGAATGCTTCGTTCACTTCCACTCGGTCCATCTGTTCGATCGTCAAACCCGCAGCTTTTAGAGCCTTTTGCGAACTCGGAACCGGCCCGATTCCCATAATGCTGGGATCGACGCCGGTCGTGGCCCAGGAAATTATCCGCCCGATGGGTTTCAGTCCGCGTTCCTTCGCGACTTTTTCAGTAGTCACAACCACGGCAGCGGCGCCATCCACGATTCCGCTGGCATTGCCTGCCGTAACGATGCCGTCTTTCTTGAACGACGGCTGCAATTTTTCCAGGATTTCCATGGTGGTATCGGGCCGGCGATGATCATCTTCGCTGACGACAATGGTTTTTTTCCCCTGCTTTACTTCAACCGGCACCAGCTCTTCTTTCATCCGGCAGGCCTTGTAGGCAGCGTCCGCCGCCTGCTGGCTGCGCAGAGCATACGCATCGGCATCCTTGCGCGTAATTCCGTATTGTTCGGCAAGCTTTTCGGCCGTCAACGCCATGGGCAATCCACAATAGCTATCAGTTAAGCCGGCCATCAACGAATCTTCCAGTGCACCGCCGCCAAGTTTCAACCCATTACGCAATCCGCGAACCACAAAAGGCGCTTGAGTCATATTCTCCATGCCACCGGCAAGAACCAGTTCCGCTTCGCCGAGCAGCAAACGTTGTGCCGCTTGTGAAATCGACTCGATCCCGGAGCCGCATAGGCGATTCACCGTGACGGCAGGGGTTTCAGTCTTAAGCCCGGCCTTCAGGGCCACATGCCGCGCCCCATACAGCGCGTCTGCGCTGGTTTGCATGACGTTGCCAAAAATGGCGTGGTCGAACTCGGCTGGATCGGCGTTCGAACGGTGAATCACTTCCTTCGCTGCCGCGACAGCCAGATCAATCGCGGATACATCAGAGAAAGCGCCGGTATAACGCGACATCGGGGTGCGCGCGCCAGCCACAATCACAACGTCGGTTGGAAACATAGGTGTCCTCGTTTGTATGATTCCGATGAACTCTGCGGTGCCGCGGTTCGTGCAAACTTCTAAATCCTTGGGGCTTCCGATGTAACTACCGTGTCTCCGCCGCGTTTCCGGGCTTCTTCGATCGAAAATTCCGCGCGGTTCATCAGGTCAGTGACGATGTCTTCGCTATCGAATTCCGATTTCGCCACTGCTTCCACGATACCAGCGCTCAGCGTAATTGCCGAAGCGTCCCACGGCGGGCGAATGCCGGATGCAGTGCGGCGAAGTTTATCCGCCAGGTTCTGCGCACCGTCCAGAGTCGTGTCAGGTAAGATGAACGCCAACGACCAGGAGGTATATTTCACGGCGACGTCGTTCTGACGAACCATTGGCTGCAAGGATCTGGCGAGCTGCTCCAGGAACCTCTCCATGAGCGATTCTCCCTGTTGCCGCAATAATTCTCCGCCGCGATCGATCTGCAAAATGGTCAATGCAAGCGGCGTGCCCTGCGTTCGCGCGCGGTCGGCTTCAGTTAAAAGACAGCTTTGATACGAACTGCGGCTCAGCAGCCCGGTGCGCTCGTCGGAAACACCCATGCGCCGCACCAGCGATCGCAGGCGCGTGTGGCTTACGCTCATCAGCATCTGATCGCCAATAGCCTGCAAGAAATAAGTTTCGTTGGGCTTCCACTTGCGCGGTTCGGCTTGGCCAACAACCAGCATTCCGGCCGGCTGCTGCGTTTCCCGGTCGGTAATCTTTACGCCGAGAGCGCTGCGTAGCGCCAAATCCTGAAGAACCGAACCCGGCGAATGCTCCACGACCATGCCGCCCAATTCGTCACCTTCTGCTTTTTCCACCTGCGCCAGCAAGAAAACTACTTGTGCGCCTGGAGCCGGCTTCATATTGGGGCCGCAATACTCCGCGGCCAGATCGGGCGGCCTGCCGGGTGAACCGATCACCGCCAGCGCGCGGCTGACACGCATGTACTCGCCGATTTCGTTGACCGCGGTATTCAGCATCGCGCGAGGCGTTTGCTGCCGGAAAATTTTCTGATTGATATCGGAAATTTTCGATAGATCGCGCAATGTGTCCGCGTTGTAGGTTCCGGTTTTCGCGGGACTGGACTTCGCCACTTCGGATGCAGTGGGAGTTGATGGAGGCGGGCTGGTTGCAACTCGCGGCACCGGATCCGGCTTTTTTACGGGCGCTCCTTGCGGCCACCAATTCGCGGTCTGATACAAATTCTGCAGCCGCACATTCTTCTCTTCTTCACGAGGAAACATCTCCGCAATCTTTTGCAGACGATCGAGCGCCTTATTCTGTAGCGAATATTGCAGAAAGATTTCAGTCTGTACGATCAAGTCTTCCAGAGTCTGCATGCGGCGGCCTTCTTCAGTGACCGGCGCCGCGGACTCCGGGACACTTCGCGGACCAGCTTGCGCCTCGGATTCAGAAGTGGAAACCGTCGTTCCCGACCGGGTCAGCCGGCTGGCAATTCGTTGCAGAAACCCGGCGTCCGCCTTTCCGCGCAGCCGCTCCAGCCGTTCCTGATTGCGATAATCGTAAGAGTCGATATCCACCAGGCGTTCCAGCGAATCGCAGGCTTTCTTGACGTTGCCATTTTTAAAATACGCGTCGAACAAGTGAATCATGATCTCAAAATACTTGGATTCGCGGTTGAGTTCGTTGTACAGCGCTGCCCAGAACTCCAGAAGATCGCTGGCCTCCGGATGGCGACCCGCGACATCATCCAACTGGGCGGCGAATTCATTTTGCCTTTTGTCCGCAAACATCTTGCGCTTGACAAGAGTCAATACTTCCACCGCTTTGTTGGCGGTTCCGGCCGTTGTGTAGTACTCGGCAAGTTGGAACAACCTGTTTAGTCCCGCATTTTTTTCGCGCAACAATTTTTCCAGAACTTCGCGCGCGCGATCCAACTGACCGGAACGCATCAGCGCTTCGGAAAAAGTTTCCAGGAGGACAGGATCCGATTCTTTCGCCGCAAATGGCTCCAGCAATTTCGCCGCTGCTGCTGCTTGGCCTTTTCTCAGCTTGGCCGCGCCGTACAGAAGAGCAACGCTGCGTTCCTGTGGAGCAAGCGCGTGCGCGCGCGCCAAATACCTGAGTGATTCGTCGGTTGAACCGGCGGCGGTGGCCAACTGCCCGGCACGCAGCAGTGCGCGAGCCGCCAGGTTGTTTCGTCCATTGTGTTCAGCAACCTCGGCCAGCGTAACTTGCCGCGAGAGATTCTCCGGTTCAAGTTGCGCCATGCGCTCCAGGCAAAAAAGCGCATCTTCATCGCGCCCCGCCAGGCTGAAAAGCTCCGCGGCTTTTCCATACTGCTCGCTGGCTTCCTCCGGCCGATTTTGTTTTTGTTGCAGGAACGCATAGCGTGCGATGCGCTCGGGGGGCTGGTTCGACGATAAATTCTTCAAAAAGCGGTTATAGATCGCCAAAGCTTTCGATTCATCTTTGGGATCGATCAGTAAATCAAAAAACATACCGTAATAAACGGCGGCGCGCTCCGGCTGCTCTTGCCGCGCATACAGATCGCCCAGCGCCTGCGTTGCTTCGGGATGCGCCGGAGCTTCTTCCAAAACGGCCAGATACGCATCGATAGCATCCTCGGTGCGATTCTTTTCGAGGAATTTCTTGGCGCGTTCCAGTTGCTTGTTGACGTCGGTCATTTACCTGCGGTTTGCCTTTGCGGAGCCTAGCGCGCCCGGTGAGTAGATACAGCGCGGCTGGGGTTGCGGGCTTCGCACTTAGACTATATACCGTCCAAAAAATGCGGGCAAAAATTCAGCTTGCGTTGAGAGGAATCATGCACCGTTTGCGTGTCTAATTTACTACCAATTACCCCCGCCTGCCGTCCTCAGTGTTGTGCAAAGTTCCGCAATTGTTCCAGTTTCTCCGCTGCCGCGCCTGTCACAATCGCCTGTTCGGCTTTGATCGCGCCGTCACGAAAATTTTCCGCAGCCCCAGCCGTGACCAAGGCCGCAGAAGCGTTTATCACCACGATATTCCGTCGCGCGCGGTCTTCTCCGCTCTCTATCATTCCACTGAAAATGCTTCGAATCAGTGCGGCGTTCTCTTGCAGCGAACCACCGCGAATCGCTTTCAGCGGTGCCTCCTGCTTGCCGAAATCCGTCGGTGAAACTTTGTATATTCGCAAACTGCCCGCGCGCACCTCAGCGACGGTCGTTGGCCCAGATAATGAAATCTCATCCAGCCCTCCCGCGCCGTGTACCACTAACGCGTGTTCGGTACCTAGTTCCGCCAGGGTTTCAGCCATCACTTCCAGAACTTCCGCGGAAAATACTCCCAGCAGCTGAGCCTGCGCCTTTGCGGGATTGGTCAGCGGACCAAGCAGGTTGAAAACGGTTCGAACGCCCAGTTGCTTCCGAGCCGGCATGGCGTGCCTGGCAGCAGTGTGCGCCGCTGGCGCGAACAAAAAACCAATTCCGATTTCGCGAATGCCGCGTCCAATATGTTCGAACGGCAAATCAATGCGCACGCCTAGTTCTTCCAGCACGTCCGCGCTTCCACATTTCGAACTCGCGGCGCGATTTCCATGCTTTGCCACTCGCGCGCTCGCCGCTGAAGCCACGATCGCCGCCGCTGTTGAGATGTTGAACGTTCCCGAACCGTCTCCACCAGTTCCGCAGGTATCCACCATGCGTTCCGGCAGAATTTCCCCGTCGGCAAAAACCGGCATCGCATGCCGTCGCATGACTCGCGCAAATCCGGCCAATTCCTGCGCACGATATGGCCTTGCGTTCAGCGCGTTCAGCAATTGCGCGATTGCGGACGTTTCCAGCCGGCCGCCGAGCAATTCCTCCATGATTTCTTCGGCTTCCGCTCCGTTAAGCACCTTTCCGGAGATGGCATAGTTCAGCGGGTTGCGGCTCATGCAGACACTTCTCCGCTTGCTTGGTGGAGGCGTCCACTGGAAACAAGTGCTTGTGGTAGTTGAATTTCAGGCATTTGCCGCGTTGTTGCTCCGCTGTCTGGTTCCGAGTAAACTGCTATGTTTTGCGAACGCCAAAATTCTAACACTGGCTGGTGTTCCACAGCCGAACACGGATGATTGATGAAGATTCACGAATACCAAGCTAAAGCTATCCTCGCGCGCTACGGTGTCACCACTCCACGCGGCGAAGTTGCGTTCACCAAAGACGAAGCTCGCGAAGGAGCGCAGCGGCTCAAATCCAATATCGTGGTCGTAAAGGCGCAGATTCACGCCGGGGGCCGCGGCAAGGCGGGAGGCGTGAAGCTGGCCCATTCGCCCGATGAAGCCGCGGAGATTGCCTCGCGCATGCTTGGAATGAACCTGGTGACAATTCAAACCGGTCCCGCGGGCCGCATCGTCAAGCGCCTTCTGATTGAAGAAGGCCTGGACATAAAGCGCGAACTGTACCTGAGCTTGCTTGTCGATCGCTCATCCGCTCACGTCATCTTCATGGCCAGCGCGGCAGGCGGCATGGAGATTGAGGAAGTCGCCAAGAAAGATCCTGGCTCCATTTTGCGTGAGACCATTCATCCCGCGATCGGCTTGCAACCTTATCAGGCGCGCAAACTGGCTTTCGGACTCGGCCTTTCTGGCGAAGCTGCGAACCGCGCGGCGCCATTTTTTCAGGCGCTCTATCGCGCATTCGTCGATACCGACGCCTCTATGCTCGAAATTAATCCGTGCGTGTTGACAGGCGACGGCAAGCTGGTGGCTCTGGACGCAAAAATGACGTTCGACGACAACGGCCTGTTCCGCCACACCGATTTGCGCGGTTTGCGCGACTTGGATGAGGAAGATCCACTCGAAGTTGAAGCGTCTAAGTACGGACTCAACTACATCAAACTCGATGGCACCGTAGCATGCATGGTAAACGGCGCCGGTCTGGCTATGGCCACCATGGACATCATCAAGTATTCGGGCGGATCTCCTGCAAACTTCCTGGACGTGGGAGGCGGCGCTTCGGCCGAGCAGGTGAAGAACGCGTTCCGCATTCTCCTGAGCGATGCGGGAGTGAAAGCCGTCTTCATCAACATTTTTGGCGGGATTCTGCGCTGCGACGTGCTCGCAACAGGAGTCGTGGCCGCGGCAAAGGATCTCCAGGTGAAAATTCCGGTAGTGGTTCGAATGGAAGGCACCAACGTCGAACTGGGCCAGCAGATTCTCCGCGAATCCGGCCTGAACTTCACCATCGCCAACGGCATGAAGGACGGTGCGCAAAAGGTCGTGGCTCTCGCCGGAGGGGCGCTATGAGCGTTTTAGTGAACGAGAAAACAAAGCTGATCGTTCAAGGATTTACCGGTCGCGAAGGAACGTTTCATGCGCAACAGATGATCGAGTACGGGACGAAGGTCGTTGGCGGCGTCACTCCCGGCAAGGGCGGCACAAAACATCTGGAACGTCCGGTATTCAACACCGTTCTTGAAGCGGTGAAAGGTACCGGAGCAAATGCCTCAGTGATTTTTGTTCCGCCTCCATACGCTGCAGACGCCATTCTGGAAGCCGCTGACGCCGAAGTTCCACTGGTGATTTGCATCACGGAAGGAATTCCGGTGATCGATATGGTACGCGTCTCGGCTGTCGTGGATGGCAACAAGACGCGCCTGATCGGCCCGAACTGTCCGGGCGTAATCTCCCCTGGCAAATGCAAAATTGGAATCATGCCGGGACGCATTCACAAGCAAGGTAACGTCGGTGTGGTCAGCCGTAGCGGCACGCTCACTTACGAAGCGGTTGATCAACTCACGCGGCTAGGCATCGGGCAATCCACATGCATCGGAATCGGCGGCGACCCGATCATCGGCACTTCATTTCTCGATGCCATCAAACTTTTCAACGATGATCCTGAAACCAGCGCCGTGATTTTGATCGGCGAAATCGGTGGCGATGCGGAAGAAACCGCGGCCGCATGGATCAAAGTGAATGTGAAAAAGCCTGTGGTCGGTTTTATCGCTGGACAAACCGCCCCTCCGGGGCGCCGCATGGGACACGCGGGAGCCATTATTTCGGGTGGCCAAGGCACCGCAAAAGATAAATATGCGGCGATGAAGGCGGCAGGCATTCGCACCGTCGAAACTCCCGCGGATCTCGGCTCAACGTTGGCTGCGACTCTGAAGTGACGATGTGCCGAGCTTAGCCTAACAGACCGCCTGGGCGCGCTGAGCGGGTGAGCTAGCTACCATTTGAACTTTGCGCTGAGAATTAAACGACGCGCGTCTCGCAGTAAAAGTTTGTAAATCATCGGAGGATTTTCGAGTGGCTATCGAACGTACGTTCGCAATCATCAAGCCTGACGCCGTTGCCGCAGGCCAGCAGGGCGAAATTTTGGCGCGCATTCAGAAGGCGGGATTCACGATCGTCGCCGTCAAATCCATGCGCCTCACAAAAGAAGAGGCGGGCGGCTTCTATGCGGTTCACAAAGCTCGCTCGTTTTTCGGTGAACTCACCGACTTTATGTCGTCGGGAAAAATTATCGCGCTGGTGCTCGAAGCTGAAGGAGCGATCGCTAAATGGCGTGATACCATGGGCGCTACCGATCCGAGGAAAGCCGCTCCCGGCACCATCCGCCATGACCTCGGCACCAGTATCGGCACAAATTGCACACACGGCTCCGACGCTTCGGATACGGCAGCGTTCGAGATCGGCTATTTCTTCTCCGGCCTGGAACTCCTTTAATTCGCTCAAATCCTGGCGTCAATCCTTACCGTAGGGGTACAGCATGCTGCGCCCAGCTTGCCCGCGCGTGTAAATTCCAGATGGTGTGTTTTTTCATATAGGTAAGATTTCTCGCTATTCAACAAGCATGCCCGCAGGAACCAGAGTGGGCCCCCGCAAATTCGCCACTCTCGAATCGCTAACCATTCCCTTCACTCCCGCGTCCGAATAGGTGTAACCTGCTCCTGTAGAGTTCAGATTTCTACGGAGGTTTCCATGCTCCGTCGCGATTTCCTTCACCACGCTTCCCGCGCCGCCGCAGGTGCGCTGCTTGCCTCAAGCGCCGCCGCAAAACGTCTCGCAGCGATTCCCGAATTGCCGCGCAAATTCTCAGCCTCCGAAACTGTTACTCTCGGCCACACCGGCCTCCAGACCTCTCGCCTTGCAATGGGCACTGGCACCGTCGGATCGGGCAAACACTCACATCAGACAGCGTTAGGCATCGACGGACTGTCGCGCCTTCTGCTCAATGGCTACGATAACGGCCTGCGCTTTTTCGACACTGCAGATACCTACGGCAGCCATCCGCACGTTGCGGAAGCGCTCAAGCACGTTGATCGCAGTAAGGTGACAATCCTCACCAAATCCTGGTCACGCACAGCGCCCGAAATGCGCGCTGATCTCGACCGCTTTCGTAAAGAGCTCGGTACCGACCATCTCGATATCGTGCTCATGCATTGCATGACCGAAGGCGATTGGACGACTCGCTATGAACCCGTCAGGGATGTTCTTTCCGAAGCCAAACAAAAGGGCATCATTCGCGCCCACGGATGCTCCTGCCACTCCATCGAAGCGCTTCGGGCCGCGGCAAAGTCGCCCTGGGTTGAAGTGGACCTCGCCCGCGTCAATCCTGTGGGGGCCTTTATGGACGCCGAACCGGACACAGTCATCAGCGTTCTGCGCGAAATGAAATCGTCCGGCAAAGCCGTCATCGGAATGAAAATTCTCGGACAAGGTACGCTGCGCAATCGTCAGGAGGAGGCTCTTCGGTTCGCGCTGGGCCTGGGGGTACTCGATGCATTCACTATCGGCGCGGAGTCCATCGTCGAACAAAACGATTTGACCAAACGCATCGCCGCCGCATAGCCAAAACCCGCATCTGTCACTCACCGGTCAGACTGCGCACAGAATGTAACCTGCCGTTAGCCCGAGCTACACTTTACCTATGGAAGCCACGCAACAACTTGGCCGCGTCCTGTTCTCCGCTGGCGCACTCCTCATCGTCGTCGGTGCACTGTTCTATTTCGGCGCAAAGCTCCCGCTCCGGCTCGGCCGCCTGCCCGGCGATATCAGTTATCGCGGAGAACATGGCACATTCTATTTCCCGCTCGCCTCGTCCCTCGTAATCAGCGTAGTCGTCAGCCTCATTCTTTGGCTTGTAAATCATTTCCGCCGATAGATCGCGAAGAACTCCGCCATAAACATCCCTCCGGCTGACGCCACCGCCAATATGTGAGAAACTATTTGTTTCCAAGACAGCGATTTTGCGCAGTTTGACTGTGCTCCCGTCGCGAATCTCGTGGAAAATTTCGGGTACGCGGCTTTCTTCCTTTCCGCTGCTACCGGCAAAACAGGTACATGGACCCAAATTTCCAGCGAAATTTCTGCATCATCGCGCACATCGATCACGGCAAATCCACACTTGCCGATCGTCTGATTGAAATGACAGGCGGCCTGTCCGAGCGCGAAATGTCGGCCCAGGTCCTCGACTCCATGGACCTGGAACGCGAACGCGGGATCACCATCAAAGCGAAAAGCATTCGCCTGCATTACAAAGCCAAAGATGGCCACACCTATCGCCTGAATTTGATTGACACTCCTGGCCACGTGGATTTTTCCTATGAAGTTTCCCGAGCGCTCTCCGCGTGCGAAGGCGCTCTGCTGGTTGTCGATGCTTCGCAAGGCGTTGAAGCACAAACCGTCGCCAATACGTTTCTCGCCGCCGGACACAATCTCACCATCATTCCCGTAATCAACAAAATTGATCTGCCTGCCGCGCAAATCGATTTCGTGAAAGAACAAATTGAAAACGTTCTCGCGATTCCCGCACACGACGCGCTTCCTATCAGCGCCAAAAGCGGTTTAGGCGTCGATGACGTTCTCGAAGCCATCATTCACCGCATTCCCGCGCCCACCGGTAGCGCAAAGAATCCGCTGCAAGCGCTGATTTTCGACTCCTGGTTCGATGCCTATCGCGGAGCCGTCGTCCTCGTTCGCGTGATGGAAGGTCGCATCACCAATCACATGAAGATTCGGCTCTGCGCCGGTAATGATGTTTACGAAGTGGAGCAGCTCGGCGCGCTCACGCCCAAACCGGTCGCTCTCGATGAACTGGAAGCCGGCGATGTTGGTTTTATCGTCGCCAACATTAAGCGCGTCGCTGACGCTCGCATGGGCGACACGGTCATCGAAGCTGGCAGCAACGCTCCACCGCTACCTGGTTTCGAAGCCACCAAGCCGATGGTCTTCGCGGGACTTTTCCCAGTTCTCGCCGACGACTACGAGCCTCTTCGCGACGCACTCGGCAAACTGCAGCTCAACGACGCGGCATTTTATTACGAACCTGAAAATTCCGTCGCTCTCGGTTTCGGTTATCGGTGCGGATTTCTCGGCCTCCTGCATATGGAAATTGTGCAAGAGCGCCTGGAGCGCGAGTTTGGCTTAAACCTCATCACTACCGCGCCCAGCGTGCGTTATCGCATCACACGAGTCGGCGGCACCGCCATCGAAGTCGACAGTCCTGCAAAATTCCCCAATCCCAGTGACATTGAAATGATCGAAGAACCAATCATCAAGGCCATGATCATCACCAGCGACGATTCCGTCGGCAGCATCCTGCAACTTTGTCAGGACAAGCGCGGCATCCAGAAGAATTTCGAATATCTTTCGCCGACGCGCGTCATGCTTACCTACGAATTGCCTTTGAATGAAATCGTGCTGGATTTTTACGATCGCCTGAAATCCGTTTCCCGTGGCTACGCTTCGCTCGATTACCACCTCGAAGGTTACAAGGAATCTGACCTTGTGAAGCTGGATGTGTTGGTTGGTGGCGAACCTGTCGACGCGCTAGCGATGATCACTCATCGCGATACCGCTTATGAACGCGGCCGCGAACTCGTCTCTCGCCTCCGCAAACTCATCCCGCGCCAAATGTTTGAAGTTCCCATCCAGGCCGCCATCGGCAGCCGGGTCATCGCGCGCGAGACAGTAGCCGCCATGCGCAAAAACGTACTAGCCAAATGCTACGGTGGTGACATCTCTCGCAAACGCAAACTCCTGGAAAAACAAAAAGAAGGCAAGCGCCGCATGAAGCGCGTCGGCCAAGTCGACATTCCCCAGGAAGCCTTCCTAGCGGTGCTAAAGGTCTCCTCTACCGACGAAGAAGATTGAGCTAAAACGCAATGCGCTTTGCCGTTCGCCGAAACAGAAGAGTAGACTTTAGGAAAGGAAACGTAGGGATAGCGAGACATGACCGAACCGACGGAATTTCTAACCGACCAGAATGGCGAGCAAATCGCTGTAGTCATCAGCATCGAAGAATACAAAAAGATCGTCGAGAAATTGGAAGAACTGGCCGGTATTAGAGCTTATGACCAAGCTAAAGCCTCCGGCGAAACACCAATACCGCTCGAAGAAGCTCTTGCGGAGATCAGGCAAGAACGAAATCAGAAGTGACTTACACGGTCACCGTTCTCCTGCGAGCTAAACGCGAAGTGTCAAAAATAGAGTCTCTCACTTTGCAGCAGTAAGCGAAAAGCTCCTGGCGCTAGGCGAAAATCCGCGACCGCACGGATGCAAGAAACCTCGCGGTCGAAACGGTTGGCGAATCCGCGTCGGAGATTATCGCGGCACCTACGAAATAGTCCACGGAAGACAGGTAATTGTTCTGAATGTCGACCATCGAAAAGATATCTACGCTTGAGTCGTTCCCAGATCTTTGGACTGCACCTGAGTTGTCAATCTACCCCGAGAAAGGTGAACCCTCACGGAATCGCCGATAGCGACTTGCTCGGCGGACAACAGAACATTGCCAGCGGTGTCTGTCGCGATCGCATACCCGCGCTCCAGCGCCTTCAATGGCCCACGCTCCTGCAACTGCAGGCTCAGTCGCTCCAAGCGTTCTCGCTTCTTCTCTAAGAGGCGCTCCGCCCGTGTCCCCAGCTCCACGCTCCGCTTGTCAAGACGCAGCCGCAACGCGGCAATCTTCATGCGGAAGTCGAAACTCGCAATGCGCAGATGCGCCGCCGTGTAACGTTTGCGCGAATGCTCCAGCCGTGCTTTCAACCCCAGCGCCACGCGCGAAGTCAATTCATCGGCGCGCTGCCGTCGTTGCCGCAGCAAATCCAGCGGTCTGCGGAATCCGCGTCGCGCTGAAAGTTCATGTACTCTCCGGCTCAGCACTAAAATCCGGTAGCGCATCTGTTCGCCCAACGCGTCCTGTAGGCTTGACACGTGCCTGTCGAATTCGCGCCGCGTCTGCACCACAATCTCCGCCGCCGCCGATGGAGTTGAGGCCCTCACGTCCGCGACAAAATCTGCAATCGTAAAATCCGTTTCGTGGCCCACGCCCGAAATCACCGGTATCTGCGATTCGAAAATCGCGCGCACCACTATTTCCTCATTAAACGCCCATAGGTCCTCCATCGAACCGCCGCCGCGTCCCACAATCAGCACGTCCACCGTTTTCTGCAAATTGAAAAACTTGATGGCTTTCACGATCTCCAATGCGGAGCCTTCGCCCTGCACCCGCACCGGAAAAAGTGCCAGGCACACATTTGGGAATCGCCGACGCAAAATTCGCACCACGTCGCGCACCGCGGCGCCCGTAGGCGACGTGATCAATCCAATTCGGCTCGGCAGCACCGGCAGTGGTTTTTTGTGCCGCGCATCAAACAATCCTTCCGCTTCCAACCGCTTTTTCAATTGTTCAAACGCAAGTTGCAACGCGCCGCGCCCAGCTGGCTCCAGTGATTCCACGTAAATCTGATATTCCCCGCGCGCTTCATACACGCTGATCGATCCGCGTACGCTGCACTTCAATCCATCTTCCGGACGAATCTTCACACCGCGCATCTGCTGCTTGAACCATACGCACTTCACCTGCGCCTTATCGTCCTTCAAGGTGAAATAAAAGTGTCCGGATTGCGCCTCGCGGCAGTTCGAAATTTCGCCTTCCACCAGAATGTCCGTAAAGTTTTTTGCCAGCAGATCGCGCAAACGCGCGGTCAGCTCGCTCACGGTGAGTGAACGCCGCTCCGGCATCAAATTGAATGTCAGTTGGCTCATCCTTATGGCGAATTCAGTGTTCGCAAAAACATTCTATCGTTACAAGCTGTTGAAAATAGACAGTAGCACAGGCAATCTTGCCTGTGCGCCTTTCGTTGGTAGTGGCCAAGTGCCTTCCGTACCGGGGAAATAAATTGAAGCTCAAAATGCGATTGCTTTGTGTCACAACGCTGGCCATGTACGCTGTATCCGTCCAGGCCCAAACATCAGTGGGTGGCAAGGTCGAATCAAAACGAGTTCTTCCGTCCACCAAGCATGTGATCGAAGAAGTCCGCTCGTACCGTCTCGCAAACGAAGACCGCATTATGCGCGAACTTCGCGAATTCCTGTCCATCCCCAATGT
>Ga0070716_100000315_pt1 | contig 19472 bp, 15 predicted proteins | sample LARL112metaG_FD_71395 | JGI IMG/M metagenome (GOLD analysis project Ga0070716, IMG submission 71395) | Corn, switchgrass and miscanthus rhizosphere microbial communities from Kellogg Biological Station, Michigan, USA - LAR L11-2 metaG | ecosystem: Host-associated > Plants > Roots > Rhizosphere... | reverse complement strand
TCGGATGCACGTTGCCGCGCAGCTCAACTGTGTCTCGGTCGTCGATCGCCTGCGTAATGCGGCTGGTCACTTTAGTCTGCGAAAAAACGCAGAGCGCGATGCCCAGCGTCAGAAAAAACACAAACGTCCTCAGAATTGAGCGCACTGGCGACTCCACTGAACTTTTTGTTTGGATTTTGCGGCCTTGCTATCTCGGAATGGATTCATACCAGAAGGCGAAGGATGCCTCGCACCGCCTTGCGATTGCTAACGATGGCTTGATTTTATGCTACGAGGCGTAACCTTGAAACTCACCAATAGGACATTACTGTACTAACGGCGTGTCAAGGCAAGAATGCGGACCGGGCCGTCAACTTCACCTTCCAACTTCATCGGAGCCACCACAACCACCGCGCCCGCGTCCGGCACGCGTTCCAGGTTGGCAACATTTTCCAGGTGATAAACGCTGTGGGCCAGAGTGTACTCATGCACGGCCAGCGTGCGCGACGATCCCGGGTCCACGCTCAACGTATCAATCCCCAGCGCCAGCGCCTGCCGTCCCTCAACCAGAAACTGTGCTGCATCTCGCGAATATCCCGGGAAGTGCATTACGCCATTCTTGTCGGTGTTGCGGTATTCCTTGGGCGAAGCCCAACGCACTCCCCATCCCGTCCGCGCAACAACCACGGCACCTGCGGGAATCTCCCCGTGAATCTGTTCCCACTGCGCAATGTCCTCAACCGACACTTCGTAGTCAGGATTGCGTCGCGCCTGCGACGTTACATCCAGCACGGTCAGCGGAGCAATCAAGCGCTCCGGAGGAATCTGGTCCACAGTCCACATCCCGCGAACTAGCCTGGCGGGCGAATCGATATTCGTATTGTTCGATGTCGATGCGGAAACACGGCGCAATCCATCCTTCTGCACTAGCCCAGCAGAGCGAACCGGGGCGTTCTCGTGAATGCTGGGTACTTTGCCGCGTCCCATCGGGTGCGTGAGGTCGACCACACCCGTGAAATTGCTGGCAGGCAGGCCATCCGGCCGCCGCTGCGCGAACAGCAGCAGCGCCAGAGCCAGAGCGTAACCGATCACTAATGTCTTAATCCGCATCGCTTCCTTACTGACAAGTTCGTGACAGAACCGACAAGTCCCTACTAGAAACGCGTTCTCGCTGACAATGCCGCCTGCAATGGCGACGGCTTTTCGCCATTCGCGAAACGGCTGAGATTTGGGAGAGGTACCTTGAAATTGTCGCCTGACAGTAACCGACTGCTCAAGGTACCGACGGACATGACCACCCGGGGACGACGTCTGAGGCCAGAACGGTTCAACAAGCTGAAAGTAGAGTCCAATCGAAGGCGATCAGAAGCGGCCACGGGGTAAACAAGATGCTTGATCCGTGCTTGCCGATGTGACAACGGCCTGAGAGGCCAAAAGCATCGCGACAAGATGCTCTCTGTGGACGGTTTCTTATCAGGCTGACTATCCCGGACCACGACCTACAATCCCGCGACCGCCGCCGCCCCCACTGCCGCCACCACCGTACTAATGAAATTCACGCTATCGTTCCCAATCCACCCACGCCGCTCCAACAACGCGCCCAGGAAACTATCCACCACCATTCCGAAAACTCCCGCCGCAACCGCAATCCACATCCATCGCATCGGGAGCAACCGGGCCCACATCCCCACCAAACTCACGAGCCCGGCCGCCACCGCCCCAGCCGCGGTCCCGCCCAACGTAACCCCGCCGTCGGTGCCCGCGGGCACGCGCTCAAAAGTCGTAATCAACCGAGCCTCGCGGCGCAAAGCCTGCCCGCACTCACTCGACACCGTGTCCGCCGCCGCGACTGTCAGAGCCGCCGCCATTCCCAGGACCATCAGCGGCGTATGCAATCCCGAGTAGCACAGTGCACAGGCCGCGGCCATCCCGGTATTGGCGAGGACCTGCGACGCGCTCCGTCCTTCCTTATGCTCGGCAACCCCCAGACCCTGTTTTCGGAGGCGTCCAAAGCGTGTCGCGATCCAGGTCACGGCAAACACCGCCAGCAGCATCGCGAACGCTCCTGGCCCCACGCTGGCAAGCAGGGCGAAGCACACCACGCCTCCGGCCACCGCGCCCGAGCGCGACACCCCCCGAACTGCGTGTCCTAAGGCAGCAAATGCCACCGTTATGGCCACAATTAGAGCGAAACGAACCGCTGAGTCCGCCCACCACGCGCCCGAATTCGGACTTAAGTTCAATGCGCTCAAGTGCATAGCAAACGAATCACAGTTCTACCATAGCCCGGCCAGGGTGGAATCGAACTGATAACTACCAGCCCTAGTGCCGTCCACCGTCCCAGCCCATCCCGTCGTGCTTTTTCTCTCGATTACCCCGCCAAGTTGATGCATCAAAAACTCAACTCGTGCGCTAAACTTTCGAACGCTGGGCGCGGCTCTGGCGCCTTTTCTGATTCACGGGAGAACTATGGCGGCCTCCGTTTGGTCTGGATATCTCACATTCGGCTTGATCTCAATGCCGGTGCGCCTCTTTTCCGGCGCCCGCAGCAGCGGTATTTCCTTCAACATGCTTCACCGCCCTGACCTGCAGCGTGTGAAGCAGCAATACATCTGCCCGGCCGAGAACAAGGTCGTCGAGCGCAGCGAAATCGTGAAGGGCTACGAATTCCGCAAGGATGAGTACATCGTCATCGAGCCCGAAGAGATCAAGAAGATCGAGCCGCAGACCGCCAAAACGATGGAGATCCTCGAATTCGTGCATGCAGACGACGTCGACCCGGTCTACTTTGAATCTTCCTACTACATGATGCCTGATGAGGCCGGACGACGTCCGTATGCGCTCCTGACCAAGGCCCTCGAAGAGAGCAATTACGTCGCGATCGCTAAGCTCACCATGCACAACCGCGAATACACGGTCTTCCTCAGGCCGCACTCCGGCGGCATGATGCTGCACACCATGTACTACTCCGAAGAGGTCCGCCAGGTCGAAGGCTTTGGCGCACCGGATGTCGAACTCAAAGAAGCAGAATTGAAAGTCGCTCGTCAGTTGATCGAGGCGCTCGCTGGAGACTGGGACCCCGAGAAGTACCACGACTCCTTCCAGGAAAACCTGAAGAAGCTGATCGAGACGAAACTCGAAGGCGGCAAGGTAGTCGAGATCGATCGGCCCAAGAAGCTAGCCCCGGTCGTCGATCTGATGGCAGCCCTGAAGCAGAGCCTCGCCGAAATGGAAGGCAAGAAAAAGCCGGCCGCCACCACAAAGTCCGCGCCGGAAGCCGCGGTAGCCGGGAGCAAGCCGCGGCGCGGGCGATAAGCGTCGTTGCAGCAAAGCCTTCCTTAGTTGAATCGATGGAGCACGGGCGTCCCCGCCCGTCGACCTCGGCGCGCTACAAAGCCCTTTCAGGCAACCCGCCCGTCCCACCCGGCCACTAATTCCAGAGGTCCCAAGTAGCTAGAATCTCCGTTTCCCGATTACAATGTTGAATTCTCCTAACGCATGACTACTCACCACGGGGTATCGATGAGTTTGGTGTCGAAGGGCCGGTTGGCTGCCCTTATTTTCCTGTTCCTGATCTGCATTGCGTGCGGCGATACATACCGGCCCACGATCATTCCTCAACCGGTCCCGACGCCCGATCCGAAGAATGCCCATTCCACCTTCACCGTCAATCAGAACGGCACCTTTAACGCCGGAACCGGTATGCAGGTGAACGTCTCGGGAGACTCGGACGCGGGCGTCACCAAAGTCGCGATCATGCCCGTGCACGCAACCTTGCTCGGCTCCCGAGTTTGGGTAGCAAATCAGGGCGCCGACTCGGTAAGTGCCTTCAGCGCCGCCTCCGGCAATGGCCCCATTGGCACATCGGTGGACATCAACCTCGCCCAGGGCGCCGCTCCCGATTTTGTGGAAAGCAGCGAGACCACGACGATGTACGTGGCCAATTCGGGCAACGGCACGGTGAACGCCATCAACGGCATCACCAATGCCATCACCGATACGATTCCGGTGGGCGCACATCCCATCGCCATGGTCGAAACGCCAAGCAACTCCTCGACCACCGGCTTGCTCAAGAAGCTCTACGTGGTGAATCGTGATTCGAACAACGTCTCGGTGATCAGTAGCGCCGACAAAAGCACCATTGTCACACTGCCTGTAGGAGCATCGCCTCGCTGGGCCGCCGTGCGCAGCGACGGGGCGCGCATCTATGTTCTCAGTCACGACGCTGGAAACGTCACTATCATCAACGGATTGCTGCCGGCTGACGCCGTCGCGGGAACCATCTCGGTCGGTGCGGGCGCGGACTTCCTCTACTACGACAGCCGCCGCGACCGCCTCTACGTGCCGAATCCGACCAACGCCACGGTCGGGATCTTTGACGCAAGCACCGACGCCCTAACGCAACTCGCCACAATCGACCTGAAGGCCGCCATTCCGGGCGGAGGCGCTGCCCCTTGCCCGGCCAGCGGATGTGTCCCGGTTTCTCTAGCTGCGTTGCCCGACGGCACTCGCGCCTACATCGCGAGCTACTACCTCGACTCTACCTCAGCCAATTGTCAGCAGACGTCTTGCGTTCAGGTGCAGGTCACAGTCGTCGATGCATTGGCCAACCAGGTCACCAAGGTGATTCCTCTTCCTGAAGTCTCCGTCTCGCAGGTGGCAAATTGCGCAGCTGCCCGCTTCCGTATCTCTGCCGCCACCGCGATCGACAGCTCGCGTGTCTACGTCTCCAGTTGCGATGCCTCCCGCGTCTGGAGCATCAACACTTCCAGCGACACCTATTTCGCAACCATTCCGGCTCCAGGCAGCGCATATTCGCCGACCCTGCTCAACATCTCCGCCGCTACTCAGAACGGCACCGACACAACCTACACCTACACGTACGACCCGAACTCAGGTACTCCCATCTTTCTGGGTCTCGTGGTGACGATTAGCAGGATGTCAGCGCAGGCGAATAATGGCACGTTTACCGTGACCGGAATCGGCAACGGCACGTTCACCGTCAGCAACCCCGCAGGAACGTCCACCACTGGCGAAGCCGCAACCGGAGTCGGCGAGCCCCCGAGGCAAAATCCAGTCTTCATCCTGACCGGCTCTTAAGTGCTTCCGACGGACACGTTCATAACGAGCACACGTATCTTTGCTTCACCTGAACCGGTGCATTCCGGGATAGGGTTTGTAGGGTTCGTATCAGGGCGCGCCTTCAGGCGCGCCGCACCTAGCGTTTTCTAGATTGCTCCTTTAGGGGCTGACCGCGTGCGGGAGTTCTGGGGAGAAACTTATCGCATCGCACGAGCCAGAGCGGCTCGTGTCAGGATTTTCAAGCAAAGCTTACCGTCCGGCCGAAGCCGCCATGTCGGCATGCCGCCGCCGGGTATACCGCAGCGCAATATTCATGAACACGCTGCCCACCGGAGTCTCGAAGCACATCACCAGCGCCTCGGTGTCCTCGCTGCTCTTGATGCCTTCCGCGGATTCATGCATCACCGGCGGATGCACCCGGAAGTGGAATCCCTGGTCATTCAATGCCGTGATCGCATTTCCGATGATCTGGTTCGCCAGTTCGCACGCTGTCTCTTTCACCAGCAAGTCGGATTCAGGCAGATCCGCACCCGCCATCTTTCCCGCTACGCGCACCGCCGTCTCCGGATCGAGGTCGATGATGATGCGCCCCTCGATATCTCCCGTGACCCAGACCATGGCCGCCACACCCTTCCGGCGATAGGCTTCCTCTTCCATGCTGAGGCTGCCGATGGCCGTGGTGCATTGCAGGCCCTGCGCCAGCACCGCGTCCGCCGAATTGATGAACGGCTGGATCAACTCCATCTTCATCGAGTTAGACTCCCGCTCCGGCCGCGTTCGCGACCGCGCCGTCTTCGCCCAGCACGTATTTGATCACTTCGTAAAGCACTTCCGGCTTCACGGGTTTTTGCACGAAGTGCCGCGCACCCCGTTGCAGAGCGGCCACAATGTTTTCCTGGTACCCGACCGACGACACCATCACGATGCGCGCTTCCGGATGTGACTGCACGATCCGTTCCGCCGCCTCGATCCCTTCCATCTGCGGCATCGTGATATCCATCAGCACGATGTCGGGATGCGTCCGGTCATACTCGGTGATGGCGGTCAGGCCATCGCCCGCCTCGCCGGCCAAGTGCCCACCAAAGGACTCGACCATGCGGGCCAGGTTCTTGCGCGCAAAGACCGAGTCGTCCACGATCAAGTAGCGGACTGGCTGGCCGTCCTTGCTGCGTTTTACTGGCGCAAACTGCTCCATAACAGCCTCCTGTTGCTTACCTTCGTACCATGCGGCGTTTCCGCCGGCTAGATAACCCTAGTTTTGCCCGGCGCTCGCGTGCTTCCCCGCGCCGTTCCCTGACTGCGTCTCGCCCCGCCCCGTATCCGAGCACAGGGCCACCAGCGTGCTCGCCATGGCCTCTAAACCTACGACCCGCAAGGCGTACCCCCGGTCCACCGCGGCCTTTGGCATGCCATACACCACGCAGGATTCTTCGCTCTGCGCGATGGTAATGCCCCCCGCGGCCTTGACCGTTCCCAGACCCTCAGCCCCGTCATCGCCCATCCCAGTCATGATGACTGCGACCGTCTGCGGGCCGAATTCCTCTGCGGCACTGCGGAACAGGACATCTGCCGAAGGACGATGTCCGCGAATTCGTGGATCGTCGTTCAGCAGAGCCACGTTCCCCAGAGGCAGTTTCTTGACTTTCAAATGTCGGCTACCCGGGCAAATCAAGACTCTGCCTGGCATCAGCAGGTCGCCCGATTGCGCTTCCTTCACCCGCAAGGCACACGTCTCGTCGAGCCTGCGCGCGAACATCTCCGTAAAGTTTTCCGGCATGTGTTGCACCACAACAATGCTTCCCGGAAACTCCGCCGGCAGCTGCGAAAACATGTATTGCAGCGCATGCGGACCGCCGGTCGATACGCCAATGGCCACGATCCTGGTGGGCGCTTTAGTCGAGGCCATCGGTGCCTTGCCGTATTGCATCGTGCTGGCCAGTGGCTTCATCGTGACGCTTTTGCTGTTGGCCGCCGCCTTGATTTTCGAAATCAGTTCGGCGGCGATCTCCGGCATGCGGGTCGAAACGTCGCGCGGCTTGGCCACGAAATCAAACGCGCCAAAGCCCAGGGCCTTCAACGTGATCGACGCGCCTTCCGTGCTGTGCGAGCTGACCACAATCACCGGCACCGGATACAGCTTGCGCATCACCTGCCGCAGCATGTCGATCCCGTTCATGCCCGGCATCTCCAGGTCGAGCGTGACCACCTGCGGCTTCAGCTCTTCGATCTTCTTGAGGCCGAAGTTGCCGTCCATGGCCGTGCCCACCACCTCGATCGAGCTATCCTTCTCGAGGATCTGTGGGATCAACTTGCGCATGAGCGCCGAATCATCGACCACCAGTACGCGTACCCGAGGCCCGCTCATGCCTGTCCTCCCGCCGCCTGGCTGAACCGGATCCGGTCGGCGTGCGAAAGCAACAATCCCGAGCTGATCGCCCCGGCTTCTGCCGGCCGCGAACGCGCAAAATGATCTACCACTGCAGATAAGTTCAGTATGAGTACGACTCGTCCATCTCCCAGGATCGATGCTCCGCTTACCAGATCGGTTGAGACCGCATGGTCGTCCAACGCCTTGATGACCAACTCTTCCTCACCTTCCAGCTCATCCACAATGAGCCCGAACTTCCTCTCCCCCACGCTGATAACCAGCACGAAAAGCTTGGTATTCGCCCCATCGGCGCCGCTCGCCCGTGGCCGTCCCAGCCGCACCAACGGCAGGACCTGGTTCCGCAACTGCAGAACTTCGTAGTGATCCACCTGATGAACCTCGCCCTCGCGCGTTCGCGCAATCTCGACCACGGCGTTCAACGGAACTGCGTACAGCCTGTGCTGCACCTCGAACAGCAGCGCCTTGATGATGGCCAGCGTCAGCGGCAGCTTCAGCCGGAACGTCGTGCCTTGTCCGGGATGCGTCTCGATGTGAATGTTGCCCTTCAGCCGGTGCAGCACGCTCTGCACCACGTCCATGCCGACGCCGCGTCCAGATACTTCGGTGACCTGCTCGGCTGTGCTGAATCCGGGACGAAACACAAAATCAAAAATCTCCGCTTCGTTCAGCCGGGCCGCGTCTTCTTTCGAAGTTAGACCCATGTCGATGGCTTTTGCCCGGATGCGTTGCACATCCATACCCCGCCCATCGTCGCGCACTTCCACAATCACCTGGTTGCCCTGGTGATACGCGCTGAGGTGTAGCGTGCCCTGCTCCGATTTGCCGGCCTTCTTTCGTTCCTCAGCCGTCTCCAGTCCGTGGCCAATGGCGTTGCGCACCAGGTGCGTCAGCGGCTCGGCGATCGCGTCCAGGATCGATTTGTCGAGATCGGTGTCCTGCCCGCTGACCACCAGCTCGACATCCTTTCCACACTGTCGCGCCACATCCCGGACCATGCGCGGGAAGCGCCGAAACAACTGTTCGACTGGAACCATGCGGATCTTCATCACCGAGCGTTGCAGATCGTTGAGAACGCGCGCCTGGAAGGCCATCGCGTCAGAGAATCGTCCGCGCAGCGCGTCTTTCGGATAGGTCTTCGAGAATTCGTTGAGCGCCTGCTGCAGCATTGACTTACCGATGATCAGCTCGCCCACCAGGTTCAGCACGCTGTCGATGCGCTCCGAATCCACCCGCAGGATGTTTTCCGCCAGCGTCGCGTGCGATTGCGGTCCGTGCTCGGTGGCCGGCTCGTGGATGTCGCTCGACACTTCAGGCTGATGCGAGAGGGAAGTCTCAGAAGCGGCAGATGCCTCGGCAGCTTCAGTTTTCGGAATCCGTTTCGTCGGGGCTTCCGCAGGCTGGGCTACTTCGCCCGGCAGCAGATCCGTCTTGACGCTGGCCACAATGGTCGGAATCTGGCACTTCCCCACGACCTCCTCGGCCGTCTTCGACGTGGCCAGCAGAAATTCCACCTGCTTCGTCGCCGCGGGCGCTCCAGCTTCCGGGCGCGCCGCCAGAATTTCTCCCAACGTGGCGAGCGCGTTTTGCACCAGTTGCCGCCCTGCAATCGGCATGGCGCAATGCGGATCAATCTGCGCCTGCACGTGGTACACGAAATTTCCTGCTTCCTGCGCTTTCTGAACCGCCAGCTTCTCGTACTCCGTCCAGCCCAGTGCCTGCGCGCTGACCGCCGCCTTCTTCTTCGTGCCGCGCTTGCTGCCGGGCTCATCGGAAAGCTTTTTCACCATCTTGCGCAGTGGATCGCGGCTGGGCAGCTTGGCACGCTTGCGGTACGCTGCCAGCATGGCTGCGAACAGGTCTGCCGCTGTGAATGCCACTTCTGCCAAGGTTGCATTTGCGGCCGCCGACTCCAGCGCCAGCGCATCTTCGAGTTCGTGCGCGACTTCACTCAATTCGCGGTAGCCGCAGGCTGCGGCATCGCCTTTCAGCGTATGCACGATCCGCCGCAGGCTGCGCACGATTTCCGAGTCGCCCGGATGCTTCTCGAGCTTCAGCGCCTCGTCGTTCAACGCTTGCAGAAGTTCCTGCGCGGTCTCGAAAAACAGCTCGCGGAGTTCGGTCATGCGTTCGTCGGGCTGGGTCATAAGATTCCCTCGACGCGCTGGTAGGCCGTTCCGCTGTTGCGGTGAACCATCTGGAATTTCTCGGTCAGCCCGAGCAGGCTTTCGGCATGTCCCACGAACAGGAAGCCGTCGGGATTCAGGCACCGGTAAAACTTGTTGATCAGCCGCTTCTGCTCGGCCTCGTCGAAGTACATCATAACGTTCCGGCAGAAGATCACATCGTTGCGCTGCGGCAGATACTCGGTCTTCAGATTGTGGAAGTCGAAGTGAACCACTTCCTTCAGCGCCTTCTTGACCGAATAACGATCGCCCGTCTTGTCGAAGTAGCGCAGCCGGTAGTTGTAGTCCACCGATGCCATCTGGTGTTCGTTATAGATGCCTTCCTGCCCGGCACGCAGTACCGAGTAGCTGATGTCGCTGGCCAGGATTTCCACTTTCCAGGGCGCGGGAATCAGCGGCTTCGGCGTAGGCGTTTCCACCTGCATCGGATTTCGCATGTAGTAATACGCCAGCGCATCGGCCACCTGCATCGCCATGGTGTAGGCTTCCTGCCCGGTCGAGCAGCCGGCGCTCCAGAAACGCAGCGAGAAGTCCCGCCGCTCCTGCTTTTTCCGCAGCAGATCTTCCAGCACGTACTTGTGAAACAGGTCCAGCTGCGCGCGGTTGCGGAAGAAGCTGGTTTCGTTGACCGTGAGATTCTCGAGCAGTTGCGCCAGTTCGCCGCGACCAGCGTCGCTGATCAGCAGCCGGTAATAGCTGTAAAAGGAATCGACGCCACATTCCCTCAGGCGCCGCATCAGCCGGTCTTGCAGAAAGTGCGTGCGCCGCTCGTCGAAGTGCATTCCGCACTCCTGGTACACGAGAGCCTGCAGAAGTTTCAGTTCCGCTTCGGTGAGCGCGGGTGCCGGTGCTGCGCCTGATGTGCCCATGGGGTATCGGTTCAGTCCTGCCTAACGGGCAGCCGCGCCGCGAACCTCCGCCTTGGTAGTGGCTGCCGTCTTGGCTTCTGCGGCCGCCTTCTGTGCCTTGGTGCTGCCGAACTCCAGAACCTTGCTCGTATCGAGCAGCATGATCAGCCGCCCCTTATACTTGCCCAGCCCGGTCACGCAGCCCATTCCGCCTTCCTGTAAAACCGCCGGAGGGGGCTCAATGTCGCTGGCCGCAATCTTCAGAACTTCCGACGCCGAGTCCACGATTAGGCCCGACAGGCGTCCGTTGAACTCGACCACCAGGATCCGGTTTCTCCGATTCGCTGCTGTTTCCTTCACGCCAAAGCGCTTGCGCAAGTCGATCACCGACACGATCTTGCCGCGCAGGTTGATCACGCCTTCCATATATTCCGGAGCGTCCGGCACCGCCGTGATTTCCGGCACACGCACGATCTCGTGCAGCGCCGTGATAGGCACGCCGTACGTCTCGTTTCCCACCTGGAACCCGACGATCTGCAACTCGCGGTTGCTGTGCCGCTCTATGCTCATGGCCTAGACCCCTGCGGTCGCTCGACGCGCGATCTTGCCGGAACTCTTGTCGTTGCTGCGCGCGTGATCCACGTCTCCCGTGCGGCCCGCCACCCGCTCCAATGCATCGAGCAGTTCGCGCGACATCTTCGACATCTGCTCCGCCGACGCCGCCAGTTCGGTCGAGCCCGAGGTAGACTGCTGGATCAGTTCGCGCATGCGCTCCATGGCCTTCACCACTGCTTGCGCACCCGAAGCCTGCTCTTCCACCGCCGAATTGATCTCGTGGGTAATCTCGTTCAGACGCGTGGTTGCCCGCGCGATCTGCGATGAGCCGTGCGACTGTTCGTTGGTGGCAGCACCGATTTCCTGCGCGAACTTGTAGACTTCGGTGACCACATTCGAAATCTTGCGTAGCGCGCCGTTCAGCTCGCCGCCCAGCTCCAGCCCTTCGTTGACGATCGACGTGCTCTCGTCCATGTTCTCGACCGCCTTGCGGGCTTCTTTCTGAATGCTCTGGATTAGTTCGGAAATTTCCTTGGTCGACTGCGCCGACTTCTCGGCCAGCTTGCGGACTTCGTCCGCCACTACCGCGAAGCCCAGCCCATGCTCGCCCGCACGCGCCGCCTCGATCGCCGCGTTCAACGCCAGCAGATTGGTCTGCTCGGCCAAATCGTCAATAACCTCTATGATCTTGCCGATATCGTCCGCCCGTTGCCCGAGCGCGTCGATGATCGAACCCGACGACCGGATGGTATTGTTGATCTTGGTCAGCCCTTCAGTCGCCTTGTCCATAGTGGTGATGCCGCTATGAACTTCTTCGCGCGACCGGTTCGAAATATCGAGCAACACCTTCGCCGTATCGGCCACGCGCTGAATCGATGCGACCATCTGGTCGATGGATGCCGACGTCTCGCTCACGCTCGAAGCCTGCGTCTGCGTGCTCTTCACCATGTTCTGCACGTTGACGCTCATCTCGTGCATCGTGCTGGTGACTTCATCAATCGCCGAAGATCCCTGCAGGCTGATCTTGGCTGATTCGTCCGAAGCTCCCGCCACCTGACTCGAAGCGCTCGCTACCTGTGAAGCCAGGTCGCGCACGCTGCGCACCAGCCCGCGCAGGCTTTCTACCATCTGCTGGAACGCGTGTCCCAGCGTGTCCTGCTTCGAGCGCGGCTCGACTTCCACCATCAGGTCGCCGTTGGCGATGGCTTCAGAAACCGCCGCCATCTCCTTCAGGTACGTCACCATGTTGGCGAAGGTGCGCGCCAGTTCTCCAATCTCATCCTGCCGCTGCGTGTCGACCTCAACGTTGTGCTCCAGGTCGCCGGTGTTGCCGATCTTGTGGGCCACCGTCATCAGTTTGGAGAGCGGCTCGGTAATCGATCTTGCCGTGTGGAACGCGATGCCTATGCCGATGCCCAGCGCAAGCAGAGTGCTCACGAGCGAAGCAATGAAGGTCCATTTCGCCGCCGTATCGTCTGCGTCGTTCCGCTCATCGAGTATCTTGGTGTTCTCCTTATCAAGAGCGTCCAGCACTTCCGTGGTGTTCCTTACCCACGAAGAAGCATCCTTCTGCAGGTAAAAAATCTGAAGCTCCGCCACCGTCGCATTGCCGCTATCCACGTCCTTGCGCTTATCGACTAGCGGCTGAGCAAATTCCTTGGCCCAGTTCTGCTCGAACTGTTGCACCTTTTCGAGCAAACCCTTTTCCTGTTCGGAGGTCGCCAGCGCCTGGGTTTTTTCCAGCTTGTCGTTCAGGTGGCGGATGCCCTCATTCATATGGTCCACTTCGCGCGTGTCGCCGCTCAGCAGGTAGTTGCTCAGGTAGAGACGGTTCAGCATCGTCTGGGACCGGACCGCTGCAGTCGCATCGTTCAGGTCGCGCGAGTTCCTTGCCCCGGTCTTCGCGTCGTGCTCCCGGCTGACGGCTCTCCAGTTGACCGCGAACATGACCAGGACCATGAACAAGACGGCCCCAAACGCCATGTAAAGTCTGTTGCGCAGCGTCATCGCTGTCCCTCCCTAGCGAACCTCGAACCCGCCTGCGCGCCCTTGGCCCGCAAACGCTTTCTCCCCGGCCTACTGCGTGGCGACGTTCGGATCGAACTTGAACTCCACCACGCCGGTCGTCTCTTCCGAAGCGGCGTCGAACCGCCACTTCTTCACCGCGTCCACCGCCGCATTCACCAGCAGCGGATGTCCGCCCACGACCTTCGTGCTTTTCACCGATCCGTTCGGCGCTACCACGACTTGGACCTTCACCACACCCGAAATCGACATCCGCCGCGCCAACTCCGGATATGTCGGAGACACCTTGGACTTCACTTTGCGCGACATCTCTTCCTGCTGGGCATGACCCGGCAGCGGGTACAAAAGACAAACGGCGGCGACGCCTGAAATTACGGCCCCCGCCAGCCAGCGTTGCAGTTGTTGTCGAGACACAAGTCCTCCCGTGAAAAAATCCTACCCCGGCACGTGCAAAGCCCGTGCCAGCTAAATCGTTAGGAACATTACTTTGGTGACCCTGATAAGTCTTTGTCGCAGAAGGGAATGTACCGTTGGTGACTCCTCTCCAACGTCTCTGACAAATTGGAAACGTCTCATCTTTACCGCCGTCCGGCCCCTAATTCTCAAGGTGAGATTCTGAGACACTACCCAAACTTGGGATTTCACAGGAAGACACCTGCACCCTTATTCGCTTGACTCAAAATGAGATTGCAGAGTACTTTCCCCTTATATTCAAATAACTTGTGAACATCCGGGAAAGGGCCAGGCGGTGTTTTTCTAATCATGCGCGCGGGAGACACGACGCTCGTCCAGGGGCCAAACCCCAGGTCTGACGAAGCTTTTCAGAAGCTCCTCCTGCGCTTTTCCGCTGCCGCCGCGCAAGGCACCGACGTCGCGTCTCTCATCCGCCTCTTCTGCCGTGAGACGCGCGAGTTCTTCCAGGTCAGTGGTGTCTACTTCTGGCAATGTCTCTCTCCGGACGAAATGGTGGGTGCTGAGGCCGACGGCATCCGGGCCGAGCGTTTCCGCGGACTGCGCCTGAAGGCCTCCGAAAGCGCGGTTTCAGGAGAGGCCGTCCGCCGTCGCCGCACCATCTTCGTGAACTTCCTCGACTCCACCCGCTACCCCCGCGCCTTCGAATTCAACGCCCGTGCCATCATGGCCGCTCCCCTGGTCGTATCCAACGAAGTGCTGGGAGCCGTTGCCTTTATCCATGATTCCGACCCCGGCTATTTCAGCGAAGATCTGGCCGCCAAGGCGACCATCGTTGCCGGGCAGCTTGGCAGCCTTCTTGAGGCCCGCCGCCTCACCGAGGCCTCTCGCGAAGATCACCGCCGCGCGGAAATTCTTGCCGAAGTCGCCCATGCCCTGCACGGCAATCCCGATGTGGCTGCCGTCATCGAAGCCTTGGCCGACCGCATCCGCGTTCTGTTGCGCGCGCGCCTCGTCTGCGTTTTCATGCGGCAAGATGGACCTTTTGAGTTGCGCGGCGTGGCCGCCGAAACCGCCCAGCTGGGCAATTCGGCCCGCGCCCGGCACGATCGCACCGCCCTTCGCTTCGCCGCCGACGTCGCCGGACGTGCCGTTTCCGCCGGAGAGCCGATCACCGTATCGATCGACCCGGCCTCCCATTCTCTCGGCGACCTCGTGCCGTCCGGAATGCTCCTCGCTGCGCCCTTCCGGACTTCCCGCACCCAAGGCGCGATTCTTGTCTACCCGCGAGCCGATGGCATTTTCACCAACGATGAAAGATCGCTGGTTTCGGCGGTCGCCGGATTCGGCGCCGTCGCCGTCGCTAATGCCGAACTCTATTCCACCGCCCGCAACCAGGCTCACGAACTCCACCAGCTTCTTGAAATCTCCACCGAGCTTCGCTCGGTCGGCAACCTGGATCGCTTCCTGGAAGCCTTCGTGGTGCGGGCCGCCGACTTCCTGGGCTTCGGACGCTGTTTCATCGGCTTGCTCGAGGAAGGGAAGTTTCGCGTACGCCTGGGCGCGGAAAAAGGTCAGGCTCGCCATGTCGACCTGACCTTTCCCGATGGCATCGCCACCAAGGCTCTGACCGCCAAGGAAATCTTCTGGACCGACGACGCCAGCCAGCTTCCCGGTACCAACGCCAAAGCCATCCTTGAATTCGCGATCAAGCAAATCCTGGCCGTGCCCTTGCTGGGCTCCGACGGCGAAGTCATGGGCATGTTCGGTGTGCTCGACCGCCTCGATCTGGTCGGCATTTCCGAAGAGGATATTCGCCGTGCCCGCGCCCTCGCCGCGCAGGTTGCAGTTGCGCTCGAAGTGATGCGCAACTTGCATTCCTCCGAGCAGCACCGCAAACACGCCGAAGCCTTGATGGGCTTGTCGTTCGAACTCAGCAGCTTGGTGCACCTGCCCGATTTCAATCGCCGTTTTGTCTATCGCGCCGCCGAGCTGTCCGGCGCGAAGTCAGCAGCCCTGGCTCTCTTTGAAGGCTCCGCCCTCAGTTCCACAGTTCTCTACGACGCCTCACGGACTGACTCCTCCGACCGCAGTTTGGAGCGTCGTCTCACCCATTCTTTAACGGAATCCCTGGCGCAGCATGCCGAGCGCCTCTATTCGGGACACGCCGCTGACCTGCTGGGCGCCTCGCTTTCCGCCGCCCTCGGCTGGAAAGACTGCACCATCCTCCGCCTAACAGGTGCCGGGGATGATGCGGTCGGCGTCTTGTGCCTAGCGGATCGTGGCAAGGTTCTGGCACCCGCCGACGAGCAACTCCTGCACGCTATCGCCAGCCACGCCTCGGTCGCCCTTGAAAATGCGCGCCTCTTCACGCGCATGGATAAGGCCAACCGTCACTGGATGGAGATTTTCGACGCCATCACCGACTACATCGTCGTCCATGACGGAGCCCAGCAAGTTCTGCGCGTCAACCGCTCGCTCGCGGAATTCATCGGCGTTCCTCCCAGCGAATTGATCGGCGTCAACATGCGCGCACTTGTGGCTTTGGCCAGCGACGCGCCTGCGCCCGGTTGTCCCTTCTGCCGAAACGCTATGGACGGTCCCGACGAATATGTCCATCAGGTCCTCGAGCGCATGTATCTGGTTTCGACCTCGCGCATCCACGCGTCGGCCGGAGAAGGGCAGCACACCATCCATGTGCTCAAGGACATCACCGATCGTCGCGAGGCCGAGCGCCGTTATCGCGAGCTATTCGACAACATTCAGGAAGGGTTGTTCTTCGCCGTCCCCGACGGACACTTCATTGAAGTCAACGACGCCCTCGTCCGCATGCTGGGCTACGCCGACCGCGAAGAACTCCTCAAGATCGACATCCCGACCCAACTCTACACCTCGCCCGATCGGTTGCAGCGCCTGAATCAGGTGATGCAGCAGCATGGCGTGTTGCGCAATCACGAGGAAGTTCTGCGCCGCAAGGACGGAGGCGCGATCCACGTGCTCATCAATGCCTTCGCGGTTCCTGACGCTCACGGCCAGGTCCTGCAGTATCGCGGCCTCATGCTCGACATCACCGGGCTCAAGACCTACCAGTCCGAACTGCAGCGTGCTCGCGACTTTTCCGAGAAGATTCTCAACAACACGCAGAGCATGATTCTGGTCGTCGACACCGCCGGACTCATCAGCTATGCCAACCGCCGCTGGTATGACGCCGGCTACGAGCAGGGCCAGTTACTTGGCCGGCCGCTCGCCGATCTCGTCTCTCCACCGCGCCGTCCTGTGCTCGCCGATGCCCTCAACTCCACGCTCTCCGGGCATCCCGTCGACAACCTGGACCTGCAAGTCCTGCGCGGCGACGGCCGGGTCGGCCAGTTCTCCGTGAATCTGAGTCCCATGCGTGACGAGCAGGGAATCGTCACCAGCATCGTGGTCGTGATGACCGACATCACCGACTCCGCCATGCTGCAATCGAAACTCATTCACGCGGAAAAGATGGCTGCGGTCGGCCAACTCGTCTCCGGCGTCGCCCACGAGGTCAACAATCCGCTGACCGCCATCCTCGGCTTTGCCGACCTGCTCATCGAAAATCCGGACACGCCCGAGTCGGCTCGCAAAGACCTGCGCGTCATTCTTCAGGAGGCGCAACGCACCAAGCAGATCGTGCAGAACCTGCTCAGCTTCGCGCGCCAGATGCCTCCCCAGCGCAAGCCCGTCCAACTCAACGGAATCCTGCGCCGAACCATCCAGCTGCGCGCCTACGACTTCAACAGCCACGGCGTCGAGATCGTCGAACACCTCGATGAAAGCCTGCCCCAGGTGGTCGGAGACTCCCACCAGCTGCAGCAGGTTTTTCTTAACATCATGAACAACGCTTACGACGCCGTACGGGAGACTGGCCGCCCCGCGCGTATCGAGATCATGACCGCCAGCCTGGGCAATCATGTCGAGGTGTCGTTCTGCGACAACGGTCACGGCATCACGCACCCCGATCGCATCTTCGATCCATTCTTCACCACCAAAGAAGTGGGGAAGGGAACCGGCCTGGGCCTGAGCATCTGCTACGGCATCGTGCGCGAACACGGCGGCGAAATCCTGTGCCACAACAATTCTGGAACCCAGGGAGCGACGTTCATCGTTCGCTTGCCCGGCCTTTCTGAGTCGGCCTCCAAAGGTGTGGCCGCGGGAGTTCTACAACGATGAGTCTGCCAGCCATGAAGCCTGAACCCTTGCCCATCCTTCTGATCGAAGACGAGCCTGCCGTTATGCTTTACGTCTCGGCCACGCTCGAGCGCAGCGGCTACCAGGTCGTCAGCGCAAAATCGGGTGCTGAGGGCTTGCAATTTCTCGAGTCGGGAAATTTCCTCGGAGTCGTCTCTGACATGGTGACGCCCGGCGGCGTCAATGGCGCCGATGTGCACGCCTGGATCGCCACTCATCGCCCCGAACTAGCCTCAAGACTCGTGTTCATCACCGGCGATATTGCCAACGAGCAAACCGTCGAAACGCTGCGCCGCACGGGCGCTCCCTGCGTGGAGAAGCCTTTCCGTGTGCAGCAATTTATCTCGGTCGTAGAAAAGACCATGGGGAAAGCGCTGTGAGTGAAGACCTTCGGATCCGGTTGTTGATTGTCGATGACGAGCAAAGCATTCGCCGCTTGTGCGTCACCGTGGGAGAGGCCCTGGGATTTGTTTGTCTGGAGGCGGCCAGTGGCGAAACCGCCCTTGCCCTGCTCGAAGAGCAACCCGCCCACATGATCCTCACCGATATGGTCATGCCGCACATGTCGGGCCTGGAATTTCTGGAGAAAGTGAAGAAGTTGTTGCCCCGCAGCGAAATCGCCGTGATGACGGGCCACGGTTCGGTCGAAACTGCCGTACAGGCCATGAAGCTCGGCGCCTACGACTACATCGCCAAACCATTCTCACCCCTGGAAGAATTGCGCCTGTTCCTCCGCCGCATGGCCGAAAAAGTCCGCCTCGTCGAGGAAAACCAGTTCCTCCGCGATCGCATGGATACTGAAACGCAGTTGCACGGCATCGTCGGCTCTTCCGCGAAAATTCAGGACGTCCTGCGCATGGTCTCGCGCCTGAAAGACACGCGAACGCCCGTCCTCATCACCGGCGAAAGCGGCACCGGCAAGGAACTCGTCGCCCGCGCCATTCATTTCCGCGGATCGTTCGCCAACCGCCCCTTCGTTGCCGTCGATTGCGGCTCGCTCGTCCCCACACTCATCGAAAGCGAACTCTTCGGCTACGAGAAGGGCGCGTTTACCGGAGCCTTGAAAGCTCGAACCGGCCTCTTCCAGTCCGCCGACGGCGGCACGATCTTCCTCGACGAAATTGGCGAACTGCCGCTCGAGATGCAAGCCAAGCTCCTGCGTGTCCTGCAAGAGAAAGAGGTCCGTCCCGTCGGCAGCAACCAGCGCACCCGCGTCGATGTGCGCGTGATCGCCGCCACCAACCGCGATCTCGAACAGGAATACCGCGCCGGCACTTTCCGCAAGGACCTCTATTTCCGCCTGAACGTTGTTACCGTCCACGTTCCGCCGCTCCGCGAGCGCCGCTCGGACATACCGATGCTCGCCCACTGGTTCCTCGAGCGTTGCGTCCCCGGACGCAGCGTGCAAGTCACCAACGCTGCCATGAAGTCCCTGCTCCAATACGACTGGCCGGGCAACGTGCGCGAACTGGAAAACTGCGTCGAGCGCGCCGTAGCCCTCGGCAACCAGCAGACCCTTGACGTCGACGACCTGCCCCCGGCAATTGCCTCGACTTCGCAGCTTCAGGAACGTGACGCCGGACCCGGACCCAGCTTCTCCACCACCGATCTCGAAGATATCGAGCGCACCACCATTGAGCGCGTCTTCGAACAAGTAAAAGGAGACAAAGCGCTAGCCGGAAAAATGTTGGGCATCAGCCGCGCCACCCTCTACCGCAAACTGAAGCGCTACAACATCGGCGCCCGCCAGCACCAGATTTCGAGCGCCGCGCTTCAATAGAAGTC
>Ga0070716_100000314_pt1 | contig 19473 bp, 20 predicted proteins | sample LARL112metaG_FD_71395 | JGI IMG/M metagenome (GOLD analysis project Ga0070716, IMG submission 71395) | Corn, switchgrass and miscanthus rhizosphere microbial communities from Kellogg Biological Station, Michigan, USA - LAR L11-2 metaG | ecosystem: Host-associated > Plants > Roots > Rhizosphere... | reverse complement strand
GCTGGTCTCAAAGCGAACGAAGGCAAACTTCCGCACCACGTCGACATGATGGTGCCCAAGGGTGGTTTTGGCGTTCGACTGAACGAAATGCACGACTGGCATTATGCGCGCAGTATCGAAGCCGTGCGCGGCCAGAGCCGGCGCGAAAGCGGCCACAAAATCATCCGCTGGTGTTTTGCTGACTTGATATCGGCAGCGCTATTCGCAAAGGAATTTAGCGCAGAAACAAAATGGCTTGGAACGGCGCCGGAGCGTTAGGGCGGCGAAAGATATATATCGACGGGCCGCGACACAGGCCTGGTGTGTACCTAAATCGCTCACTTATTGTCACTGCGTTGATTTCGCTTGATGCAATTGTATTGCGTCCCTTTTGCTGTTTGCACAACATCAATCCTGGGTGTCGTGGAAAGGCAGCTCCCGGTAATTTGCAAAATTTGATCCGCTGGACACGTGTTGTTTTCGACCAGGACTTTCTGCCCGCAAGACAATTGGTTGGCGTCGGGCTCCTTCGTGAGTGTCTGGGCCCATGCCGGCACTCCATAAGCAACAGTCGCGCAGGCGGCGACAACGATAACGAGCTTTGCAGGCCTAGAATTCATCATTCGGCGCGGTTCATGAGGGTCGCCGTCGCTGGCGCAGCCTGATCCCGCTGATGAGCCGCCGCGAGGTCGTCGGGATCGACGGTGACCATTTCCATCGACGCCTGCTGGCGCGCATCAGCAGGCAGAAAGATCAGTGTTGCGACCCGGCGGTAAACCGGAAACGACAGCCCCTCAATCAGTTCTTCATCCGTCGCCACTTCGTATTCGCCCGCCGCGAGCCGCCGGTCGACCCCTTTGAGCGAAAACGGATGCCGAAATGTCAGCGTCACGCGTTTCGTGCGTGTAAGCATTGCAGTGTCCTCGATGACAGAGCGACAATACGACCGCGACGCCCGCGCGGCGTGATCACCAGACAAGAACCGCAACAACTATTCCCGCGGAGATCAGCAGTCCCAGCCCCCACAAGGAATAGGTCGTCATCCTGTCAATTGCGTCGCCATGCATCGAATCACTATGCGCGTTTCGAATGGAGATAGATACAGGTATATTGAGACGTAGATCAGCTGACTGGCCTGTCCTTGACGCTGTCGGCTCGCATACACTCAAGGCAATCGTCGCCGCGAGGGCGTTTCTTACGAACGCAGTGCCTGGTCAGGAGCATTGTATGGAAAAGTTGGAAATCACCCGCAACGCTCAAACCGATCAATTCTCGGTCGTTCTCTCCAGGGGCAACGACACCATACGGTGCATGGTGACTGTCGAGACAAGCCGTGCGAGCTCCAATGAAGAGAAGCACCGCGCAGCGCTCTCAAAGGCTAAGGCGCTCGCGAAGGCTCTCGACACAGCAATCGACGACACGTGATACCAAGCGAGAATTGCCAAGTGGATCGGTCGATGTCCGCTTTGGGTCATAAATAGACATGTGCGCGGCGAGAGCCGATGTCCGCTTTGGGCCAAAAGCGGACATCGCCTGTGCTAGTCGACCACAGCGTCGGCGCGATCGAGCAGCGTGCGGGCCACGTTCAGGCCAAGCGCTTTGGCGGTTTTGAGATTGATGACAAGCTCGAATTTGACTGGTTGTTCGATGGGCAAATCGGCGGGCTTTGCTCCGTTCAGAACCTTTTGCACATAGCCAGCCAAACGTTTGGCCTCGAAAACCCGACTCGGTCCGTAGGATAACAATGCACCGCTGTCTACAAATTCGCGCCACGAAGCGATCACGGGAAGCCGATGTTCCTGGCCGTACCGAGCGATTTGGTCGGCGACAAGGCCAGTCAGCCGTGACGAGATAATGAAGAGACCATCGGCGCCACTCGCACTGGCCGCGTGCAGCGCTGCATTGAGATCAGCGACGTTGTTTATTGGGTGGGTTGTTAGCTCGATGCCAAGCGATTCCGCGCCGCGCCGCGCAAACGTCACCTCGTCGTCGAAATGCTGAGGATTGAATATTACCGCAACGCGCTTTGCGGTAGGCGCCGCTTCCTTGAGGAATTCCATCCGCTTGGCCGCCATTTCATCCGTGAGGAACGTGATCCCGGTGAAATTCTTGCCTGGCCGAGAGAGAGATACGGCAATTTCCGCACGCATGGGGCTATCGCTACAACCACCGACGATCGGGATTGCGCCTTTGCTGGCCTCGAACAGTGGCTTGATCACATCTCCGCCAACGGCGAGCAGAATATCCGGCTTTTGCGCAACAAGCTCGGCGGCCAGTCGCGCAAGTTGATCCGGCTTACCATTGGCATAGCGGAAGATGATTTCGACGTTGCGGCCGTCAACAAATCCGGTCTGAGCGAGTGCATCCTTCAGCGACTGATCGATCGGGCCTAGTGTTGTACCGCCGAACACAAGCCACCCAATCCGGTGTGTCGTTTTCTGCGCATGCACGGTAAGGGGCCAAGCCGCCGTTGCACCTCCAAGAAGCGTGATGAACTCGCGCCGCCTCATGCCCCAATCCTCGGCTAAGTATAGAACACCTTAACCTAGCACACGTAAGGGTCGGGCGAGATCCTCGAATGTCCGCTTTGGGTCAAAAGCGGACATTTGGAAATGAACTAGGAAGTGCGCGAGATATTGCGGTTCGAGGTGCGCAGATACGTTGCCGCCGCAGAACTAATAAGAACACTTTGGTTTCCTATTCAGAAAAAATCATTCTCGCCTCAGCGATAAATCAATGTTTCCGCAAAGACAGCGACCAGCCCCTCGGACAAGGTGGAACATATCGGTGGAGCTATGAAACGAACTTGCTGCCCGGACCGAGCAGAAACGAACTGTGGCAACGACTGTTCTGGATTGTTGTTGCTGTACGCACATGGTGCTCCAAGCCTGCGCGCATAAAGCCGTTTCGGGCCAATCAATTTCACTGACTGTTCGAGCCGGCTGATTGCCTTTCGAAAACGTCGGTACAATAATGCACTTGACCTTGGAGTTCCCTCCAGTTCGCCAAGGTCCTATTGCGTCACACCCCGCGCTCAGTGTGCAGAGCGCGGGATTTTATTTTGTCGGATAGGCCACGTCAGAGTGAAAGCTCTACATCATTCCAAGTAATCGCGGCATGAAGAGCGTGAGGCCCGGCCAATAAGTGACGATGATCAAGAAAACCAGCATCGTCAGCAGCCAGGGCCAGACAGCCACAGCCAACTCGGTAATGCTCATTCGAGCGATCATTGAAGCGACGTAAAGATTGAGACCGACCGGAGGATGGCAGAGACCGACTTCCATGTTGACGTCGATCACAATTCCGAAATGCACCGGATCAATGCCAAGTTTTCTGGCAGCTGGAGAGAGGATCGGCGCCATGATCAGAATGATGGATGACGGGTCCATAAAGTTGCCAGCAAGGAGCAGCAAAATATTTACAACGAGAAGGAAACCGACCCAGCCGAGGTTCTGATCAAGTATCCAGTCGGCGATTGCGGACGGAATGTTTTCATTTGTGAGCACGAACGAAAACAGCACAGCGTTGGTGATAATATAGAGCAGCATCGCGCTCGTGTTTGCTGAACGCAGCAGCACACGCGGTACATCTTTAAACCTCAATGCTTTGTAGACGAAGACTGAAATGAAGAATGCATAGACCGCCGCCATTGCCGCAGCTTCTGTTGCCGTAAACAGTCCGCTGTAGATGCCGCCAATGATGATCACAACAAGCATGATGCCCCAGATGCTCGCCCTGAACGCCCGTACGGTTTCAGCCCACGTTGCCCTGCCGATGAGCGGATAGTTGCGCTGTCTTGCGAGAAACCATGTGACGACGCAAAGCATGAATGTAAGCAGGCTTCCGGGGAGCAAGCCTGCGACAAACAGCGCACCAATCGAAGTGTTTGTTGCGACCGCATAGATGATTTTTGGGATCGACGGCAGCATCAGGATGCCGAGTGAGCCGGCGACAGTAATAATCGCCGCGCCAAATTTCATCGGATAGCCGTGGCGTACCATTTCCGGCAGTACGATTGCGCCGATAGCAGCGACAGTTGCCACGCTCGATCCGCATACGAGCGCAAACATCGCACAGGCTACGATCCCCGCAATCCCAAGGCCGCCACGGAGGTGACCAACCAACGACACAGCGAAATCGATCATGCGCCGTGCGACACCGCCGTGCGTCAGGAAATTGCCGGCGAGAATAAAAAACGGAATCGCCATGATTTCGAAGCTCTGGATGCCGGTGAAAAGCTTCATCGACACCGCTTCTATCGGCACATGCGTGAGCGTGAATAAAAAAGCGAGGACCGTCAGACCGAGCGCAATCGATACCGGCATGCCGGTGATCATCAAGGCGATCAGAAGTGCGAATACGATGATCGCGCGAAGAACGGGTGACAGCGCAATAACCCCGGCTTTGTCGCCAATGCAAACCGCAACAATCAGGATCGGTAAGAGAATGAGCACAATGCCAAGCGGGCTAAAGCCACGGGCCTCACCTGTTTCTACTGGCTTCGGATGAAGCGCTGCCGAGGCGTCTGCTTCGACACCTTCGACGTGCGTCTCGTCATGATGCGGAAGATGGTCCGTCCAATAGAACCACCACGCCACTTGAAGGAAGCGGAAGCACATCAGGCCAGAGCCAAGCGGTATCGCCAGATAAACGATCCACATTGGTAGTTCGAGATCGGCCGACACTTGGTCCGTGGCATACATCTGGCTGACGAAGGCGACGCCAAACAGCGCCACCACTGCGGTAAAGAATGCGCCGCAAAGAATGGCGAATAGGATCACACGCTTGCGCGAGCCAGCCGGCAGCATGTTCACGAGGACATCGACGCCCACATGGATACCGGTCCGCACCCCATAGGCGGCGCCAAACTTCGCCATCCATATGAACATGTAGATGCACAGCTCTTGCGCCCAAGAAACCTGGAGCGAAGCAAGCCATTCAAAGATGCTGTTAAAAATCGCGGCGATCCCGCTCAGACCATGCGATGTAGCCCACCTGGCGATATCAATCGCCAAGCCAGTGCCGTAACGATGGCCGACCGCAAAGAAAATGATCAGAGTTGCAGCAGCAATCAGTCCAGCGATCAGCCATTCTTCAAGGCGATCGAGTGCGCGGATGATCACGCGAAATTCCCCCGAACCTAGTTTGCCCGGTCCCAAGGTCCTGTCAATCCGAGCTTTCCTGTCCGCTAAAGGCCAATAGCGCACATCGCTAGTCGATCAGCTCATCGGCCAAAGAAAGTAGATTAGATGAAATGTCGAACCCGAGCGCCTTTGCGGTTCTCAAGTTGATCGTCAATTCAAATTTGGCAGGCTGCTCGACTGGAAGATTGGCCGGGTTCGCACCCTTCAAGATCTTGTCCACATAGAAGGCCGTTCGTCCCCACATCGAGACTTGGTTTGGACCATAACTGATCAACCCGCCCGACTCCGCCATGGGCTTAAACTCCCCCATGACCGGGAGACGATGGTCAAGCGCAAACGCGGTGATGCGGGCCCGATTCGATTCCACCATCGGGTCTTCCATCGTGATGATCGCTTGCGCACTCCCCTTCACCGCCGCCTCAAGCGTTGCGTCAAGTTCTGCCGCCGAACGCATGGGAAATTGCAACAATGTAACTTCTAACGTCGGAGCCGCTGCGTCCATTTCTTTTCTTTGTTGGATATGTCCCGACGCGTTCAGGTTTGAGATGACGGCGATGCGTTTGATATCGGGAGACAGCTTCTTCATAAGCTCGAGCCGTTTCGCGGCCTGATCAGTGGCCATGAGCGTTTGCCCGGTGATGTTGCCGCCGGGGTGAGCCAAAGAAGCGACATATCCCGGCGCGAGCGCATCGCCGACATAAACCATAACGATTGGAATGGAGCGCGTCGCTGACCGGGCAGCGTCTACGGCTTGAGCAGCCTCTGCAACAATCATTGCGCATTTGAGTTGGACCAAATCGTTGGCCAGACCGGGCAGGCGTTCAGGGTTGCCCGCGGAATACCGCTTTTCCAGTTTTATGTTTTTTCCTTCGATCCAGCCGAGTTCTTTTAGAGCTTGCGTGAATGCAAGAACCCGACGCTGCGCCTGCTGGTCAGTTTCCGTCGTGCCGGCAAGGATACCAATTACGTGAGTGGTCCCCTGTGCTCCGGACAGCCCCGGGGACAGCCAGGTAACCGCGACCGCGCCAAGTGCTGTAACGAGCTCGCGCCGTCTCATTGCCGCCCCCCGAGGCTCGCAAACAAAATCAATCGGCGCGCCTGTTGCGATTATTTCGCGAGTTCGTACGAGTCCAAAGACTCTAATAGGCCCAACAGAACGAATTTACGCAGCGGTTATTTGGCAATGTGCGCTTTAGATCACAAGCGGACAAGTGCAGCGCAAAGCGGTGTGTCCAAACTAAAGGGGCCACCGCGATGGTGAAAGCGGCAGCCCCCGCCATCGCCTCAAAACACTGGGGAGCGTTAGAGTCGACAGCCAAGTAACAAAGACCGCTTTAGGTGGCGTTTCCAAGGCAGCCCCGGAAGAGCCTCTCATTTCCTCCCTGGTGACCGGCCCCTGCGACGGGGCCGGGAGGGGCCTATAATCGTCCGGTGCGGTGATAGCCGTCATTCCGGACACAATGGAAAATGACTGACGCAAGCGGAAATGCCACCGAACTAATAACGTGGTATTTCGTAGGACGCATAGCGTTGCAGTTTGTGTTTCTGTCTCTCGTTATTTACCTGCTGCTCAATGCGGTGGTTATCATCCTGTACATCCTTGGAATGTTTCCAACACCGGTGCACGAAGCACCGAAGCCGCCTCTCTGTACTTGCGGCAAGTGGAAATACTGTCTCCGCGACTGCCCCGGCAATTTGCCGGTGCGGCCTACCAATTTGCCATGAACGCCAGTCTCGTCGCGGCTTGGCTGGCGACCGCGCGCCTCACGCCGCGGTGGAGCGATGGGGATCCGATCGACGTGACGGCCCGTGTCCGCTAAGGGTCACAAGCGGACGTGTGCGATGCAGCTAGCGATGTCTGCTAAGGGCCAATAGCGTGCGTGAGTGTCAATCTATCCCCCGATACCGGGAAGATCATTCAGGATTATGTCGCGCGCGATTGTACAACCTTTGTTTTTTATGAGCTCGCGAGCACTGACAATTTGCTCTTCCATACGTTCGGAAAACTTTCCATTCGGCCGGAAGTCTTCAATTTTGAAACCCTTCAGACCAACCAATTTCTGCAATTCGCTCGTGTTTATTTTGAATGAGCAATCGATTCCCAGTGCGACCAAGTGTGAAACAAGGACTATCAACTCCGCCTCTGCACCCGGGGGCTGACTCTGTTGCGCGCTGGCTGAATTCCTGTACGGCTCTTGCCCCAGCACTGCGATCGCGGTGACAAGAAATAACGCAAAAGGATTTCTCATCACGTGCCTTAACCATCAGGTCCGCTTTGGATGTTAATTAGGCGAGTTCACAGCGGGAAGTTGCCCGTAGGGGCATAACCTCGACATGCATTCCCACGACATAAATGTCCGCTTTGGGACAAAAGCGGACGTATGCGAACCAGCGATGTCCGCTGTTCACTATTCCGCTGCGATATTGCTCACGCCATCGAGATCGGACTGAATGATCAAACCCGCTGCATCTGCGGCGAATGTCATCAATGCCGCATCCCAGTCCGTTTCATTGCGTGGCTCCCGATAGGCAAGCACGAATGTGCCGTACGGCTTGCGGTCGCGGAGATAAACCGGTCGCGACTGCAGTGCCCGCAGGCCATGCCGAAGATTCATATTTCGCCACGCCGGATCAAACCGCTGCTCGTTTGCAATGTCAGGACAGGTGATGATCTCACCGCACGCAACAGCCCTTACGCAGCTGCCGAAATTATTCGGAGACAAAGGGATTTCAACAATTTCTGCGGCATACCGGGGTAGCCGTGGAAAGATCGCGCGTTCGAGACGAGTGCGAGGTGGATTGCAAATCGTCAAGCCCGCAATCGAACCGGGAGCAAGTGCTTCGACGCGGTCGCAGAGAGAAATAAGAGCGCTGTCCAAAGAGCCTTTAAGTAGCGGATTCACGTCAAGCGCGGTCATGGAAGTACCTTGATGAACTAAATCCATAATACTCTGGCTGCCCGGTCGAAAACAGACTTTTCAGCCGGTCAAAACATCCACGAATTCATTGGCATAGCGCCGCCAATCCGGCGGGTCCGCTTTGGGTCATTCCAAAGCAGACGTGTGCCCAGAACGCCTAAGTACGCACCCGCCGCCCAATTCGCGGGAACCGTTCTTCTCAGAATTCATTAGCTTGCATCGAGTTCCACCCGGGACGGGGGATTATTGACGGCGGTGCAACCTGGCTAATGAGTGTGCGGAGTAAAGGTATGCGGCAATGAGCGCTAAAAACGTGCAATCGACCAAGGCTCTGTTTGGAATCGATGGTCTCGACGATATTCTTCTCGGCGGCCTACGTCGAAATCGGCTTTTCCTGTTCGAGGGAAGTCCGGGTTCGGGGAAGACCACGTTAGCGCTGCAGTTCCTGCTGGAAGGAGCACAGGCGGGGGAAAAAAGCCTCTACATCACGCTGTCGGAGACCGAGGCAGAGCTCAGGGAGGTTGCACTTTCCCACGGATGGTCCCTCGACGACGGCATAGATATTTTTGAGCTCGCACCGCCCGAAAACTTGCTCGACGAGGCGCAGCAGCAAAGCCTTTTATATTCGTCGGATCTAGAACTTGGAGAGACCACCCAGCGAATATTCGACGCGATGGAACGGGTAAAACCATCGCGGGTAGTCATCGATAGTCTTTCAGAAATCCGATTGCTCGCTCAGAGTTCTCTTCGCTATCGCCGGCAGATTCTGGCGTTGAAGCATTATTTTGCTCAGCGCAATGCAACGGTATTGTTGCTTGACGATATGACCGCTGATGTGGATGACAAAACGGTTCATAGCGTCGCCCATGCCGTGGTGAGACTCGAAGAACTTATCCCGGACTATGGATCGGAACGTCGGCGCTTGCGCGTCATGAAGTATCGAGGACAACCGTTCCGCGGCGGTTATCATGATTTTACGATAGAGACCGGCGGCCTTCACGTTTTTCCGCGGCTGGTCGCGGCCGAGCATCGCAAACGAATGAAGTCTTCCGTTCTCGCGAGCGGCATCCCCGAATTCGATCAACTGTTAGGCGGAGGGCTCGAAAGCGGGTCAAGCACGCTTATCATCGGGCCTGCAGGGACCGGAAAATCCCTCATCGCGATGACGATGGCGGTTGCAGCTGTCAAACGCGGCGAACGCGCTGCGCTATTCATATTCGATGAGGAGTTGGGACTTCTTTTTACGCGGTCCAAAGGCATGGGTATCGACCTGGAGGCCATGCGCGACGATGGAAAATTGTTCATTGAGCAGGTGGACGCGGCAGAAATATCACCTGGCGAATTTGCAGATAAAGTTCGCTCCTGCGTGGAAAAAGAGACCATTCGAACTGTCATCATCGACAGCTTGAATGGTTATCAAAATGCGATGCCTGAAGAAAAGTTTTTGATCCTCCACATGCATGAATTGCTGCAATACCTCAATCGTCTCGGCGCGGCGACTTTCCTGACGGTGGCCCAGCATGGCCTGGTCGGAGACATGAAAGCTCCGGTGGACGTCACCTACCTTGCCGACTCGGTCCTGGTGTTGCGGTATTTTGAAGCGTTCGGCCAAGTGCGGCGAGCAGTCTCCGTGCTTAAAAAGCGAACTGGTCGGCACGAAAACACCATTCGTGAGTTCAGTATTGGTGACACTGGGCTCAACGTCGGCCCTCCCCTCGATAAGTTCCAGGGCGTCCTGCGCGGCGTTCCACAATATGTGGGCCAAACGGATTCGAAGTCTTGAATATAGCGCACGATAGTCTCTCGGAGCGCGTGCTAATTCTCGCGCCGCAGGGGCGAGACGCGTTTGTTGCGGCCCGTATTCTGGCAGAAGCAGGACTTGTACCTGACATATGCGACAATCTGCCAAACTTATTGCGAGAGTTGGTGCTTGGCGCCGGTTTGGCGGTGTTCACCGAAGAATCCATCCGCAGTGCAGATCTCAAGGCGCTCGTTCATTGGATCAATTCGCAACTGCCCTGGTCAGATTTTCCCTTTGTCGTCCTTACAGAGCGCGGCGCCGGCGTTGAACGCAATCCAGCAGCCGAAAGACAGGCGGAAGCGCTGGGAAACGTCAGCTTCCTGGAGCGACCGTTTCACCCGACTACGCTGATCAGCGTCGTGAAAACGGCCCTGCGAGGACGAAGACGGCAATATGAAGCCCGCGCTCGTCTGGAGGCGTTACATAAAAGCGAACGCTACGCCAAACGCTCAGAGGCTGAACTGCGTCGGCTGAATGAGACCTTGGAAACCCGCGTTACAGAACGCACTGCTGAAATCGAAGCGACCAACCGGCAGCTCGTAGCTCAGATCGCGGAGCGCGAACGAATAGAATCGACCTTGCGCCAAATGCAGCGTCTCGAAGCGGTGGGGCAGCTGACAACTGGTGTCGCCCATGACTTCAATAATCTGCTCACAGTCGTTCTTGGCAATTTGAGATTTGTTGAAAAGGATCTTGGAAACAACCTCGAATTAAAAGTGAAACAACGCCTGTCCCACATGCGTCTGGCAGCGGAACGCGGAGCTAAACTCACCGGGCAACTGCTTGCGTTTTCTCGCCGTCAGCTCCTCGTGCCAAAGACCGTCGATCTCAGCGATACGCTGGCGAATATGCATGATCTTCTTCAAAGCACGTTGGGCAACAGCGTGCAGATAAAAACCTCCTTCAGGTCTGATCTCTGGCGTGCCCTGGTTGATCCTAACCAGATTGAACTTGCCGTTCTCAACCTCGCAATTAATGCAAGAGATGCGAGTCAGGTTGGCGACACCGTTACGCTCGAAACCGCCAACGCCACTGTAGGCTCACCGGAAAACTCGCACGAGCCACCGGCTGGGGACTACGTCGTGGTCTCGGTGACCGACACCGGGGCGGGCATGACAAAGGAGGTACTCGCTAAGGCCTTTGAACCATTTTACACCACCAAAGATGTCGGCAAGGGCTCAGGGTTAGGATTAAGTCAGGTTCTCGGCTTCGCAAAACAGTCTGGTGGCGGAGTGCGAATCGAAAGCCGCGTGGGTGAAGGCACCTCGGTGAAGATCTATTTTCCGCGAGCCGTTGGCAGCGACATTACGTTGCAGTCGGAGTCGACTAGCTTGCCCAAGCGCGGCGTTAGAGGGGCAGTTATTTTGCTGGTTGACGATGATAGCGAAGTCCGTGAAGTCACAGCGTCCATCCTTCGGGAGCTCGGTCATGTGGTGATTGAGGTTGGCAGTGGTGGTGGCGCTCTGGATCTGCTGGACCAAAACCCTCACATTGATCTCGTCATCCTGGATATTGCCATGCCGGGCATGAATGGAATGGAAGTCGCTCGACAGGTGCGCATTAAAAGCCCGACGCGTCCCATCATGTTCGTCACGGGCTATGCAGACACATCCGCGCTCGGAGATATTGACGACACACAGGTCGTTAGAAAGCCATTTATCGGCGACGAGCTTGCCGAGAAGGTGCAAACTGCCCTTGCCAAAAGTGCAGGCAACTCAGGCAGCAAAATCATCAGACTTAGGCAATAGCCCCATGTCCTCGAATGTCCGCTTTGGGCCAACAGCGGACATGCCAGCCCTATTCGATCACCTCATCGGCGCGCGCGAGCAGCATCGGTGGCACAGTCAGGCCGATGGCTTTGGCAGTTTTGAGATTGACGACCAGCTCAAATTTCGTTGGTTGTTCCACGGGGATGTCACTGGGCTTTGTGCCTTTAAATATTTTATCCACGAAAGTGGCCGCGCGGCGATAGAGGTCAGGATAGTTCACGCCAAATGAGATCAACCCGCCCGCATCGACGAACTCCCTCGAAGGAAAGATCGCCGGTACGCGGTGCTTTGCCGAAAGCTCGACAATAATTCTTTGGTTGGCCTGAGTGAGAGTGTCGATACCCACGATAACCGCGCCCGTTTTGCGCTTGCCTGCATCATCAATCGCAGTCACCAAATCCGCCGCGCTGCGAACGTCGAAAAGCTGAGCTTCGATACCGTTCGTTCGAGCGATCTTTTGTATCTCGGTCCATTGAGGCGGCTGAGAGCCGTTGCTCATGTTTAGGAGCGCTCCAACCCATGAGAGGCCCGGAAGCATGTCACGAAGAAGCTCAACCCGCTTGCCCATCAAGTCATTAACAAAGGCGCTTAGACCGGTAATGTTGCCCCCAGGGCGGGCGAGGCTCGCAACAACCAGAAGGGGTTCGCCGATCGCTACCATGACAACCGGGATGGTCTTGGTCGCATTCTTGGCCGCAAATGCCGCGGGCGTTCCCCGCGTTGTGATCAGATCAACTTTCTGATTGATGAGTTCCTGCGCAAGAGTTGGAAAGCGATCAGGGTGACCATCGGCCGAACGGTATTCGATTCTGAGATCCCGTGCCTCGACATATCCAAGGGCTTCAAGGCCGGAGCGAAAAGCCTCAAACTCGGTGGCCTTGAGAGTCGCGGCTAGAGTCTCGAGCATTCCGATGCGCCAGACTTTGTTCGGTTGCTGCGCATGCGCGCCAAGCGGCCATGCTGCCGCCCAACCGCCCATAAGCGTGATGAACTCGCGCCGCCTCATTGGTCGCCCCCGAGGATGGGATCGTAGCAACTCCCATCAGTGCTCAGGAAGGGGTCACGTGGAAACCACGCAATGTCCGCTTTACACCCAAAAGCAAATATGTGCGGTGCAATAGCTCATGTCCGCTTGGGCCCAACAGCCGACATTGCGTCACGGATGAAGACTTCAACCAATCAGCTGTTAAGAAACCAGATCGCGGCATTTAGCACTCCAGCGAATGCTACCCAGGCCGCCAGCGGAAGCAGACAAACTGCGGCGAAACCATCAAGGCGAGCGAAAGAAAAGATCGTCGCCAGAATTACAGCGAACTGCGGGACGATGTTCACCAGGCCAAGCAACGGGCTATGGGCCCAGAAAAACATCCACGACCACGCTGCATTGAGGACGAGCAAAAACAAAAACAGGCCAATTGCATAATTCCGGCGCCCATCAGGTGGCCCCTGCACACGCAAGATGCGCCATAGCGCAAACGCCATCAGCGCGTAGAGCGTCGTCCACACGGGAGCAAAGATCCAATTTGGCGGATTGAAAGAGGGCTTTGTCAGACCGGCATACCAAGGGACAAGATTTGGATAGGTCGCGATCTGGCCGATAAACGAGGTCACAGCGACGGCGCCGATAGCAGATAAAGCAAAGACTATATCGCGTTTCAGATTGGCGTTTGAGCCCACCACGTTCCTGCTTCACTCTTCGGCAGTGATCGTTCACTCAACCCCGAATGTAGATATCTACGCGACTGCCTCACGCTTTGCCCTTAGCTCTTTCATCACCGTTTCCGCGTTGTCGCCCACTTTGGCAATCGCCGCTTCAATTTCAGGCTTCGATTTTTTGAAGCGTTTACACCAATACCGGGCCAACTCCTTGCTGGAGATATCAACGCGGTTTCGCGCGCTCCTCGCAGACGAGGTTGTCAGCATGACCGGTTGTCCTTTGTGAGTAACCCGACAAGCGTCGAATTGTCATTTGGTTCCCTGAAGCCGACCGAGGAAGGAAGAAGGTCCCGGCGGGTTGTTTGGCAGTTGCTCTCGCCCAGGAGTGACTGCCTCGGAACTGATCGCTGCGCGCGACGTTGGTGCGATAAATAGCTTAGCCGTACAGGAGGAGAGCATGGGCTTTGGTCGAGGTGCATTGCTTTGGCTGTTAGGTGTGCACTTCCCATCATAATTTTATTGGCACTGTTCTGGCATCATTAGGCCACCACAAGAAAGGTCCGTGATGGTTGTTGATGTGGCTCCATCTCATCGCGAGACATCCGCCAAGGGCCAACAGCGGACATCACGGGCTTTCGTTTTTATCGATCGGTAGTGAAATCGAAGCACGCAGCCCGGTTGGAGCAAAGTCCATTTCAACGGAGACATCTGCTTGCGTGGGAAGGACCTTGCTCAGAAGGCGAGAGCCGAACCCTTCGCGCTTTGGCGGAGCGACCGGTGGCCCGTTGCGCTCAGCCCATTTTATATGAACCCTGCGTTCCGTTTCGCCTTCGACGGCCCAGTTCACTTCAAGCACGCCCGCCAGGTCCGAAAGCGCACCGTACTTGGCAGCGTTCGTCGCAAGCTCATGGAAAGCCAGACCAACAAGAACTGCCAGAGTCACGGGAAGACGAACATCCGGCCCATCGAGTTTTATGCGGTGGCCGGTGCCATCGTCGTAAGGCTCAAGCTCGAGGCGAAGCAGTTCATGGATGCTTGCTTCTTGCCTTTGACTCTCGGTTAGAACCGTATGTGTCTTTCCGAGCGAGATCAGTCGACCCGCAAAAGCTTCGTGAAAGTCAGTGATGTTCAGCGCGGAACGTGCGGTTGCGCCGAGAATGCCCTGAACCGTCGCCAAAGTATTCTTCACACGATGATGAAGCTCGCGAATGAGAAGCTGTTGGCTTTCCTCAGTGTGCACATGATCGGTAACATCGCTCCCCTCAACGAAAATTCCAGAAGGTTTCCCGGCTTTATCCAAAATCGGTTGATAAACGAAATCGACGTAACGCCGTTCTGTCTGATTGGTCGGTTGGGCTTGCAGCAATACCGGCAGCCTCCGACCGACGAAGGGTTCGCCGCTGGCGTAAACCTGATCGAGCAAATCAAAAAAGCGCTGGTCCGCTAACTCCGGCAGCGCCTCACGTATCGTCTTGCCGATGACGTCGCGCTGGCCAATGAGTTGGCTGTAAGACGCATTCGTGAACTCGAAAATATGCTGTGGCCCCCGGAGTATGCACATGAACCCAGGCGACTGATGAAATAGCTGCCGCAGGCGGATGGTTTCGTCAGCAAGTTGAAGGTTGGCCTCTCGCAGCTGCTCGGTGAGAATATGTTGCTTGGTCACGTCGTTGCAGACCACAAGCACGCCGCCAACCTGGTCCTCGATATCGATGGGACTAAACCCATAGGTCCACCATACGTCCTCGCGCCGACCGTGGCGCGTTACCGGCACGAGCTGGTCGACGTGCCAAGTGGCGCCGTTGCCGGCCATGACGGATTCAATCTGCGGACCGATGATGTCCCAAATCTCCGTCCAGCAATCATAACCGCGCTGGCCCAACGCACTCGGATGACGTTCCGGCCCCATGGTTTGCCGGTACGCGTCGTTATAAAACTGAATCAGTTCAGGCCCCCACCAGATGAACATCGGGTGTTGGCTGGTGAGCAAAAGGCGAACCGCGGTTTTCAGGCTCTGCGGCCATCCGGCGGGCGGCCCTAGAGGTGTTTTGGCCCAGTCATGGGCGCGCGTAAGTGCCCCCATCTCGCCGCCACCGCGAAGAAAATCATGGCTTGGAACATCATCGATCGGCAAAGACAAACTCGATTTCTCTACTGTCGCCTGCCAGATTGCTCCCTTCTCTAAGTTTATTGCAACTGGCCGAAAGCATGCCGATCGGGGAACTGCGGCAGGAGAGACGGACATGAGCGATGCGCTAGCGATTCCCGATAAAGGTAGACTTCCGACACGAATAGGCGCACCCTGCCTCAATCATCGGCAGCGGCTCAGCCCAGGCGCCGGTGACTGAGAGACTCCGCCGCGCTCCCGCCTGCGACAGGAAGGCGGGCACACCGTGCACCGTTCACATATATTCGATCCCAAGATTCACCAATCGGAAAACGTCGATGCTTTGTCTGCGGCGTGCCGTTGTTTCTTGCGCGGATCAATCCGGCTGACAATCCAGATCATGACGAGCGGACGTTCGAGTGGTCGAAATGCGGCTACGGCGAAACGTTGGCGCTGAAGTTCAGACATCACCGCATCGAATTGGTCTAGGCAAGGGAAGCGTTTTGAAAAAAGTCGAACAATACCGCCAGTATGCCGCTGAATGCCGCGATATGGCACGGACGGCTCCATTCGATCATCGCAAACAACTGCAACAGATGGCTGAGACTTGGGAACAGCTGGCCCAAGAATGCAGAAAACGCGACGACGCCAATAACGACAGGAAGGGCCTGGTCATTGAATTTGTTACGCCAAGGCCAAAAGGCAGGTCGTAACTGTCGACCCGCGATTTTTCACGCAGCGTTATCAGGTGAGCATGTTAAGCGCTCAGCATGATTTCGCCGTAAGGCGGGCGACATGAAAGGTGTACAAACTTATGCAGAAATCCGATTGGTACCGTGATCGGGCTGCTGAATCAGATCGTAAGGCACACGCTACGACCAAGCCGACCACGCGTGATCGTCACATAAAAGATCGTGACGGCTGGCTAGAGATCGCCGCGTCCATAGACGCGTCAGATGTGAATCGAAATCAAACAAAGTCTGCCCCGCTTTCGCCAAAGACCGCGCGAGTACCACCTTCAAGACGATGACTTAGGTGGCCTTCTTTCCATCAAGGAGCTTCTTTCTTGCGAGGTTTCGCGTCGCCCCGGTGTTCTTGCGAGCGACGTTGCGAGCGCGGCGGATCGCCTTGATATCGCCCGGACGCGTACTTACATATATGTTGACGTTCAATTCTGTACTTAGGTCCGTTTGTCACCAGACGTCATGCCGGCGATACTGGTTATTGCCGTAGCAATGCTGCACTAGCGGCCAGCGTAGGTTTCTCTCACAGCGGGACGGCTGCCCGCAGAAATGCAGTTATGCGCATCTTCATTTTCAAGTCGGAGACAAGCCCCGATCTGCGTGCGTTTTCAGACGATCAAGGTGGCCATAAGCTGCCGGCGCAATTCCGGCCATGGCATGCGATTGGCGTAGTCCGCCCGGAGGCAATGCCGCCGCATAATCTGGATCGCGGTCTCATTGAGGCATCGATCACAAAGTCCGGTTTCCAATTGTGGCGAACGAAAAAGTGAATGCAAAGAGCAATCTTGTTTCGGCAGAATAGTCTGGAGGTTGGCGTGGACAGTTTCGATTACAATGCACCGGCAGAATTATATCCCGGGCGCAATCGCAAGAGCGCAAAGAAGTTCAGTTATCGCCGCTTCGAAACTGCAGCCGACGCCATTCGGTTCGCGGTCGAGGAACTGCCCGAAGCGTTGTTACTCGGCGCGTGCATCGAGATTGACGAACGGCGTCTCAGCTACAAGGACATTCAGGCACTCTACGCGAGTGAGCAATATCCACTCGAAAAAAGGAGTTTTGCGTGAATATAAAGAAGCCAGCTCTCGGGATGAAAGAGCCGACTGTTGATCAGGCTGCGAGCAACGATACGCCCAGGCCTAAAAATACCTCAGCCAGCACCATTCCGTCCGAGGGCTACGTTCTCGAGATCGACGGAAAGCTCAAATCGGAATTCCCGACTTCGGAAGCGGCCATGAAATCAGGCCTGGAGCTCAAGAAAAAATACCCGCAAATCCAGATCAATGTGTACGACGCAAAAGAGCGTGCGCGAACGCTGGTGGATCTCACCGAGAAATCGGTTTAGGCGGTTAAATACAACGAGGATAACTCTCGAGAAAGCGCTGCAGACGTCTTACAGCGGGCGCGCATTGGCTTATAGCTAATGAGAGTATTCATCGAGCTTTGGTGAGCCATGCCTGACAGACTTTCCGATGAGGACGTTAGCCATCAAATCCTTGGCGTCTTCGTGCGCCATCGGGTACCCGCGTCCGGCACACTGCGGCGCAACTATTTTTCGGATGTGCGGGACGGGGATTTCAAAAGGGGGATCGACAAGGCGGTCGCCAACGATTGGATCACCATCGATTTGCGGGACCGCTACCGTTATCAACTCACGACAACGGGTTACGCCGTAGGACAGGCGATTGATCGGGGCCCATAAGCGGACCTGGTCTAGCGGTCGCCGTCGAATTCGAGCGCATCAAACCCAACGTGGCGATCAACGACATAAATCAATCCCCGCTGGTCGAGGACCACATCGTTGCTTTGCGGCGCTGAGCGCCCGCCTGCGGGCTCGGGGATGAAATAGCCGACTTCGCGCGGGGCCGAGGGATCCGCAACGTCGATAACGCGTAGGCCGGCGCTGAACCACACTGCAAACACGAGCGTCCCGGCCATGCGCTCGTGAAACTGATGCGCGCCAAAACGCGCGCCCGGCGTACGAGCGAATGGCGAATCGAGTTCGCTCACCTCGAACAGCGAGAGAGGCTTTACACTCGCATAATCGCTGACGTCGAAAATCGACATGCCGGCATGTGGCCGACCGCGCCGCGCGTGCTCTTCATTCGCACTCTGCGCCTGGTCCTCTTCATCGATAGCAATCGCAATTCTCTTGCCGCCGAGCTTAACCGGCACTGGCATCACGGTATGCGTAGGCTCCGGAAATGGCGGATGATAATTGAAGGACGCGACCGTTTTTGGCTTTCTCAAATCGGCAATATCAATGATGCGAAAGCCCCCATGCCAGCAGCTCGCCCACATCTCCTCGCCGAACCGCAGCGCGTGGTGGAGGCGGTGGCGTTTGCCGGACCATGAAGGCTTTTCCCCCGCAGCAACATTCTGTCCGGGCATCCACCAACGCGAAATTTCGGCAGGGTTTGTGGGATCGTGCATGTCATAAATGACAAGGATGTTGCCAACGAAGCCCTCCATCTCGGTCGAGATATAGGCGTAGCGCTCGTCCATATCGAAACGATGCACGCCGATCCCCCCGGTCAATTGATGATGCACAAACCTGGGCTTTGACGGGTTGGACACATCGTAGATGCGAAAGCCGCCGTTGCGGTAAGGCTCCAATTCGGCGACCTCGATCGCTGCGAGATCAGCGTCGGTGACGCCAAGTTTCTGCGCCAGTTCTGCCCGGGACGGCGCGCGACCAAGGACATCTTGCAGCTCGCGTCGCGCGCCCGGCAATTGCTCGGCGCGCCGTCCGACCGGCGTCGGATTTCGCTCGTGGTTCACGACCATCAGATCGCCGGCAACTCGCACCTTGTGGCTGTGCGAAGCCGGATCGTCGAGCGTTACGGTGCTCACCAGACGCGGTTTTTTTGGATCCGAGATATCGACGATCGATGTGCCGAGGTTTTGCTTGTTCGGGATGTGGCCGACATAGGCATAGTTGCCCGCAATGCTCACCTGCCCCGCCCCGGGCAAATCAAGATGCCCAAGCCGCCGTACATTGCGGGCCAGTGCACCGTTCCGTCGATCCGCCGTCTTCATGGCTCTTTCCTGCGCGTGTTCCTGCCGAGAACCGGTTCCAACTTTTCTGGATCACGCGCTATTTATCCAGCGTAGCACCGGAGGCTTTGACGATCGCAGTCCATTTCGGGATTTCGCTATTGATGTAGGCGCGGAATTCCTCCGGCGTGTCACCAACGATGTCCACGCCAAGCTTGCCGAGTGAAGCCTGAACGCTCGCGTCGTTCAAAGCCTTTACTGCCGCGTCGTGCAACACTTCAATGACTTGCGGCGGCGTGCCCGCAGGCGCGACCAGTCCATGCCAAGTGCTCGCATCGAAACCTTTCAGACCCGCCTCGTCC
>Ga0070716_100000312_pt1 | contig 19558 bp, 15 predicted proteins | sample LARL112metaG_FD_71395 | JGI IMG/M metagenome (GOLD analysis project Ga0070716, IMG submission 71395) | Corn, switchgrass and miscanthus rhizosphere microbial communities from Kellogg Biological Station, Michigan, USA - LAR L11-2 metaG | ecosystem: Host-associated > Plants > Roots > Rhizosphere... | reverse complement strand
TCGATGACGTGCGCCGACCATCCGCTGATACGCGAAACAGCGAACACAGGCGTGAACAGGTCCACGTCGATGCCCAGCGTGTGATAGGTCGACGCCGAGTAGAAGTCCACATTGGCATTGAGCTTCTTCTCGCCTTTTATGTAGCCCTCGATCTTGTTGGAGAACTCGAACCACTTGGGCTCGCCGCTCGACTGACCTAGATCCCGCGACATTTTGCGCAAGTGAGTGGCTCGGGGATCTTCGGTGTGATACACCCGGTGGCCGAAGCCGGGAATTTTCTTCTTCTGGGCCAGCATTCCCTTTACGAACTCCACCGGGTCCGCTCCATCGCGATCGATCGCCATGAGGATGTGAAATACGGCCTCGTTGGCGCCGCCGTGTAGCGGACCTTTGAGCGCGCCGATGGCTGAGGTGATGGCCGAGTGCATGTCGGAGAGTGTCGCCGCCGTGACGCGGGCCGCGAATGTCGATGCGTTCAGTTCGTGATCAGCATGCAAGATGAGGGCAATATCGAGAGCGCGTTCTGCGGTGTGCGATGGTGCCTCGCCGTTCAGCATGAGCAGGAAGTTGGCGGCGTGCGACAGATTTCGGTCTGGCTCAACTACGTCTTTTCCTTTGCGGATGCGGTCGTAGGCCGCCACGATCATGGCGATCTGCGAAGTCAGCCGGATCGCCTTGTGCACATTGGCATCGTGATCATTCTTCTGGAACTCCGGATCGTAGAAGGAAAGTGCGGATACGGCGGTCCGCAATACGTCCATCGGAAGGGCGTGCTTGGGGGCGAGTCGCAACAGGTTGAGGATGGAGGTGTCGAGTTTGCGCTCTTCCGCTAAACGCTCGCGAACTTCTTTTAGCTCATTTCGTTGAGGCAGACGGCCGAACCAGAGCAAGAAGCAGGTTTCTTCAAAATTCGAATGGTCGGCGAGGTCGTGAATATCGATGCCACGATACGCCAAAACTCCCTGTTCGCCGTCGATGTAACAGATGCTGGAGCTGGTGGCAACGACGCCCTCAAGACCCTTGGGCGCGTTTGTCGTGGTTACGCTGGACATACTCCCTCGCAAGAGCTGCAAATGGTTTCTGTTGCCGGCCCACGGGGATTGACACGAGAGTCCGCAACCCCTTGTTATACGCCAAAATGGGACTGCTTTCCAAGCATGAGAGGTACATGTCGGTAGGATGCCGGGCGTATACTAAAGGGTTTGGCCTCATACTTTGGGAGAGCTTTAGGCTCGTCATCTAATTCGTTTGCGGGAGCCGTTTTCATGAAGCGCGTCCTTTTTCCTATTACCCTCTTATGCCTTCTTGTGCTCGGTCCGATGGGCCGCGCAGATGAAGGAATGTGGCTTTTCAACGCATTTCCGAAAGATAAAGTAAAAGCGAAATATGGATTTGAACCTAGCCAGCAGTGGCTGGACCACGTTCGCCTGGGTTCGGTGCGCTTCAACAACGGAGGTTCGGGATCTTTTGTTTCCGCCGATGGGCTGACCTTCACAAACCATCACGTCGGAGCCGTTTGCGTGCATCAGCTTTCCACTCACGGCCACGATTACATGAAGGAAGGCTTCTACGCCAAAACTCAGGCCGAAGAGGCGAGGTGCCCGGATCTCGAATTGAATGAACTCGTCGGTATCGAAGACGTGACGAGCAAGATCAAGGACGCGGCCAAGCCCGATATGTCGTCGGCAGAAGCCGGGCAGGCGCAGAGGGCCGCGATGTCGAGGGTCGAGAAGGAGTGCGCGGGTTCGACCGGACTGCGCTGCGATGTGGTGATGTTCTACTCGGGAGAGGTTTACAACCTCTACAAGTACAAGAAATACACGGATGTGCGGCTGGTGTTCGCGCCGGAATTCGATATCGCTTTCTTCGGTGGCGATCCCGACAACTTCACTTATCCGCGCTACGACCTCGACATCACGTTCTTCCGCGTGTACGAAAACAACAAGCCTGCACACATTGAGCACTATCTGCGCTGGTCACCAACCGGCGTAAAGGTGAACGAACTCATCTTTGTTTCCGGACATCCTGGATCGACGGGCCGGCAGAAGACCATCACCCAGCTCGAATTCCTGCGCGACATCGACTACCCCTCGCGCCTGGAAACTTACAAGCGCCGCATCGCCCTGCTACTGACTTTCGGCAATGAGTCGGAAGAAAATGCCCGCATCGCGAAGGAAGAGCTGTTTGGGTATCAGAATTCGTTCAAGGCGATTACCGGATACCTGGAGCCCCTGAAAAACAGCGAGGTCATAGCGGCCAAGCAGGCGGATGAAGCCAAGCAGGAAGCGGCTTTCAAAGCGAACTCCAAGAACAAGGACACGGCCAATCCGTGGAAAGAGATTTCCGACAGCATCAGTGAAGAGAAAAGGTTTTATCTTCCGCTGAGCTTTATCGAGAAGAACCGCGGGTTCAATACCGAACTCGCCTACTATGCGCGCTGGATTGTTCGGGCGGCGGAAGAAAAGACCAAGCCCAATGAGAAACGACTCCGCGAATACCGAGATTCAGCTCTTCCCTCGCTGGAACAGGAATTATTCTCCAGCGCTCCGATCTATGAGTCGCTCGACACGGTGACGCTGGCCGACTCGCTCGCCCAGATGCAGGAGGCCTTGGGCGCGGACAATCCTGTGGTCAAACAGGTTCTGAACAGCCAGTCGCCAGCGGACGCAGCCAAGAGCTTGATCGAGGGCACGAAACTCGACGATGTTTCCGTGAGGAAGCAGCTTTACGAAGGCGGTACGGCAGCTGTGCAAGCCTCGACCGATCCCTTGATCGTTCTCATGCGCACCATCGATCCGGCGGCACGCGAATTGCGCAAGCAGTACGACGATCAAGTCGACGCGGTCGAGAAACGAGCTGGAGCTAAGATCGCGAGAACACGCTTTGCTCACAGTGGATACGACCAGGCGCCCGACGCCACGTTCACGCTTCGCCTAAGCTACGGTGCGGTGAAAGGGTACGAGGAAAACGGCAAGAAGATTCCCTGCTTCACCGAACTCGGCGGCGCGTATCAGCACGCCTCCGAGAACGGAGACAAGCCGCCGTACCAGCTACCCGACAGCTGGATGAAATCCAAATTGAAACTGAAGCTCGACACTCCACTCGATTACGTCTCGACCGCCGACATCATCGGAGGCAACTCCGGCAGCCCCACCGTTAACAAGAAGGGCGAGGTCGTGGGAATTATTTTCGATGGAAACATTCAGTCGCTGGAGTGGAACTTCATCTACGAGGACAAGCAGGCTCGCGCCGTCCACGTGGATTCGGGCGGGATCGTGGAGGCTCTGCGCCAGATCTACGGGGCAACCGCCTTAGTGGATGAACTGACGGGAAGCAAGACCGCGAAGTAGCTTGGAAAATGGCCGACTGGGTGGGCAGGCGGCTCGCCTGTCCTCTTCATCGTCAAGTTTCACTCTTAGGCTGGCCAGATCTCCAGCGCGGTCTTGCTCAGAATTTGGTCTTGCACTGCTTCGGAAAGGCCTAAGCCGCGAAAGTCATCCAGGTTCTTCCGAATATCCGGCACGCCAGGCCCCGGCCAGTCCGTGCCGAAGAGCGTCTTTGTGGCGATCTCGTTGAGCCGTGGGAAATACTTCAGCAGACTCTTCGGCGGAATGCCGCTGATGTCAAGGTAGATATTCGGGTGACGGCGCACCAGAAAGAAAGCCGTTTCCATCCAGAGCGGCCGCCCGCCGTGAGCCAGCAGGATTCTCATCTTTGGGAAGTCAACGGCGACGTCGTCTAGATAGATCGGATCGCCGTATTTGTTGCGGGCGCCCGGAAAGATCGACGTGCCCGTGTGGAACATGACCGGAATGCCATTCGCTTCGGCGGCCCGATAGATGATTTCGAGCTCCGACACACCGCGCAGATAGTCATTCGGGAAAAGCAGTTGATGCGGCGGGTGAATCTTGATCATGCGGATTCCCAGCCGCACCAACCGTTCCACGTCGGAAAGAATATTGGTCGAATGCCGCGGGTGCAGGCTGCCGCACGAGAGCAGGCGTTTGGGATCTTCCCTGACGTAGTCGGATACGAATTGATTCACACCGGCGGTGAATCCGATCACCTCGGGCGCAACGTAGTTGATGAGTGCGGCACGATCGATGCCAGCGGCATCCAGGAACTTGAGGAACGCTTTGGGGGAGCGGCAGTATTCTTCAATCTGCGGAAAATCCGGACGCTTCGCGCGCATCAGGTCGAGCGCTGACGGCTTGAACATTTCCAGAGGTGAAATGTGAACGTGGCAGTCGGTGATCATCACTTCCCGACCCACTTGGGCTCGCGCTTATCCAGAAATGCCTGGATACCCTCGCGTGCGTCCTCCGTTCGCATTAGTTCTTCGAGATAAATCTTCTCGGCGCGCGCAAGGCCTTTGTCGAAGTGCATCGCATCCCAGACATACATCGCCTTCTTGGTTGCAGCCAGGGCCGCCGGACTCAGGGCGGTCAACTGCGCGACCACGGCATCGACCTTGCCCGGAACCTCCGCACCCGCGACGACCGCGCTGGCCAGCCCCATTGACAATGCTTCCAGACCACTAATTTTGCGTCCCGTGAGGATGAGTTCCGCAGCGCGCTTTTGCCCAATAATGCTGGCCAGCGCCGTCGCGGCCACGGGCGGATAACATCCCAAAGAGATTTCCGGGAAGCCCCAGGTTGCCGTTTCGGACGTGATCACCACGTCGCACATCATGGCGAGTTCGGCGCCCCCGCCCAAGCAGTGACCGCGCACGCCTGCGACCAGCACTTTTTGGGAGGAAACCAGCGCGCGGAAGATGGCGTGGAGCTTTGTCAGCATCTCCGCTACTTTGTCGGGCGCGTGCGCCGCCACATCCACGCCGGCGGAGAATGCTTTCTCGCAACCCCTCAGCACCAAAACGGACACATCCGGTCGGGCCTCCGCAAGCGAGATCGCGCGGGAGATTTCCTCCATCATCGAAAGATCGATCACGTTGATGGGCGGGTTCTGCAGAGTGATGCGGGCGACGGGCGGTAGAAGATCAAACGCAATGCGGTTGAACTCGTTCACGGACACGCAGGAAGGATACCGCACGATTGAAACAGCGGTGGCAGAAATCTACGACGACCGAGCGACACGCCTGGCGCACCAGCGTGTTGCCCGTTCACCGATGAATCCACAGCTACAAATTGATAGCCGACTTCCGTGGCTCGCCGATGGTTGCGAAGGGATCGCGAGCGCCTTCTTTTTCGGCAATCCAGTTCTTCTCGTTCGCGATGATCTCCAGCAGCAATTTTTTATCTTCCGCAGTCGGCATGACTTCGGCAAAGTGCACGTCGTATTCCTTATCACCCAGAACGACACCGGTCTTGGCGTGGAACTTCTGTCCGGCGAACTGGCCGATGGCGCGGTTGAACCGAATATCGGGTGCGTACAACTCGGGCTCGCCAGCCTTACGAAAGCCGTTCAGCCTCTCAACCAGCCCGGCTACCTCATCGCGATAAAGATGGCGGTTGTAGTCATTCAATTCATCGAGCTTGGCCGGCGCGTCGTTCTTGGGCTCGTCGTAACGGCCCTTGATGCCCCACACGTATGCCCAGTGCGCCGATGAAGAGTGGTCGGTTCCAAACAGGTCGTAAGAACAAGAAATCCACTTGTTGAGATATTTTTGAATCAGCCAGCCAGGAATGATCCCGGCCTGCACGATGCGACGGAGACCGTCATTTCCGGTGCCCATGTGGAAGGCTTCCTCGCGCAGCATGTAGGACATCGACCGGCCCAGCGGCGCGAAGGCCGAGTACTTGAGCATCTGCAGCTGGAATTTTCCGTCGCGATCGACAAAGTCGGTATACGTGAAGAAGTCCATCCAGTTATCGACATCAACATTGAATGCGCCCAACAGCCGCTCGTTCTCAAAGGCGCGGCGCTCCAGCATTTTCTGCGCCTCCACTTTGCCCGAGTAGCCGAAGTGATCGAGCAGGAGCGCGCACATCTGCCAGCCGTGGCGCATTTCTTCAATCATGACCCGGGTCAGCGCGCGCCGATCCCAATCGGTGGGCGCCGTCTCGAACAAGTGGCGCTGCTGCTCAACTGATGCAAATTCCGTGTCACCCTGGTAGACGATCATGTTCATCAGAGCGTCGCGCATCTGCTGCGTCGGTACTTGGCGCAGGTTCTCCCACTTGCGGCAGCCCTTGTACGAGCCGAACTGGATCTCGTCGGTTTCGATCGCGCCGTACAGCGTGTCGAACTTGAAGCTGGCGATTTCGTCTCGGTCGACGCCGATTTCCTTGCGCCACTCGTCGAAGAGGCCGACCCACTCACTGAAGGTTCCGATTTTTGCGACTTTTCCTGGCATGCTTCACTTCCTGATTCCTTGCTCGCTTTGAACTGCTCTAGCACTTAGCCCTTGGCATTTGGCCACCGGAGGTCCGGCTGAAATCCGAACGCAAACAGGCTAAATGCCAAGTGCTAAGTGCTACCCCATATTCATCCACACCGTTTTCAGTTCGGTGTAATGCTCTAGCGCCGCCTGCCCCAGTTCGCGGCCGAAGCCGGAGCTCTTGTATCCACCAAAGGGCAGCGCGGCATCCATCAGGCCGTATGTGTTGATCCAGACGGTGCCGGCTCGTAACATGCGCGACATCTGGTGAGCTTTCTTGAGATCGCGTGTCCAGACGGCTGCCGCGAGTCCATACTGATTTCTGTTCGCCATTTCCACGACTTCATCGAGGTCGTCGAATTTCAGCGTTGCGAGCACGGGCCCGAAGATTTCTTCCTGCGCGATCTTCATGTCGTTGTTCACATCGCCGAACACCGTTGGCTCGATGAAAAAGCCCTTGTCGCCGTTGACGGACACGCGGTTCCCGCCTACCAGCAATTTGGCGCCCTCGCTCTTGCCCGCGTCGATGTATCCAAGCACAGTTTGCATCTGTTCCTGGCTGACGATGGCACCCATGCGGGTCTTGGGATCGAGCGGATCGCCCGGCACCAACTTCTTCGCGCGACCGATCAGCTTGTCCAGAAACTCATCGCGCACCCTGCTCTCGACGAACAAGCGCGACCCCGCGTTACAGACTTCGCCCTTGCCGTAAAAAATGCCGTTGATCGCACCTTTGACGGCGCTGTCGATATCCGCGTCGGCGAAGACGATGTTCGGCGACTTGCCGCCCAGTTCAAGGGTTACGCGTTTCAGCGTATCGGCGGCACCGCGCACGATCTCCTTGCCAACGGCGGTCGAGCCTGTGAACGCGATCTTGTCGATCCCGGGGTGCTTAACGATTGCTTTGCCGGTCTCAGGTCCGCCGGTCACGATGTTGATCGCGCCCGGCGGGAAACCCGCTTCCACTGCGAGTTCGCCCAGGCGCAGAGCCGTGAGCGGCGTCTGCTCTGCGGGCTTCATGACGATGGTGTTGCCGCAGGCGAGCGCCGGCCCCAGTTTCCACGACGCCAGCAGCAACGGAAAGTTCCACGGGATGATCAGCCCGACGACACCGACGGCCTCGCGGAGCGTGTAGGTGAATGCCGCATCGAAGGTGTTGACCGTCTCGCCGTGAATTTTTGTCGCCCAACCCGCGTAGTAACGCAGAACGTCGATCACCATCGGCATATCGACATTGCGCGACTCGAAGATAGGCTTGCCGTTGTCGAGCGTCTCGAGTTCGGCAAGTTCGTCGATATGCTGCTCGATCAGGTCGGCCAGCTTCCAAATCAGGCGTCCGCGCTCGGAGGCAGACATCTTGCGCCAAGCGCCGCCCTTGGCATCAAAGGCACGACGAGCCGCGTCTACCGCCAGGTCAACCTCTGCAGCAGAGGCCGCGACGATCTGCGTAAGCACTTCGCCGGTTGCGGGATTGATGGTGTCGAACTTGTTCGATCCGTTGACCCACTGCCCGTCGATGAGCAACTTTCCGGGTGTGACTCTTGCTTTTGTCGCCGTAATCATTGGTCTCACCATCCGACTCTGGTTATCAAGTTCGTGAGGGCGAGGACGCCCTCACGACTGCCGGCGGGACGCCGGCGCTACATGTCTTACTTGGCTGTGAAGGTGGCGGGGCGCTTCTCCACGTATGCGGCCAGCCCCTCTTTTGCATCGTCGCTCTGGAACAAGATCTGCTGATTCTCGCGTTCGACAGCGAGAGCGGACTCCATCGGAATCTCCCAGCCGGTCTGGACCGCGCGCTTAATCCGGCCCACGGCCTTCGCGGCTTTGTTCGGCGGACAGAACTGGCGGGCGTACTCCATGATGTTTTCCATGAAACCGTCGCGCTCGTAGATGTCGTTGATGATGCCGAGCTCTTTCGCCTCTTCAAACGAGAAGGTATTGCCGGTGACCATCAACTCGATGGCGCGGCTCTTGCCCACCAAGCGGGAAAGGCGTTGTGTTCCACCTGTCCCCGGCAACACCCCGAGATTTACTTCTGGCAGGCCAATCTTGCCGGCGTCCTTGCGCGCAATGCGGATGTCGGCGGCCATGGCGATCTCGAGGCCTCCGCCCACGCAATGCCCGTTCAGCGCGGCGATGACCAGCTTGGGTGTGTGCTCCAGGCGCAACAGGGTTTCATTCGCGTGCAGGCAGAAGTAGTACTTGAAGGTCGGGTCGACGCTGGCCAGCATCTTGATGTTGGCGCCCGCGGAGAAGAATTTGTCGCCGGAGCCGGTGAGAATGATGACGTAGACGTCGTTATCCATGCGCGCGGTCAGGATGGCGTCGTCGAGCTGGCGGTTCATTTCGTAGGTATAGGTATTGGCCGGCGGATCGAACATCTCGATCACACCCACTCCGCTGTCCTTGCGGTAGTTGATCAGCTTCTTGGTAGCTTCGCCGGCTGCCGGCGGTGTTGTCGTCGCCATATGCGTCTCCTTTAGATCCTTCCTGTTACTGACGATTTCTTTTTACTTCGAAGTTGATAGTCACCTGCGACTTCATTTCCGTTTCTGTCGGCTATTCAGCCCGTTGAGAAAAATGTTGCCCATTTCCCTTGCCAATTCCGCCGCATCTCCATCGAGTCGCGCTTTGTACCAGGTGTAAATCCAGTTCATCATGCCGAACAAGCTCAACGCGGCCGTCCGGCTGGAGAACTCGAGTCCCTTTGCCTTTTTCAGGTCGTCCATCAACTCGACGCAGGTGCGTACGTACTCCCGCTTGATGCCGGCGATCTCCGTGCCGTAACCGTTCTTGAGAACCTCATCTTCGTGCGACAAGACCTTCATTGCCTTCTGGTTCGCCAAGAAATACTCAAGGTGATTGGCGATAAAAACGCGGATGCGGGCTTCGGGATCGGTTACGCCTTCCAGTCGAGAACGCAGCTGTTCAAGGATGGTCGTAAACGCGTGGCGCTGGATGAGGTAGAGCAGCTTTTCCTTGGACTCGAAGTAGTAGTAGAGGCCAGCCAGCGACATACCGCTGGCGCGCGAAAGGTCGCGCATGGAGGCTCCCTCATAGCCCTTCTCGTCAAAAACGTCGGTGGCGTGGGCGAGTAGCTCCGAGAGCCGCTGGTCGAACCGGCTGACGGGACGGGGTGCCCGTGAGCGACGGCGGGGCGCGGACCGCACTGGAGAGGCGGAAGCCATGTTTATCGAACGTTCGTTCGAATTATACTCGGGGGTGATCAACATCACAAGGACTTGTGACGTGAAGAGGTGTCCACCCGCCGACTATCGCGCCGCCTCATAGGCCCGACCGAGCCAATCCAGCGCATCCTTCAGATCTCGGTCTGAGGAAAGCTCGAATGCGAACCAGCGCCTCGCCTGCATCATGGTTGACTTGACTCGGGGATCTTTGATCAGGCGCGCAAGGACCCGGGGTCCGGCGCCCTCCAGTTTGAAGGCAAGAGAGTTGGAGTTCCCCACTCCTCGAGTGCGGGGTAGAACTGCAAATATGCGCTTGCCGTGATACAGAGCATTGAAGCCGAACATAGCTCGTCCCGACACCCGCGGCCACTCGATCAGTTCCGCTTCAAGCGCCGCAGACCAGGCTTTCATCTCTTCGGAAATAGCAGGCAGGCTATGCCGCGAAGTCTTCTTCACTGTTTCGGAACCGCAGGCTGCAGGGCTTCTTGCGAGCTTTCCCGCTCGACCAGCAGGATCCGTTTTATCTGGTTGCGGTCGTATCTGGCATCTTTGCCCCCGATCCGCACCACCACCTCCGTCGGCGAAACTGATTCCAGGTCCCCGCTAAGCACGCTCCCATCACGCAATTCCACCGTGTCGTGAACAGATGAGCCGAGTTCATAGCTCACACTGCCGCCCGACGTGTCATTCGGTCCGATTTCAAGTGGAAAGGCGCCCGGATTGAACCCTTCCTTGCTGAAGTCGAGCCGATGCTTTCCGGCGGAGACTTCCACGATTTTGGGCGTGGTCCCGACTTCAGTCCCATCCAGCTTGACGAGAGCTCCTTGAGGCACAGAATTGACCGCGATGGAGACTTTCCGCGCAGCTTGCGGCGGCCCCATGCCCTGAGGCAGGTCACGGGAGGCTAATCCAAAAGATGCCGGAACGCCGGCAGCATCCATGGCGACCTGAAACTTGACGGTTTCACCCACGCCGACATTGTTCAGGCTGATGTATCCCTCTCCAATGCGCACTTTATTTTTATCGAACAGATACAACGAAAAGCTGGCGGTCGGAATGACTTTGCTCCAAAGGTTCTCGGCGGTTGTGTCGATCAGATAGCTATGCCGGTTTCCGATTGACGCGATTTCCTTGAGTTTGCCGAAACTGAAGCGCACCACGCTTGGGCCGGAGTCCGGCCACATTACGACCTGAGGGGGCTGGTCCTTCGCAAGCGCTGGCCAAGCCAGCAAGATGGCTGCAAACCCAAGCATCAAGCGTCGAGTCATCGAGTTTTCGAATCTCACTTCTTCTCCTTCGTGTCCACGGGCTGTACGACTGGAGGTTGTTCGGTCGTGATGCGTTCCACGAGAGAGATTTTCTTAACCTGGTTGCGATCGTACTTCGTGTCATTGCCATTGACGCGAACCACTACTTCGGTGAGGGTGAGCGAGATCGCGTCTCCAGTGAGAACCGAGCCGTCGCGCAGTTCGATCGTGTCCTGGGAGAGGCCCCCCAGTTCTATGGTGATGCTGCCGCCCGGCATCTCGTCGGCCTTGATATCGACGGGCGTCGTCGCTGGGGCAAAGCCTGCTTTGCTGAGATCGACCTTGTGGGTGCCAACCGTCAAATTCACAAGAGCAGGCGTAATTCCCTCATCCTTTCCGTCTACGATCAACTTCGCTCCATCAGGCACAGAAATGATTTTGAGGGGCACAACTTTGTTGGCGCTCGGGATACCTTCAGCATCGCGATGGGCCACCAGAGCAAGGGTCGCCGGCAATCCAACCGTCGCGCACTGAAACTGGACCTTGGTGGATTCGCCCGGCGTCAGGTCGTCAAAAACCAGCACACCATTCCCGATACGCACTTTTTCCTTGTCGAGCATGTATACGGTGAAGGAAGCGTGTGGGATAGGCTTATCGGAGACATTTTGCACGACGACGTCGGAAAGCAAAGTGCGCTTGCCGCCATAGTCGCCTACTTGCCGGAATGTATTGAAGGTGACTTTGAGGGTAGGCTTTTCCTGGTTCGGCCAGTACATGACGATGGGCGGCGCATCCTTGCCGAATGTGCAGGTTGCTAGAAAGAGGAAACAATACGGCAATACGCAACGAAGGCGCGACCTCATGCGGCGGTTTTAGCACACGTCGTTCGCTGGCGCAATGAAACGTATGGTTAGTTTCGGATATCTGCCAATAACTGCTCCACCTCAGTTTTTAAGTCGGCAGTAAGTGGAAGCAGTGGCAGGCGCACGGACCCGCCGAAATATCCATTCAGTTCCATGGCGTACTTGGCTCCCGGAATGCTTAGTCCGCCCACGACCCGCTCGGCGGCCTTTGCGATGCGTTCCTGCTTCAGGCGGGCAAGTTCGAAATCGCCTTCTTTCCAGGCAGCGTAGATTTCATAGCACGCGGTCGGAGCTGCGACGGCAAAAGCCAGAATTGCACCGACGGCCCCAGCCTGCAGCGAAGACTCCAGCTTATGGGCTGCACCGACCAGAACTTGAAAACCGACTTCTTTTTGACGTGTCTTCAGTGCGCCCACAATGCTAACGCCCGCCGACGACGGCCTGGCAGGTCCGGCGAGCACGGCCACCGGCACCAGTTCCCCGCCGGGCCCTGAGCCTTCCGACGCCGCTTTTACCATGCGCGCCGTGACGGCGTCGAAGGTTTCCGTCACAGTCGCGCTGCGCTTCACATGACGTGTCCCTTCGACGATCTTGCGCGCCTTCTCGACGTCTCCGCTCGATTCCTTGATGCCTATAATGTTGGGATGGTCGGCTAGTTTGATCACCAACTCAGCAGGCATGTCATAGCCCGTGGCCTGCGGGAAGTTGTAGATGATCACTGGCAGGGGAGAGCGGTCAGCGACGAAACGGTAGAAGGCGAGCATGTTCGCCGGCTTCATCTGGCCCTTGTAGTAGTGCGGTGTGCGCACCATGGCAACGTCGTAGCCTAATTCCGCTGCGTAGTCAGTGAGCCGGAGAGTCTCGCTGGCCGACTCGATGCCCGTGCCGGCAATCAAGACCTTGTGGTTGGCTGCAGCGGCTCGCGTCGTCTTGAGGACTTCGCGACGCTCCTCGTCAGACAACAGGATCGCTTCGCCGGTCGATCCGAGCACCACGACACCGGCTACGGGAGTTCGCGAGTAACGCTCGACATTCGCTTCGAGCTTCTTATAGTAGACGTTGCCGTCGGGATAGAAGGGCGTGGTGATCGGAGGAAAGATACCGGATAGAAGCATTCGTTGATCCTTATTGCAGGGATACATCTGCAGCATAGTGACATGGAGGACCTGTGGGCAACCACAACCTCACCTGTCGACTATTCTAACCAGCTACCCGGTGTATTACGACACTGCCGCGAATCAAGCCGCTCGGTCGGGCTTCGGGCTCTGCACGGGGACAGCCCCAATCTGCTCCAGCAGTCCTAACTGATCCCACTTGTCCCACCCCGCCACGATCTTTCCGTTCGCCATACGCAGGATGGTGATGCCCGAGACATTCACGCTCTTCTGAGTCGCCGCGTAGCGCAGGAACGTCCCAGAATGCGTCATGTGCAATTGCCAACGCACCACCACGCGATCACCCTCGGCCACGGTATCCTCAATCGTCAAGTGAAGATCGGGAAACGCGCTCTGCAGATGACTAGCAAATGCACGGAATTCTTCCAGGTTGATGAGGCCATCGTGCAGGGTTTGCCCCTGACCCACGGCTTTTGGATCCGCCATCTCATCGATGGCATCAAGTCGCTTCTTGTTCCAGACTTCTTCAAACCAGCGATGTGCGAGCGCTGCGTTCTCTTGCGACACGGAATGCCTCCAGGTGAATGCGATGAGCCCCGGGGCCGGAAAACCTAGAAAGGCTATCAGGATCAGAGCGCCTTGTCGTCTCGCCGAGAGCGTTATTCTTTCATCCGCAAGGACTGTAGAGCCTGTCTTGCGGATCGACCTGAGTGCGAAATTGATCTTCACTCCCGACGTAGAACGTCTCAACCATTGCAGAGCTGCGATCTCGTTCGATTTCCTCTCCCCAAATCATCCCGCCCTTGCACCAGCCTGCATTCGAGAGCGTCCGGAGCTGGCTGCCGGACTGGTAGAAGAACTGGTCACTGGCCCAGCCCTCGGGTGGCTGCCCGGAGGTTTGCGCTTTTCCGTCCGAGCCGATCGCGATTACCCAGTACTTGCCTTCTCGAGTCAAGGGCGGAGCGGTGGCAACGCCGTACTGAATTCTCACCCAGCCCACATAGCCCTCAGGGATCCGGAAGCGCGTGGGCGGCCGACGGTGCAGAAACAGGTCGAGCACAAAGGGTCCGTAAAAGAAAAAGCCTGCCACGATAGGCAGGCTGATCACGAGTACGGCAAGCGATCCGGGACGCACCTTCGTCAACTAGCGCCGCTTTCCGGCCGCCCGCTCGGCATGGAGATGTTGAATCGCCTGCACGCGCACTTCTCCGCGCTGCAGGGCGGCGATTCCTTCCGCGGCGGCTCGCGCCGCCGAGAGTGTCGTGATGGTTGTTATGCGAGCCGTGACCGCCGCACGCCGGATAGCCTTCTCGTCAAACCACGGATCGGCACCGTGCGGCGTATTGATGATGAGCTGGATGCGGTCGCCTTTGATCAGATCGACCACGTTTGGCCGGCCTTCCTTGACCTTGTAGACGCGCTCCACGCTGAGGCCGGCGTTCTCGATGATGTCGGCCGTGCCAGCGGTTGCGACCAGCTTGAATCCCATGTCGGCAAAGCGGCGGGCGACTTCGGCGACCCCGGCTTTGTCGTGATCGGTCACGCTGATGAAGACAGAGCCTTGTGTTGGGAGCTTTTGTCCCGCCGCGATCTGCGCCTTGGCGAAGGCCTCCCCGAAGTTGTCGGCCACGCCCATAACTTCGCCGGTCGACCGCATCTCGGGGCCAAGTACGGTATCAACGCCCGGGAACTTGTTCCAGGGGAAGACCGGCGACTTCACATAGTAGCCTCGGCCCGTATCGAGATCCGTTCCCCGCTCGATGTTTTCCGGCAGGAACTCGCGCAGCTTGTGTCCGGTCATCAAGCGCGAAGCAATCCGCGCCAGCGGCACTCCAGTCGCTTTCGATACGTAAGGCACGGTGCGTGACGCGCGCGGATTCACTTCGAGCACATACACCGTGCCGTCCTCGGAGCCATTTCCCTTTGATCCGCCCATCGACATGCGCGGGATCGCGAACTGGATGTTCATCAGCCCGACGACTCTCAGCGCCCGCGCCAGCTTGAATGTGTAGTCGCGCATCCGCTGTAGAAGATGAGCCGGGATATCGACCGCGGGGAGCACGCAGGAGGAATCTCCGGAGTGGATGCCGGCTTCCTCGATGTGCTGCATGATACCAGCGATTACGACGTCTTCCCCATCGGAGAGCGCGTCCACGTCCACTTCGATGGCGTCTTCAAGGAAGTGGTCGATCAGGACGGGTCGGTCCTGCGAGTACTCGACCGCTTCTTTCATGTAGCGAACGACCGTCTCTTCGTCGTAGGCGATGACCATGGCGCGCCCGCCGAGAACGTAGGACGGCCGCACCAGCACGGGATAGCCGACGCGTTTGGCGCCTTCGACCGCTTCTTCGAGAGAAGTCGCCATGGCTCCGGGGGCCTGCGGGATTTCGAGTTCGTCGAGCAGTTTTCCGAAGCGCTTGCGGTCTTCGCAGAGATCGATCGACTCAGGCGACGTTCCGATGATGGGCACGCCGGCCGCCTTCAGCGGGAGTGCAAGGTTCAGCGGCGTCTGTCCGCCGAACTGTACGATCACGCCAACCGAGGCCTTCCCCGACGCCTCGTGCTCGTACACGGCGAAGACGTCCTCCAGAGTTAGCGGCTCAAAGTACAGACGGTCGCTGGTGTCGTAGTCGGTCGAGACCGTCTCCGGATTGCAGTTGATCATCACAGTCTCGAAACCATCTTCGCGGAGCGAAAACGATGCGTGGCAGCAGCAGTAGTCGAACTCAATGCCCTGCCCGATGCGATTCGGCCCGCTGCCCAGGATGATGACTTTCTTCTTGTCGGTGGGGGCTGCCTCGTCCTCTTCCTCGTAGGTCGAGTAAAGATACGGCGTGTAACTTTCGAACTCGGCCGAGCACGTATCCACGCGCTTGTACACGGGCTGCACGCGATGCTTCTTGCGCAGGTGGCGGACCTTCTCGTGTCCTCCCTTGCCTTCGAGGCGCCAAACGGAAGCGAGGCGGGCGTCGGAGAAGCCCATGCGCTTTGCGTCGCGTAGGACTTCCGTGGGCATCGAGTCCATGGGATGCTTCTCGAGCTCCAGCTGCATGTCGTTAATTTCTTTCAGCTGGTACAGGAACCACGGATCGATGGATGTGACTTTCGCGAGTTGCTTCACCGTGTAACCCTGGCGCAGGGCATAGCGTACGTAGCTGAGGCGCTCGGGATGCGGCGTGACCAGCCGCTGCGTGAGAATCTTGGGCTCGATTTTTTCTGAGCCAGCTTTGCGGCCGGTGTCGAGCGCCCGCACGCCTTTCAGGAGCGCTTCTTTGAAAGTGCGCCCGATGGCCATCACTTCGCCGACCGACTTCATTTGCGGGCCAAGGCTCTCGTCGGCGCCAGGGAATTTCTCGAACTGCCACTTCGGAATCTTGACCACTACGTAATCGAGAGTGGGCTCGAACGAGGCCGGTGTCTTGCGCGTGATGTCGTTGGGGATTTCGTCGAGCGTGTAGCCGACCGCAAGCTTGGCGGCAATCTTTGCAATCGGGAAGCCTGTTGCCTTCGAGGCCAGCGCCGAGGAGCGCGACACGCGCGGGTTCATCTCGATCACCACCATGCGCCCGGTCTCGGGATTCACGCCGAATTGGATGTTCGATCCGCCGGTTTCGACGCCGATCTCGCGGATCACAGCGATGGAGGCGTCGCGCATGGCTTGGTATTCGCGGTCGGTGAGCGTCTGCGCGGGCGCAACTGTGATGGAGTCGCCCGTGTGCACGCCCATGGGATCGAAGTTCTCGATCGAGCAGATGATGATGACGTTGTCTTTTAGATCGCGCATCACCTCAAGCTCGTATTCCTTCCAGCCGAGTACGGATTCCTCGATCAGCGCTTCGTGGACCGGAGAGAGATCGAGGCCTCGGGCCAGCAACTCCATCAGTTCTTCGCGGTTGAAGGCGATGCCGCCGCCCGTCCCGCCCAGAGTGAACGACGGGCGGATGATTACAGGGAAGCCGATTTTTCCAGCGAACTCGAGGCCGTCTTTGAGATTGTTGACGAGCGCAGACTTGGGGACGTCGAGGCCGATCTTCTGCATCGCGTCTTTGAAGAAGAGGCGATCTTCTGCTTTCTTGATAGCCGCGATGTTTGCGCCGATCAGAAACGCGTTGTACTTATCGAGCACGCCGCCATCGGAAAGCTCTACCGCGAGGTTCAACGCGGTCTGTCCGCCAACGGTCGGCAGAATGGCAAAACCGGCGCTGGGCGAAAGCTCGCGCTCGATGCGGATGATCTCTTCGAGGTACTCACGAGTGAGCGGCTCGATATACGTGCGATCGGCGATCTCGGGATCGGTCATGATGGTCGCCGGATTCGAGTTCGCCAGCACTACTTCGTAACCTTCGGCCTTGAGCGCCTTGCAGGCCTGCGTGCCGGAGTAATCGAACTCGGCGGATTGGCCGATGACGATTGGGCCGGAGCCGAGGATCAGGATTTTTGAGATGTCGTTGCGTCTAGGCATAGAGAGTCAGGCGTTGGTCGTTGGTCCTTGGTCCTTGGTCTTTGGTCGTTGGCTCTCAAAAATCTCAATAGATGGGGTCCTTGCCCTTTCCGCCCCTCATCGCGGTCGTCATTTCGGTTTCTCCATCTCCAACAACTTGCATTTCTCCCGTTTGCATTTCCACATTGAGCTCACGAATAGAATGCCCTGATAACCCTCGGGAAACGTGGATTTCGTGTCCGACCCGAAACATCGTTTGCGCAGGAGCGGATACCTCGCATGTCGCTCGAACGATCAACATCCAATCACCCTCGGGCACCCACAAGCGAAAGGCCCCACGTTCATCAGAATTCGTTTGGAGACTAGGCAGCCTCGAGGCCACTTTAGGGCTGGCGGTCTGCAACTTGACCAAATCGACCCTCGCATTCGCTGATTTCACATCACCACACCGAATGACTCCACGGAGGTCATGATCAAAGACAGGGGTCAGTCCAAATGCTTCTGAGCTCAACTGGTACCCACCGAGGTCAATCGTTTGTGCGCGAGCCAACGAGACAAGCGCGACGATTATTGTCCATCGAAGGATCACTCGACCCATTGCTATCTTCGCACCTCGCAGCGAGGAGGTCCTAACTACCTCTGACCACAGATCACCGCCCACTGCTTTTCCCCTCCTCCATCATCTTCACGAAATCCTTGAACAGATAATGCGAATCATGCGGGCCGGGTGCAGCCTCGGGGTGGTATTGCACAGTGAACAGCGGCAAGTTTCTGTGCCGCAATCCTTCGAGCGTGTTGTCGTTCAGATTGATGTGGGTGAATTCGACTTCACTCTGCGGAAGCGACTCCGGATCGACCGCGAAGTTGTGGTTGTGAGCGGTGATTTCGATCTTGCCCGTTCCCAACTGCTTCACGGGATGGTTCCCGCCGTGGTGGCCGAATTTCAGCTTGTAAGTTTTCCCGCCAAGCGCCAAGCCAGTGAGCTGATGCCCCAGGCAGATGCCGAAGATCGGCTGGCGGCCCATGAGTCGGCGGATGTTGTCGACTGCATAAGTGCAGGGCTCCGGATCGCCTGGGCCGTTGGATAGGAACACGCCGTCGGGTTTCAGGGCAAGGACGTCTTCTGCCGGTGTCTGAGCCGGGACTACCGTGACCTTGCAGCCTTCGCCGCGCAGCTTGCGTAGGATGTTCTGCTTGATGCCGTAGTCGTAGGCCACAACGTGGAAGCGCGGCGGCTCGTCTTTCACGCCGACCACCGCCACCGGCTCATGCGAGCGCTCGCCGACTTCCCACACATATGGTCGCGTGGTGCTGACAACCTTGGCGAGGTCGGTGCCGTCCATTTTCGGAATCGACAGCGCCTTGGCGATGAGCTTCTCGGGATCGGCCTCGATGGTTGAGACGACGCCGCGCATCACGCCGTGGTCGCGCAGATGACGCACCAGTGCACGGGTGTCGATGTCGGCAAGCACCGGGATCTTGAACTGCTCCAGATACTCTTCGGCGACCTGCTGCGAGCGCCAGTTCGAGCTGACTTTCGAGAACTCGCGCACGATCAGTCCCTCGATGTAGGGATGCGTGGCCTCGTTGTCTTCGGGATTAGTCCCGTAATTGCCGATTTCTGGTGTGGTCAGGACAACAATTTGTCCTGAATAGGAGGGGTCGGTGAAAATTTCCTGGTAGCCGGTGATGGAAGTATTAAAAACGACTTCGCCGTAACATTCGCCTTTGGCGCCGTAGCCTTTGCCTCGAAAGATGCGCCCATCTTCAAGGGCAAGGATAGCTTGCATTCCTGCTCCCGGGATTGGATTTTGGAGATTTTATCAGGGATGTAGAGTTCCTCCAACGGATTTGGAGGGCAAGTTTTCCACTGGCAGTGGATTTGTCTTTTCGGTCAGGGGAAAAAGCTCAAGCGCCTAAAGGCGCACTTCTCGGGGTCACGCTAGGCGGCGTGCCTAAAGGCGCGCCCTGATACGAACCTCTTCATATTTTCATCGCGCGGAACCCGTGTTTTATAAGACATCTCGGTGGGCCCGTGATACCTGAAATCAACCGCACCAAAGCTGAGGTTCTTTGCCCCTCTGTGGATCTAGAACTCTAGGGCTGCACGGCACGCAGAATATAGTCCGTCAGCAACAGTTCGGTCTGCTGGTGCATGCCCTTGGTATTGAAATTCGTGCTGGTCAGCACGACGGTCATGTCGAGATCGGGAAAGACCATCACCTTGTTGCCCCCGTTGCCGCTCATAAAAAAGGCGGCGTGGCTTTTGTCGCCTGACTTGAACGTTTTCAGCCACCACAGGTAGCCGTACAGGGTGTCGTCATCAATGCGGGCATGCGGCGTGGTTGAAGCCTTCACCCA
>Ga0070716_100000308_pt1 | contig 19730 bp, 16 predicted proteins | sample LARL112metaG_FD_71395 | JGI IMG/M metagenome (GOLD analysis project Ga0070716, IMG submission 71395) | Corn, switchgrass and miscanthus rhizosphere microbial communities from Kellogg Biological Station, Michigan, USA - LAR L11-2 metaG | ecosystem: Host-associated > Plants > Roots > Rhizosphere... | reverse complement strand
CGCCATGCCCGCGCCGATGGCGTCGGCCATGCCGAGCAGCTCCGCCAGCATGAGTGGCGGTTCTGGCAGCGGCGGCGGTTCCGGTGGTGGCGGCGGTTCCGGCTACTGAGCCAGGGGACTGAGCCCACTCCCGCCCGGCTCTGGCCTGGCCCGGTCCCCCGGTGCCGGGACAGTGATCACGGGACCTTCCCAGCGCGATTGCGGGGAGGGTCCCGTGATCTGTCTGGCGGGCCGGGGGAAGATATTACGCATGGCGAAACGTCCGGCGGGCGAGCCCGCTGCGGGCCAGGCCGGTGCTGGTCAGGCCGGTGCTGGTCAGGACGGTGCTGGGCAGGACGGGGCTGGCCTGGTCGGTGCGGCGGTCACTCCCCGGGGCGGGCTGGTGGTGGTGTACAGCGCGCTCATGCTGGCGATCCTGCTGGCCGCGCTGGACCAGACCATCGTGTCCACCGCGCTGCCCACGATCGTCGGTGATCTCGGCGGGCTGAACCACCTGTCCTGGGTGGTCACCGCGTACATCCTGGCCACCACGGTGTCCACGCCGCTGTGGGGCAAGCTCGGCGATCAGTACGGCCGCAAGCGGCTGTTCCAGGCCGCGATCGTGATCTTCCTGATCGGGTCCGCGCTGTGCGGGCTGTCCCAGTCCATGGTCGAGCTCATCGCCTTCCGCGCGCTGCAGGGACTGGGTGGCGGCGGGCTGATCGTGCTGGCCCAGGCGATCGTGGGCGACGTGGTCCCGCCCCGCGAGCGGGGCCGTTACCAGGGCGTGTTCGGCGCGGTCTTCGGCGTGGCCAGCGTGGCCGGGCCGCTGCTCGGCGGGTTCTTCGTGGACAACCTCGGCTGGCGCTGGGTGTTCTACATCAACCTGCCGGTCGGCGCGGTCGCGCTGGCCGTGATCGCGTACGCGCTGCCGGCCACCGCCAACCGGTCGCCGCACCGCATCGACTACCTGGGCACGCTGCTGCTGGCCGGCAGCGCTACCTCCGTGGTCCTGCTCACCTCGTGGGGCGGCACCACCTATGCATGGGGCTCGCCCGTGACCTATGGCCTGGGGGTCGCCGCGGTAGCGCTGGCCGTCGGCTGGTGGTGGTCGGCGCGCCGGGCGGCCGAGCCGGTGCTCCCGCTGCGGCTGTTCCGCAACCCGGTGTTCTCGGTCAGCTCGGCGGTCGGGTTCACCGCCGGGTTCGCCATGTTCGGCGCGCTGTCCTTCCTGCCGATCTTCCTGCAGGTGGTGCGCGGGGTCTCGCCGACCATCTCCGGCGTCTACCTGCTGCCGATGGTGCTCGGCCTGCTGCTGACGTCGGTGGCCAGCGGGCAGATCATCTCCCGGTGGGGCCGGTACAAGATCTTCCCGATCATCGGGATGGCCCTGCTGACGCTGAGCCTGTTCCTGCTGTCCCGGCTGGGCGGGCGCACCCCGAGCCCCGAGATGGACCTGTACTTCTTCCTGCTCGGCGCGGGGCTGGGCCTGGTGCTGCAGGTGCTGGTGATCGCGGTGCAGAACTCCGCGGACTACGCCGACCTGGGCGCGGCCACGTCCGGGGTGACGTTCTTCCGCACGATCGGCGGATCGTTCGGGGTGGCGATCTTCGGCTCGGTGTTCAGCAACCGGCTGGCCGGGCAGCTGGCCAGCGCGCTGCACGGGGCAACGCTGCCGGCCGGGGTGCATCCATCGGCGGCCGAGGGCAACCCGGCCATCCTGGACAAGCTGCCCGCCGTACTGCGGGCCGGCATCCTGCACGCCTACACGGTGTCGATCGACACCGTGTTCCTGGCCGCCGTACCGGTCGCCGCGGTCGGCTTTGTGCTGACCTGGTTCCTCCGCGAGGTGCCGCTGCGGGCCACTGCGGGCGCGGCTGATCTGGGCGAAGGAATCGGGGCTGGCCCGGCCGAGCGGACCTCGGTGGAGGAGGTGGAGCGCGCGCTGTGCCGGCTGGCCGACGCCGACCTGCGCCGCCGCGGCTACGAGCGGCTGGCCACTGCCGCCGGTCTTGACCTGCCCGGCGGCAGTTGCTGGGTGCTCACCCGGCTGGCCAAGCAGGGGCCGGTGGCCGGCCCGGAACTGGCCCGCCAGGCGGATGTCACCGTGGAGTACGGCCGTCCCTACGTGGACAAGCTGGTCGCGGCGGGGATGGTGACCCGGTCGGGCGGGGTGCTGACGCTGACCGGCGCCGGGCAGGCCGCCGCGGACCGGCTGTTCGCCGCCCGGCGGGAAGCGTTGTGCCGGTTCCTGCAGGGCTGGAACCCGGAAGAGCACGCCGACCTGGCCGCCATGCTCACCGACCTGTCCCGGGCGCTGCTGGGCGAGGACGCCGACCGGGAGCTGATCCGGCGGTAACCGGCCGGCCGCTGGGCCGGGGGTGGCTGAGCCGGGGGAGCAGCCGGGCCGGGGAGCAGCTGGCCTGGGGGTGGCCGGGACGGGCCAGCAGCTCGGGCCGGGAGCCGCTGGCGCCCAGGTCAGGCGGTCCCGCCGAACAGGTCAGTGTGGACCCGGGCCAGGTGCGTGCGCATCGCCTCGGTGGCCCGCCCGGTGTCCCTGGCCCGCAGCGCCGCGACCAGCTCCACGTGGTCGGCCTGGTACCGCTCCCGGCGGTCCCGGGACGCGCTGCGGCGTTTCAGGTCACCCCACGACTGGCCATGCCGGGCGGTCTCGATGACCGCGTAGAGCTCGGCCAGCAGCGGGCTGTGGCTGGCCGACATGATGCTGCGGTGCAGGCCGAGATCCCAGGTCTCGAACTCCTCGTAGCTGCCCGCCCGGTTCCCGCCGGCCAGGCAGCGGTCCATCTCCACGAAGTCGGCGGCGGTGGCCCAGGCCACGACCAGCGGCATCGCGACCGGCTCCAGCAGCCGCCGGATGGCCATCACATCGGCGGGTGCGAAGCTGGTGGCCGGCCCGGCGGTGCTGGCCGCGGCCATCATGCCCGCCGCCTGCCCGGCCGGCCCGGGACCGAGCTCGGGCGGGGGCAGGGCCAGGCCGGCCACGGCCAGGCCGGCCGCGGCCAGGTGCGGGCCGACTTCTTCGTCCAGCTGGGCAGGTGCATGACGCAGGAAGGTCCCGCGGCCGACCTCGCGGGAAATGTGCCCCGCGGCTTCGAGCACGGCAAGCGCGTGCCGGACCGAGGTCCGGGTGGCCCCCGTGTCGGCAGCCAGCTGGCGCTCGGTGGGCAGCCGTGAGCCCGGCCCCAGGCCGGCCTGGGCCGACTCGGCCAGGATGAGCTCAGCCAGCTGGTATCTGAGCTGGCCGGGTAGCCGGGCCGCAGCGTTCCCCGTGTCGGCCGCATTTCCCGCCATGGTTTGCCTGCGCTCCGTTTTCGGTAGCCGTTCTGCCCCGTTCTTGGCGACCAATCGTACCAATCGAAACGCGAATGTAATTCTAAGAACTAGTTAAGATCTTCTTAGCCATATTGACCGTCTTTACGGGCCGACCTATGCTCAACCAATCCGGTGTATACAACCAATTATCGGTTTGATTCCGACCAATTGAGCTGCGGCCGCTGGCCCGCGCCACGATGGCCGCAGCCGTCCACACTGCGGCCAGCCCGCATCCCGGCCAGTTTGCACTCCTGACCAGCTCGCACCGTGACGAAGGAGACGGGACGTGAGGCTCGCCAGCATTGCCACCCCCGGGGGACTGCGGCTTCACGTCCGGGCGCGGTCCGGCTACGTGGACGTGGCCGAGGCCACCGGGAACTCACGGTTCGCCTCGCTGCACTACGTGCTGCGGGCCGGGCCGGCCGCGCTGGACGCGATCCGGGCCCTGCAGGGGGCGGACGGGCGGGAAGTGGCGGACGCCGAGTTCGGCCCCGCGGTACCCCAGCCGCCGCGCATCCTGTGCCTCGGCCTTAACTACAGCGAGCATGCGCTCGAAGGCGGCCGGGAGGTGCCGAGCTGGCCGGACGCGTTTGTCCGCGGCGCGGACAGCGTACTCGGGCCATACGCCGACCTGGTCAGGCCGGCCCTCACCGAGCGTTTCGACTACGAGGCCGAGCTGGGCATCGTGATCGGCGCGGGAGGCCGGTACATCAGCGCCGACAAAGCCCTCGACGCGATCGCCGGCTACGTGGTGCTGAACGACGCATCGGCCCGGGACTGGCAGCGGGCGGCCAGCCAGTGGACCGCGGGCAAGAATTTCGAGGGCAGCATGCCGATCGGGCCCGAGGTGGTCACCGCCGATGAGCTGGACGTATCCGACCTGGCCATTACCTCCCGGCTGAACGGGGAGGTCATGCAGGCGGCGCGGACCTCGCAGATGCTCGTCGACGTGCCCAGTGCCGTCGAGTTCTTCTCCTCGTTCACCCGGCTGGCTCCTGGCGACGTGATCGCCACCGGGACGCCAGGCGGGGTTGGTTTCGCCCGGGTGCCGCCGGTCTGGATGCACCCCGGGGACGTCATCGAAGTCGCGGTCGAGGGGATCGGCGCCCTCCACAACCGGGTCGTCGCCGAGGAAGGCGCGCCCGCGGACTGGCGCTGGCGCCCAGCCAGCCCGCCGGGGAGCGGCTTCTGACCAAAGGGTCCCGGCGCCCGGGCCGCATCCGCAGCACCATCACGTCACTCCAGCAGGACGGAGGGGGACGATGAAGTTCACCACCCTCATCGCGGCGGCCACCGGCCGCCGCAGGCACCTTGATTGCGCGGCGGCCCGGTATGGGCAGCCGCGGCGGGCCGCGGCCGTGCTTGCCGCGGCCGTGCTGGCCGCTGGTCTCGCCGCGTGCAGCAGTTCCGGCGGCAGTGCCTCCGGCGGCAGCAGCACCGGCAGTACCAGCGGCAGCAAACTGACCATCGCCGATGTGGCCCCGTTCAGCGGCGCGGACGCTGCCCTTGGGCCCACCTACCTGGCTTCCTGTTACGGCGCCACGGCGGCGATCAACAAGGCAGGCGGCGTGCTCGGGCACACGCTGACCTGCAAGAGCGTGGACACCCGGGGAGATCCCGCGGACGCGGTCCCGGCGGTGAACCAGATGTTCGCGTCCACGCCCAGCCTGGCCCTGGTCATCGGTTGCACCTCAGACGAGGCCGCCTCGGTGGTGCCGATCATCAACGCGCACAAGATGGCCATGTTCTGCATGACCGGGCAGGCCGAATTCGACCACGTGCACTACCCGTATTTCTACCGGCTGGTCCCGCCCGACCTGGAGGAGTCGTACGCCATGGTGGCGATCGCCCAGCGGCTGCACTATCAGCGGATAGCCCTGGCGTTCGGCAACGACATCGGCTCGCAGACCTTCATCCAGCCCGCGATCAGCGCGCTGAAGAAGGCCGGGATCACGCTCACTACCAACCAGAGCCTGGACCTGAAGGCCAACACGTTCCGCACTGAGGCCGAAGCGATCATCCAGTCGCACCCGCAAGCCATCATGACGGAGGCGCTGGGCGCGGCCGACCCGACCCTGTTCTCCGAGATCAAGCAGCTCAACGGCGGCCACGTCATCCCGATCATCGGGACCTCGGCCGCGATCTCGCCCGCGTTCTTCAAGTCGGCGGCGTCCGCCGAAGGGGCCAAGACCTTCGCGGGCAGCTTCCACGCCGACAACCTGGTGGTGGAGTCCGGCGGGCCGTCCTTCACCACGTTCAAGTCTGCGCTGCTGTCCCAGCAGGGCAAGGTCCCCGGAGCCACCGGGAACTTCGCCACGTACCTGAGCGCGCCGGGCGGCGTGCACCTCTATGACGGGATCAACCTCGCCGCGCTGGCGATGATCATGTCGAAGAGCACCAGCCCGAGCACGTACGGGCCGGACATCATCAAGATCGGCGACGGGGTGGCCGGAGCCACCCTGTGCTACTCGTTCGCTGCCTGCGCCAGTGCGCTCAAGGCGGGCAAGCAGATCCGCTACGAAGGCCCGGGCGGCCCGACCAGCTTCGACAGCTTCCACGACTCGACCGGAATCTTCCAGGTGGACACCTACAGCCCGGCCGGCCAGGTACAGGTGACCGGCAGCCTGACCGCCGCACAGCTGAGGGCATTGTCTTGACCCAGGACCGGCGCCCGGTGACCAGGCCGGCCCGGGGGTGAGCGCAGGATGAGCCTGTTCGTCGCCTCCCTCGGGTTCGGCCTGGTCACCGCGTCGGTGCTGGCCATCGCCGCGGTCGGGTTCACCTTGCAGTTCGGGGTGACCGACGTGCTCAACCTGGCCTACGGCGCCATCATGATCTTCGGCGCGTTCCTCGCCTACGCGGTCAACCAGGCCGGGGTGTCCATCTGGGCCGCGCTGCTGGTGGCGGTGGCCGGGTGCGCGCTGGTTTCGGTGCTGCTGAACATCGGCGTGTACACGCCGTTCCAGCGGCGCGGCAGCTCCCCGATCACGATGGTGATCGTGTCGCTCGGGATCACGCTCATTATCGAGTTCGGCGTGCAGGCGGTGGCCGGCGGCACCTCGGTCTCCTACACCATGGGCAACGGCCCCACCCTGCGGGCCGGCGGGCTCAACCTGACCGGCGTGCAGATCGTCATCATCGCCCTCTCGATCCTGGTCATGGGGGGCGTCCACGGCCTGCTGCGGTACACGAAACTGGGCAAGGCGATGCGGGCCACCGCGGCCAACCAGTCGCTGGCCCGCAACTGCGGGATCAGGACGGGCCAGGTCATCACGATCACCTGGGCGCTGACCGGGGCGCTGTGCGGGCTGGCCGGAGTGGTGTTCGCCATCGACTCGGGCAGCTTCGACGCCACCGCGACCGACCTGTTCCTGGTGCTCATCCTGGCCGCCGTGTTCCTGGGCGGGCCGGGGCAGGCCTATGGCGCGATGCTGGGCGCGCTGATCATCGGGCTGGCCACGGAGGTGAGCGCCGCGTTCATCCCGGCCGACTACAAGTACGTGGTCGCGTTCCTGGTGCTGCTGGTCATGCTGGGGGTGCGCCCGGCCGGGCTGCTGGGAGCCCCGGCATGACCGCTGGGAGCCGCCGCCGATGAACTCGTACTACGTCCTGAATCTGGTGATCTACGCGACCGTGGACGCCATGGCCTGCCTCGGCCTCAGCCAGCAGTTCGGGGTGGCCGGGGTGACCAACTTCGGCTTCATCATCTTCCAGGCGGCCGGCGGTTATGCGGCCGCGATCCTGGCCATGCCCGGCCAGTCGGCCAACGGCGGATTCCAGTCCTACATCGGCGGGTGGAACCTGCCTTTCCCGCTGCCCTGGATCGGGGCCATGGTAGCCGGGGGCCTGCTGGCCCTGCCGTTCACCTTCCTGGTCGGGCGGCGGCTGCGCGGCGACTTCGCCGCGGTCGGCCTGCTGGTCACCGCGGTGCTGCTGAACCTGCTGGTGACCAACTACCGGCCACTGCTCAACGGGGACGCCGGGCTGTCGCTCATCCCCGCGCCGCTGCGCCCGCAGGGGTTCTCCACCACGTCCCCGGTCTACCAGTGGGCCTTCGCAGCTGGGTCGGGGCTGCTGCTGGTGGCTGTGTTCTGGCTGGTGTGGCGGATCACCCAGTCGCCCTATGGCCGGTCGCTGCGCGCCATGCGGGACAACGACCTGGTCGCCGACTCGCTCGGCAAGAACCTGCTGTCGCTGCGCACCGCCATGCTGGTGACCGGCGGGGCCATCGCGGGGCTGAGCGGGGGCATCCTGGTCTCGTACATCACCACCTGGTCGCCGGCCGCGTGGGGGTACGCGGAGACCGTGGTCCTGTTCGCGGCGGTGATCATCGGCGGGGCGGGTAACCATCTCGGGGCGGTGCTCGGTGCCATCCTGGTACCAGTGGGCTTCGAGGAGATCACCCGGTTCATCCCGTCCTCGAACAACCTGCCGCCCAACCTGGTCCCGTCGCTCGAGTGGGTGGCGATTGGGCTGCTGATCGTCGGTTTCCTGTGGTTGCGGCCGCAGGGCATCCTGCCCGAACGCAAGCGGGTGATTGCCGTCCCGGTGCCGGGGCCGCCGATGCCTCCGGGCGAGGGCGGTGCACGCAGCGCGCCCCGGCCGGGAGCACCGGCTGATGTTGCCGTGGCAGACGGCGGTCAGCGGGCTGTGGTGCTGGAGACGGTGGGTGTGGTGCGGGAGTTTGGCGGGGTGCGGGCGGTTGACGGGGTGTCCTTCCAGGTGCGGAAGGGCACGCTGACCGGGCTGATCGGGCCGAACGGGGCCGGGAAGTCGACGCTGCTGGCCATGCTGGCTGGGACCTTGCCGGTGACGGCCGGGAAGATCATCTACGAGGGGCGGGACATCACCGGCGGGCCGGCGTTCCGCCGCGCCCGGCTGGGGCTCGTCCGCACGTTCCAGCTGGCCAGTGAGTTCAGGCGGCTGACGGTCATGGAGAACCTGCTGTCCGCGGTGCCGCGGAACCGGGGCGATTCGTTCCACGGGGCCCTGCTGGGCCGGCGGTACTGGCGGGCGGATGAGGCGGCCGCCATCCTGCGGGCCGAAACCCTGCTGGCCCGGTTCGGGCTGGACGGCGTGGCCAACGAGTACGCCGGCGACCTGAGCGGCGGGCAACGCCGGCTGGTGGAGATCATGCGGGCGCTGATGGCCGAGCCTGCCGTGCTGCTGCTGGATGAGCCGATGGCGGGGGTCCACCCCCGGCTGGCCCGGCGGCTCGGCGCCGAACTGGTCGCGCTGTGCGCCGAGGGGATGACGATCCTCATGGTCGAGCACGAGCTGGCCATCATGGATGAGTTCGCCGACCCGGTCGTGGTCATGGCCGAGGGGACCGTACTGGCCGAGGGGACCATGGCCCAGCTGCGGGGCCGCAGCGAGGTGGTGGAGGCCTACCTTGTCGGCTGAACCTGCCCGGCAGGGGCTGCCGCTCCGGGCTCAGGGCATCACCGCTGGCTACGGCGGCGACCCGGTGATCCGGGACATCACGGTCGCGGTTGCCCCGGGGGAAGTGGTCTCGATGGTCGGCCCGAACGGGTCGGGCAAGAGCACCCTGCTGAAGAGCCTGGTTGGGCTGGTGCATGTCGCGGCCGGGACGGTGCGGGTCGGCGAGGCGGACCTGACCGGACGCTCTCCCGAGGAGATCGCCCGGGCCGGCGTCGGCTACGTGCCCCAGGTGGATGACGTGTTCAGCCCGCTCAGCGTGCGGGAGAACCTGGAGATGGGGGGTTATCTGCTGCGCCGCCAGGAGGTAATGGGCAGCATTGAGCGGGTGCTGACCATCTTCCCCCGGCTCGGCAGCATGCTGGGCCGCAGCGCCGGGAAGCTCAGCGGTGGTGAGCGCAAGATGCTGGCCATGGGCCGGGTGCTGATGCTGAACCCCGGGGTGTTCCTGCTGGACGAGCCGACCGCCAACCTCGCACCGAAGGTGGCGGCCGCGCTGCTCAGCGAGCACGTCCGCCAGCTGGCACTGGGCGGCGCGGCCGTGCTGATCGTCGAGCAGCGGGCCCGGGCCGTGCTGGCCATCTCGGACCGGACGTACGTGCTCGGCGGCGGCGAGGTGCGGATGGCCGGTACCCCGGCCGAGCTGGCGGCCAGCCCGGACTTCGTCGAGTCCTTCCTCGGCGGGGGACGGGGGCACGCCGCGGCCCCGTCCGGCGAGGCGTAACCGGCAGCCCGGCCAGCCAGCTGCCACCCGCTGCGTACCGGCGTACCATCGGGTGACATGGCAGGTCAGGGCGGCGAGGCGGGTGAGGCGGCGGTGCCCGCCGGGGCGCTGGCCGGGGCGGGCCCGGCGTACCTCCAGGTGCAGACCACCACCGATTCCCGGGCTGAGGCGGTCGAGCTCGGCCGCAGCGCCGTGCAGGCCCGGCTGGCCGCGTGCGCACAGGTGGCTGGCCCGGTGGTCAGCACCTACTGGTGGGAAGGCGACCTGGAGCGCGCCGAGGAATGGCTGCTGCTGTTCAAGCTGCCCGCGGCCCGCTACCAGGAACTCGCCGATTTCCTGACCCTGCGGCACAGCTACGACGAGCCGGAGATCGTGGCGACGCCGATCGTGGCCGGGTCGGCGGGGTACCTCAGCTGGCTGGAGGAGGAAACCCAGCCCGGCTGACCCGGCGTAAGGGAGCGGCATGGCCAGGCCCGGCAGTGACTAGCCCGGGACCGGCGGCGCATTCCAGGTGTGGATCACCGGCTCGTGATGCTCGGTGCCCAGGGTGGACAGCGTCCCGGTGTCCAGCTGGAAGAACCGGCCTGCCGACGGCTCCAGGCCCAGCCAGCGCGCGGTCAGCACCCGCAGCAGGTGCGAGTGAGCGACCAGCGCCACATCGCCGTCGGCGAGCAGCGGGCGCACCCGGTCCAGTACCGCGTCGGCGCGGGCGGCCACCTGCTGGATTGTCTCCCCGGGATGCCCGGCCCCACCGGGGATCACACCGTCCCGCCACAGATACCAGCCGGGCCGCTGCTTCCTGATGTCCGCGGTAGTGCGCCCCTCGTAACCGCCGTAATCCCACTCCCACAGATCCGGGTCCGGCTTGGCGCCGGTCAGCCCGGCTAGTTCCGCCGTGCGCACGGCTCGCTGGGCCGGGCTGGTGAAGACGGCGCGCAGGTGACGGCGGGCGAACGCGGGGGCCAGCGCGGCGGCGGCGGCTTCACCGGCTGGGGTGAGGGGCATGTCGGTGCGGCCGGTGTGCCGCCGGGTCCGGCTCCAGTCTGTCTCGCCGTGCCTGAGCAGGATCAGCTCTCCCATAGCGTTCATCATCGCCGGCCGCCGGCCACGACGCGCTGCGGCGCGGCCGGGTCGCTACGGGATATGCCGATCGCTGCCTCTGCACAGCCTCGTGACGTCTAATTCCTCCTTCCGGCGGGACAGATGACCGGTACCGGAGCCAGCGGGATCCGCGGTGGTGGCGGGATGCCGTTCAGCGTGGTTGTCTCGTGGCCATGATGGGAGCGCGATGAGCGGCGATGGGCCTGTAGAGGTTGTCTTTCCGGCATCCGCGGACGGGCGCAGGAGCACGTCGGCGGTGGGCCGGGCGGTGGTCGCCGATGCGCTGCGCGAGGCCGACCCCGCCGCAGCAGGCGATGCGGAGCGCGATACGAACTGGCGCAGGGGCTATGTGGTGCACTTTCGCCGGCTAGTCGAAGCTGGGCTGGCATCGAAGGAGGGCGCGGTATCGGTCGCCCGGGACGGGCTGGAGTCGATCCACGGGCGGATGCGCGTGGTGCATGCAGACGGCGAGGAGACTGGACTTGGCAGTTTGCTCTCGGCACCTGCGGGCCGGCTCGTTACCACGGTCACGGTGCCGGGTGCCGGGCGGGCCGGCGAGGGCCTGTCGCTGCCCTATCACGGCGGCGAACTACGCGGCGATGCCCTGCTGCGCAGGCTGCAGGCGTGGGTGGACGGCGGCGTGATCGAGCCGTCGTGCGCAGCTGCGGTCCGGACGGTCGCGGCGCACCCGGAGTGGCTCGCCCTGCCCGGCCATACGGTCGTCGTGCTCGGGGCAGGCGCCGAGGTGGGCCCGCTTTCCCCGCTGCTGAGCTGGGGCGCCCGGGTGATCGCTGTTGACCTGCCCCGTCCCGCTGTCTGGGAGCGCATCCTGGACACCGCACGGCGTAGCGCGGGGACACTTCTGGTTCCTGTCGCTGCGCAGACGACCGGCGCCCACCAGCCCGGGGGCAGCACCGGGGACCTCGCGGAGCGCGCCGGCCTCGACCTGACCAGCGATGTCCCCGCCGTCGCCGGCTGGCTCGCTACCTGTGACGGCCCGCTGGTGCTGGGCAATTACGTCTACGCCGACGGTGCGGCCAATGTCCGCCTGTCCGCTGCCGTGGACGCGCTGACCATGCGCTTGCAGGCCGAGCGCGGCGATGTCGCGCTGGCATTCCTCGCGACGCCGACCGACGTGTTCGCTGTCCCGGCCGAAGCGGTCGCCCAGTCCGTCCATGCCTATACGGCCCGATCGGCCGGGATGAAACTCGCCGGCTGGCCGCTGCGGACGCTGTCTGGGGGCCGGCTCCTCCACCGTGCCTACCCGCCCGGCGCTGACCCCGGTATCAACGACAGCCTGGTGCCGCAGCAAGGACCCAACTATGTGCTCGCCAAGCGGCTGCAGCGCTGGCGCGCCACCGTTGCCCGGGAAGCCGGCGCGGCCGTGTCGATGAACGTGGCCCCACCGACACGCACCAGGTCGGTGGTGAAAAACCAGATACTGGCGGCGGCCTACGCCGGTGCCCACCGGTTCGGTGTCGAGGTCTTCGAACCGGCCACGACCAAGGTTCTCATGGCCGCACTCCTCGTCCATGACCTGCATACCGGTGGTGGCCCATCCCACCCGCATCCCTGGCAGGACGAGGCGCACGCCGCCGCGCATGGCGGGCTGTGGCGCATCGCGTACACCCCCCGCAGCGCGCTCGCGCTCGCCGCGGCACTGGGCTACCGGAGAGCCAGGAAATGACGCACCGCCCGCTCAGCTAGCCGTCCGGCCGCGGCCGGACAAAGCCAGCCAGCATCTTCCCGACCTCAATCGTGCCCGTGCCGGTCGTCACCACCGGATCCTGCGCGGCGAAAGCCCGCAGCTCCTCCTCGTCATCAGCCTCCACGACGCCAAGACCCCACGAGCCGCCGCTGTCAAGCACGGGACCGAAGATCACCATCTGGCCTGACTCGACCAGCGGCCGCCAATGCTCGGCATGGCGGGCCATGATCTCACGCTCCTCATCGCTCATGTCCAGCGCAAACGTCGGACGAGGCGCCTTGAGCCTGAATACGTAGGTGCTCATGAGCCAAGGATGCCAAGTCAGCGAACTGCCCGAGCAGTTCCCGCCCGCCACGGCCGCCAGCGGGACCCGTGGCCTCCGCTCACCCAATTGCGTTGACGGGAGCGGGTTTCATGTGTAAGTTTTTTATTACAGGTGAAAGAGACTCGACATGGGAGCCACGCTGACCAGTGACGAACTGCTTACCTTGCTTGCGGCGGTGGCCAACCCGCACCGGCTGCGGATCGTCGCTGAGCTGCGCGATGGCCGGGTGCACGTCAGTGAGCTGGCCCGCCGGCTCGGGATGTCGCGGCCGCTGCTCTACATGCACCTGGACAAGCTGGAGAAGGCAGGCCTGGTGGCGGGCCGGCTGGAGCTCTCCGGGGACGGCAAGGCCATGAAGTACTTCGAGCTCGAGCCGTTCGACCTCCATCTGAATGCCGAGACGATCATCACGGCGCTGCACGAAGGCGGCGCGGAAGGGGACGACGTGAATCACCCAGGGACTGACGCCGAAGGAGCAGGCCGATGATCGCCGGGCACGTGGCCGCACTGAGCAGCAGTGCCGAGGCCGGCATCATCATCGGGCTGGGCATACCGGTCGCCATCTGCGCGGCCGTCGCTGTGATCGTCTGGGCCTATTTCCGGCTGCAGGCGCACCGCACCGACGCGGTCGCGATGGCGGCCTACCGCAAGCTGGCCGAGGAGGCCGTTTCCAACCAGCAGGAACTGCGCACCGAACTGACCAAGCTGACCGAGCACGTGCAGGCGGTGGAGCAGCTGATGCGGGATGTCGGATGAGCACCCACGGCCCGGGCGGCCGGCCCGGCCCGTACGGTGGCCGGGCTGGGCCGGCTGAGACCCTGACGGCCGTGGCGCCCACCACGGCGGGCCAGCCTGCCGGGGCGCCCCGCATCCGGCTCCGCCTCTACCGCAACCCGCTGCGGCTCGCCGTATCCGGCAGCACCTGGAACAGCGCCTGGTTCCTGCTGACCTACGTGGCCGTGTTCGGCCCGCTGCTGTTCGCCGTGGTGCTCGCCATCACGCTGACCTCCGCCGTGCTGTGCATCACGCTGGCCGGCATCCCACTGCTCATCGCGGCGGCCGCGGTGATCCGGGGCGCCGCAAGCGCCGAGCGCTGGCGGCTGCGCGGGCTGCTTACCGGCCCGGTACCCACCCGCTACCGGCAGGCCCGCCAGCGCGGCCTGCTCAGCCAGGTACGTACCCGGTGGCGGGACGCGGCCACCTGGCGCGACCTGGCCTACCTGCTCGGGATGTTCGTGCCGCTGCTGGCTCTCGATGCCGCCGTGCTGGTGGTCTGGCTCGTGCTGCTGGCCGGGATCACGCTGCCCTTCTGGTACTGGGCCCCGGTCAGCGGCTGCGTCGGCGCCTGCGCCAACCCGGACCTGCACGGCGTCTCGCTCGGCTACTTCCCGCATGGCCCAGGCGGTCCGGGCGCGGCTGGCCTGTTCGTGGACACGCTGCCCACAGCGGTGCTCGCCGCGGCCGGCTTCCTGGTGCTGTTCCTGCTGGCCAGCTACCTGCTGGTGATCGTCGCACGGGCGCACGCCCGCATCGCGCTGGCGCTGCTCAGTGCGCCTGCCGACCCGCTGGCCGAGGCCAGGGACGTGCTCACCCACCCAGGCCCGCTGGGCCGCCTGCACCCAGAGCGGCAGCTCGCCGACAGGCTGGGAACCGAGGTACCCAACGGCGGTTAGCACCGCCGGCGGCTTAGCCAGGCCACTGGACATGCCGCGCCCTCGCCCATGAGGGATCAGCTCATGGGCGAGGGGTCACGACCGACTCACGCACCACCTTTGAGAGAAGGCCACAATGCGCCAGCCGTCTAGTTCAGTATTGCCGGAAACCGAACCAGTCCGCGAGCAACCGGGCCCGTCCCGCCCACCCGTCGTGGAACGGGTGGCGGGCTGGAGTGCCAGGCACCGCAAGACCGCCGTGCTCGGCTGGCTGCTCCTGGTGGCCGCGATCTTCGTGGCCGGGCACCTGCTGCCCGCGAAGAACGTGCCGGCGTACGACTCCGGCCAGTCCGGCCAGGCCGAGCAGATGCTGCACCGGCTGGGCGTGACCAGCCCGCCCGCCGAGAGCGTGCTGATCCAGCAGCGGGGCGGGGCCGGAGCGCACCATACGTTCCGCACTGACCCGGCCATGCGCCGGGCCACGCGGCAGGTGACCTCGGCGCTGTCCGCGCTGCCGCACACCGCGAGGAACATCGCCTCGCCGCTCGATCCCGGGCACGCCGCCCTGGTCTCGGCCGATGGCCGCAGCGCTCTCGTCACGTTCCAGCTGCCTGGTAATGGCCAGAACGAAGACCAGCAGGTCGGGCCGGCTTTGCGCGCGGTCGCGGCCGTCCAGGCGCGCCATCCTGGTCTGCGGATCCAGGAGGCCGGTGACGCCAGCACCGACCGGGCGGCCAACGCGCTGGTGGGTCACGACTTCCGGAAGGCCGAGGTGACCTCGGTCCCGGTCACGCTGATCCTGCTCGTCGTGGTGTTCGGTGCGCTGATCGCGGCCGGCATCCCGCTGCTGCTGGCCGCGACGGCGGTGATCACCGCGATCTCGCTGCTGGCCATCCCGGGCCAGTGGCTCCCGGTCGGCTCCAGCAGCTCCGAGGTGGTGCTGATCATCGGGATGGCGGTCGGTGTCGACTACTCCCTGTTCTACCTGCGCCGGGAACGCGAGGAGCGGGCCCGGGGGGCCAGCACCGCGCACGCCCTGCGCATCGCGGCGGGCACGTCCGGGCGGGCCATCGTGGTCTCCGGGCTGACCGTGATGATCGCGCTGGCCGGCTTGTTCCTCACCGGGTACAGCGTGTTCACCGGGATCGCCTTCGGCACGATCGCGGTGGTCGGCGTGGCCGTGGTGGGCTCGCTCACCGTGCTGCCCGCACTGCTGTCCTGGCTGGGCCGGTGGGCCGACCGGGGGCGGATCCCGTTCCTGGGCCGGCGCCGCACCGCCGCCCGCCCGTCCCGGCTGTGGGCCGCGCTGGTCCGCCGGGTGGTCCGGCACCCGGCCGCCTGGGGCTCGGTGGCCCTGCTGGCCATGCTCGCGCTGGCCGCACCCGCGCTGGGGCTGCGGCTGGGCAACCCACCGAACGGCGGGTTCCCGGCCAAGGTGCCGGTCGTGGCCGCGCTGGACCGGATCGACCGCGCCTTCCCGGGCAGCCCGGCGCCCGCCCAGGTCGTGGTGACCGGGCAGGATCTGGGCCGGCCGCAGGTCGCGCGCGCGATCAGCGCGCTGCGCGGCCGGGCCTCGGCGCACGGGCCGGTCCGCGGGCCGGTCTCGGTGGCGCCGGTGGCCGGCGGCCGCGCTCTGCTGGTCAGCGTCCCGCTGGCCGGCAGCGGGACGAACTCCGCGTCCAACCGGGCCCTGCTCACGCTGCGGGATCGCATCCTGCCGGAAACGCTCGGCCGCGTCCCCCAGGTCAGCTACGCGGTGACCGGCAGCACCGCGCAGAACTACGACGACATCGCCGCGCTGCGCACCCGCACCCCCCTGGTGCTCGGCGTGGTCGCCGTGCTGGCCTTCGTCCTGCTGCTGGTGGCCTTCCGCTCGGTGGCCATCCCGCTGGTGTCCATCTCACTGAATCTGCTATCGGTCGGCGCCGCCTACGGCCTGATCACGCTCGTCTTCCAGGACGGCCACCTGGCCGGGCCGCTCGGCTTCACCCGGTACGGCGCGATCGTGCCGTGGATCCCGCTGTTCATCTTCGTGTTCCTGTTCGGGCTCAGCATGGACTACCACGTGTTCATCCTGAGCCGGATCCGGGAGCTGCGCGCCCGCGGCGCCAGCACCCGGGACGCGGTGGTGGGTGGCATCGCGAGCAGTGCCGGGGTGGTGACCAGCGCCGCGGTGATCATGGTGGCGGTGTTCTCCGTCTTCGCCACGCTGTCCCTCATCCAGCTCAAGACGCTCGGTGTGGGCCTGGCGGCCGCGGTGCTGATCGACGCGACCGTGGTGCGCGGCGTGCTGCTGCCCGCCTGCCTGTCGCTGCTGGGGGAGCGCAGCTGGTACCTGCCGCGCTGGCTGGGCTGGCTGCCGGGGCGGGCCGGGACGGTGCCCGGCCGCGCGGGGCCCGCGGCCCGCGAACCCGAGCTGGTCGCCGGGGGAGCGGGGGCCGGCGCCCGGCCCGCCGGCTGACGCCGCCCGGACCGGGGCCGTCGCGCCTGACTCTGGGCGGACGGCCCCGGTCCCGCCGGGCCAGCGTCCTGGAGGGCCAGCTGCGGATTTGCTGTGAGTATGCGCACAATCCCTGGACGCTGACGTCAGTGTCAGAAAAGTCTGGCATGCTGACTGGGATCCATGACATGTGCGTCAGGTTTTCCTGCCGCGCGGGTCAGCCGCACCCGATCCCGTGAGGCATGATGCGCGAGCTGCTCGACCCAGCCCGGCCCGGCGTACGTACACCCCCGCCAGCACCCCCGCAGGGCGAGCCGCAGCAGGCCGGCGCGAGCCCGCCGTCCCGCCCGCCCGCGGCGCGCCGGCCGCGGGCCCCCCGGGTCGAGCGGATCGCCTGCTGGAGCGCGCGGCACCGGATCAGCGTGATCGCTGGCTGGCTGGTCCTGGCCGCGGCGGCCCTGCTCGCCGGGCAGCTGCTCGGCACGCAGAGCCAGCGGCAGTACGACCCCGGGCAGGCGGGCCAGGCCGAGCAGACCCTGCACCAGCTCGGCGTGGTCCGCCCGCCCGCCGAGAGCGTGCTGGTCCAGGCCCGGGCCGGCTCGCCTGGCTACCCGCATGACCCGGCGATGCGTGCGGCCGTCGCCGACGTGGTGCGCACACTGCACCAGCTGCCCGGGGCGGCCGGGGCCATCCGGTCACCGCTGGGCCCGGGCGGCCAGGCCCTGGTGTCGGCCAGTGGGCGCAGTGCCCTGGTCACGTTCCAGGTGGCCGGCCCGCACTCGCGGGCGGACACGGCCGTCGGCGCGGACCTGGCCGCGGTGGCCCGGGTCCAGGCCCGCCACCCGGGGGTGCGCGTCACCGAGGCGGGCGACGCCAGCACCGACCGGGCCGCCAGCGCGCTGATGGGCCAGGACTTCCGCAAGGCCGAGCTCACCTCGGTGCCGGTCACGCTCGTCCTGCTGATCGCGGTGTTCGGCGCGCTGATCGCAGCGGGCATCCCGGTGCTGCTGGCTGGCAGCTCGGTGATGGTCGCCGTGTCGCTGCTGGCCGTACCCAGCCGCTGGCTGCCGATCGGGTCGAGCACCTCGGAGGTGGTGCTGATCATCGGGATGGCCGTGGGTGTCGACTACTCCCTGTTCTACCTGCGCCGGGAGCGTGAGGAGCGGGCGGCAGGCGCGTCTTTCCCGGCCGCGCTGGCCACCGCGGCGGCCACCTCCGGCCGGGCCATCGTGGTCTCCGGGCTGACCGTGATGATCTCGCTGGCCGGCCTGCTGCTGACCGGAATCGACCTGTTCACCGGCATCGCGGTCGGCACCATTCTGGTCGTCGGCGTCGCGGTGGTGGGCTCACTCACCTTCCTGCCCGCGGTGCTGTCGCTGCTGGGGTCATGGGCGGACCGCGGCCGGATCCCGTTCCTGGGCCGGCACCGGACCGAGGCCCGGCCCTCCCGGCTGTGGGCCGCCCTCGTGCGCCAGGTGGTGCGGCGCCCGCTGATCTGGGGCGGGGCGGCCACGGTGGCGCTGCTGGCGCTGGCCGCCCCCGCACTCGGCATGCGCACCGGCAGCCCCGCCATCGACCTGCCGTCCCGGCTCCCCGTGGTGCAGACGCTCGGCCAGATCCAGCGCGACTTCCCTGGGCGGCCGGCCCCGGCCCAGGTCGTGGTGACCGGCGGGGACGTGTCCGGGCCCGGCATGCGGGCGGCGGTCGCCGCGCTGCAAACCCAGGCTTCCGCCCATGGGGTGATCCACCGGCCGGTCACCGCCCAGCTGGCCGGCGGCGGCCGCGGGCTGCTGATCTCGGTCCCGCTGGCCGGCAACGGGACCGACGCGACCTCCCGCCGCGCCCTGCTGGCGCTGCGCGACCGGATCCTGCCGGGCACGGTCGGGCGGGTGCCCGGGGCCAGCTACGCGGTCACCGGGAACACCGCGAGCGGCTACGACTTCGGCGCCGCGCTGCGCTCCCGCACGCCGCTGGTGTTCGCGCTGGTGGCCGGGCTGGCCCTGGTACTGCTCATGGTCGCGTTCCGGTCGCTGGCCATCCCGCTGATCTCCATCGGGCTGAACCTGCTCTCGGTCGGGGCGGCCTACGGCCTGGTCACGCTGATCTTCCAGGACGGCCGGCTGCAAGGCCTGCTCGGCTTCACCTCGTTCGGCGCGATCATCCCGTGGGTACCGCTGTTCATGTTCGTGTTCCTGTTCGGGCTGAGCATGGACTACCACGTGTTCATCCTGAGCCGGATCCGCGAGCTGCGGGCCCGGGGCAAGCCGCACCGTGAGGCGGTCGTCGGCGGCATCGCCAGCTGCTCCGGAGTGGTGACCAGCGCGGCGGTGATCATGGTCGCGGTGTTCTCCATCTTCGCGACGCTGTCCATCATCGAGCTGAAGATGATCGGCGTCGGCCTGGCCTCGGCGGTGCTGATCGACGCGACCATCGTCCGCGGCGTGCTGGTCCCGGCCGCGCTGGCGCTGCTCGGTGAGCACAGCTGGTATCTGCCGCGCTGGTGCTCCCGGCTGCTGCCGGCAGGGGGCCAGCTGGCCGCCGGGCAGGCCCGGGCCCCAGAGGTACGCTTGGCCAGTGAACCAACCGGGTCCCGGCCGGGCAGGGGCTGACCAGCCCGCTGGGCCGGGCCCGGCTCCCGGCCCGGACTCTGCCCGCCGCCGCCCGCTGGTCGTGGCGCTGGTGGCCCTGGCCGGGCTGGGCTGCCTCGCGGTGGCCGTGCTGGCCGGCCGGGCAGCCCTGGCCGAGCAGACCCGGCGGCCAACGGCGGCCGAGCGCACCGCCGCCGCGGCCACGGCCGTGGCCCGCCGCTGGCGGTCCTGGCCCGCCGGGCACATCTTCCCGGCCAGGCTCGGCTACGTCACCACCCTGGGCAACGCGGAAACAGCCCACCGGATCGGCATCGCGCCGGGCTACCGGTGCGCCGCCGCCCTGGACGCGGCGCTGGCCCGCCGGGCCCGCCAGGCCAGCTGCCGGGCCGGCCTCCGGGCCACGTACGCCGATCAGCTGCAGGGCGTCATCTACACCGTGGG